>JACCDW011463938.1_pt1 | contig 28112 bp, 19 predicted proteins | sample 7449781 | NCBI WGS metagenome assembly JACCDW01 (sample SAMN15323449, study PRJNA562643) | freshwater metagenome | isolation source: river surface water | place: USA:Blue River Watershed | collected 2017-08-18
CCATTTGTTCCCGAAGTTCCATTAGCACCTGAAGTGCCATTAGTTCCTGATGTTCCATTAGCACCTGAAGTTCCGTTCGTTCCATTTGTACCTGAAGTACCATTTGATCCGCTAGTACCGTTAGTACCATTTGTTCCTGATGTCCCACGAGTCCCCGATGTTCCATTAGTTCCTGATGTTCCGTTCGCCCCACTAGTTCCATTTGTTCCGCTTGTACCATTCGCACCTGAAGTTCCGTTTGTACCATTTGTTCCGCTTGTACCATTCGCACCTGATGTTCCATTTGCTCCGCTTGTACCATTTGTTCCGTTAGTACCCGATGTCCCATTAGTTCCTGATGTTCCATTAGCACCTGAAGTTCCGTTTGTTCCATTTGTACCTGAAGTTCCATTCGCTCCGCTTGTACCGTTAGTTCCTGAAGTCCCATTTGCTCCGCTTGTACCATTTGTTCCGTTAGTACCCGATGTCCCACGAGTACCTGAAGTACCATTTGTTCCTGAAGTACCATTTGCACCACTTGTACCATTTGTCCCATTTGTTCCACTTGTTCCATTAGCACCTGATGTACCATTTGTTCCTGAAGTTCCATTGGCACCTGAAGTTCCGTTTGTTCCATTTGTACCTGAAGTACCATTTGCACCACTTGTTCCGTTAGTCCCAGATGTTCCATTAGCACCTGAAGTTCCGTTTGTACCATTAGTCCCACTAGTACCATTTGCTCCGCTTGTACCGTTTGTGCCGTTAGTTCCTGAAGTCCCATTAACACCTGATGTACCGTTTGTGCCGTTAGTTCCTGATGTCCCACGAGTTCCCGAAGTACCATTAGTTCCATTAGTACCTGACGTTCCATTTGCTCCACTTGTACCATTTGTACCTGAAGTTCCGTTCGCTCCGCTAGTACCATTCGTTCCATTAGTACCTGAAGTTCCGTTTGCACCACTTGTTCCATTGGTTCCTGACGTTCCGTTAGTACCATTAGTACCTGAAGTTCCGTTTACACCTGATGTTCCATTAGTTCCTGATGTCCCACGAGTTCCCGAAGTACCATTAGTTCCATTAGTACCTGACGTTCCATTTGCTCCACTTGTACCATTTGTCCCTGAAGTTCCATTTGCTCCGCTAGTTCCATTAGTTCCTGATGTACCATTAGTTCCATTAGTACCTGAAGTTCCATTTGCTCCGCTAGTTCCATTAGTACCCGACGTACCGTTGGTACCATTTGTACCACTAGTACCATTAGTTCCTGATGTCCCATTAGTACCGTTGGTTCCTGAGGTACCATTCGTTCCATTAGTCCCATTTGTACCTGAAGTTCCATTTGCCCCACTTGTTCCATTTGTACCATTAGTACCCGATGTACCATTCGCACCTGAAGTACCATTTGTCCCATTAGTACCTGAGGTTCCGTTAGCACCGCTTGTTCCATTTGTTCCGCTAGTTCCGTTGGTACCATTAGTACCAGATGTTCCGTTTACTCCTGAAGTACCATTTGTTCCTGAAGTTCCGTTCGCTCCGCTAGTTCCATTTGTACCATTAGTACCTGACGTTCCGTTTGTACCATTAGTCCCTGATGTCCCATTAACCCCACTTGTACCATTTGTTCCATTAGTCCCTGAAGTTCCATTAGTCCCGTTCGTACCTGATGTACCATTTACCCCGCTAGTCCCGTTCGTACCATTAGTACCTGAAGTTCCGTTAGTTCCATTAGTACCTGAAGTTCCATTTATACCACTAGTTCCGTTTGTACCAGAAGTCCCATTTGTTCCATTCGTTCCATTAGTACCGTTGGTTCCGCTAGTACCATTTGTACCGCTAGTTCCATTTGTCCCGTTAGTACCTGATGTACCATTAGTTCCATTCGTTCCTGATGTTCCATTAGTCCCTGAAGTTCCGTTAGTTCCGTTAGTTCCACTTGTTCCATTCGTACCTGACGATCCATTTGTACCATTTGTTCCTGAAGTACCGTTAGTTCCCGATGTACCATTTGTTCCGTTTGTCCCTGATGTACCGTTGGTTCCCGAAGTTCCATTAGTACCGTTAGTACCGCTAGTCCCGTTCGTACCGTTAGTTCCTGAAGTTCCATTCGTGCCGTTAGTACCCGATGTACCATTTGTACCACTCGTTCCATTGGTACCGTTAGTTCCCGAAGTTCCATTAGTACCATTCGTTCCACTTGTACCATTTGTACCTGAAGTACCGTTAGTTCCATTCGTACCCGAAGTTCCATTAGTACCACTTGTTCCATTTGTTCCATTTGTTCCATTAGTACCTGAAGTACCATTAGTACCCGATGTTCCATTTGTTCCATTGGTCCCGCTAGTACCATTTGATCCACTAGTCCCGTTTGTACCATTTGTTCCTGACGTTCCATTCGTACCACTTGTTCCGTTAGTGCCGTTTGTTCCTGAAGTACCATTTGTTCCTGACGTTCCATTTGTTCCGTTAGTTCCCGATGTTCCGTTAGTCCCTGAAGTACCATTAGTACCCGATGTTCCATTTGTTCCATTGGTCCCGCTAGTACCGTTAGTTCCACTTGTGCCATTAGTTCCTGAAGTACCGTTGGTTCCGTTTGTCCCTGATGTACCATTAGTTCCACTAGTTCCATTTGTACCGCTAGTACCATTTGTACCATTAGTTCCATTTGTTCCGCTAGACCCATTGGTTCCGTTCGTACCAGAAGTGCCGTTTGTTCCATTAGTCCCTGACGTTCCGTTTGTACCTGATGTCCCATTCGTACCATTTGTCCCGTTAGTACCTGATGTACCATTAGTTCCATTCGTTCCTGATGTTCCATTAGTCCCTGAAGTTCCGTTAGTTCCATTAGTACCCGAAGTTCCATTGGTACCACTTGTACCATTAGTTCCGTTCGTACCTGATGTTCCGTTGGTTCCACTTGTACCATTCGTACCGTTTGTTCCTGATGTACCATTAGTTCCACTAGTCCCATTCGTACCATTTGTACCTGAAGTTCCGTTGGTTCCAGATGTCCCGTTAGTTCCATTAGTTCCTGACGTTCCATTTGTCCCTGAAGTTCCATTAGTTCCGTTAGTACCACTTGAACCATTTGTACCATTTGTTCCACTAGTTCCGTTAGTACCTGAAGTACCGTTAGTTCCATTTGTTCCTGATGATCCGTTTGTTCCATTAGTACCCGAAGTTCCATTAGTCCCTGAAGTTCCGTTGGTACCATTTGTTCCTGACGTACCATTTGTTCCGTTCGTTCCTGACGTACCATTTGTTCCGCTTGTACCGTTTGTTCCACTAGTACCATTGGTTCCGTTAGTACCTGACGTTCCATTAGTACCGCTTGTACCATTCGTTCCGTTGGTTCCGCTAGTGCCATTGGTACCACTAGTTCCATTTGTACCGTTAGTCCCTGAAGTTCCATTAGTCCCGTTCGTCCCACTTGTTCCGTTTGTACCGGACGTTCCATTTGTACCATTAGTTCCACTTGAGCCATTTGTTCCATTAGTTCCTGACGTACCATTAGTACCTGAAGTCCCGTTCGTACCATTTGTTCCTGAGGTACCATTAGTACCTGACGTTCCGTTTGTACCATTTGTTCCACTAGTACCATTCGTTCCGCTAGTACCATTTGTCCCTGAAGTTCCGTTGGTTCCATTAGTACCGTTTGTTCCTGAAGTTCCATTAGTACCGTTAGTCCCTGAAGTTCCATTAGTACCGTTCGTACCATTTGTTCCGTTAGTACCTGAAGTCCCGTTAGTTCCACTTGAGCCATTTGTCCCATTTGTTCCTGATGTTCCGTTAGTACCTGAAGTCCCGTTCGTACCATTGGTTCCTGAAGTCCCATTTGTACCGCTAGTACCATTTGTTCCGTTAGTACCTGAAGTACCATTTGTTCCGCTAGTTCCATTTGTACCGTTAGTTCCGTTTGTTCCATTAGTACCTGATGTTCCATTAGTTCCGCTTGAACCATTTGTCCCATTTGTTCCTGATGTTCCGTTAGTTCCATTCGTACCGTTAGTACCTGATGTTCCATTAGTACCGCTAGTACCATTAGTTCCATTCGTTCCGTTGGTTCCATTCGTCCCTGACGTTCCATTTGTACCTGAAGTCCCGTTCGTACCTGATGTTCCATTAGTACCGCTAGTACCATTAGTTCCTGATGTACCGTTAGTTCCATTTGTTCCGCTAGTACCATTTGTACCGTTGGTTCCTGATGTTCCATTCGTTCCTGATGTTCCGTTAGTACCTGAAGTACCATTCGTTCCTGAAGTTCCATTAGTACCATTCGTACCCGAAGTTCCATTAGTACCATTTGTCCCTGAAGTACCGTTTGTTCCACTTGTACCATTAGTACCGTTAGTTCCATTCGTTCCCGATGTTCCATTAGTACCGTTGGTTCCATTCGTTCCGCTAGTACCATTTGTCCCTGAAGTTCCGCTAGTACCATTTGTCCCTGAAGTTCCGTTCGTACCATTTGTACCTGAGGTTCCATTTGTTCCGTTCGTGCCGCTAGTACCGTTTGTTCCATTCGTTCCGTTGGTTCCATTTGTACCTGATGTTCCATTCGTACCGTTAGTCCCATTTGTTCCGTTCGTACCGCTAGTACCGTTTGTTCCATTGGTCCCGCTCGTACCGTTAGTTCCATTTGTACCGTTAGTACCATTTGTTCCTGATGTTCCGTTAGTACCGTTTGTTCCATTCGTACCTGAAGTTCCGTTTGTACCATTTGTTCCACTTGTACCGTTTGTACCTGAAGTTCCGTTAGTACCACTTGTACCGTTGGTCCCATTAGTACCTGATGTACCATCAGCACCAGCAATATCCCAATTACTACCATCACTTTGGACAGTAATTGATCCGTATTGTGTAAGTGTTTTTGTTGATGATCCGTCTATTGTTTGACCACCTGTTGTGGCAAGAGTAATAGTTCCTGAACCACTATTTTTGATTATAAAAATTTGCCCTTTAATATTGGTGGAGCTTGGTAATGTAACGGTAAAAGTACCGCTTGTACAATCAATAAGATAATTTGATGTATTAATAGTGTAGGTAGAACTTACCGCACTATAAGGTAATATTACCCCACCTAAAGATTTGACCCCATTACGGGCAACGAATTCATTTGCCATACAATTCTTCTTTTTTCCCTATCCAAAAGAAAATTTTTAGTTTTCAATAAATATTGAATAAACTTAGTTTGTGTTGTTTATTTAGAAAATAATTCTGGTTGCCACTAATACATCCCATGTACCTGACAATATATTACCAACTAACTCAACGGCTCCAGAATTTACTTGTAATTTCCAAAAGAAGTCTGCCGTAGACCCATTCAAATCAGGAGAAGAAACATCTGACCAAGTTGCACTACTTGTGTCCCAAGTCCCATAAACTTGACCCATTCTTTTGTTACCACCTTGTTCTGTAACACAATATTCAAAGAATGCTGCACAACCAAAATCAGGAGTAAATGAATCTATGACTTGTGTTGAAGTTATCCCATTTACTGTTTTAGTATTAACCTTGTCATAACTTGCTGTTAGTGTTAATACACCATCAGGACCATTATATGTAAAATTGGCTTCGGCAACAATTCCACCAGCACCATCTGATGTTAATACTTCGTTATTTGCACCTGGTACCACAGGTGATGTTCCACTTGTTCCATTTGTACCATTAGTTCCGCTTGTTCCATTTGTCCCTGAAGTTCCATTGGTTCCGCTTGTTCCATTTGTACCCGATGTTCCATTTGTACCCGATGTTCCATTGGTTCCGCTAGTACCATTAGTTCCGTTAGTTCCTGATGTTCCATTAGTACCATTTGTTCCGCTAGTGCCGTTAGTTCCGTTAGTTCCACTTGTACCATTTGTACCTGAAGTTCCATTAGTACCATTTGTTCCGCTAGTCCCATTGGTACCATTTGTGCCTGAGGTTCCATTTGTTCCGCTAGTACCGTTGGTTCCGTTAGTCCCACTTGTGCCATTTGTACCTGAAGTACCGTTAGTTCCATTTGTCCCGCTAGTCCCATTTGTACCCGAAGTTCCGTTCGTACCATTAGTGCCTGAAGTTCCATTTGTCCCGCTAGTCCCATTTGTACCCGAAGTTCCATTAGTCCCATTTGTACCCGATGTTCCATTTGTTCCGTTTGTACCTGATGTACCATTAGTCCCTGAAGTTCCGTTAGTTCCATTTGTTCCTGAAGTTCCGGACGCTCCACTTACCCCACTAGTACCATTGGTCCCTGAAGTACCGTTTGTACCATTCGTTCCATTAGTCCCTGAAGTACCGTTTGTACCATTCGTTCCATTAGTCCCTGACGTTCCGTTGGTTCCATTTGTACCTGAGGTTCCATTTGTTCCATTAGTTCCACTAGTGCCATTTGTTCCATTTGTACCGTTAGTACCTGAAGTTCCATTAGTACCTGAAGTTCCGTTAGTACCGTTGGTTCCTGAAGTACCGTTTGTACCATTCGTTCCATTGGTCCCGCTCGTGCCGTTTGTTCCGCTAGTACCATTTGTTCCTGAAGTTCCGTTAGTTCCTGATGTACCATTTGTTCCATTAGTACCGCTCGTCCCATTGGTTCCTGATGTTCCATTTGTTCCATTAGTACCGTTAGTTCCTGAAGTTCCATTAGTACCGCTCGTCCCATTGGTTCCTGATGTTCCATTTGTTCCATTAGTACCGTTAGTTCCTGAAGTTCCGTTAGTACCATTTGTACCTGAAGTTCCATTGGTTCCGCTAGTTCCATTCGTACCATTTGTTCCGCTAGTTCCGTTTGTTCCTGAAGTACCATTTGTACCGTTCGTGCCGCTAGTTCCATTAGTTCCTGACGTACCATTTGTTCCATTGGTCCCGCTCGTACCGTTGGTTCCATTCGTTCCTGACGTACCGTTTGTTCCTGATGTCCCATTTGTTCCCGAAGTTCCATTCGTTCCGTTTGTGCCTGATGTTCCATTCGTTCCGTTTGTGCCCGATGTTCCATTAGTACCTGAAGTCCCATTAGTACCGCTAGTTCCGTTAGTCCCACTAGTTCCCGATGTTCCGTTTGTACCATTAGTTCCATTTGTACCTGAGGTACCATTTGTTCCGTTCGTACCATTAGTACCTGAAGTCCCATTGGTACCATTTGTCCCGCTAGTTCCATTAGTACCACTAGTCCCATTCGTTCCGCTCGTGCCACTTGTTCCGTTTGTACCTGATGTACCGTTAGTTCCATTTGTTCCTGAAGTTCCGTTAGTACCATTTGTCCCTGAAGTTCCACCACCTACTATTAAAGAGGCTGAAAACCAAGTTCCTTGACCATAAGTTGCACCACCTTGTTGTATATTTCTACTAACTCCTGAATCTTGATATGCAGTAAAATCTAAATAATCTGTGGAACCGTTCATATAAACTATTTTAGTACCACCTAAACTGTTTCCTGCCGCTGTCTCTAAAGGAGATTGCATTAACATAAATGTGTTGGCATTAATTCTTGCTTGGATATTACACTGTCCTGTTCCTGTTGTAAAATTTTCCCACCATACCCCAAAATCAATTAAATAGTAACCAGCAATTGTTGGAGTAAATCTATCAGTTGTAGGATTGTACCAATTTTGAGGATCAAAATCATCAATAAATTGGATGACGTTATCACTACCTGATGTTATTGATTGATTTGCATTTAATTTACCTTGGACTACGTAGTTAGATGCGGTTAAATTACCTCCGTCAGTTCCATTAGTACCTGATGTACCGTTTGTACCATTTGTTCCTGATGTACCATTTGTTCCTGATGTACCGTTTGTACCATTTGTTCCGCTAGTACCATTAGTTCCATTTGTTCCTGAAGTTCCGTTGGTACCATTTGTTCCTGATGTGCCGTTGGTACCTGATGTTCCATTTGTTCCGTTGGTACCATTCGTTCCGCTAGTTCCATTTGTTCCCGATGTGCCGTTCGTACCGTTGGTTCCATTAGTACCGTTTGTTCCTGAAGTTCCGTTAGTTCCATTGGTACCGCTAGTTCCGTTCGTTCCATTTGTTCCCGAAGTTCCATTGGTTCCGTTAGTACCACTTGAACCATTTGTTCCGTTGGTTCCTGAAGTACCATTCGTTCCACTAGTTCCATTCGTACCATTTGTTCCCGAAGTTCCGTTTGTTCCTGACGTTCCATTTGTGCCGTTGGTACCATTCGTTCCGCTAGTTCCATTGGTACCATTAGTCCCATTAGTTCCTGAGGTTCCGTTAGTTCCATTGGTTCCACTTGTACCGTTGGTACCATTAGTTCCTGAAGTACCATTTGTTCCATTAGTACCATTTGTTCCTGAAGTTCCGTTCGTACCATTAGTACCTGATGTCCCATTAGTTCCGTTAGTACCTGATGTACCATTTGTTCCTGATGTGCCATTAGTCCCTGACGTTCCATTAGTTCCGTTAGTACCTGATGTACCATTTGTACCATTTGTTCCACTCGTTCCGTTAGTACCTGATGTGCCATTGGTCCCTGATGTTCCATTAGTTCCGTTAGTACCTGAAGTTCCATTGGTTCCGCTAGTACCGTTTGTTCCATTAGTTCCAGATGTTCCATTGGTACCATTTGTTCCTGAAGTACCATTAGTACCTGAAGTTCCATTGGTACCATTAGTACCTGATGTACCTGAAGCACCACTTACACCACTTGTCCCATTTGTCCCACTACTTCCGTTTGTCCCATTTGTCCCACTACTTCCGTTTGTCCCATTTGTCCCACTACTTCCGTTAGTACCATTTGTCCCTGAAGTACCATTAGTACCTGAGGTTCCATTAGTTCCATTAGTTCCATTAGTTCCGCTAGTCCCATTAGTTCCGCTAGTTCCATTAGTCCCATTAGTTCCGCTCGTACCGTTTGTTCCGCTAGTGCCATTGGTTCCATTCGTACCATTTGTTCCGTTTGTTCCTGAAGTACCATTGGTTCCGTTAGTACCATTTGTCCCTGATGTGCCATTTGTACCCGAAGTACCATTAGTGCCTGATGTTCCATTAGTTCCGTTAGTACCTGATGTACCGTTCGTTCCGCTTGTACCATTTGTACCTGATGTACCGTTCGTTCCGCTTGTACCTGATGTTCCATTAGTCCCGTTTGTTCCTGACGTTCCGTTTGTACCATTGGTTCCATTTGTACCTGACGTTCCATTTGTACCATTAGTTCCTGAGGTTCCATTAGTCCCTGATGTACCGTTTGTACCATTAGTTCCTGAAGTTCCTGAAGTTCCGTTGGTCCCGCTCGTACCGTTAGTTCCATTAGTTCCACTAGTTCCGTTTGTCCCATTCGTTCCACTAGTTCCATTAGAACCTGAAGATCCGTTAGTTCCATTTGTACCACTAGTCCCATTCGTTCCTGATGTTCCGTTGGTACCGTTTGTTCCTGAGGTTCCATTTGTTCCACTCGTACCGTTAGTACCTGAAGTACCATTCGTTCCTGAAGTTCCGTTAGTACCATTTGTTCCTGAAGTTCCGTTAGTACCATTTGTTCCTGAAGTTCCGTTTGTACCATTGGTTCCTGATGTTCCGTTCGTACCATTCGTTCCTGATGTTCCGCTAGTACCATTTGTACCTGAAGATCCATCAGTACCATTTGTTCCTGATGTTCCGTTTGTACCACTAGTTCCATTAGTTCCATTAGTTCCGCTAGTCCCATTAGTTCCTGAAGTTCCGTTTGTTCCACTAGTTCCGTTCGTTCCTGAAGTACCGTTTGTACCATCAGTACCTGAAGTACCAGACGCACCACTTACACCTGAAGTCCCACTCGAGCCGTCAGTTCCGTTTGTTCCTGAAGTACCATCCGTGCCTGAAGTTCCATTTGTTCCTGAAGTACCACTAGATCCATCAGTTCCTGAGGTCCCACTTGAACCACTTGATCCACTTGATCCATCCGTTCCATTAGTTCCACTCGAACCATCTGTACCATTTGTACCTGAAGTTCCGTCACTCCCTGAAGTACCATTTGTACCGCTACTACCATTACTACCACTAGTTCCGTTTGTACCTGAAGTACCATCCGTACCGGCAGACCCACTAGTTCCTTGAGCTCCTGATGTACCACTTGAACCGTCGGTTCCGTTTGTACCTGAAGTACCATTTGTACCGGCAGACCCACTTGTTCCTTGAGCGCCTGATGTACCACTAGTACCATCAGTACCTGAAGTACCGCTTGTACCTGTAGCACCTGAAACACCAAAAAGTCTCCAAACCGCGGTGGATGCGGTTTCACCACTTATACCCTCAATTTTGTTAGATAACCATTCATTAATAAATGCGGTACCTGCAGGTGAATTGGATTTTATTGTAGTACCAAAGTTAGATATAACAACTGTTGGTCCGCCAGGACCTGTAGATCCTGTAGCGTTGGACCATAATGTTTGGTAATTATTTATATGGTATTGGTAGAAAGTATCGGTTTCATACACATAAACCAACATACCTAATCTTCTTCGTCCTGAAGATATATTGTCAGAATTTAAAGTTACGACATCAGGTGAGAATACAGATCCAGTCCCTTTAGAAAATTGGATTGGTATTGTGTTACCACTACTTTCAATACTTCCTGTTGTTCCTGATGGTACTGTATAATAAAGGTCACTTAAGTTATAAACCTCCATATAACCTCCTACACCCAATATACTAAAGTTTGAGCCAAAAGGTTTTGTTCTAGGTACCGAGCTCGGTCCTAAAACTGAAATTGGTGTTAGCGGGTTTTGATATAATCCTGACATTTTACGGTTCTACTTCGTTTCCTCTAAAATAAATAGTTTTATCATTAAGTATTTTGAAGATCGGGCTTGGATAAGTTGTATAAACTTTGTAAACCGCGTTAGGAATTGTTGTCCCTGTATATGTAAATGTGTAAACGTTTATAGTTCCTTCAGTTGCAACAGCGGTCAATAAATTAGGGTTACCATTTTCATTCAAGTCAATTATAACTTGTCTTTCATTATTTGTTGCAACTACAGGTATGATCCATGTGTACCACGCATCCACAGGTATTGTACCTTCAGGAATTTCTGTCGTTACAAAATTGTATGCAACTATTGCGTTACCAAAAGAGTCAAATCCACCTGTGGTCGTTGGGACTGTTTGAGTAATTATTGTTGGGAATAAACCACTTGTCCAACCCGTAAAGTCAACATACCTATTTAAGTCAAGATTAAATTGTGCTTGATTTTGTGTTGGTTGACTATAATTTGTAAATCCGAAGAAGTCTCTTCCACCATCAAACATCCATTGACCTATATTTGTTGCTCCTGTAATTGGTTCTATAAATAAGTAAGCCGATGATAGAACCGCTGGTGATGGTGTTGGTGTTGGAGTCATTGTAGGTGTTACTGTAATTGTAGGTGTAATCGTTGGCGTAGGTGTTGGCGTCGGAGATTCACCAGGTATTGGTGAAGGAGTAACAGTCGGAGTAACAGTAGGCGTCGGAGTAACAGTCGGAGTAACAGTAGGCGTAACAGTAGGTGTTGGTGTAATAGTTGGTGTAGGTGTAGGTGATACAGGTATAACTTCATAAACAAAGTCATTTGGTTCACAGAATTCAGTATCACAAACAGGACAATCAGGATCAAACATTCTAAATTTATCTTTTAATAATTTAAAATTATGTTTGACTTCATCAGCACCCAACGGCTCAACGTACATTCTAAATTGAGATATACCACCATCAAAAGTTCCCCCAAAATTTTGTTCTAACAAAATACTTGTGGTCATACCTGATAATGATGACTGATCCAAAATGTTATTTGGAAAACATTCAGGGTCTTGGATATAATTCCCTAATAAATCTGTACAAGCAGAAAAAGTTAAATTCTCGTGTAATCCTTGAGTACCTCCACCCCAAGAAATGTTAAAAGGAACCCCTAATTGTTTTTCTTTATCCGTACTTAGAGCTCTTGGTATTAATTCCTCAAAATTTTCTATTGTGTAGAATATTCTACCATTAATATAAATTTTTAATCTACCTCTTCTAAATTTTTCTTGTTCTAACCAAAGTTGGTTCATTTGAACTAAAGTAATTTTTTCGGCAATTGCTCTATCATTTGTATATGGAGGTGCAATAAGTGCCGTTGCATTATTAGCTAACGACTGTAAGTACTCTTCTTTTGTTATAAGACCTAAACCACCATAATAGAATAAGTCACAAGTTTCAATATAAGTGTACCTTTCCCATACCGCATCTATTTGGAACCAATGTTCTAAATCTAACCAAGCAGGGTTAACCTCAAGACAATAAGGATAAATTGGTGGTGTACATATTTCAGTTATTGTACATCCTGTTTCATATGTTACACCTGTAATACAAGTACCTGTAACTTCACAAGTTCCTGTAATTTTTAAAACTTTAACACAAATTGTTGGGTTTTTTGGGTCTCCTCCTAATTTAAATGATATATTATTGGATATTGTATCATACTTAGGATCTTTCTCACAAGTGTCCTCAACTGATGACCAAGGGTTTGGTTTTGGTTGGTTACATCCACATCCGCATGATGAACAAGTCCCACCATCACAATCATCATACATTGTAGATCCACAACTGTTACATTTATTTGCCTGAGGACTACAAGTTGGTGATGGTTTGTCAGGTGGACAAACAAATGGAATCGGTTCAGGTGAAGGAGTTGGTGTAGGTGTAGGTGTTGGGGTTGGCGAAACAGGTGGTGGCGGAGGAATTGGTGACCCTAAATTACATATTTTTAATAATGATCCTCCACCTTCACCAGGTCCTGAAATGGTAATTGATGTGTATGGTGTTGTTGTTGAAATTGTAAAACTTCCTGATCCTCCATAAACACCTGGACTAGGACTTATACAATTAGGGTCTTCAGGATCAACTGAAATAACATTATCTATTATTTTAGAACAACAATTATCACAACCAATAATTTCAGGAATTTCTGTGTCTGTAGTAATTGTGAAAGTTTCAGGTAACGTGTAGTCAATAAGAATAATTCTAACATCATTTACCGCCTCACTAAAGGTCATTGTATATGAAAACGCATAACTTGATCCTGATATTGGTGGTACATCATTATCACCTAACTCAACAGAATTTAAATAAGTTAACGATGGTTTACCACAATTTGGTGGTAATATGGATGTATTTGTAAAAGGTGTAATTTGTCCTGAACCTGAACCTGAAACTGTAATTCCGTCTATCACAACACTTTCTCCAGGTAAAGGGGCCTCAAAATTCGGAACACAACACTCAACTTCACCTTCATAAATAGCACAAATCATACCAGTAGTAAAATTTGAAATACTTTTAAATGATAACGTTTGGAAAGGTACTGAGTTTGTTATTTTAACTATACCACTACCATTAATAAATGTTATATCCGGATTATCAACGGTAAGACAAGTACCACCACTTATGTTAAGTGCACTAATTTTATTACTTGTAACCGGTTCATTACAACAATTTGATAACATAGTTAAATTAGGAACGTTTGAACCAGTGTCAACTTCAAACATTAAATATTCGTCAATTACATAAGGGAATGGGACATACGGTCTTCCACAAAAAGTTGGGTTTTCTTCTCTTACAATTTCGTATGTGTTGTAAAGAAAACCAATAATTATATCATTAACAGGTTGTGAAAAGTGTAAATCATAACTTGTATCGGCACTTACTATGAAAGTTGATTTTGGCGTACATGCCGAATTTCCCGAAACAACAAGACTACCGATAAATGAGCAGTCTTGAACCGAAATTCCTGAAAAACAAGAGGAAGGATAGAACAAATCACCAGGATAATAAGACGACAAAGTTTTACCTTGTAAAAAGTCTGGAGTTATAAGTGTATCAGATGGGTTATAATCCACTGATGGTGGTAATGTAATTGACCCGGTTGCGGTTAATGTTATACCTGACCAAGTTACTGATTGTGGCCCAAAGGAGGCTGTTGCACCTGATACTGCGGGTAAAGCAATAAAAGTACCTGTAAAAATTGGTGACGATACAACATTTTCTGAATAGTTACTTGGTAATTGAATTGGTTGATTTATATTATAATTTGTTGAGTTTGTACCACCACTCTCGACGCAACAGAATTCATAATTAAAATCTATTGTAAAATCATCTCCACTTGGACCTGAGTATTGTAAATTTGCAACAAAACAAGGATCTATAAGATCTTGACCATCAATTAAATAATTTCTAATTTGTATCTGCCCAAAATTACCATTATTATTGTTTTGAGTGTTTTTCATAAAAATGGTATTACTACCCGTATTTACAACCGAACTGGCATCAAACCAATAATTGGTCATTCCCGATAATGGACAAACAAAATCGGGTTCCGTAACAGTATATCCACTATTATTTATACCTATGAAAACAGAACCAATTTGAGCGTTTTGATTCAGATCTAACGAACCAATTAAAACATCATTCAAATAAAAATCAAAATTATCGTCTTTTGCCGAGTTACTATTACAAACTTGAATTACTAAAATTCTATTTGTACAACCTGTTATTCCTTGTGATGGTGATCCACAAGAGTGTATTTGACATTCCCACCCACATTCTTGACATGGTAATTGACCACAACTACAACCACAATCAGGGGTAGGGTTTCCATTACAAACATTACAACCATAATTTACGTGTGGATCATGTGTATTATTTATAGATCTTGGTGGATAAACGTAAATACATCTACTATTTGTCACACCCGTAGTACAACAAGCACAAGTTTCTATACAATTATAAAGAGGTGTTGTAACTCTTGTATAACCCGTGTAATTCCAAGGACTACCATTTGCATAATGATAAAATTTATTTTCTGCTCTTGTACCCCAATAAAAAAATGTGTTTTTATTTTGAGGATACATTTCATTTAAAGTTGTTTCATTAGGACCAGGTGTAAATTCCTCAAACAACCTTGGTTTTAATAACATTTCAACAGTCCACCCTTTATTCACTCTATTTGGTAGAATATCGTAGTCATACCCAAATAATTTATGAAATCCTTGGTAGAAACCACCATATAGTTCATGGTATTTACCAACAGCGATATTATCTTTTGAAACTACCTCATATAAAGTTTGTTTTGTGATTGCGGAAAATCTATTATATGTTCCTGTATATCCTGTAACTTGGAATAATTTTAATCTTCTATCAAAATAAAGTCTTTGGAATTTTAAAAAGTCGTTGAATATCCCGTTTGTAAAAGTAATTGTCTTTCCCGTCATTTGATTTACCAAACCATTGTCAATACCTGTAAGACCGATATCACAAGCATCGTGAGGTTCATAACAAGTCAAATCTAAATTATCAGGTTCATAGTAATTTTGAGAAACAAATATATTCGTTAAATCATAATTTTTGTAATTCAAAGTTTTTGGAATCCAAGTTAGTGGGTTATCAATATCAAAATAAACTGGTAATTTTTTACCGTAGGTTTGTGCAATCAAATATGGGGAAAAAACTACCTCTTCATTAAACCCTCTTTCATCTGAAGCAAGCGACATGTCTTGACCATCATAGACAAGTTGTAGTTTCAGTTTTGGGTAATTATATTGATTTATATTTTGATAAGCCATCGTTTTAACTATAAATACCACACATCAAAGTATTTATTGTAAAAAACTGAACATGTTAGAATTTGGAAAAGAATATTTTGAAAAACCGTATTATTTTTATCTCAAAGATAGAGGTGATAAATTTTCCGTGTATTTCTCTGTTTCTGAAACATTAACCGAATCAAGAGGTAGTGATGAGGAAGTTATTATATTAAAAGAAAATTTATCTAAAATAAAAAATTTTATAAAAAAATTATTTTCGAGTGAAAAGAAATTTTCTAAAGATCAAATCAAAAAATTATTAAACAAACTAAATTTAAATAAATCTGAAAAAGAAGGCGGAGAACTTCAAGAATTTATTGGTGCTGACGGATCTTTTACAAAATCAAATATACCAATGTTAAACCAAAGGTTAGTTACTAAAAATACAACCGACCAAACAGTTCGTATGACAAGGGCAAATCAATTTCCTTTTATTCGTGTTTATTATGGGGAATCAAAAGAAGAGAAAGACAATTTAATTGACGAAGTTAATATGTTTGACTCTTTTGGTTATAGAGAAACTAAAAACGCCAAAACCTACAAACAAGCATCAAGAATATTAAAAAATATGGGTGTAGAAGATCCTTTTGAAAGACATGAAAGATTAGAAGTTATGGGGTTTGATCCCGAATATGACAAACAATTAAAAATGATTAAAAGAAGGGGATACGGAAAAAATTGGTTTTCAAAAAGAAGATTATCTGAATTAGAGAAAGGAAAAATGCAAAAAATGATTGATGAAATTATTTTGGGTAAAAAAAATAAAAATTTAGATGTTTTAGATAATAAAAAAGATACTAATTCTTCTTCAGTGGTTGAAAAAATTCTTATAAGAAATTTAGAATCTGTTAAAAAATTAGCAGATAAGGAAGGTTTAGAATTAAAAGATTTATTGAATAAATTAAATAAAGGTGAATAAAGATTTATACAATAATACTATTGAACTACCGAAAGAGATTAAAGAGTACTTACAATCTTGTTTTGATATGTTTCCAAAATCAGATCCTTCAATCGAGGGTCACAAAAGAAATGAGGAACTTAGAAATTCGGGTTATGTAACTTACCAACAATTAGGTAGAATAAAAAATTGGTTTGATAATTACCAAGGTGACGGAAAAGACGCCCCGTACATATTAAATGGTGCCGACTACGTCAAAAATTGGGTGAATCAAACTTTAGATACTATGAGAAAAGGGGATAGTTTTAAAAAACAAGTTAAAACGGACTATTTACCTGATGAAGTTGACACAGACCTATCTAATAAAATGGGATGGTTAGCAGATATGAATAGACCTTCTAAAGAACACAGTACATTTGTACAAGACGTAAAAATTACTGAGGACTTAAAAAGGATAAACCAAATAATGAAAAAAATAATTTAAAATGCCAGAAATTGAAAGATTAGATTTTACTCAGCCTTCAAATGACTTGTCGGTTATCGCTGATATTGAAAGAAAAAGATTAACAGTAAAGAATGATTATTTAGTTACAAATCAATACTCTGCGGTTAATAAAGACGCAAAATCTGACGGAGATGAGTTTGGTAAAGGAACTGGTGTATTTTTAGACACATCTAACGGAGGATCAAGAACTGATAATTCAGAGAGAATCAATGAGATAAAACTTAACGAATACCAACCAAACAAACCATACACGACTCCATCAGCATAATGAAACTTTACAATACATTCAAAAATCTTATTGTTGAGGTAGCATCTACCAACAGAGTAATTGACGCAATAAGAAATAGAAAAAAAATTGTAATTTATTATGATGGTGATGAACCAGGAGGAAAAGGTCTTAGAACAATTGAACCTGTTTGTTTTGGTTATAGCAAAAAAAATAATCCTGTACTTAGAGCTTGGGATTATGAAGGTGCTTCACATACCGCTTATCTTGGTGAAAAACCATTACCAGGATGGAGATTGTTCAGGTTAGATAAAATAACTTATTTACAACCTACGGCCGAAACTTTTGATGAAGTTAGACCAAATTACAATCCAAATGGAGATAGGAGTATGACAAGTGTTGTGATTAATGCTAACTTTGACGATTTAAACATTACTTAATATGAATAGTGAAAACGAATTACTACAAAGATTAATGGTCTCCAAAAAAATTATGGAGAAACATGATCAAATGGAGAGAGGTAAAACTAATACTCCGACAATGAATACACCAATGTTAGAGGACTACCAACCAATAAATGCCTCTTACAATTTGCCAGAAGAAATATTACAAGAGGAATCATTTAGACCAACACCAAAACAAACAAATGTAGTTCCAACAACAGACAGAATAATGAATTCTAAATTACCTGAAGAAATCAAACGTTTAATGATTGAACACCCAATTGAACAACCAAACATGGGTATGGGTAGTCCTACGTTATCTAACGATCTAATTGATAAGGCTTCAAGACTTATGAGTGTTGATGCAAGTGGTAAACAAGTTTCTGATTTACCAAAAAGAAAAACTAACATCACAGAAAGTGTTTCTCAAACTAATGAAAAACTTAAAGACTTATTAAGAGAAGTTGTGGAAGAAGTTTTACATGAAAACGGATTACTAATTGAATCGGAAACTGATTCAAATGACGTATTCAAATTTAGAGTAGGTAGTCATATTTTTGAAGGTAAGTTAACAAAAATAAAGAAGGTCTCAAAATAATAAAAAAATTATTTAATTTTAAATACCCACCCCACAAAGGTGGGTTTTTTGTTGATAATTTAAAGTATTAGGTTTATACTTTTCATAAATCTTTTACGAAAAAAATGAAAAAAATTAAAGTTTTAGTACTACCATCAGACAGAGCAGGTGTTGGTAGATACAGATCAGTAGATCCACATGTAAATTTACAAAATAACTTTCCTAATGATTTCCAAATAGAAATCGATTACGAACCCAAAATGAATGATGATAATTATTGGAAAAAATATGATATAGTTCATTTTCATAGATCAATTGGTCAAGATTTCGATCAATGTTTGACAATTCTTAAAAAATTAAAAAATTGGGGAATAATAACTATTGGTGATATTGATGATTATTGGTTACCAACAAAAGAACACCCAATTCATCAGTTGATTGTTTCCAGCAAAATGAATTTAAAAATTATTGCAAATCTTAGAACTTGTGATTATGTCACAACAACAACAGAATTGTTTGCACAAGAAATTAGAAAGTTTAATAAAAACGTGGTTGTTTTACCAAATGCAATTGACCCAAAAGAACCACAATTTAATGAACCAACATTACCATCAGACAGAATTAGAATTGGTTGGTTAGGTGGATCATCACACTTACACGATTTAAAACTTTTAGACGGAATGGTTTCTAAATTGTCACCAAACCAAAATAAAATACAATACTACTTGTGTGGTTTTGATACTCGTGGTGTTGTAACAGAATTAAATCAAAAGACTGGTGAGAAGAAACAAAGAGCGATTAGACCTGAAGAAACTGTTTGGTCACAGTATGAAAAAATATTCACTAACAACTATCAAATAATTTCACCTGACTATAAAAATTATTTGGATAAATTTTCTGATGGTGATTTCCCCGCAATTGAGAATGAAAATTATGTAAGAGTTTGGACAAGACCTGTAGATTCTTACGCGAGAAACTACTCTAAATTTGATATATCTTTAGCCCCAATTAAAAACCACATCTTTAACAAACTTAAATCACAACTTAAAGTTATTGAAGCGGGGTTTTATAAAAAGGCATTAATTGCCTCAAATGTTGGTCCTTACACAATAGACCTAAAACACGCAATGAAAAATGGTGAATTTACCGATGGTAACGCACTTTTAGTAGATGACTCTAGAAATCATAGTGATTGGGCAAAATACATAAAAAAGTTAGTTGATAATCCAAACATGGTTACCGATCTTGGTGAAAGACTATATGAAACCGTAAAAGACACATACGACCTTAATAAAGTTTCAATCACAAGAGCAGAATTCTATAAATCTTTAATTAAATAAAAATGGATCAAAAGAAAGGAAAAATAGGGTTTACCGCAGGTAACTTTGATTTACTACACCCTGGTTACATTTATACGTTTGAAACTGCAAAACAAAATTGTGACTATTTTATGGTATTCTTACAAAGAGATCCATCAGAAACTAGATACACAAAATATAAACCAGTCATTCCATTATACGAAAGATATAAAACATTAATGTCTATCAAATATATTGATGAGGTTATATGTTATGACGATGAAGATGATTTACAAAGATTAATTGAATTTTATAAGCCTGATGTAAGAATCTTAGGTGATGACTACATCGGTAAAAGGTTTACGGGTGATCATTTACCAATAGACGTTATTTATACCACAAGATCTCATGGGTGGTCAACAACAAAGATTAAAGATTTAATTACCATACAAACTTTAAAACAAAACCCTGATATTATTAAAAAAACTGAATTATGATTAATATACCTATAACAAAGATTTTATTTTTAGATATTGAAACTGTTGGTGGTTGTAAAGACTATCAAAGTTGTATCAAATCGAATCCAAATGTTGCTGATCAATTTGACAAATACTTTGATTGGTTTTTAAAAAGATTTCCTGAAGATAAAGAATGGTCTGAAGATAGAACGACTGAAGAACATATGGACATTGTCTTTAGAAAAAGAGCGGCTTTAGTCCCTGAGTTTGCAAAAATTGTTTGTGTTTCTATGGCGTTTGTTTTAGATAACGGTGAAACAAAAAAACAAACTTTTTCAGGGGACGATGAACACAAATTACTTTTAGAAGTTAGAGATCTTTTAAATCGTTGTCACAAGTTAGATTTTTATCTTTGTGGTCATAACCTTAAAAACTTTGATATTCCTATGTTGGCAAAACGAATGATTATCAATGGAATTATGCCATCAAAGATTTTACCTTCTTACGATACAAAACCTTGGGAAGTTAAAGCAATTGATACAAAAGAAATTTGGCAATACGGAGCTTACACAGCCATTGGTTCTTTAGATCTTATGTGTGCATGTTTAGATATCCCGACACCAAAAGACGGTGAAATAAACGGTGGTATGGTTCACGAAGCATATTGGGGTCACAACAGATTAAAAGAAATATCTGACTATTGTGAAAGAGACGTTGAGGTATTAATTGACGCAATAATGAAATTAAAAAGTTTAAAATAATGAGTGAAGAAAATTTTGAGAAAGATGACTTAGATGAACTTTTAGATTCTTTAAGTATGGATGATTTAGACAAAATCAATTTAGAAGATATAAACGATTATTTTGGTTTTGATATTTTGAAATTAGAAGAAGAAATGGAAAAATACCAAGACACTTTAGAATTCAAATATTCCAAATCACACGATGATGCGATGGATCCTAAATACGCATATACTTCCGATTCAGGGTTTGATTTGTACTCTACTGAAGATAAATGGATTTTTCCTTTAAGTAGGGTTTTGATTCCTACAGGTATACATTTAGACATTCCTGAAGGTTATGAAATTCAAATAAGATCAAAAAGTGGTTTAGCACTTAAAAACGGTTTATTTGTTTTAAATTCTCCGGGGACTGTTGATGAAGGATACACAGGTGAAATTCAGGTAATACTTTTCAACACAACCAATGAAAGAATAAAGATAGAAAAAGGACAAAAAATTGCCCAAGCAGTACTTTGTCCTGTTGTCAGCGGTAAATGGATTAAATTCATTCAAGTAGACGACATAAATTCCAAAGACAGAAATGAACAAGGATTTGGTTCTACAGGAATATAAATATTAATATTACAAATGATAACTATTGGATTCTCAACAAGAAAAACAAATGAAGATTTTATAAACCACTTGAGTTCATCGTGCGGTTTAAAAAAAATCCAAATAATAGAAAAAATAAACAACGGTGATAAATCATTGTCTCAAGTTTATAACGAAATATTAAATGAATCTGAAAACGATATTGTTGTTTTTTGTCATGATGATATTGAGTTTGATACAAAAAATTGGGGTTCTAAATTAATCAAGTTATTTAATAAAAACTCAGAATACGGTATACTTGGTATTGCAGGAACTACCGATATGATAGACGGGAGATGGTGGACTATTAGAGAATCTATGACCGGTATTGTTTCTCACAAACACGAAGGTAAGAAGTGGACAAATACTTACTCACCAGATCAAGGTAATAAAATTAAAGAAGTTGTTGTTTTAGACGGTTTATTTTTTGTCGTAAATAAAACAAAAATCAAAAACAATTTTGACGAATCGTTTGACGGATTTCATTTTTATGAGATACCATTTTGTTTTCAAAATCATATAGATGGAGTAAAGTTAGGTGTAACAACCATGATAAGAGTTACTCATAAATCAATAGGTATGACTAACGATCAGTGGGAACAAAATAAAATAAAATTTGAAGAGAAATTCAACTCTTACTTACCTGTACGTCTATCGTCAAACAAAACTATAGAGGAAAAATCAAAAATGGATGTAAGTAAAGTTGGTTTTGGTATGGTTACGTATAATTCACCACACAGAATTGTTGAAAGTGCGTTTACTGTTCCTGAATGGATTGAGAATTTTGTAATTGTTAATGATGGTACCCCATATGATAATTCTTGTTATCCGTCAAAAGCAAAAATAATACAACACGAAAAGAATGAATGTGTTGGTGTTGCAAAAAATACCGCCATTAAATATTTGATGGATCAAGGTTGTGAACACATATTCATTATGGAAGACGACATTTTAATAAAAAATGAAAAAGTTTTTGAGGAATACATAAAACACTCCGCACTTTCAGGGATAAAACATCTTAATTTTGGTTTACACGGTCCGGCCAATAAAAAAGGCTCAAAAGGATTTACGGATTTATCTGATAGAAAAGATGTGGATGGGGAACCAAACCCAAGGATGATTATACCATATCCTGATGGAATTAAAATTGTTTTATATCCTAATTGTGTTGGGGCTTTTTCTTATTATCACAGATCTGTTATTGAAAAAATAGGTTTGTTTGACCCCGCATTTAGAAATGCTTGGGAACACGTAGAACACACATTCCAAGCAATAAAAAATAACTTTCACCCTCCTTTTTGGTATTTTGCAGATATTGAAAATAGTTGGGATTATTTAACAGATATCCCAAACTCAATTGAAAACTCAACTATCGCAAGAACTCCGGAATGGAATGAAAACTTTAGAAAAGGTACTCTTTGGTATAAAAAGAAACATGGTGTTGTACCCACAGAAACACCACTTACCGATCCTAATACAACACAAAAAATAATCTCAAATTTATATTCACTTAGATAATGACAATAGATGTAATAATTTTAAGTTATGCAAAAGATGAAACATTTGAAAAAATGAATCATAATTGTATGACCAGTTTATATGAAAGTAGTGACCAACATGATTTTCAAATATATCTTATAGAAACCAATAAAGATAAGATTTTTTCATACGATAATTGTGATACATGTCAAGTTATACAACCAAAAGAAGAATTTAATTATAACAAGTTTCTAAACATTGGTTTATCTCATTGTAAAAATGAATGGGTTTTGATATCAAATAACGACACTATTTACCATAAAGGATTTATTGAAGAGATGTTAAAATCTTACGAACAAGATAATGAGTTATTATCAATGTCACCAATGGATGATAGTTGGCATAGACACCAAATTTTTAATAAAGATATACCGGTACATTATGGTCATAGAACTTCGTATGAAATTGCTGGATGGTCGATCTTAGTGAAAAAAAGTGTATTAGATAAAATTCAAGGATTCGATGAAAATTTTAAATTTTGGTACCAAGATAATGATTATGCACTGACACTACAAAAATACGGAATTAAACACGCTTTAATAACCAATTCAAAAGTAACACATTTGTTAAGTAGGAGTCACAATTTAATAGAGTCACATAAAAAATTTCATATGACAGATGGTATGTCTGTAAATTTTACCAATAAATGGTTTAAAAAATAATATGTCAAATTATAGAATAACAATCGCAGTACCTTGTTTTGGTAGACCTCAAAGAACAAGACGAATTATAAAAAATATTTTAGATCAAGACATTAACAATTGGGAGGCCTTTGTAATTGGGGATGGATGCGATCATTTCAATGAGTTGTTGGCGAGTGAAGAAAAAAACGAATTCATAAAAATTGCCGAAGAAAAAGGCAATAAACTCCATATGTTTAATTTAGAAAAAAATTACGGTGGTTGGGGTTATGAAATAATGAATTATGCTATGAGAAATGCGTCAGGTAAGTTTTTAATTTTTGCGGGTAACGATGATAAAATTAGTAGTGACCATTTTTCTCATTATTTAAGTGAGATTGAAAATACCGACTTAGATTTAGTCTTCTATGATACTTACATTGAACCACAAAAAAGAGCTAGATACCCAAGTTTAAAACTTGCACATATAGGACATGCAGAAATAATTTTTAGAACATCAATACTTGATGGTGTTACCCAACCCCCAATATATGCTGCGGATTGGGAGATTATATCTCAAGTTTTGAAAAAAACAAATAAATATAAAAAGGCGGATTCCACAAAAATAACATATACTATCACAAGGATTGGTGGAATAACTTCCGACGTAATTGATTAAAAAAAATAATAAAATGGAGTTAAACGGAAAAAAAATTTTAGTAACAGGTGGTGCCGGATTTGTAGGCTCAAATATCACAAAAAAATTGTTAGATTATGGCGCAATTGTCACAGTATTGGATAACCTTTATACGGGATTTGAAAAATTCTTACCTGTTCATGAAAATTTAAAATTTGTAAAGGGTGATATTATTGATAAAGATTTAGTTGATGAATTAGTTAGTGAACACAAATTAATTATTCATGCGGCGGCAAAAAATATAATCGCATCAACAAAAAACCCTTATGAGGATTATGAAACTAATATTGGAGGTACATTAAATCTTTTGATGTCTTCTAAAAAACACGGGGTTGATAAATTTGTATATGTTGGATCTGCATCTGTTTATGGAAATTCTAAAATTTTACCCGTTGTTGAAGACTCAACTTTATACACATTAACACCTTACGCGACATCAAAATTAGCGGGAGAAAATTATTGTATCTCATTTTATGAATCTTACAATTTACCAATATCAATTATAAGATATTCAAATGTCTTTGGTACCAATCAAGACCCAAGTAATCCATACTGTGGTGTTGTTTCTAAATTCTTTGATTGGGCAATGAATAATCAAGACATATCAATACATGGTAATGGTGAACAAACAAGAGATTTTACTTTTGTTAATGATGCGGTTGACGCCACAATAGAAATTCTTACAAACATTAAATCTGTTGGTCAAATTTATAATTGTGGTTCTGGATTTGAGACCTCAATTAACACATTGGCAAATAAAATAATAGAGATAACCAACTCATCTTCAAAAGTAATAAAAGTTGATAAAAGAGATATTGACAATATAAGAAGAAGGTCTGTGAATATTGAAAATATTAGACGTTCATTAAGATGGAATCCTAAATACACTTTAGATGATGGACTTAATTTGACTTATAGTTGGATGAAAAGTTTGAATGATTTACAAAAATAAACGACCACTTATCATAAAGTTATAATCAAATAAAAATTATCACTAAGATTAATTTAAATGACACAAAGAAGAAAAAATGTAAATTCCGAAATTACGGAAAATAGTTTAAACCCAAAGAGAGATATTATTTCTCAAGTCGTTAAGAAAAAACAAAAAAGTAAATTCCTTACCGAAAATCAAAAAATATATTATGAAACATTATTAAATAATCAAATTACAATCTGTTCAGGTCCTGCAGGTGTTGGTAAAAGTTTTATTGCCATGAAAACAGCGGTAGATCTTTTATTAGATGATGGTAATGGATATGATAAAATCATAATTGTAAGACCAGCGGTTGAGGCAGAAGAAAAATTAGGCGCACTACCAGGTAATTTGGAAGAAAAATTAGACCCATATATTTTCCCATCTTATTACTTGTTAAATAAAATTATCGGTAAAGAGGCTAGAGAAAAATTGAAGGATTCGGAAGTGATTGAGGTTTTTGCTTTGGCATATATGAGAGGTATGACAATAGACAATTCTATTTTAATATTTGAGGAAGCTCAAAATGCCACACCAAAACAAATGAAATTATTGTTGACAAGAATTGGCACAAATACCAAATTCTTTATTTCAGGTGACATCGAACAAACTGACAGATATAAGGACAAAAAACATTCAGGTCTGTATGACGCAATAACAAGATTCAACGGAATCAATGGTATTGGTATTTTTGAGTTTGGAGATAAAGACGGAGTTAGAAATCCAATTATTACTAAAATATTACAGAAGTATGATGAGGATAGGGATTGATGTTAATGGTGTTCTAAGAGATACGGTTGGTAAATTTTCACAACTATACGAAAAACATCTTATAGATTCGGAAAAGAATGATTTTTATGGTCAAACCTATGAAATAGACCTTTCAGGTAATACTGAAATTTTAAATTTAGAAAATAGATTTGAATATAAAATTATTTCAGATGTAACGTCTTTAGATTTTGATAAACATTTTTCTTTCAAAAACAAAGAAGAAGTATTTAATTTTATGTATGAAGAGTATTCAATGGAGTTGTTTGGTCACGCACCATCAACCGAATTAAATACTTTCAATACTTTGAATGAAATTTATTATAATTTAAGAGACAATAATGAGTTGACGATAGTTTCAAGTGAAATTGGTAAATCTAAACCAGCAACTTTATTTTTCTTATCAAAATTTGGTTGTTTATTAGAAAAAGTAATTTTTTTTAGTGAAATAACAAAACAATCCATGTGGGATCAAATAGATATTTTACTTACCTCAGATCCTTTATTATTATTAGAAATACCTGATAATAAAACTGTCATAAAATATAATACAGTATACAACAGTGAGATAAAATCAAATTTTGAAATAAAAACTTTATCAGAATTCGAAGAAATAATAAGAAAAATAAAATCAGAATGTTAAAAATTTTAAACGAGAACTACTACTTAGATTTAGATAAATTAGATGCGGAACTTCAGATAAATAATTCATCGGGAGAGACACAAATTCATTTAGTTAAATATGAAATAGTAAAAATGATGATTGAGACATTAATCACAGAAATAGATCAAGTTGATGAAAATATGGGTATAAAAAGTAAAGAACTAACAATACCATTTAAATTGGCTTTTAATACATTAATTTTTAAAAAAATAATAAATAAAATATAAAAAATATGACTAACGAACAAATTTCTAAACTAGAAATCGCAATTCTGAACATGGAAGAAAAAAAATCTAGAATATATTTCTTAGTTCAGGACACAAAAGGTAATGCAAAGGCTTCGGTAAGATATATCTACCAAATGGCAAAATCACTTAAAGACAACGGATTTAACGTTATTATATTACATGAGAAACCTGACTATTTTGGTGTTTCATCATGGTTAGGAGAAGAATATATGGAGTTAGATCATAAACCGATTGAGGGTACTAATCTTGAAATTTCTCCTGATGATTTAATTGTTGTACCTGAATTATATGGGTTTATCATGGACCAAATAACTAAATTACCTTGTGGTAAGATAGTTTTAAGTCAATCTTATGATTATATTTTTGAAACACTACAACCTGGTCAAACTTGGAGTAATTTAGGTTTCTTAAAATGTATCACAACTTCAGAAAAACAAAAAGAGTATTTAGATGGGGCTATGAGAAATGTATCAATTGATGTAGTAAGTCCATACATTTCTGATAAGTTTGTTAAAAATGAGTTTCCACCTAAAACTATTGTTAACATTCACACAAAAGATCACAGGGATACTGTAAATTTAATCAAACATTTTTACGCAAAGTTCCCTCAATATAGATGGATAACATTTAGAGATTTAAGAGGTTTATCTGAAGAACAATTTGCCGAAGCAATGAAAGAAAGTTTTGTTTCTATTTGGGTAGATCAACAAAGTTCGTATGGTACATTCCCTCTTGAATCAATGAAAATGGGTATACCAGTAATCGGTTTGGTTCCTGATATGGTTCCTTCATGGATGAATGAAAATAACGGTATTTGGATAAATAACAAAACTATTATGACAGATGTTCTTTCTGATTTCATACAAAATTGGCTTGAGGATAATTTAAATCCAAATCTTTTTGATTCAATGGAAGATACCGTTAAACAATTACCTACTAAAGAAAATTTTGCAGAAGAAGTAGTTTCTTTATTCACAAGAATGCTTGAAATAAGAAAAGAGAATTTTGTAACTCAATTAGATAAACTCCAAACAATAGAAGAATAATATGGAAAATAATAACACAATATCTGTGGTTTTACCAATTAAAACCTCAACTGCCTTTGATTTTATAGACTTTTTTGAAAAAAGTATTAAATCAGTCCAATATCAAAACGAATATGTAAATGAATTAGTCATTGTTTATTGCAATGAGTCTGAATTAGAAACCTACCTCCAAGGGTATGATTTTGGGGAATTAAAAGTAGTTCTTGAAAAATGGGACGGTCAACCTAACTTCCAATC
>JACCDW010399680.1_pt1 | contig 28106 bp, 6 predicted proteins | sample 7449781 | NCBI WGS metagenome assembly JACCDW01 (sample SAMN15323449, study PRJNA562643) | freshwater metagenome | isolation source: river surface water | place: USA:Blue River Watershed | collected 2017-08-18
GGGCCGGAGCACCGGTGTCAATGGTGAGCGTCAGGTCAGCTGCAGTGGCATTGAATGGACTTTCGTTGCCCGCTGCATCCAAAGCTTTGGCTCGAATTCTGTATTTGCCATCGGCCAAGGCGCTCGTTGCACTGGTGGTGAATGAAAATACGCTGTTGACAGCCATGGCACTGCCCAACAAGGTCGATGGACCAAAGTTGCTGCCACCTGCAGGGTCGTATTCAGCATAGACATTGACCATCACGGCATCCGCCGGCACCGCACCGGTGATTCGGATCGCGCGGTTTTTGCTGGTGATGTTGTCGGTGCTGCTGGCACCCCAGTCATCTCCTGCAGGCATGTCCAATGTGGTGACCGCCGCCGGGGCAGTTGTGTCAATCGAGAGCAAATAGATCGGCGTCATGCCGATCGTTGGCGTGCTGGTGCCCGCAGGGGTGTAGCGGAAGTAATTGGTCTGAGAACCTACCGCCAAGCCCGATGTCGTAGCCATCGCGAAACCATTGTCCAAATCGGTTTGGGTCAAAGTGACGGTGGACTTGAGTGCGCCAGCAGAGGCCGTGCTGGCGTTGTAGATTTCAATTTTTCCGCCTAATGCGGCTTGCGTACCCAACACAATTTTCAGTGAGGGGTTGACGCGGTTGGTCAGCGTGTCAATGTTGGAGAAGCCGGTATTGGACGCCACATCCATTTCGATGCTGCGCACAGCGGTGATCTGGTTGATTGGGGCATCGATGACGCCCAAGCGCTGCGTCAGTGCTGAGGTGCTGGTGTTGCCTGCACGGTCGATCAATATGGCTTGAAGGCCATCGTAACTGAAGGTGATGCTGGTGTTGGAGGAGGGAATCAAATCCAGACTGGGTCGCACACGCAACACGGCAAAGCCTGCGCTGATGTCTTCTTGAGTGAGTCGTTTGCTGTCCAGTATTTGAGTGCTGCTGCTGCGAAATAGACGCAGCTCATCGCCCACCACCGCATCGCTTGGCAGGGCGATTTTGAAAGTGGGTCGAACCGTGCTGCTCAGTCGGTCATCGTCGACCGTCAAACCGTCTGTTTCGAGCAATTGCGGAACGCCCGGCATGTTGGTTGGCGTGGCATCCAAGGTGATGCTGAATGTGTTGGTTGAACTCAGCAGGTTGCCAACGCTGTCCACTGCAAAAGCGCGGATTCGGTTGAGACCCGTTGTCAAGACGACGTTTTGCGCTGAAAAGAGTCCCCGTCCATCGGTGGTGATGACGGTGTCAGGGTTGACGCGCTCAAGGGGGTCTAAGAACCCGTCGGCATTCAAGTCGTTGAACAACCAAACCGTGCTGTTGGGCGCGAGTCGACCAGAAATGGAGACCGTGTTGACGTTGGTGATGCGGTCATCTGGCCATTGGCTGTCATGGCTGGTGGTGTTGATCCACAGCGTGTTTTCAAACGCGCGCTCGGAACGTAAGGCGTTGGCATCGATGTTCAAAACAAGCGGGGTGACAAAAGCGCTTTCGTTGCCTGCTGCATCGACCGCCTTGGCCGTGAAAGTGTGCAAGCCATCGGCCAATGGTGCGCCGGTGTAAGTCCATGCCCAAGTGGTAGATGCGCCCACAATGGGCGTGCTGCCAATTTTGACGGTGTCTTTGTAGATGTCGATGCGCGCGGCTTGGTTTGCGGTGACGGTGCCCGTCAGGCTAAAACCACTGTTGCGCGACGTGAGGTTGTCATTGCTCAGAGAGCCCAGATCGTCTGCAGGCATCAGGCCGAGTGTCGGCAGATTCGGCGGCGTGACATCGATCACAGCACGGTCGAGCAAGCGAGCTCCGCTGAGGTTGCCGGACAGATCTTCAATGCGTGCACTGATGGCGTTGGCATAAACGCCTTCCACCAACATGCCGGGGATGGTGCCTACCACGCGTATGTTGGTGCTGGGGTTCGTGCCAATGTCGGTTGCTGCGCTGTCGCCGAAAATCAGTTGACTAGATGCTGCAGGTTGACTGGATGTGCCCGCCACTTGTTGTGCTGTCAGCTGAACATCCCATGCACGATAAGACAGAATTTCGCCCGTGAAATACCCTCCGGTGTCGTCATGTCCCAAGCGTTGGTTGGTGTCCCAGTTGTAGTTGGAAGCAACCTTGGCACCAGACAGAACCAGCGTGCCGTCGACATAAATCTTGTGTCCGGCTGGTCCAAGGGTGAACACCACGGTGTGCTCCAAGCCATCTTTCAGGTTCAAACCTGTGCTGGTGAGGTTTTCAGAGTTGTAAACATACGATGCGATGTTGCCATTGGCCGTGATCCAGAGACCTCGGTCATAAGATCCCCCACTTTTGACCGCGAAAAGACCACCACCTGTGGTGGTTTTGAAGACGATTTCACGGCTGATGAATGTCTCGGGTTCGTTGCGGGTGATGTCCAGGTAGCCTGTTCCGGTCAAGCGCAAGCCACTGCTTGGTGCGAAGTCCACATAGCCTGCAACGATATCGGCACCACTCAAGGTCAAGGTGCCCAAGGTGGAGGTGGTGTTGTTGGCCGAGTACAGACGGACTTTGTCCCCTGCCACCACCCCTTCTGGCAAGCTGACGCGCCAGGTCGGTGCTTGGTTGTTGGTGGTGTTGTCGGCATTGAACAGACCCGAGTCGCTGCTGCTGATCATGTCGATGCGGGTGGGCACCGGCACGAGGTTGTCGACCTTGATGGTGCTGGCGGCAGACAAACGGACATTGCCAGCTGCGTCGGTGGCCAGGGCGAACAAGGTGTGTGTGCCCACCGGCAAACTCAGATTGGCCAGCGTGTAAGTGGTACCGCTCAGGGTGGCGTTGCCCAACAGCTCGCCATCGTCCAGTCGTGCGTTGTCGTTGCGGTCGCGGAAAATTTGCACCACGCTGCCTGCTTCGGCTGTGCCTGTGACGGTGATGCCGCTGGTCAGTTTGGTGATGCCATCGTTGGTGATGGCACCTGTGTCGGATGCGGTGTTGAGCAGTGGGGCAGAGACATTGGGTGCTGTGGTGTCAGTGCTGGCCACCATGGTGGACTGTGTGACCACCAATTGTTGCTCTTGAGACAGCAAGCTCAGATTGCCTGCGCGGTCGTACTGCATGGCCCGGACGCTGTAGGTGCCTTGTGGCAGCGTGATGGCTTGCGTGAATACGCCTGTGGTGCTGTTGGCCGTGGTGTTCCATGAGCGTTCACCCACATCCAAGGTGCTATTTTCATTCGTATCTGCGAAGAGCAACACACGGGCACCCGGGTCGGCAAAGCCGCTCAAAGTGGTGGTTCCGGTGTTCGTGAATGTGTGTATGACAGGGTCGGGGGTGCCAGTCCGAGTGAGAACCACGTTGTTGAAGTCAGCGTGGTTGTTGCTCCGGGTGTCTTGACCAACACCTATGACGGTGCGCACGCCCAGACCCACATCGGCAGCCTGTGCTGTATGGCTCAGGGTAAAAGTTTTGAAGCTTCCCTCCGGTCCGAGCTCGGCCTCGGTGATGAAGCGTTTGGCCAAAACCACACCGTCGCTGCGCTCCAGAGAGATGTAGGTGCCATTGGACAAAACATGAGCGGTCGCATTGCCGCCTCGGTTGCCCAGATCGACAGACAGCGAGAAGGTTTCACCGCTTTGGGCCAAGAGGGCGTTGTTTTGCACAAAACGCACTTCCCCAGCGGTATTGCCGGCGGTGTAGGCCACATTACCGATGTTCAGGTAACCCGTGCCCACGTAGAAAGCCGATGCGGTGTTGCTGGAGGGACGCCAGTAGCCTGCCGTGCCCGTGTTACCGGTGATGGTCCAGCCGGCCAGTACGTTGCCGCCTGTGCTGGCCGTTGTGGCCTCCGCCAGCGGCTGTGCGTCGAAGTTGCCATTGCCGGTCCAGCTCGCACGTGCAGGCCCGTTGGTGTCAAAGTTGACCCACAGTGGTGCGCTGAAGTCGGAACGGTTACCCGCCATGTCGATGGCCCGGGCATAGAAGGCGCGTGTGCCATCGGCATAGGGCGCGCCGGTGTAGTTGAAGGTCCAGCTCAGCGTGTCCAGGTTGACTTCGGCTTGACCGAGTGGGTTCACCCGGTCGTTGTCGTCATAGACCAGCACGCCCACGATGTTGCCAGAGAGGCTGCCGCTGATGACAAAGTTGGTGTTCCAGCGGGTGATGTTGTCGAGGTTGGTGCCGGTGCTGTCGCTGCCCGTCGCCCCAGCGCTGGCACTGTCGGAGTCGGCGATCAGGTCCAAGCTGAATGGTGCTGCTGGCAGGCCCAGAACTGTCAGGTCGGGCAGCGTGTAAAAAGCCCCTTCGTTGCCTGCTTGATCGGTGATCTGCGCGCGGATGGTGTTGACGTAAGAGCCTGTGGCCAGGGCGCTGGCGCTAATGGTCAGGTCTGCGTACCCTGCGGCAATTTGGCTGCTGGTGAGCGTGATTCGGCCAAGCAAGGTCGTGCTGTTGTAGAGACTCAAGTTGTCACCTGCCACAGCATCGCTGGCCAAGTGGGCGCGCAGGTTCAGCACACGACCACCGGCCGTGATCGCATCGTCGGTGCGCAAGCCGCTGTCACTGTTGGGCAGCAAGCTCACTTGGGTAGGCGCATGGGGAACTTGGAGGTCGATGAAGATCTCCACTGCCGCGCTGGCTGTGCTGGCGTTGCCTGCATTGTCGAATGCGATGGCGCGCAGCAAGTGCTGGCCTGCTGCAAGACTGATACCTGTGAAGCTGAAAGCGCCTGTGGTGGCGCTGGCCACGACCTCGGCAATTTCTTCGCCTGGATTCAGCAGCCCGTTGTTGTTGGTGTCGTCAAACAGCACCACGCGTGAGTTCACCTCGGCCGAACCACTGAAGACCAGTGCCGTGGCCGTTCGTGTCAGGCCATCTGTGGTACTGACACCGACGTCCAGACCCGCGCCGAGCGCGAGCGAGGGGGCTTCGCTCTGGTTGTCAACACTGACTTTCAGACTGGCAGAAGCGCCTTCATTGCCAGCCAGGTCTACGCCACGCACCGTGAAGTTGTGCAGTCCAGCCGTGAGGCTGCCTGTGGTGTAGCTGAAGGTGCCTGCACCCAGCTGCGCGCCGCTCAGGCTGGCCATCAGGGTGGTCTTGACACCAGTGAATGCACCTTCAAGGCTTTCGACTCCAAAGCCACTGGCGCCCGCCGAAGTGGCCACGCTGCTTGTGGCCGTGGGTTTGGTCCAGGCCGCATTCAGACTCACACCGTTCAAGGTGTGGTCGCCGTTGCGGTAGGCCGCTGCGGTCGTGCTGGCTTGCAGTTGACCATTGGCATCGAGTGACAGCCAGACTTCGACCATCTGGGTCTGGTCAAGTTCGCTGTTGTAAACCCCCATGAGCCAACGGTCGGCACTGCCGGTTTTGGCCGTCACCACATCGGCGAGGACTGAACCGGTGATCCCAAGGCCATTGAGGGTGGCGGCCAAGAGACTGACGTTGCGCACATCGGGTGGATAAATACCCAATGCCGTGGCGCTGCTGCTGAGGAAAGTGCTGTTGTCAAACAACTCGCGTACCGCGGGGTCGGTGGCCGTGTCGTAGATGTTCAGGATGACGGCATCGGCAGGCAAATTGCCGGTGAGTGTCACTCCACTGGTTTTGCTGGTGATGTTGTCTGTGTTGCTGACGCCCAGGTCATCTCTGGCAAGCAAATCGAGGCCCGTGGGAGCCACAGGGCCCGCGGTGTCGATGACGGTGGTGTAAGGCGTAGGGGATCTTTCGCCTTCATTACCTGCCATGTCCAGCACGGCCGCCGTGAAGCTGTAGATGCCATTGGCCAAGGGCATGGTGCTGGGGATCGTGATGTCCACGACTCCGGCGGTCACTTGATCTGCGCTGAGGCCGATCGAATAGACCAGCGTACTGCCGTTGTACAGGCGCACCTGTTCCCCGGCTTGCACATCCGCGGGCAGTGTGAGGCGCAGTGTGGGCGTGTTGTCCGAGGTGATGCGGTCACCGCTGCTGATGCCTGAGGGCGAGCCCGAATTTGGGGTGTCGCTGGTGGCCAGCAGTTCGACCACACCAGGCTGGCCGGGTGGGGTGGATTTGACCGTGACGGTCAAGGCCTGCGAGACCTCGCCCATGGGCATCCCAGTGGTGGCGTTGTAGGCATAAGCACGGATCACATTGGTGCCACTGCGCAGACCGACCGATGTCACACTGAATGCGCCCGTGGTGGCATTGGCCGTGACGGGTGTGCCGATCGCCTCGCCCGATGAGTAAAGACCATTGCCATTCAGGTCGACAAACAACTGCACCTTGGCACCGGGAGTCATCATGCCGTTGATGGTGACGGTACCCAGATTGGTGATGCCGTCGTTGCGGCTGAGACCTGTTTCACTGGCTGAAGCCAGTTGCAATTTGCCCAGTTGGAGCTGGGGTGCCAGCTCGGTGGCGTTGATGACCAGTTGCAGCACGTTGGAGCCGGGACTGATGTTGCCCGCTGCGTCGACCGATTTGGCGGTGATCCAGTGAACGCCTTCACTGAGGGGGGGGCCATCGTAAGTGAAGCTGAACGCATCACCCGACCCCGGTGCGGCAGTGCCGATGTAGGTTTCACCATCAAACAAATCAATGCGTCGCACATCGGCGGCGATGTTGGCGCCGGTGAGCGTGAATCCTGTGGCTTTGGCGGTGATTTTGTCCGAGCTGCTGGCGCCACTGTCGTCTTGCGCCATCAGCGTCAAGGAGTAGGGTGCCAAAGGAGCGGTGCGGTCGACGGTCAACCAGGGCAGATTGCCCCTCGTGGTTGAAATCGGGCTGGCGTTGCCAGCCGCATCGGTGATGCGGGCAAAAATTCCCCAGCCACCGGTGGTGCCGTTGTAATCACCCGACAGGGCGGTGGTGCTGGTCAGATCCACCCAACCCCGTGACAGGTCCAGGCTGTCCAGACGCTTGAGGCCAATTTGGTAGGTCAAACTGCCCGTGCTGTAGCGGTAAAGCTGCACCAAATCCCCTTCGACCACTTCGGGAGGCAGGCTGATGCGGAAAGTAGGCCGCGCCGTGGAGGTGATGGCATCGCTGCCAAACAGGCCGTTGTCCTGACCCGGTGCCAGGGTCACTCCCAGGGGTTGCGGCGCGCCGGTGTCCACACGCACGTTCAGCGTGTTGCTGGCCATGCTGGCGTTGCCTGCTTTGTCCGTCTGGATGATGCGCAAGCTGTGATCGCCTTCGCTCAGTGAGCTGGACAAAGTCAGGGTGAATGCCCCGTTGGTACCCACTGTGCCGTTGCTTCCTTGGCTGGGATAAGACGAGGTGTTGATGTCGAGTTCTTCGCCGGCATCCAGACGGCCGTTGCCGTTGCGGTCATCGAATACGCGTAAAGATGCCCCAGCTTCGCCAGTGCCCTGGATACGCAAGCTGTCCTTGACGCGGGTGATGCCATCTCCCCGAGCACCGCTGTCGCTGGCCGCTACCAGCATGAGCGCTTGGGGTGCTGCAACCACGGTGTCAATGGTCAGCGTGAGTGGATTGGAGACCAGGCTCCGGTTGCCTGTGCGATCGACGGCCACGGCCGTGATTGTGTAAGTGCCGTTGGCCAGAGGGGCTGCGGTATCGGGGTAGTAAAACGCCCAAGTGTTGGCATCACTGACGCCAGTGCTGCCCAGCAACTGGTTGTTGGCGTAGAGCCAGACCGCCGTGGTGTTTTGGTCGGCTGTGACGGTGCCTGTGAATGACAAACCGTTGGCGCGGCGAACCACGTTGTCGGCGGCATGGTTTGCGTAGTAGGTATTGCCCCGGTCATCGCCTTTGTTGAGGTCGGGCACGGAAGGGGCCGTGGGTATGACCGTGTCGATGGACAGGATTTGCATCCAAGTGCTGGCACTCTCTTGTGTGCCAGCGCTGCTCAGTCGCACGATACTGGCCTTGATGGCGGTCGCATCAGCGTAAATCGTGCCTGAGGCGCTGCCAGTTCCGGTCAGTGGCGCTTGGGCTTGCAATCGCAGCCAGCCTTGGGTCAGATCTTCTTCGCTGAGGGTGACGCGGTTGATTTCGGTGCTGCCTTGCAACAAGCGCACCACATCACCGACGCGGACGGTATCGGTGTTCAGACCGACTTCAAAAATCGGAGCCAGTTGTTGCGTGAGGCTGTCGGACGCACTGACGCCCGTGTCGGTCGTACCTGTGATGCGAACATAGCTGGGGGCGAGAGGGTCGGTTGGGACGGCGGTGATCCTCAATTCGTTGACGCTGCTGTCCACAGCCACATTGCCCGCCAGGTCCAGCGCTTGCACCGTGACCTGATAAGTGCTTGCACTGGCAGTCAAGGCTTGTGCCCGAGGCAGGGTCAGGCTCCAAGTGCCTTGGCTGGCGTTGAGCGTCAGGCCGTCGAGGGTGGTGTAAGTGACGCCGTACAGGGATGCGGTGCGTCCTGCCACATCGCTGTAGGCTTTACCGTTCACATAGACAAACAAACGATCCGTGTCGTTCTTGTCGTAGCTGCCTGTCAGCGTGGGAGTGGACGTCGCGTTGCTGATTTGTTGCAGCAGCACCGTCGGGCGTGCTGGGGCCGATTTGTCAATCACCACCGGTGTGGCGCTGCTGGGGGCACTCCACAGGCCTGCTTTGTCTTGCTGGATGACGCGTAAGAAGTGCCCGCCCAGACCCAGCTCGATGTTGGAGAAGTCGTATTTGCCAACGCTGTCAGCTGTGACCTGAGCGATCAGCTCCAGGTCCTCGAGTTGGCCGTTGTTGTCGCGATCGTCGTACAGGCGTACCACGGCTGACGGGTTGGCAAAACCGGTGAATGCCAGGCCGGTGTGGGTGCTGGTGACGCCATCGGCATTCAACCGGCCAGTATCGACCGTGGACAACATGCTGGGTGCCCACAGTTGCGCAGGGGCATTGGCGTCAAAGGTGACCATCAGCGGCAAGGACCGGTTGCTGACGTTACCCGCCTCGTCGGTCGCCGTGAGTGTGAAAACGCGTGTCGTGGCGTTGTAGGGTGTCCCTGTATATTGGAATGACCAACTCGTGCTGCTGAGCATTTGCGCAAAGCCCAGCGAGGTGTCACCGTCAAACAACTCCACCCGCCGTGTTCCGGCGGGGACTGTGCCAGACAAAGTGAAGCCTTTGTTGACCACCGTGATGCCATCAGTGCGGCTGCTGCCGCTGTCGTCCATCCCTTCAAGACGAGGCGCTGGAGGCAAAAATGGACTGGTGTCTGGATTGGGAGCAACGGTGTCGATTTGCAAGCTGGGCAGCACGTTCATGCGGCCAACGTTGCCGGCTATGTCGACCACGTAGGCACCAATGTAGTAACCGCTGGCCGTGGTCCATGACCAGTCTCCCAATACTTTGCGGCTCTTGATGTCGATAAAACCGCGTCCACCATCCACGATGTCGGCGGCAGTCAGCTCGTAAGTGCCCAGCACATACGCATGTGTGGGGCTGCTGAAATACCCGGCATAGGTCAACCAGACCACATCGCCCACCGCGGCATCTGCTGGCAAGGCGATACGGAACGTCGGTTGGCTATCCGCTGTCAATCGGTCGTTGCTGCGCAAGCCGGTATCCGAACTGGGCAACAAACTGATGGTGGGTGGGGGGGAGACGGGTTGGCGGTCGATGGTCAGTGGCAATGAAGCAGAAGCCAAGCTGGTGTTGCCTTCGGTGTCAAAGGCCATGGCGCGCAGCTTGTGATTGCCCGAGCCCATACTGACGGTGCCGCTGAAGGCACCAGTGATGGTGTCGGCTGTGATGCTGGTCAGCAATTCACCATCGTCGATCAGGTTGTTGTCGTTCAAGTCATCAAAAATGCTCACGCTCACGCCAGGCTCGGACATACCCATGATGCGCAAACCGGTGGTCAAATTGGTGATCCCGTCGGTGTTATCTGCGCCGCTGTCGTCCAAGGTGTTGATGCTCAATCGGGTCGGAGGTGGCAGTTTGTCATCGAACACAACGGTCACGCTGGCGTTCAGACCAGGCAGACCCAAGACGTCGATGGATCGGGCTTCCAGCACATAACTTCCGGGCGGCAAAGCTGTGCCGTTGTAAGTGAAACTGAACGAAAATGGGTCTTCTGCTTCAGGGTAAGCATCGCCCAAGAGCACGCCGTTGGCATAGATCTGAACGGATACGGCTGTGGCGCTGGCCTTGCCTGTGACCGTGAAGCCTGTGGTGCGGTTGGTGCGGTTGTCGGTGTTGCTGGCTCCTGTGTCGTCATCCGGCAAAAGTTTGAATTCCGTGGGGGCTGCCATCCCGGTGGTGCGGATCACCAGTGACCGCATTTGTACGTCAGGGCTGGTGTTGCCCGCTTTGTCAACCAAGCGGACTTTGAGGTTCGTGTAAGAGCCATCGGGCAGGCGCGATGCGGCTGTGATGGGCATGTCGATGGCGGCACTGGCCAGATCGCGCAGTGTGACGCTTTGACGAATGATGACCGTGTTGCCATTCATCAGCAGCACTTCATCGCCCAATTCAACGCCCAAAGGCAAGCTCAGGGTCAGGGTGGGGTTGGGGTTGCTGCTGACGGTTTCACCAGCGTCGTTGAGCACCTCCAGCCCAGCCACACTGCTGAGCTGTGCGTAGTTGGGGGTGAAGGGGTAATCCAGATCGACCCGAACATTCACCGGTGCGCCCAGCAAGCTGGTCACGCTGGAGCCACCAGACACGAAGGTCTGGCGTGCCAGGATGGTGTGAAGACCCGTACCCAATTGAATGTCCGCTGCAAATGCGCCTGTGGCATCGGTGGTGGCGCTCACGGCCGCCGCCAACAGATTGGGCACGACGGTGCTGCCGTTGACGTTGTAGGTGGTCAGCTTTTCTCCGCTGTCCAGGATGCCGTTTTGGTTGGCGTCCTCGAAAATCTCGACTGTGGCCCCCGGGTTGGCGATGCCTTTGAAGGTCAAGCGGGTCTGGTTGGTGATGCCATCACTGTTGACCGGCCCGGTGTCATCGGTCGCGTCCAGCCAAAACTGGTTGCGCTGGTAGGCTGATGCGTCGATGCGCAAGAACAGGGCGCTGGAAGCCGCGCCCTCCAAGCCGTTGGCGTGCACGCCGCGGGCATAAACGGTGTAAACACCTTCGTCCAGTGCAGGGCCGTTGTAGGTGAAGGTCCATGCGCCGCCTTGTGTGGCCGGTTGCACGGAGCCGAGCAAAGCAGTGCCCGCATAGATGTTGATCTGACTGGCGGTACTGCCGGTGGCGGTGCCCGAGACGGTCCAGCCTGTAGCTTTGCGGGTCACCAGATCGGTGTTGCTGCTGCCTGTGTCATCGGCTGTAGTGAAGGCAATGTTCGGCGCCAAGGGCACAGCGGTGGGCATCACGTCCAGACGCAGGTAGGCCTGATCATTGCTCAGAGCACTGGTGTTGCCTGCTGCATCGACCGAGCGCGCGTAGATCCAAGTGTCGCCTTGAGCCAGAATTTTGGTACTGCGGATATCGACATAGCCTCGCACCAAATCGGTGGCGGTCAGGGCGGTGGCACCCAGCAAGTTGGTACTTGCCGCTGATGCACTGGTGTAGACCTCTATGCGGTCACCGACCCGAGCCGCTGCAGCCAGGTGGACACGCCATGTGGGTTGTGCATTTTTGAGCACCCCATCTGCGTTGTACAAACCATCGTTTTGTCCCGGTGCCAGAGACAGGCCCAGAGGGGCTTGGGGTGATCGATCGATGCGAATCACCAAGGCATCACTGGCCACGCTGACGTTACCCGTGACGTCCGTTTGGACCACGCGCAAGCGATGGCTGCCTTCGGCCATTTGGTTGGTCTCAATGTAAATATTGAAGTTACCTTGCCAATCTGTCCACTGTGAACCTACTGAGTAAAGGCTCAGCTCTTCACCTGCGTCCATGACTCCGTTGTTGTTCGTGTCGTCAAAAATGCGCAGGCTGTTGTTGTAGGTGTAATTCGCACCGTCCCAGTAGGGCTGTCCTAAGACCGAGGCGTCGGCTTTGCCGGTGATCAGCAAAATGCTGTCGACCGCTCGGGAGGTGATGTTGTCGCCCTTGATGCCGGAGTCCCAGCTGGTGTGGATGGCCAGGTTGCCTGGTTTTCCAATGGCCGTGTCCACGATCAATGTCAGTGCTGCGGAGGCATTGCTGCGGTTGCCCGCCGCATCGACGGCGACGACCGTGATGTTGTGGGTGCCGTTGGCCAGAGGCTCTGCAGTGGCAGGCAGAAAAAAGCTCCAACGGTTGTCGGCTGTAACGCCAGCATTGCCCAACAAACGTGTGCCTGCCCAGACCTCTACGCTGACGCTGCCTTGGTTGGCATGGACCCAGCCCGACAGGCTGAATGCGTTGCCCCTTGGTATGCGGTTGTCGGTGATGTGTTGAGGGACCAACATGTTGCCCAAGTCATCACCACGTTCAAGGGCTGTCGAGTGTGGTGCCGATGGCGCTACGTTGTCGACCGACAGCGATTGCAGTGTCACTGCTGCACTGGCTTGGAATGCACCGTTTTGAACACGCAACACCTGTGCTGTGATCGCGTTGCCATTGGCGGTGTTGTACACGGTGCTGCCGTTGAGCAAAGTGTGCGCTTGCAGGTCGACCCAGTAGATCGGAGAAGCTGACGTGCCCCGGTTCACCAAATCGGCTGTCGTCAGTGTGTGACGCAAGACTTCTGTGCTGCCTGTGGCCAAGCGTACAGTGTCACCCGCTTGCACGCTGCCGGGCAGTTCGACTCGCAAAACAGGTGCCAGTTGGCGTGTGATGTTGTCGCCGATCGTGGCACTGTCGCCTGCAGCAGCCAAACGGATGCCCACGGGTGTGAGTTCGCTGCGCACAAAGCTGTAGCCCACGCCATTCATAGCGGTGCTGGTCACGCCATTTCTCACACTTGCAGGTGAACTGCCCGAGGGCATGATCATCACCGAGACGGTTTTGGTTTCGCCCACAGCCACCACCCCCGCATGCACAGCGGCGATGTTCAGGCTGGTGTTCAGGTCATACAAGTCTGAGCCCACAACCGTGCCACTCAGCTGCGCCTGGCCAGTCACGCTGAAGCTGTAAAGCTGACCAATCTGGTTTGAATAGGCGAGTAAGTTGTTGGGTGCAGAAATGGCGATGCCTGCGCCACCGATCTCGGCGCTGTTCAGGCGCAATTGGTCGCGGCTGTTGCTGATCACACGGTTGCCCGCCATGTCTGTCGCCATCACCGTGACGGTGTAGAGCGTGCCTGCCAAGGTCGGATTCAGTTCGCGTTCGCGCGGTATAGAAAGGCTCCAGGTCCCGTTGGCGGCATCCAGCACCAAGCCAGCGACGGTCGCAGTGGCGCTGCCGTCGATCGTGACGGATGTACCTGCCGTCACGCCATAAACCAGGTTGTTCACGCGCACCACCAGTTGCGCGGTGTTGCTGGCGTCGTAGGTGCCAGACAAAGTCGGAGTGTGGCTGCTGCTGTCACTGAAAAAGACGGTGGGTCTGGCCGGTGCTTGGGTGTCAATGTTGACACGCAATGCCGTGCCGGGTTCGCTCCAGTTGCCAGCTAAGTCGTTTTGCACCACGCGCAGGTGGTGAATTCCCGAGGACAGTGCCAAGCTACTGAAGCTGTAAATGCCCTGTGCATTGGCTGTAGCGGTCGCGATCAGCTTGCCGCTGACAGGCTCACCCAGACTGTTGATCCCTGTGTTGCTCGCACTGCTGCCGTAGTCGAGCAGACGCACCTGTGCCCAAGGGCTTGCCACACCGGATGCCACCAAGCTGGAGCTCAAGTTGGTGATGCCATCGTTGTTGCTCAGTCCACTGTCGCTGGCCGTTGTGAGGCTGGGCGCGTCCAGCGTCGATGGGGGACTGGTGTCGATGCTGAAGTTCAGTGCCACACTTTCGGCAGACCAATTGCCTGCCAAGTCCACGGCACGTGCGCGCAAGGTGTAATTGCCATCGGCAAGGGCCTCGCCGGTGTAGGTGTAGGTCCAGTAAGCGCTGTCTGAAAATGACAGCGTGCCCAAATCGGTGTTGGTGCCATCGGGCTTGTACAGACGCAAGCCAATCAGGCGCGTGTCGGTGCTGGCAAGGCCCCGCACACCGAAACCCGTGTTCAATGCAATGGCCTTGTCGGTGCTGGATCGTCCGGTGTCGCTGTTGAGCAAAAGCTCCAAAGGGGTCCCGGGATACTGGGGGTTGCCATAGGGCGCAGTCGGTGCCGTGGTGTCTACACGCAGGACGGGGATGGACCAAAGCGGATCGGTTGTGCTGACGTTGCCCGCTTGATCGGTGATGACGCCGCGCCATTGTTGGAAGTAACTGCCATCGGCAATGGCGGCATCCGGAATGATGTCCAGGTAGCCCCGTGCGATGTCGTCCGTCGTCAGAATCCGGGTGGCTTCCACCAGAGACAGGCGGCGCAATTCGAACTTCATGCCTGCATTGGCCGCATAGGCTGCCGACACCCCGCCCGCCACTGTGGGCAACTGGAAGCGGAAGGTGGGTAAGGGGTTGTTGGTGATCAGGTCGCTGCCCAGCAAACCGGTGTCACTGGTTTGTTGGCTGTCGTTGACCAAGGTCGCGACGCCAGGGCTCAAAGTGGCTTCAAGGTCGACGGTGATGAGCAAAGCCTGGCTGACGGGGCTGCGACTCCCATCACTTTCCACCTGCATCGCCATGATGCGGTGGGTGCCAGCGCCCAGTTCGATGTCGTGGGTGAACAGGCCGTAAGTGGCGGAGGCGGTGATGTTGGTGGCCAGCACCTCGCCATCGTCCAGCTGGCCGTTGTTGTTCAGGTCGTTGAAAAGCCAGACTTTTTTGCCGGGCTGGGCGACGCCGCCAACCGTCAAAGCGCTGGTGTTGCGCGTGATGGCATCGCGGTTGCTGCTGCCGGTGTCGTCGGCAGCGGCCAAGGACAGTGAGTGCGGTTGTGGCCATGCGGCCGAGTTGCTGGCCAGGCGCAAGGTGACCGGGTACTGGCCGGCGATCGGGGTTTCGCTCGTGACCACACTGAAGGTGCTGGCGGTGCTGGTGACCGCTGTCACACTGGGCAGGGTCAGACTGCTGAAGCTGCCGCTTGCTGAGGTGCTGCTGTTGATCAGACGCCACGTGCCTCCGGTCAAGTCGGCAAAGCTCGACAGGCCGTTGACCACCAGGTTGCCCGCCAGGCTGACGCTGGTGGCGCCCAGAATCTGGTCGTCAGTTAGGCTGTTGCCGTTCGGGTCCAGGTCCATGACCAGGGTGCTGCCCGCCACCAGGTTCAGGCTGTTGGTGATGGTCAGCAGGCCTGGCAACGAGCTGTTGCCCAAACGCTGCCCGGGGCTGAGCGTGCCGCCCGATTGCACCGTGACGGCGCCGGTGGTGCTGCCGTTGCCTGCCAGGGTGGCGCTGTTGTTGACCGTCATGGCCGAAGCGGCCAGGCTGCCGTTGAGGGTCAGCATGCCGCCATTGAGTGTGGTGGCACCGGTGTAGGTGTTTGCTCCCGAGAGGGTCCATTCGCCCGTACCGGCTTTGATGACGCCACCGGTGCCCGAGATGACGCCGCTGAACTGGGTGGACAGGTTGTTGGTGCCGGTGCTCAGGGTGCCTGCACCCAGCACGACCGCGCCTGCGCCTGCCAATGAGCCGATGCGCTGGGCCACACCGCCGAGGGTGAAGGTGGCCCCATTGGCCACGCTCAAGGCGGTTTGGTTGGACAAACGGTCAGCGCCCGACAAGGTCAGGCCCCCTGTGGTGATGCGGGTCTCACCGGTGTAGCTGTTGATTCCAGACAGCGTCAAAATGCCGGAGCCGTTTTTGGTCAAACTCCCGCTGCCTGAGATGCTGCCTGCGAATGTGGTGTGGTTGGCATTGCCGACGCTCAAAACCGTTTGCGCGTCTGCGCCGGTTTGCACTGTGCCGCCGCCTGCCAGAGACCCCAGGGTCTGGCTACGGCCGTTGAGGTCGAGCGTAGCCCCTGCATTCACGGTGGTGTTGCTGGTGGCCGACATCACCTGTGTCGTGCCTGTCACCAAACTGCCCGCGATAACGGTGGTGGTGCCAGTGTGGCTCAGTTTCCCGCCTACGGTGAGGCTGCCTGTTCCCATTTTTTCGAGGGCACCGATGCCGGAAACGGCGGCATTGAAGCTGCTGGCATCGCTGCGGTGAAAGCGCAGGATCGCTGCGGACGCGAGGCTGACTGAAGCGCTGGCCAGGGTGCCTGTGGTGCCGCCATTGCCGACTTGAAGGGTGCTGCTGGCCAGCACGGTGGTGGTGCCCGTGATGTTCACATCACCTGTCACGATCACGGACGTGGCGCTTGCACTGGTGATGGCCAGGTGGCCGCTGCCACTGATCACACCGTTCAGGCTCAATGTGCCGTTTGTGCTGCTGGCATCTACCGAAAGTGTGGCACCGCTTTGAAGGGTGAATGCATTGCCGAGTGTGCGTTGCACAGCGGTGCTGCTGGCCACTGTGCGCAAGGTGGCGTTGCCGGTCACGTTGACGCTGCCGGAGCCCAGTGCCGCACTGGATGCTGCGTTGGCTGAGAGCAGCACCGCGCCGCTTTCCAGCAGTGTGCCGCCAGAGTAGGTGTTGGCCCCGTTGAAAGTCAGGTTGCCACTGCCGCGTTGCACCACCTGCCCATTGCCGCTGATCCAACTGTCGGCCACGGTCAAGTTGCTGCTGGTGTTAAAGATCAAAGAAGCGCCGCCGCCCAGCTGCATGGATGTACTGGCCAGCATGGCGGCTGCACCACCTGCGCCCAGCGACAAACTGCCACTGTTGACGCTGGTTCCACCGGTGTAGGTGTTGTTTCCAGTCAGGGTCAAAGTGCCCGTGCCGCGTTTGATCAAACCGCCGGACCCCGTGATTGCACCTGAAAATTGCGTGCTCGCGTTATTGCCACCTACGTCGAGTACGGCGCTGCCCAATTCGATGGTGCCAACCGAGGTGCTGGCCAGAGCGCCCACACGTTGGTTGAAGCCGCCCAGAACGAGCTTGGCATTGACGATCACGGTGGTACTGGGGGCAAGCTGATTGGCCATGCTCAGTTGCAAAACACCGTCGTTGACAGACGTGTCACCGCTGTAAGCTTGAACGGCTGACAGGATGAGAGTGCCCGAGCCTACTTTGGTCAGACCCACTATGCCGCCCGGTGTATTGCCGTTGGCCGAGCCGTCGGACAGCGTGCCTGCAAACGTGAAGGGCTGGGTGCCGCCATTGCCCAATGTCAGTGTGCTGCGCGAGCCAGCCAAGTTGTTGGTTACGCTGCCGGTGCCGCTCAGTTCTTTGAGCGTGAGTGTGCGACCATTGAGGTCAAGCGTTCCGCCTGCATTCAAGAGCACGTGCGAAGTGATGCCGATTTGAGACGCGCCCGCGCCTGCAATCCTCACTGTGCCTCCACTGTTGATCTGCAGTGCGACCACGCCAGCACCCGCTGAAAGTGCTTGAACGCTGTTGTTGTCCAGTGTTTTGTCTAGCTCCAAAACGCCCGCATTGACTACAGCGCGACCGTTGTTGCTGGAGGAGCCGCCCAATGAGAGGGTGCCTGTCCCTTCTTTGACCAAATGCCCATTGCCCGCGGTGCCCAGCGTGCCTGTGCCGGTGTTGCTGAACACGCCGGTGAACGTGGTGCTGGAGTTGTTGCCGCCCACGGTCAGGATGCCGGTGCCCAGTGTCAAAGTGCCCGCACCGGCCAGCGAACCGATGCGCTGGTTGACGTTGTTCAAAGTCAGCGTGCCCAGCTCGCCAATGATCACGGCTGTGTTGACTGCTGCTGCGCCACTGCGTTGATCCGGGCCCAGTGCGCCGTTCGCGGCCAGAGTCAAGGTGCCTTGCGCGATGTGTGTCTCGCCTGTGTAGGTGCTTGTGCCGGTTAGCGTGAGGGTGGTGTTGCCCACTTTGCGCAGGCTGCCATCGCCACTGATGACACCTGCGAACGTCAGGTTGTTGCCGTTGAGTTCGAGCTGACCACCAGTGCCCAAAGCCAGAGAGGCCACGCCAGTGCCTGTGCCCTGAACGACCGAGACCAGGCTTTGGCTCTTTCCATTGAGGTCAAAAGTCGCACCCGGGTTGATGGTCAATGCCGAGTTGGCGCTGAATGCTTGGTCTACGCCGATGCGCAAGGTGCCTGCCTGGACCGTGGTGGCCCCGGTGTGGACGCTGTTGCCCGACAGGGTGAGCGTGCCTGTACCGGTTTTGATCAAGCGACCGAAGTCAAACAGGGTGCCACCGAAATTGGCGCTGCCTGCGCTGTTGTAGCTGCCCGCAGCGAAGTTGTTCACACCGATCGTCAGCCCTGAGTTGGGGTAGCCGCCAAAGCCCATTTGCAAGGCGCCCGATCCGGTCAGGGCGTCCACACGTACATCGGCTTCGACCGTGCGGAACACGGCTTGGGCTGCCACGTTCAGGCTGGCCTGGTTGTTGGTCCAGACTTCGTTGGCCGATGAGCCGGCGACGAATGTGCCAGCTTGAACATCGATCAGAGCGCCTGCGCTCATGGCGAAGGTGGCTGCGGAGGTACCCCAGAGCACACTGCCGAAACCAGTTTTGAGCAGTGTGCCCGTGCCCGTGAAGCTGGTGCTGGTGCCGTAATCCAGCCGTGCATCGGTGTGCAGTTGCAGCACCGCACCCGTGGCGATGTTGAAAGAGGGCGTGCGGTAGCCGCCTTCGCTCAGCAGCAAGGTGCCCGCGTTGATGCTGGTGGCCCCGGTGTAAGTGTTCAAGCCATTCAAGGTCAAAGTGCCTGCGCCGACCTTGGTGAGGGCGAGCTTGCCACCCGCTGTGCCGTCACCGATCACGCCGCTGAAAGTGCTGGTGTTGCCGCTGACGGTGAGGGTGGCGACCGCGCCTGTGATGGCGCCGCTGGTGATGTTGCCCGCGCCTTCAATGGCCGCGACCGTGTCGCTGGTGTTGAGCTGGTAGGTGGCGCCTTGTGCGACCTTGACGGTGGTGGCGTCGGCCAGGCTGCCGCTGACGGTCAGTACACCGGCCTGGATGTCGGTGTAGCCCGAATATGTTTGCGAGCCGCCCAGCAACAAGGTGCCCGCACCGGTCTTGATCAGGCCGCTGCCCGCGTTGGCACCGGTGATGATGCCGTTGTAGGTGGCTGTGAAACCGCTGGCTACTTCGATCGTGCCTTGTCCGAGCACGCGGATGCCGCGCTCGGGGTCGAGTGCCAAGGTGGCGTTGATTTTGAGTTTGCCGCCGTCCTCAATGACCAAGCGGCCAGCGGTGGGGGTGGGCACATTGGGGCCTAATTGCAGGTCGCTGGTGATGGAGAGCGTGCCGCCGCGCACCACGGTGTTGCCGGTGTGGGTGCTGTTGCCTGTGAGGACCAGTTCGCCGTTACCAGCTTTGATGAAGTCGCCCGTGCCGGTGTATCCACCGTTGAAGGTCAGGGTTTGGCCCTCGGTGACATCGATTTGAGACAACATTGGCGTCAGTCCGGCAGGCACAAGAGCGTTGCCTGCGGCATCGCGAATCACCGCGCCATTGAGGCTGATCTGTCCCAGCTGCACACCTTGTGTGAAGTCGTTGCCGCTGTAGCGGTAAACCAGCTTGCCTGTGGCCAGATCAGACTCTGCCGCAACAAAACTGGCGCTGCGTGCTGCGCCACCTGTGGTCAATGCCAAGGTGGAGTTGACCAAATTGGTGCTGGTGGCAACGCTTTCGGTCAGGTTGACCGTGACGGTCATGGCTGCACCTGTGAAGCTGACTTGGGTCGAGGCTGTGGCCGGCGCTGTGGTGTCCAGCAGCAGACCCAATGCGTCGAGCAATTCGGTGTCTAAAGCCGAGCTGGCATCCACTTGGCCCAAGCTCAATTCGAGGCTGCTGTTGCCACCCAGTTGTCGGCTGCCTGTGTCGTCTGTGGATGCGGCCACATCGGCCCCTGTCAGGCCTTGCAGTGTTTGCATAAAGACCCGGCCAGACTCCCCCGATCCCACATCACAGCCGTACAGCAGGATGTCTGCCGTTTCACTCAACGCCGATTGCCAGTTGAGAATTTCGGTTTGACGTGTTTGCAGTGTGGTGTTTTCCAGACGCAAATCACCCAACAACAAGGTGCCAGGCTCACCATGGCTGATGATGTGCAGCTCTTGGATCTGGCTTCGGTTGGCCAGCAGTTGTGAAATTTGACTCAGTGCGTCAGAGCCCTCGGTGAGTTCTACCACTTCGCCTTGGTTGGCCAGCGCCCCGCGCATGCGTTGGGCCTCGGGCAAGCTTGCGCTGATGACAATCAAACGGCCGGGCTGTGGCGGCAGGGCTAGTGGGGTGAACAGGTCTGGTGTTTCGCGGTAAAGCGGTGCTGCTTTGCTGTCGCTGTTGACGGTATTTCGCTCGTTCAACAAATCGGCGGTGGACATGGCCGCACCGTCAAACATCATCCGCTGTTCCAGCACCAACATCTCTGGTGCTGTCCTGACTTTGCGCTTGCGCTGGGGTTTGACCGTGCCCTCTTGGGCGGACGGTAGCTGTTCAGCAGCGTTGGACAAAGCGACAGGGGTGTTTTTTTTCTGGACCATGCGGGGCATCCGGTTTGTTCAGGGTGCAAAGGCCGACGCCGACCTTTGTTTTTCATTGTTCAGGGCAGCTGAAGGCGGCCACTCATGCCGGCTTTCAGGTCGGCCATAGGGCCTTCAAGGTTGGCTGTGACCTTGATGGATTGACTCACTGGGTCAATCCGGGGGCTGATCCGCACAATGCGTGCCTGGGCGCTGCGTCTCACTTCATCGATGTGCACGCGTACCACCATGCCTGCACGCAAGCGGGACAACCAAGTCGATGGCGCCAAGAATTCAAGCTCGTAACCGGAGTCATCCAGCACATCAACGACGGGTGTTCCGGGTTGGACGTATTGCTGTTCGCGAATACGTTGCTCGGCCACGATGCCCGCGAAGGGCGCCTTGATCTGGCATTTGGACAATTGGGTGTCACTGATACGCAATTCAGCTTCTGATTTTTCGACCGCATTTTTGGCCAAATCCAGCTCCATCAAGCCAGCTGCATTGAGTTCAGCCAGGCGTTGATTGGCTTCCAAACTTCTCTTGGCACCCGCCAGTTCGGCCACTGATTTGGCGCGCTGGGCATCGTGCAAACCACAATCGAGCTTGATCAGAGCGGTGCCGGAACCAAACCGCTGCCCCTCTTTGACCAAAATGCTTTGCACAACGGCCCCGATTTCGGCGGAAAGGGTGGTGTAGCGAATGGGGCGCAGCTGGGCACGAATTTCTTGCCGATCCATGCCCGATGTGACGGGCGATTGCGCATGTGCAAATCCCGCTGTCCATGCAAAAGACAGGCTGCAAAGTAGAATTCGCAAAAGCGGATCAGCGAGTGACATATGGGGCTTCCGGATTTTTCAGCTCTGTCAGCAAAGGTGTTTGTGTCACCTTCTCCATGATCTCTTTCAGAGGCAGACGGTCAACGCCAGCATCATCAAACTCCACCCCGATCACGGCCCGCAAGCGGCTTTCAGCCACTTGAATTTGGGCGACAGACTGGTAGCGCCTGAATTGACTGAGCAATGCACTGGCTTGGGCGTTGACGGTTTCGAGTTTGCCGCGCATGAGGGCTTTCTCACGGGCGGAAGCGAGCTTTGCCAAACGGTCATCCACGGCCCAAATTTGGTCGGCGCGCTGGGATTGTTTTTGAGCGTTCATCCAGTTCAGTCGACCCAGATGCAGCTGCGTCATGACCGCCATTTGCATGACCATCCGACGTTGATCGGACAGGGCAACCCCCGCATCTGCCAGGCGTATTTGATCTGGGCCAGTGAACAAGTTCATCAAGTTGAAGGACAGCTGCAAACTGGCATCGTTCCAGCTTTTGTGGACTTGGTAACTGTCCGTGTCGTATTTGGCCGCGATGTTGAAAGTCAGATTGGGGAACATGCGAGCCAAGACCTTGCGGGTCTCATCGCGTGCAATGCGGCTTTGGTGTTGCGCTTCGCGCAAGTCTGCATTGCGTTCAAGAGCCATGCTTTCCAAGGACTCAATAGGGATATCCAATTGCCCACGCAACTCGGGCCATTTGGCCTCCAGCATCAGTGCTTGCCCGGCAGGGGCGTTGATCAATGTGGCCAATTCCACCTGGGCTGGAGCCAAGTCCTGGTCGATCAACTCCAGGGTGCGCAGGCTCTCCAGTAATTGCTTTTGGTAAGTCAACGATTCGGTTGGAGCCCGCACGCGCTCAAGTTCAACCTTGCGCGAGTCTTCCAGTGCCTCTTCTGCTTGAGCAATGGTGTTTTTCAGGTCCTGCCGCATGGCTTGTGCACATGCCGCCCGCCAGTAAGCACTTCGGACATCCTGAATCAGTGTGTGGATCAGTTTGCGTCGACGCTCGTTGGCAATTTGCACACGTTCGCGGGCTTGCTTGGCGTTGTAGTAACCCACGCCAAACTCCAGCAGGCTCCAAGATGCGCCCAGGTCGTAGAGGTTGTGATTTCGATCAGATGTCGCATTGCTGGCCGTGCCATTGGAGTTTCGCGTCAGACGTTCTTCGCTTCGGTTGCTGCGTTCAATCTGAGCCCGAGCTTTCGGCAGCATGTCTTGAAGCGCAGACTCAAACTGACCAGAAGCAATTTCCAGTTCGAGTTGTTTGGCTCGCCGATCCAAGTTGTATTTCAAGCCTCGCGCAATCGCCTCATCCAAAGACAAGGGGCCTTGAATGGGCTCGATCTGCATTTGCGCTAATTCTTGTTGCCAACTGCTGCGTGTGGGCGTCAACAAGGCTTGTTCGGGGGCAAGTTGGGCGCAGCCCAGCAGCAATCCCGGCAGCACCAGTAGGAATGGCCTCATTGTTCTTTTCACGCTTGACCTCTGCATTGCAACTTCATTTTTGTTGTTTCAATCCGCTGTAATCATTATTATTTCAATTTTTAATTGAAAATTCAACAATTTCAGCTTAATTAAAAGTATCGAAAGTTTCACAAATGTGGCTTCCGATGTATATACCCAATTGGGGAAGTTTGGTGGTTTTATCTGTCTTGGCTGAGTATTAAGGTTAACATTAATTCGTTTCGTGAGCACTTTTTTAAATTTTGTGTTTGCGCAGCCGAATCGATGCTTTGTCGCGTTCATATCGATCTGGGTATTTGCCTGTTGTCCGATGGCATTTCAGTCCCCCTTCGTTATGCTCTGTTCTGTGCCGGATTCAGCCGATGTGTCATCCGATCTGCGGGGTGGTATCCCTAAAAGGGGGTATCCATTTGGTGTATCAAAACCTAATATCAACAACTTTGATAATTTTGTGTCGTGCAAATGAGCCCCTCAACCTGCGGTCATGTCTACGTTGTCGATGACAACCCGGATATCCGCTTTTATCTGACCGATTTGTTGCGACAGATGGGGTACAGCATCGAGGGCTACGAAAGCGCGCAAGCTTTCTTGCAGCAGTCGATCGACATCTTTCCTGCTGTATTGGTCTTGGATGTGCGCATGCCAGGCATGTCGGGTGTAGAGCTTCAGGACAAAATGAAATCACTGGGACGTCACACGCCCATCATCTTCATCAGCGGCGAGAGCGAATCAGAGGAAATCATCCGAGCCATGAAGGGGCGGCCCATCGAGTTTCTCTGGAAGCCTTTTCGGATTCAGGACCTGATTGATGCGATTGACAGAGGCTTGATTGTGGACGGCGTCAATCGAAAGGATTTCATTCAAAAAAACGAGATCCGTCGGAAATGGTTGGCCTTGAGTGCCCGTGAGCGCGATGTCTTTGTCTTGATGCTGGCAGGGCACACCAACAAAGGTATCGCTGAACGCTTGGACATCTTGCCCGATACGGCCAAAAAACACCGTGCCAACATTCTGCAGAAAATGCAAGTGCCGCATTTGGCTGACTTGATGGCCTTGTGCAAGGGGCTTGATTTGGAGGCGCTCACTCCATGACCGAGCACTGGACCGCGGACGAGGCATCGCTCCTTCAGCAATTGAGGCAGGCCGCCGGACTGGATACATCTCGCTTTGCCATGGAAAGTGCCATCTCGCAGGCTCAGTTATTGCAACTTGAAAACGGGGGAGACACTTTGTTTTACTCGCCAGCCATCAAGGCCCATCTGGGTCGAACGTTGATCGCGAAATTACAAAACCGTCCTCGCTCAGTCACTGGAGCTGCTTGACGGGAGGGCTGACGAGATCTTCAACTGGCATTCATTCGCCGTTTGAAAACACCAAAGAAAAAGCCTCTGCACGTGAATGCAGAGGCTTGTCTTTTTGGCTCCTCGACCTGGGCTCGAACCAGGGACCTACGGATTAACAGTCTTCAGATCGGTATGTTTGAAAAACTCTATCGTGTTCTAAGAAGTTCCTAAGTGTCTGATTTTGCTTGAGTTTTTAAAAATTGGTGATTTTGCTTATTCCATTGGATTCTCGGGTTTTGTGTAGTTTTCTCTGCCTGATTACACGGTAATTACACAGAGAACTGGGTCGCTTGGCTGGCAATATTGGAGTGAGGCGGCGGACAAGGTGGACCATTAACACGCAAGACGGTGTTGTCCGCTTTCAGCTCTCGCTGTGTAGCAAGTATCATGTCGCAGAGGAAAAATCTAGAACTATTGAACACTTTCATGGCCAAACAAACCGAAGCCTTCGCCCGCACGCTGATAGATGCCCAGCTCAGTGACCAACACTGGCAAATCAGCGACGGGACCAGCGTCCGCTTCGAGTACACGCTGCCCAACGGCGACCGCGCGGACTACATGTTGTGCAGCCGTGAAGGCCGGGGGCTGGCAATTGTTGAGGCCAAGCGCGAGAGCATCAATGCCGCCGACGCACGCGAACAAGGCCGCCGCAATGCCGAGCAGGCCAACGTGCCGTTTGTATTTCTGGCCAATGGCAATGAAATCTTATTTTGGGACTGGCAGCACGAAGCGCATCCGCGCCCGGTGCGCACCTTCTTTTCACAGGCCGACCTGGAGCGTCGGGCGGCCTTGCTGCAAATGCGGGTTGACCCGCTCACTGTTGCCATAGACACCCGTATTGCCGGGCGTGACTACCAAATGGAATGCAACGAGACCGTTTGCCGTGAAATTGGCCTGGGGCGGCGCAAGATGCTCCTTGAAATGGCCACCGGCACCGGCAAGACGCGCACCGCTGCCGCGCTGATCAAGCGCCTGTTTGCTGCCAATGTGGTCACCCGCGTGCTGTTTTTAGTGGACCGCATTCCGCTGGCGCTGCAAACCGAAGACGCTTTTACCGAGCACATGAAGGAGCTGCCTTGCTATGTGATGCGCGCCGGTCGCAGGTTTCAAGACGAGCAGCGCATTACCATCACCACACTGCAGTCCATGGTGAACATCTACCACCAGTATTCATCGGGCTATTTCGACCTGGTCATTACCGACGAATGCCACCGCAGCATTTACGGTAAATGGCGCAAGGTGCTGGAGCACTTTGACGGTATCCAGATCGGCCTGACCGCCACGCCCTGCGTGAAGCCGCCAAACGAAGACGGCACTGCCGATGATGAAACCGTTTTTGTGCGCGACACCCTTCGTTTCTTTGGGGTCGATAAGCCGACTTTCTCGTACACGCTCAAGCACGCCATCGACGAAGGCTATTTGGTCGGTTACCAGATTTACAAGGCCAAGACCGTCAAGACCGCCACAGCGGACGGCATCAAAATTCTGCGTGACGAAATCAAGTGGGATGGGTTGGACCCCAAAACGCGCAAAGAACTGGACGACGCTTTTGTAGCCGCTGCTAACCTCAAGCCACCCCAGCCCCACATCTTGATCGACCCCAATGTGCTGGAGCGCAAGTTCACCATTCCCGCCCGCAACCAGGCTATCGTGCGCGAATTCCGCAAGGTAATGGAAGACGGCTATGTAGATGCCTCCGGCTATCTGCGCAAACCGTTGATTGGTAAAACCATTGTGTTTGCCGTGACGAAACGCCATGCCGAAACGCTGGCCACGCTGATCGACAACGAGTTTGCCCACCTTAAGCCGTCACCAGAAATCAAATACGCTGATTACGTGGTTTCTGGCGTTGGTCAGGGCGATGACACCACCGATGCCATGGCTCGTATCCGTCGGTTCAAAAAAGAGAAATTTCCCCAGGTGCTGGTGTCGGTCAACATGCTGGACACTGGCTTTGACTGCCCCGAAGTGGTCAACCTGATCTTTGCCCGCTACACCAAGTCGGTCACGCTCTACCGACAAATGCTGGGCAGGGGCACGCGCAAGTCGCAAGGCAAACCCGTGTTCACCATGTTCGATTTCGTGGGGGTTGCAGATGCCCACGAGGGCGATGACGGGTATGCGGAAGGTGGCAATCTCAAGGAGAGCAATCCCAGGCCACGACCAGACCCGCGCACCTTGGTAACGGTAGACCAGAATGATGAAATCGACCCGCTTACCCGTTCTTGGGTAACGATGGACGATGCGGGCAACTTTGTTTTCATGGAGGCATCCGAGCAAAAAGCCAACGAACTGGGCGCACGCTTTGAGGGTTGGTTGATGGGGCAAGAATTCAACCCCGTACAAGAGCGCTGGTTGCACGATGTGGAAGCGCAAATTCGCGAGAACGCCGATCAGTTCGATGACTTTACCCTTGACCACCTGGAGTTTCCCCCGTTCAGCCTTCAAGGCGGTCGCCGCAAAGCCGCTGAACTGTTTGGCGGGGAAACGCCACTCTCCGGCGTACTAGCCAACCTCTCGCAGTCGGTTTACGGCGCACCCCTGCAATGAGTGACTTGGCGCAAGTCAGGTACGCAACGAAATTGCCATGCCAGGTCACATTCACTTGAATCCTATGCAGACTGCATCACTCAATGAGCAAGACATTGCTGTACTGCTAAATTTCATTTCTGAAATCCATGAATCTACTGAAATTGACTTGATCGAGTGTCAGGAACTTCGTTTCACTTTGGCCAATATTGTTGGGGACTTAAAAAGCCAGTTAGGAGACGCCTCATCAACGATTCCTAAAAAATTTCGCAAGCGAGTGCACCTTGACCACCTTTTGGCAGATAAATTTAGAGAGTGGGAATCTGAACGGTTGATCGATGACTCAGTCACCAGGTCGGCCATTTCTATCCTCGAATTTCACCTTTCAAATTCGGGCAGATCCACGGATAGCTTTGTTGGGCCTGGTGATGCGGACAGTGCCGTCATGTCCTTTAAGTGGGCACTCGATCATTGCAAAGCGTGGGATCAGTATGAAGTTCAGCTTTGTGCTTCCTCATTAAAAGAAATTGAAAGCCTTTCCTTTGAAGATATGGTGCATAGCCTAGTGCTCTACGCCTACAACTGACTATTACGTATGTCCCTTACCGCACAACTCCGTCAAGACATTGACGACATCAGCAACTACCTGTTTGGTGGTGGCTACCCCGACCCAGTATCCAACACTGAGCAACTGGCCTTTTTGTTTTTCTTCTACTTGGCCGATGGTTTGGACACGCAGGCCCAGGCCCGTGCCCGCTTGCAAAAGCAAACCGTGCCCAGCATTTACAGCGGAGACTGGACGCTGCGCAACTCACTCAATGCGCCGGTGATGGGCGGTGGCAGCACCATGCCGCGTGAGCGCTTTCGCTGGTCTGTTTGGGCGCGGTCGCTGACGGGCGAAAACCTGTCGCGTTTTCTGCGAGACGAAGTGTTTCCGTTTTATGCTGAAGTGGCAGACAGCAGTGCCATCAATTTCATGGACGGCGCACGGCTGGTGATTGACGAGCCGGTCGTGCTTACCCAGATCATCGGCAAGGTGGATAGCCTGCGCTTGGACGAGCACGATGCCGACACCAAGGGCGACCTGTTTGAATACCTGCTCAAGCGGATCAAGACAGCGGGCGAGCTGGGCCAGTTCCGCACGCCGCGCCACATCATCCGCATGGTTGTGGCCATGCTGGACCCCAAGATCGGCGAGACCTGTTACGACCCGGCAGCGGGTACGGCGGGCTTCATTGCCGCGATTCTGGATTACATCAAACTGGCCAATTCCACACCCGACGGCGTGGAGCGCTCAGAGCTGGACGGCAAGGGGCTTACTCGGGGCAATGGGAATGCACTGTCTGCCGCTAAGTGGCGTGTTTTGCAAGAGCAAACCTTTTTCGGCAACGATGTAGACCCGAAAATGGTACGCCTGGCCACCATGAACCTGACCCTGCGCGGCCTGCCCGCCGTGCGCATCTACCAGCGCAACGTGCTCACCACCTCGCTAGATGCCGAGCGTAAGCGTGAGCTGGGTTTGCCCGAGGGCTTTCATGTGGTGGCCGCCAACCCGCCCTTTGCCGGGCGGCTGGACAAAGACCGCATCGTGGACGACGTGAAGGTGGGCACCACCACAGCGA
>JACCDW010033779.1_pt1 | contig 28100 bp, 23 predicted proteins | sample 7449781 | NCBI WGS metagenome assembly JACCDW01 (sample SAMN15323449, study PRJNA562643) | freshwater metagenome | isolation source: river surface water | place: USA:Blue River Watershed | collected 2017-08-18
CAGAAGCGGTTAAGTACCCCAGCAAAACTGGGTTGGCCTGAGGGTAGGCGTTTATCAAGTGAATTAATGTAAATGGGTAGAGTGGACTGTGTAGTTGTTTTGAGAAAAAATACGTGACTACTATAGGATTGTTTTTAAATCCGTTTCCCTTTGCATAGCTATAAAGGCAAATGAGGCTATCGCGATACAAAAGCGTAACCGGTTGTTGTCGGATGAATCGATGGATTTGATTTTTTGTTTTCAGTAAAAACAAACTATCCGTATTTAAAGGCGCTGGCGAGCTTGCCACTGTTTGGTATTTTAACGAACTACCCCAGGATATTTTTGTCTTTACAAGGAAGTAACGTTTCTGTAAATAGTTTTCAGTTGTAGTATAAAGGGTGTCTTGTGAACAAACCACGTAGCTGTTAAACAAGAGTACAGATATGAGCACCAACGGTTTCATTGTACAAAGCTACCGAGGCGGATATAAAGATTTTATCAGGAATTGATGCCGTTGAATTTTTTATGATTCATAAAGAAAATATAAAGAAGAATTAGCAGTGAATTCACTGAATAATAAACAACACGAATTTACTAAGATGGGATGTGGCATTTCTTCAATCGACCATCTTTCCTCAGTGCATAGCAACAAGGTGGGCGATGAATAAAAACCGCGTTTGACCCAAAAAAATGAATTAGTTCATTAATGAATCAACTTAGAAAAAGAAAGAAAAAAATTCAGCAATCAGTTACCCGATTCTTCTTAAGCTCAGTGATTTTGTTTGACGGATCACCATTGGAAATTTTTCGATTTTAACCGAGCTGCTGTCTAGTCCGAATGCCTTTGCTTCGCTTAAGCTCAGATGTTTCAGGAAGAAGTACAATTGCAGAATGATTTTTTCGAAGATAGGTAAGTCGTTATCAAATGAGAGGAATTTTTCAAGCACTACAAATTTGAAATCGCCAATGATATTGTTTTTGCTTAATGAAGCATAACGGCTGGTGATGTCTACTTCTCCTTGTTGTACCATGTCTTCAACCACCTTTCTAAACATTAGGTTCACTCTAGGTGCAACACGGAAACCGAGTTTAAAATCGATGCGAATAATATCGTTTTCTGCGATGTGTGTTACTTTGTAATCCATTCGATAAGGCTCATTCACCACATCTACATGCACAAACCAGTACACATCGGCTCTTTTGGGTCGCTTTTGTAGAATGCTGTAAATGATTTTTGATTCAATTTCATTAGGCTGTTGTGCACTAGTCATATACACTAGATGCGTGGCGTATTTTTGGAGCGATTCATCGTTGCTCAGATCAATGAGTTGTTGTTTATGATCATCAAATTCAACCATATCCACATAACGGTTTCTGATTTTTTTAGCGATGTACCAAACAGCCATAATAGCCATGAGTAAGGTTGCAATAAGCAAGGTGATCCAGCCGCCGTGTGCAAATTTGCTGAGATTGGCCGCCAAGAATGAAAATTCAATTACCAGGTAAATTGCAATAATGAGGTAGATGAAGTACTTATTATAACGTTTCATGTGCATGTAGAAATTGAGCAGGGTGGTTGTCATAAGCATGCACAAAACAATTGCTAAGCCATAGGCATTTTCCATGTGTTCTGATTTTTCAAAATAGAGCATAATCATAATACAACCGGCAAGTAATAGCCAATTAATTGAAGGGATATAAATTTGGCCTTTTAATTCGGTTGGAAATTTCACAGCGACTTTAGGCCAAAGATTGAGGCGCATGGCTTCATTGATGAGGGTGAATGAACCACTGATTAACGCTTGTGAAGCAATAATGGCAGCACTTGTAGCTATGATAATTCCAATTGGCATAAAGCTTTCGGGCATAATGGCATAAAAGGGATTAGAAGCTTTGAAGTCGGTTAAATACTGCCCTTCATGAGCCATAAGCCATGCACCTTGTCCGAAATAGTTTAGCACCAACATGATTTTTACAAACATCCAAGAAATACGAATATTATTTCTACCACAGTGACCCAGGTCCGAATACAGCGCTTCAGCTCCGGTAGTACATAAAAAAACCTTACCAAGAATTAAGAAACCTTGAGGGTGTTTGGACAATAATTCATAAGCGTAATAGGGGTTAAGCGCACTGAGAACGGAAAGGTTGGTTGAAAGTTGAATAGCACCTAGAATGCCGAGCATAGAGAACCAAACAACCATGATAGGTCCGAAGAACTTACCAACCAAGGCAGTGCCGAATTGCTGAATAAAGAAGAGCACGCATAAAATTCCAATAACGATAGGCACAGTGTTGATGTGTTCATTGAAGTAACTCAACCCTTCGACAGCGGCCGACACAGAGATGGGGGGCGTAATTATCCCATCGGCTAGTAGGGCGCTGCCACCTATAATAGCGGGCACTACAAGCCATTTGTATTTATTTCTGCGCACCAAGGTGTACAATGAAAAAATACCTCCTTCACCGTTATTATCGGCTTTTAGTGTAAGCAGCACGTACTTTATAGTTGTCTGTAATGTAAGCGTCCAGAATACGGCTGATATGCCTCCTTTAACCAAAACGGAGTTGATGGCTTCGGAGCCGGTTATCGCACTCATAACATAAAGTGGACTGGTGCCAATGTCTCCGTAAATAATTCCAAGCGTTACCAGTAGCCCGCCGAGGGTCACCTTATTAATCGCGTTGTGTGATTGGTTCATGTGGTGATGTTTTGTTTTCCGTAAAATCTATATCCAACGCCTGATTCAGTCAGAATGAATTCAGGGCGATTGGGTTCTGTTTCTATTTTTCTGCGTAATTGTCCAACAAATACCCGCAAATACTGGGTTTGGTTGATGTAACCGGGTCCCCAAATGGCGCGAAGTAAATTTTGGTGAGTTAAAACTCGGCCCTCATTGCTTACAAGAAGCGCCAAGAGATCGAACTCCGTGGAGGTCAATTTCACGGGTTCACTATTTCGTAGCACAGTTCTTGCCTGAAAATGAAATGTTAGAATGGTGTGTCCGTCAGAGAACACCACTTCATCCTTGATTCTTCCCCTTAGTGAAGAGCGAATTCGCGCAAGAAGTTCGCCTGTACGGAACGGTTTGATGAGGTAATCACTTGCACCATTATCAAGTGCCATAACAATTTCGTCCTCTGTACTCTGAACTGAGAGCATGATAATGGGTCCAATGAATGTTTTCCGAAGTTCTTTTAAAGTTTGCTGACCACTTTCATCTGGTAGGCCAATGTCGAGAAGAATTAAATCGGCAGGCTCTCGCGATTGAATACGTTTACCTTCGAAACCTGTATTAGCAGTTGAAACACGGTAGCCATTTGCTTCGAGCGTTATTCTCAGCAGTTTGCTGATGTCTTCTTCATCATCTATTACGAGTATGTGTTTCACGGTCATTCGGCAGCTGGGTGGTAAGAAATTTCACAAGGAATTTCAATAATAAAACGGGCACCGCCATCCTCGGTTTCAGTTAGGCGTACTTCTCCTTCAAGCGCTTCGGTAAATCCTTTTACAATAGAAAGTCCGAGACCAGTACCTCCAGTACGACTGTAATTCAATCGATAAAATTTCTCAAATACTTTTGTCCGCTCTTCAATTGGAAAGCCATGACCGGTGTCTTCAACCACCAAGACTAATTTATTGGCTCTTGAGGAAATTCTTACAGTAACGACCGCATATTTTGGGATATGGTGAATGGCATTGTGTATGAGATTGTGGAGTATTTGCCATAAAAGTCCATAATCTGATTTAAATAGCGGTAACGTTTCAAGTACACTAACATGTATTGGTTTTCCTGCTGATTCCTCACTCAACGTATTGATTACATCGTGCACCAATTCATTGGCATCAAACCAATCAGGACGTGGTTGTATCACCCCAGATTCTAGGCGTGACATATTCAATAAATTGTTGACTTGCCTGTTGAGTCGTTGGGACGCGTTAGATACATCTTGTAACAAGTCGTTTTTTTGATGTTCGGTTAATTTATCAGAGAGAGCTTGAAGATTATCAGTAGCTGTCATGATGGCTGCAATAGGCGTTTTTAACTCGTGTGAAAGCGAGTTAAACATCGTATTGTATAATCGAAGCGTGTTTTCCTTCTCCTCTTTTTTATTCGCTTCTTTTTCAATTCTACGAATACGTGTACTCAATACTACATTCAACAGAGCTATGATGAAGTACATGGAGAACATCAGGGCATCTTCTGCATTACCTATAGTGAGCGTAAATTTTGGTGGTATGAAGAAATAATTCCAAATAAGCGCGCTAACTACAGCTGTTATCAGTACCGGGAAAATCTCAAAAACCATGGCGGAGATGGAAACTGTAACCATGAGAATAAGCGCAACAACACGGTAACCCATTAAGTCGGACAACGAATAACAGATTAAGGCTGCTGCCAGTGTAAAACCCAAGGCAATAAAAAATTGCCGATGTAGGGGCGTGTGCCTGAAATCTAGGTAGTTCAACGAATGTGGCTTTAAGCCGATACAAAATTACATGTTGGCGTATAAAGATTTTATAAAGATGGAAAATTAATAGTAGGGAAGGTAGGGGGCAAGAAGGGATAAATGGAGAAAAAAGAAGGCTGTCCGATTAACCGACAGCCTCATTATTTAATAGATGCTTTATAAATAAGCTTATTTCGCTGATTTTTTTGCTGCCTTTTTGGGTGCAGCTTTCTTGGTTGCAGCCTTCTTGGTTGCAGCCTTTTTAGCAGCCGGTTTTTTTGCCACGGCTTTTTTAGCTGGGGATTTGGCGGACTTTTTACCTTTATCGAACGCACCTGGAACCTGCTCCTCAATCATTCGCTTCACCTCTTCGAGTGAGATGCCACTCAATTCTTCGGGCGCATAGCGGCCACCACTTTCCGACTTAGTAATCTTGAGCATGTTTTTGCCAAAGCGAATGAAGGGACCCCAACGTCCGTTTTCAATGGCTATTTTTTCATTTTCCCAAATTTGAATATACCGGTTGGCTTCTTTTTCAAGTTTCTTCTCAACTAACTCATTAATGTCTTTTTGAGTCAAATGATCAAAATTATAAGCCCGCGGTACATTGATAAATAAGTCTCCCATTTTTATAAAAGGACCAAAGCGACCCTTGCCCTTTGTTATAGGTTGATCCTTGTAATAAGCAATTGGGGCATCCGCTTGTTCTTTTTCCTGAATCAATTGAATCGCTCGTTCAGCATCTACTTTTAAAGGATCCTCACTCCGTGGAATGGAAATATATTGCTCACCCCATTTTACATATGGACCGAATCTGCCAACACCAACAATCATTTCTTTCTCCTTAAAGAGTCCAAGAGACATCGGTAGCTTGAAAAGATCTAGGGCATCGGCCAAGGAGATGGTTTCAATGCTTTGTTCTTTTCGAAGGCTGGCAAAACGGGGTTTTTCGCCCGTTTCTTCATTAGTTTCTCCAATTTGAGCAATGGGACCAAAACGACCAATTCTCACAATTACTGGTTTGCCGCTTGCAGGGTCGGTTCCTAATGAACGTTCGCCACTAGCACGCTCGCTGGTGTCAATGGTTTTTTCAACATTAGAATGGAAGGGACTGTAAAATTCTCGGATCATTTGAGTCCAAGACATTTTGCCTTCAGCAATCTCGTCGAACTCTTCCTCCACACGTGCAGTGAAGTGGAAGTCCATAATATCAGGGAAGTATTGTGTGAGAAAATCATTGACTACCATTCCAATATCGGTTGGAAATAGTTTTGCTTTTTCAGCGCCTGTGTTTTCGGTTTTAATCTCTTTATCTATTTGGCGACTGTTTAATTTCAACACAGAAAAAGGGCGTGGCGTTCCTTCACGGTCACCTTTTTCCACATAATTCCTTTTTTGAATGGTAGAAATAGTTGGGGCGTAGGTACTCGGACGACCAATGCCTAATTCTTCCAATTTTTTTACAAGGCTTGCCTCAGTGTAACGCGGAGGATGATGGCTGAAACGTTCAGTTGCTGAAATTTCTTGAGCAACAAGTCCCTCGCCTTCCTTGAGTGCTGGCAGCATGCCTGAAGTGTCTTCACTTTCATCGTCATCGCTGCTTTCGAGGTAGACCTTCAAAAAACCGTCAAACTTGAGTACTTCACCTTGAGCCACAAATTGTTCGCTTGTACCTTGAATAGTGATGCGAGCGGTCGTTTTTTCTAGTTCAGCATCGGCCATTTGACTGGCAATTGTGCGTTTCCAGATCAGTTCATAAAGCCGTTGTTCGTTTCGGTCGCCAGAAACATTTTGATTTTGTATATAGGTAGGTCGAATGGCTTCGTGAGCCTCTTGTGCCCCCTTGTTTTTTGTTTTGTAACGACGAACTTGGTGGTATTTTGCTCCGAAAGAGGAAGTAATGGTTTCTTTCGCTTGATCTAAAGCCGTTTCAGAAAGATTGACTGAATCGGTACGCATGTAGGTTATTTTTCCCGACTCGTAAAGACGTTGCGCAACAACCATTGTTTGCGATACCCCAAAGCCCAATTTACGTGCCGCTTCTTGTTGCAGCGTAGAGGTGGTAAATGGAGCACTCGGCGTCCTTTTTGCCGGTTTTGTTTCAAGTTTCCCTACTGTGAAAGTTCCCGACAAGCATTTTTCCAAGAACGCTTTAGCCTCAGCCTCGGTATTAAATCGCTCATCGAGTTCAGCTTTTAATAAGGCTTTGGAGCCTGTTAAGAACACGGCAGCAACTTTAAATGCCGAAACCGATTTAAAATTTTGGATCTCGCGTTCACGTTCAACAATTAATCGTACCGCAACCGATTGCACGCGGCCGGCTGAGAGGCTTGGGCGGACTTTTTTCCAAAGAATGGGCGATAATTCAAACCCCACTAAACGATCAAGAATACGTCTGGCTTGTTGCGCATTCACGAGGTTTAAATCGATATCACGTGGATTTTCAATTGCCTTCTGAATAGCAGGCTTGGTAATTTCATGGAAAACAATCCGGCGAGTTCTCTTTTTATCCAAACCAAGAGTTTCGTATAGATGCCAACTTATAGCCTCCCCCTCACGGTCCTCATCGGATGCTAACCAAATCATCTCTGCATTCTTGCTCAATTTCTTCAGTTCAGCAATGACCTTTTGCTTATCAGGTTGTATTTCGTAGGTCGGTGTAAAATTCTTTTCTATGTCAATGCCAAAACCCTTCTTTACCAGATCCCGCACATGACCAAAACTCGAACGCACCGTAAAGTCTTTTCCGAGAAACCCTTCAATAGTTTTTGCCTTTGCAGGGGACTCCACGATAACTAGATTTTTGCTCATACCTTATATATATGTTACGTTTTTAACGCTAATTTGAAGCCTAATAAGTCCGATTTTTTGAAAATTCCACCAAAAAACCCCTCATTTTCCGTTTTTCAAATGCGTTTTAAAGCCGCAAAGAAAAAAAAATAATCTGTTGACCAACAAATAAAAATGCTAACCACCCAATTTAAACCGCCTAAAATCGTTAAATAGCTGTCAATTTGTCATACAATTTCCTAAATTTGCTCATTCATGGAACAAAATAAGGTAATCGAAGAAGGTCGGCAAGGCGAAACATTGCATCAACCATCCAAGGGAGGTAGTAAGAAGTTGTTTTTAGAAAGCTATGGTTGTCAAATGAATTTTAGTGATAGCGAAATTGTAGCCTCTATTTTAAGTAAGGAAGGGTACTCAACCACACAGACGATGGAAGAGGCCGATTTGATTTTTGTAAATACGTGTGCTATTCGTGAAAACGCAGAAAATAAAGTTCGTCAACGATTACAAGATTATAAAAAGGCCAAGAAAAATAATCCCGATATGGTGATTGGCGTGCTTGGTTGTATGGCGGAGCGGTTAAAATCAAAGTTCTTGGAAGAAGAGAAATTGGTTGATATCGTAGTAGGTCCAGATGCCTATCGTGATTTACCGAATTTAATAGAACAAGCAGGGAGCGGACAAAAAGCCGTAAATGTTATACTGAGCAAGGAGGAGACCTATGCAGACATTGCCCCCGTGCGGTTAGATAAAAACGGCGTTAGTGCTTTTGTGAGTATTATGCGTGGCTGCGATAACATGTGTAGCTTTTGTGTAGTCCCGTTTACCAGAGGAAGAGAGCGTAGTCGCGATCCATTGAGTATTGTACAAGAGTGTAAGGAGGCCTTTAATGCGGGGTATAGAGAAGTGACTCTTTTGGGCCAAAATGTCGACTCCTACTTATATAGTGGCGGAGGATTAAAAAAGGAAATATTAACCGAAGAACAGCGACTATCAGCAACCAATTTTGCGCAATTGTTAGAAATGGTCGCTCTTATTCATCCAGATTTACGTGTGCGTTATAGCACTTCTCATCCAAAAGACATGACCGATGACGTGTTACATATCATGGCTAAGTATGATAATATCTGCAAATACATTCATTTACCGGTACAAAGTGGCAACAGTAAGGTATTGAATGATATGAATCGTGGGTATAACCGTGAATGGTATTTATCCCGCATCGAATCAATACGACGCATCATGCCCGAATGCGGTATAAGCACCGATATTATTACAGGATTTTGTGGTGAAACCGAAGATGAACACAAGGACACGATTTCATTAATGGAGGCCGTTCGTTATGATTATGCCTTCATGTTTATGTACAGTGAACGACCTAAAACCCTTGCTGAAAGAAGGTTTAAGGATGATGTTCCAGAGGAAGTAAAAAAAAGCCGTTTAACGGAGGTGGTCAACCTTCAACAAAAACACAGCGAGGAGCGCATTAAATCTCAAATTGGTAAAGTTCACAGGGTTTTAGTTGAAGGCGCCTCTAAGAGATCAGATGCCATGTTAATGGGACGTAACACGCAAAACACCGTACTCGTTTTTCCGAAAGGTGACCTAAAACCGGGAGATTATGCCAATGTATTAGCAACTTCCGGAACTGCAGCAACATTGATTGGTGAAGTGGTAAATTAAAGAATGACAATGAGTGTACAGGATTTAAAGCAAAAGTTTGGAATCATTGGTAGTAATACCATGCTCGACCGTGCAGTAGACATAGCGAGGCAGGTTGCCCCAACCGATCTTAACGTGCTTATTAACGGCGAGAGTGGCACAGGTAAGGAAGTTTTCCCTCAAATAATACATCAAAATAGCGTACGTAAACACGGCCCCTATATTGCAGTGAACTGTGGTGCCATTCCAGAAGGCACCATCGACAGTGAGTTATTTGGTCACGAAAAAGGAGCTTTCACTGGAGCGACTGAAGCTCGAAAAGGGTATTTTGAAGTCGCTAATGGAGGCACCATTTTTTTAGATGAAGTAGGTGAATTACCACTCGCAACACAAGCACGTTTACTCAGAGTTCTTGAAAGTGGTGAGTACATTCGTGTTGGTAGCAGTAAAGTTCAAAAAACCGATGTAAGGGTCGTTGCCGCAACGAATATCAATTTTTTTCAAGCCATTGAGCGAGGAAAATTTAGAACGGATTTGTATTATCGTTTAAATGCCGTCCCCATTAATTTGCCACCATTGCGTGAGCGAAATGAGGACATACATTTACTCTTCAGAAAGTTTGCGAGTGATTTTGCAGCAAAATACCGCATGCCCGTAGTTAGGCTCAATGCAGAAGCAGAGCGTGTTTTGATAGGCTATTTTTGGCCAGGAAATATTCGTCAATTAAAAAACATTGCTGAACAAATTTCAATCATAGAAAAGAACAGAGAAATTACAGCCGAAACATTACTGAAGTACCTACCACAATTTTCAAATGGTAATGTGCCATCTGTTACAGGATCAGAGAGTGGGGGAATGTCTTCATCTGATCGTGAACTCATTTTTAAGGTCCTTCGTGAATATGGCAATGAACTGAGCGAACTTAAAAAGATTGTGTACGATTTAATGAGCGGCAATGTTAAAATGACTCCTGCTAATGACAATGGTTCCAATATGAAAATACTAAGCAGGGGTTACAATGATCACGCACCAGAGTTAAATGCTATTACAATACATCAGCCTTCTGCGGTAGATCACGCCCCCCATGTCATAGATCTTGAAGAGTCGCTGTCATTGCAGGATAAAGAGGTTGACATGATTAGAAAAGCCTTGCGGAAGCATAAAGGAAAACGCAAAAATGCTGCCAGAGAATTAGGTATAAGTGAACGTACTTTGTATCGAAAAATAAACGAATTTCAAATAGAAGAATGAAGTGGTATAGTTACATAGCTATTCTTTTTTTCCTAGCGCTTATTTCGTGCAAGGCTAAAATTTCTATGAGTGGCGCCTCCATTCCCCCTGAAGCGAAAACCATTAGTGTTGGATTTTTTAAAAACAATACTTCTCTTGGAGCTCCTAGTCTGTCGCAACGTTTTTCCGAAAAATTAAAAGACGTTGTTTCACAACAAACCAATTTGGGACTAGTAAAGTCCAATGGTGATTTGCAATTTGAAGGGTATATTGCGGATTATAATGTGGCACCGGTGGCGGTTCAGACACCTGATCAAGCCAGTATGAACAGAATGACGATAACTGTGAATGTGGTTTTTAAAAATAGGTTTGATCCGAAGAAAAACTTCGAGCAATCGTTTAGTAGGTTTGCTGATTTTAGTAGTTCAGAAAATGTGTCAAGTAAGGAACCTGAACTTGTTCAGGAAATTTACCGCCTAATAACTGAAGATATATTTACCAGAGCATTTAATGATTGGTGATCAAGAGTACTGATATATTTCGTTTAGTAGATGCTCCGGCTTCCATAAGACCAGACGATATAACGGCTTTAGAAGAAGTGGTATCCACCTTTCCATATTATGGAACAGCTCATCTATTGTTGGCTGCCGCAACTAATTTGCATGACCATCATGCCTACCAGCGAGTGCTGAAACGTACTGCGATACATGTGCCAAACAGAAGCCGTTTGTTTAACCTTGTTGAATTTCTGAAAATACAACCAGTTAGTGAACAAGCTCCTTCAAGCGAAACAGGGGCCAATACAGCGCCTTTAAGTAAACCCGAATCGATCGCTGAAACAAGCGTTGCTGAATCAACTACAATTGAACGCTCTGAAAACACTTCAAAAATAGAACCCCCTGCTACTGCAGAACAAGCGACGCTTGAAATCGATAAATCGAAGTCAGTAACTGACGTAACGGAGCAGATAGAGGTTGAATTGGGGAGAAGTTTATTGAACGCCATCGTTGAAAAGGAAGTACTTAAAACGCCAGAATTACACCAACCACCCCTTTCGCGTCCTGAAAGTTTTGGCGATTGGTTGGCCTTCATGAAAAAGAACAACGGTCAAACCTATCGTGAAATTGAAGAGAAGGTAAATGAAGTGAAGGCACGAAAGGCCAGCCAGCCTGTTAGCACCAATTCACCAGCTCAACCTATAATTGTTGAGAAAAGAAAGAAGAATTTGGAGATAATGGACAAGATTATTGCCAATAATCCAGGTCCGATTCGCGTAAAGGAGGAAAAATTCTTTACCCCTGAAACCAAGGCCAAGGAAAGTTTGTTGGAAAATGAACATCTTGTAACTGAGACACTTGCAAGGATTTATGCCCTTCAAGGGACTACATCTAAGGCTATTAGGGCTTATGAAATATTAAGTTTGAAATATCCACAAAAAAGTGCTTACTTTGCGTCCCTGATTCTTAAACTCAGGCAAAACGAATAATATTATGCTTTTCACAATTCTAACCATTTTTGTTTGTATCCTATTGGTACTTGTAATCCTTGTTCAAAACTCCAAAGGCGGTGGTATACAAAGTCAGTATTCTGCAGCCACTCAAATTATGGGTGTTAGAAAAGGGACTGAATTCATTGAGAAAGCAACTTGGGGATTAGCAATTGCTTTGATTCTATTATCAGTAGTAATGTCGCAAGGAACAGGAGCTGCAGTGACTACAGAAGAAAATGGTTCTGCGACCAAGAGACGCGCAGCAACAGCTGTAGCTACACCAGTGCAACAATCGCCTGCTCCCGCGCCAGCTCAGGCACCACAGCCTATGCCAACAGATGCCAACCAAGCACCTGCAGGAAACTAATTTTAAATACGATGAATTTTAAAGCCAACCTACCGGTTGGCTTTTTTTATTTGCGCTTGCCACCTACATTTGCGTTAATGATTCAAGTTTTTAAGTTCGGTGGAGCGTCTGTGAAAGACGCCGAAGCAGTAAAGAATGCAGCTTCAATAATCGCCACCCACCGTCAACATCCAACCATTGTGGTTGTTTCAGCCATGGGTAAAATGACCAACCAATTCGAAAAATTGGTGGATGCCTATATGGCTTCAAATGGCTTGGCGGAATCCGTTTTACAAAACATACGGGACTTTCATGCCACTATTCTCAATGCCCTTTTTGAAAAGGAACATCCTGTATTCAATGCTATTGAAAATGTTTTTGTAGAATTGGTGTGGGCTCTCGAAGACGAACCTTCACACGGGTATGATCACCATTACGATCAAATCGTGTCACAGGGGGAAATATTATCCTCCCTCATCTTATCAGCCTACCTCAATCAAACCAATAATCATTGCCTATGGCTCGACGTACGCGATGTGTTGCGCACCGATAATACCTACAGAGAAGGGAAAATAGATTATGAGGAATCACAAGCGCTGTGCGAAACGCACCTGGTGCCCGTATTGAATAAGCAGGGATTAGTTGTAACACAAGGCTTTATTGCGGGTACTTCTGAAAACTTCACGACCACACTTGGACGGGAAGGGAGTGATTACACGGCAGCACTGCTTGCGTATTTTACCAATGCGGGAATGGTAACAATTTGGAAAGACGTACCAGGTGTATTAAATGCGGATCCGAAATTTTTTAAAAATACCAGTAAAATTCCCGAACTAAATTACCAGGATGCTATTGAATTAACTTACTATGGAGCAACAGTCATTCATCCAAAAACAATTAAGCCACTCCAAAACAAGTCCATACCACTACAAGTTCGATCTTTCATAAAACCCGCTGAATCAGGCACAATTATACATAACTCAAATAAACGCATTGGTGTAACCAGTTATATTTTTAAAACCGATCAATGGTTGTTATCGATTCAACCACGTGACTTCAGTTTCATAGGTGAAGATAATCTTAGTGCCATTTTTGCTCAATTCTCCAACCACCATGTGCATATCAATGTTATGCAAATGTCTGCAATCAGTTTTAATGTTTCTGTTAATCACGACAAACACCGTCTGCCTCTTTTAATAGATGCGCTAAGTAAGGAATTCAAAGTTCTTTACAACAGTGATGTGCAATTACTCACTATTCGCAATTATAACCCAGAAACGATTCAAAATTTAGTTGGAGATAAAGAGGTGATAATGGAACAACGAAGTCGGTTCACAGCGCAATTTGTCATCAAAGGAGATGTTCAATGAGCCCATCTATTTAAAGGTGTCAGATGATGGGAATAGCTTTGAGTACCTTCCAAAATTCATCAAATCACCAGAAGCAGAACGGTTATTTAGTAGCCTTCAACAGTCCATCGATTGGCAGCACTTACCGATTATTCTATTCGGTAAGAAGGTGATGCAACCTCGACTAACAGCTTGGTGCGCCATCGACGATAAGGAGTACGTCTATTCAGGACTTAAAATGAAGGTTCAACAAATGCCCCAGGAGTTATATAGCTTATTAGAAATGGTCTCCCAACACTGTCAAACACAGTTTAACAGCGTTTTATTAAATTATTATCGCGATGGCCAAGATAGCATGGGCTGGCACAGGGATAATGAACCTGAACTTGGTCCAGAGCCAATTATTGCATCGGTATCTCTAGGTGGAGAGCGACTATTTAAAATCAGAAAATACCGGGAACATCAACATAAAGCGCAATTGGTTCTAGAACATGGTAGCCTTCTAGTTATGCGTCCACCATCACAACTCTTGTTTGAACACGCCTTACCCAAGGTTAAAACAGTTGTATCACCTCGAATAAATTTGACATTTAGACAAATTATCGATTAATAGTAGTGCGGACTAAGCACCCCTCTACGAACCATTTCCGTGGTGTGGTGGTGTAAATTATTTCTTTGTTGCAATTCAATCGTTTACCTTCAGTTGAATAAAGAAGCATCCATGCCCTGCCTTCAATAATCGTTCGAAGAGACCGCTGGTACAATTCGGTTAAATTTAATTTACCATAACGTTGAGTAAGTGCAATAGCTGTATCGTTGTTCCGAAGGTCCATCACACACGCTAAACTATCTGCGAGTGATCCATCTTCAAACCGTTTTTTTTTCCATTGGCGGAAATTGCCTTTTTCATGTGCTACACCAAGCTTTCTCGATTTTTTGGCGCCAATTTTGGAAGCGATGGCTGACATATAGAATAAATGTCGGAAAGCATCCTTGTTGCCACCAAAAGAGGGACCCGTCAATTCCACAGGATGATTCTCAAGATAGCGATCGCATTGTTTTTTTACCATTATTACTTTTAGGGCCGCGAAGGGGTGAAGAACCGACCATTTTAATTCTGGTAATGTAGTCTGACTGAATAGGCAGACAGGTAAAAAAAGTAGAAGGATTAGTCGCATTATTTAACACCACAATGTTAGCTAAAAACTTCATTCCACGTTTTTGTTTTCAAAGGGAGCGTATTTTTGTAGTATGTCATCGCGGTTACAGTTTATATCTAAAATGCTTAATATCAGTAAGACCAGTGTTACTGAAAGCATAAACGATTTGCGGGATAAAGAGTTTACTGGTGCGCGTCTTTCATCGGATGAAAAAAGGGCATTGGCTAATTTTGATGCTTACCGTTTACAGGTACTCAATAACCAACAAGATGAAGAGGAATTTCACAAAAAATACCGTCAGATTCAAGTAATAGCCAATCTTGGGGATTGGCGTGATTTCCTAAAGGATGAATTTTCAGACCTACGCAACTGAATTTCCTTAACTTTGTTCCAATTATTACAAAATGAAAGTAACCACATTGGGTCAGTTCATTATTGAACGACAAGCCGATTTTCCTTATGCCAAGGGCGAATTATCACGATTATTGCGAGATATCAGTATTGCAGCTAAAATTGTCCATAGAGAGGTCAACAAAGCCGGATTGGTCGATATTTTAGGGGAGACCGGAGATACCAACGTGCAGGGCGAACGTGTAAAGAAACTTGATGTTTTTGCTAATGAACAATTCATTGCTGCCTTAAAAGCAGGGGGTGAAGTTTGCGCTATTGCAAGCGAGGAAAATGATGACATCATTCCAATTGATTCAGCGATTTCTAAAAATGCCAAGTACGTAGTTGCCATGGACCCCCTTGATGGATCCTCTAATATTGATGTTAACGTATCGGTGGGTACTATCTTTTCTATCTACCGACGTACCTCACTTAGCGGCCCAGGAACACTCGACGATTTTCTTCAACGTGGTACAGAGCAGGTTGCAGCAGGCTATATTATCTATGGTTCAAGTTGCATGTTAATGTATACTACAGGTAAGGGAGTAAATGGTTTTACCTTGGATCCAAGTATTGGCGAATTCTGCCTATCCCACCCTGATATGAAAACGCCAACCGATGGTAAAATATACTCGGTGAACGAAGGCAATTACTTGCATTTTCCTGATGGGGTGAAGAAATACATTAAGTACTGTCAAGAAGAAGACAAAGCGACCAATCGTCCTTATTCATCGCGTTATATTGGATCTGGTGTAGCGGATATCCATCGTAATCTCATTACTGGTGGTGTTTATATTTATCCAACCACAACAAAATCACCTAATGGGAAGCTGCGTTTGTTGTACGAGTGCAACCCGTTGGCATTTATTGTTGAACAAGCTGGTGGTAAAGCCACAACTGGTGAAAAGCGTATTATGGAAATTCCTGTAACCGAACTCCACCAACGTACTCCCTTATTTCTGGGTAGTCAACAAATGGTTGACAAAGCCATGGAATTTATGAAACTCTACACATCTGCTGAAAAGGTGTAACAAAAAAAAGCTCATTCATCGAATGAGCTTTTTTTTAATCCCTTGATCGGTTAAATTGCCAAATATAGTAGGCGAGGGTAGCTGCAGCACCAACTGCTGCGACAACATAGGTATAAGCCGCCCATTTCAAGGCGTCTTTAGCGTCGTCATGCTCAGTACTGTATGTTATGCCCGATTGGTCAAGCCAAACTAAGGCCCTTCTGCTTGCGTCAATTTCAACAGGTAAGGTAACCATACTAAACAAGGTGATGATTGACTGTAAAACGATGAACACCAATAATAGACTTTCACGCATTGATCCGCTCATGTAATACAACAAGGCTAGGCCAAGGGTTAAAAAACTCATAATATTTGACGCAATTTGAACAGTTGGAACCATTTTACTACGCATGGTCAACCATTGATAGGCTGTTGCATGTTGAACAGCGTGGCCACATTCATGCGCCGCAACAGCTGCTGCTGCAATGTTTCTACCGTTATAGACATCGTGTGACAAGTTCACAGTTTTATTAGCCGGATTGTAGTGATCTGTCAAACTACCTTCAACGCTGATAACTTCCACATCATAGATGCCATTGTCACGAAGCATTTTTTGAGCAACATCCTTGCCACTCAAACCAGACGATAATCGTTCTTGTGAATACTTGGCAAATTTAGATTTGAGAACTTGACTTACAATTAAGCCAATCACCAAGAACACAATTGAAATAAGGAACAAACCTCCGTACATATTTTCTAATTTTTAGTTGAATGGCACAAGTCTAGTGCCAAATGCTTTTATATGTCAAATTTACAGTCGAATCGGTCATATTTGCCTTGTTTTAGGCCATTTTCGATAAAATTAACAGCTAGTTTGTGGTAACTATGAACTTTGGTAAAGGAATTGCCGTTATAATTTAGGGTAACTTTATACAATGTCGTGTATTTTATGAATACGGGACTAAGAATATATGCAACAACCACTCATACTGATTACCAACGACGACGGCATTTTTGCGCCAGGAATTCGCTTTCTATCACAAGTGGCATCGAAGTATGGTGAAATTGTTGTGGTGGCCCCTGATAAGCCTCAAAGCGGCATGGGGCACGCAATCACCATTAATTCCACCTTACGTCTTCAAAAAACCAATTACCACCAGGCTTCTATAGAATTGGCTTGCTCAGGCACCCCGGTTGATTGTGTTAAAATGGCGGTAAACCATGTTTTGAAACGTCGTCCAGATTTGGTGTTAAGTGGAATCAATCATGGCAGTAACAGTTCCATCAATGTCATATACAGTGGCACCATGAGTGCAGCCATTGAAGGTGCCCTAGAGGGTTCTCCCAGCATTGGCTTTAGTTTGTGTGATTATAGTATCGATGCTGATTTTTCTCAGAGCGAAACATTTGTGGCTGCTTTAATTGAGAAGGCGCTCAATCACCCCATGCCAAAGGGTGTTTGTTTAAATGTCAATATTCCTAAGCGATCGGCTGATACGATAAATGGAATTAAAGTTGTTAGACAGGCCAAGGCTCAGTGGGTAGAACGTTTTGAAGAAAGGAAAGACCCTTATGGACGAGATTACTATTGGTTAACAGGTGAATTCGTGAATTTTGAACCTGAATCAACGGATACAGATGAATGGGCACTAGCCAACGGTTATGTCTCGGTTGTACCGACCATGGTCGATCTTACAGCTCATAGTGCGCTTACTCATATTAAATTATTTGAACAATGAAGTTAGAAAAATTTGACACCTTTTGGTATGGATTGATAGCTGGATTGCTTTTTCCTATCTTGCTATTTGCTTTGTACTGGCTCTTTGCTTACCATCAAATTGCTTTTCCTGTGAGATTTGTGCGATACCTTATGGTCGGCCAAATGCTCAGCGGCGTTATTAAAATGTGCGGATTGGGGGATCTACTCTTATTCTATTTTGGACTTAACAAAAAGATGGACAAGTTTAGCAAGGGTATTATCACAAGTGTTCTTTTTTATGTGTTATTGGTGGCTTACGTGAGCTACTTCCATGAACCTGAAATTATTTAATTGAAGTATTACATTATATCAGGGGAATTAAGTGGGGATATCCATGCAGCTAATTTAGTTAGTGAACTAAAGACTATGGACCCAGGCGCTGTTTTCGCTTTTACTGGTGGCGATAATCTCCAAAAAGTGACTGGCGTATCGCCAGATATTCATATCCGGCAGATGGCTTTTATGGGCTTCGTCGATGTCCTGAAAAATATCCGCACCATTCGCAAAAATTTTGAAATAGTTAAGGAAGCTATACTGGCATTTAAACCCGATGTTCTGTTGTTAGTGGATTATCCTGGCTTCAACCTCAGAATGGCTAAATGGGCAGCAGAAAACGGAATCAAATGCGATTACTATATCTCTCCCACCGTTTGGGCTTGGAAGGAAAATAGAATTGAAACCATTCGCAAGTATGTGCATCGAATGATGGTTATCCTTCCATTTGAAGAGGATTTTTATGCGAGCAAAGGAATGAAAGTTTGGTACCCAGGTCATCCATTAATTGATGAACTGGAAAAGAAGAAAAAATCTTTTGGTTCAAAAGAACAGTTTATTCAGAAAAACAAGCTATCAGGAAAACCTTTGATTGCTGTCTTGCCAGGAAGCCGAAAACAAGAAATAGATCGCATGTTAAGCATCATGCTTGAAACAACTAAGGCGTTTCCTGAGTTAGAGTTTGTCTTTGCTGGAAATACTGCCCTACCTCCTTCTTTGTATCTTCCAGTAGAGTCAGCGGGACTCAATGTTGTTTTCGACCAAACCCATGAGCTTATGTTTCATGCTAAAGCTGGAATTATTAAATCGGGAACTTCAACACTCGAAAGTGCCTTGTTGCGTTTACCCCAAGTGGTTTGCTATAAAAGTGGAGCGCTCTCTTTCGCCATTGGTAAACGCTTGGTAAACGTAAAGTACATTTCTTTACCCAATCTAATTCTCGATCGCCCACTATTGAAAGAACTGATTCAAACGGAATTAACTGCTGTAAATATTCAAATGGAACTAAATAAAATATTAGATACAGGAGTTTACAGAGACGAAATTCTGAAAGGGTACGATGAATTGATAATTAAATTGGGTGGTACAGGTGCTTCAGCACGAGCGGCTAAATGGTTAATGGAGGACGTTGCCTTATGAAGAGAATGGGAGTGTACCTCGTATTTGGCTGTTTGGCCATTTTGACATTTGGATTTTTCTCGCCAAATGAAACGGTTCAAATTCGGATTTTTGCTCACATACGCGTTAACAGCGCAAAGGTGCAAACAGCTAAAGGGGTTTATAGACTTATTGCCGATAATCAAATGGTTGCCGTTATGTCACCTACTGTGTGGTTCGATTGTTACGCACGAAACGATAGTGTTGAGGTAATGGTTAATGGTTTAATTGTTGGGCGTTACCGATTTATAAAAATGGTGTCGGAGTCGGAAGGGGAGTTAAAATTAAAACTCACCGACCCTGAAAAGCCTGTTCGAACTTACCAAGATCACCTTAGCTTTTCTGTAATCGATGGTGCTCTGCGTATGGTTAATGATATTGTATTGGATAAATACATAGGTGGGGTTACAGAGGCTGAGGCAGGCTCTCGCACTTATTATGAATTCTATAAAGTACAAGCCATTCTAGCGCGAACGTTTGCTTTGGCACACATTAATAAACATGCCGCTGAAGGGTTTTGTTTATGCGATCAAGTGCATTGCCAAGCTTATTTCGGTAAACCACGTGATTTGAATATTCCAAAAGCAGTTGATGAAACGAAGGGAATGGTGGTTGTTGATGAAAACCTAAATTTAATCACTGCCGCTTTTCATAGCAATAGTGGTGGACAAACAGCCAACTCAGAAGATGTTTGGGGAAAAGCGACCCCCTATCTTAGAAGTATCAATGATACCTTTAGCCTAGGAATGCCGAACAGTAAGTGGACGCGAAGAATGCTCAAGGACGATTGGTTAACGTATTTAAAGTTAAAACACAATTATCCTGTCGACAATGATGATGCAAAACGATTGGCAACCAATTTCTATCAAGCTGAACGCAAAGTTTTTTTAGAAGCGGGCGGGGTTAAAGTGCCTTTGAAAATTATTCGTCAAGATTTCCTGCTAAAATCTACCTTCTTTAATGTAATGCCACTGGGTAAGGATAGTATTATTATCACTGGAAGGGGGTATGGTCATGGTTTGGGCATGTGCCAAGAAGGCGCAATGCGTATGGCAAAATTGGGATACAGCTATACTGAAATTCTAAGATTCTATTATAAAAACATTCAATTGATTAATTTACAAAAACTAAATTTCTATAGAGATGAGTAAATTAATTAAAACTCTTTGTGCAATTAAATATAGCCTACTACTGATTTTATCGTTAAGTGGTTGTTCCTCCTTATACGCGCAAGAACCAGCGGGAACGATTCGTGTTAGAAAAGTTCAAGATTTACAAAAGGCAGAATTTGATAATACAGAATACCGTCTCGTTGTTTTCGACCGGTTTGGTAATATTCGCACCAATGAAATTGTGGCTTACAAATTATATGTCAAAACGAAGAAGGGAACGGAAGAATTCACGGGATACTCCAATGAACTTACCAAAGAAATGAGAACCTTCCTCGAAAAGCAAAAAGTAGCTTGTAAGATTTTTTTTACAAATATTGTAGCAAAGGATGATGCCGGACACCCAGTACCTTTGCCCGATGTGATCGAGGTTTGGTTTCCAGTCTGTAAAAACAATAAAAAATCTTAAACCACTAACACGCCCGGATGTTGTACTTTAAAGCTTTCTAAAACCTCCCTAAAGGCCTTCGTCTTTCTCTGTGCCACTGGAATAGAGTCGTTATTAACCAAGTACACTTGCCCATTTCTCTTAAACTCTACCCGTTTAATTTTAGCAACATTGACCACAAAACTATGATGGATACGGAAGAAATCAGGACTCTTAAGTTCTTTTTCTACTTCTCCTAAATTTCGTGAGAAGAGAATTCTTCGTGAATTAGTTACACAGTAAGTATAAGAGCCTGAACTTTCAAAATAAAGAATTTCATCGAGTCGCAACGATTGTCGCCCTTCAATGGTAGAAACATGAAAAAATAAGGGGTTTTCTGTGCCTTGTTTACGCACAGACTGGTGAAGATGAATTTTCTCACGGCATTGTTGCAAGGCACGTAATAGTTCTTCTTCGTTGATGGGTTTCAAGAGATAGTCGACAGCCCTCACTCTGAATGCATTAATAGCATATTCACTATAAGCTGTGGTGAATATTATTTCTGGCGAATAATTGAGCAAGTTCAAGACATCAAATCCTGTTCCTCCCTTAAGTTGAATATCTAAAAAAATCACATCAGGACGTGATTCGTTAATTACTTTCGCCGCACCATGCACGCTACCTTCCTCAGCCACAATCTCTGTATCCTTGCTGTACTCCGTTAGTATACTTCTAATAACTCTGCGGTTATGTATCTCGTCGTCAATTATTCCTACCTTCATAATAAATTGGCATTGTGATTGTCACTTCTGTACCTGTCGGTATTCCATTTTCCCAAAGGTCTAAAATATCAATTGTACAATTGTAATCAATGTGTTTTTTAAGAAATTCTTTTTTTTCTAATGTTAAACCCGTCCCCTTTGGGGTATGCATATGTCTTAATTCGTTGATTTTATTGGAAAGTTCACGTCCGATACCATTATCCTTAATCTTACAAACAATATTACTGCCATCCTTAAAAAAATGTACAGAAAGGAAGCCATCACGACCATCAAGATGGGCTAAACCATGTTTAATCGCGTTTTCTACATAGGGTTGAAGTAATAAGTGTGGTATCTGGTAACTCGGTAACACTTCTTCAGACCATGTCAATTCATAGGTAAACTGATCCCCAAATCGCAATTTTTCTAACTCAATGTATCCTTTAAGAAAACGGATTTTCTCTTCAAAAGTGATGAAAATTTTATCGGAATTTTCTAGCATTTGTCGAGTTAAACGGGCAAATGTGTTTAAGCTTTGATTAGCCCTGTCTAAATCTTTCAATAAAATAAGGGATTTGATACTGTTTAAACAATTGAAAATGAAATGGGGATTTAGTTGTGCCTGTATGGCTTTTAACTCAATTTCAGCTACGCGTCGAGCATAAAGTTCTTTTTCCTGATCCTTGGCTCGTAGACTACGATTACGGTAATTGATAGCTGCAATGAGTCCTCCAAAGATTAACACTAGCATTCCCCATCGGAACCAAGAGGTCTGGGTCATACTAGGTTCGATTGTAAACCTATAACTGACTTCTTGAGGAGTACGGTTATTAAAACCAGAAACAGCGCGCACTACGAAGGTGTAGTCTCCAGGAGGAAGTAATTTGTAACTAACTGAAAGAGTCTTCTGTAGCTTACTCCATGTGGCCTTTTCACCATTGATTAATTTGTATTGAAAATAGACATTGTCTTTTTCAGATAAATTGGTGGTAGAATATCGAAACTCAACGGCAAAGGTATTGGGACTAAGCCGGTGTTCTTCACTCCTAAATAATGTATCATTAATTAGTACCTTATTTATTTTAGGAATAAGTGGCGTTTCTTCAAGGGTTTCTGGGACTGTCATCACAATTCCTTCAATAGATGGAAAATAGAAGTGATCGCCAGGTGTTAATATGAAGTTATTTTGAAAGCCGCCATTAAATTCTGTATTTAATATGCCCTCTTCATTACCATAATAAAATGGAACAAGGTAATCGAGTTTTCCTTCGTAAAAATCATATAGGTCTTTTCTTTTTACCCGCCAGAGTCCTTGATTGGAGGTCATATAAAAGTAGCCTTCTGCGTCTGGGGCAATACAAAAAATATCCAGATTTAACATGCAATTTGGCAAAGCATTGATAGCTGTTAACTTATCACCATCCTTCACACTAAGTCCTCCTTTATACATGCCTATCCAAACCCTACCAAGCTCATCTTCGTAAAAGTTTCGAACTTCCCTCGCATTAAAGCCGTCCTTGGCTGTGTAGGACCAAATCACTTTTCCTGATTTGATAAAAAAGGCACCTTTAGAGGTACCTACACAAAGTGTTCCATCATTGAGCTCGTAGAGGGTTATCACATCTCCGAGTATTTTAATTGTAGAGGGTTTGATATCTCTTAAAGTCTTTCCGCACGCTAAACCTTTATCAGTACCTATCCATAATAAATTGTCTTTTGTTTTTAAGCACGCAGAAACGCGTCTACCACCTATTTGTTCGGGCAGCAAGGAGTCTATTATTTTACTGTCTTTAATAATTTTAACCCCTTTATTCCACGTACCGGCAAACAATTTGCCATCGATTTCTGTGAGACTGGCCCATAGTGTATAGTTTTTGAAATACCGTTCAATGGTATCAATTCTTAATCGACATATACTATTATCACCATTGATAAAAAGTATTTTTCCATCATCTGTTCTAATGAGTGAATTACAACTCACAATTCCTTGTTTTTGCGAAAAACTATAATTGGTTTTGAACTGTAAACTAACTAAGCCACGTTCTCCAGTTCCAAGATACAGGCGTTCCTTTGAGTGGTCATAAAACATGGAATAACAATACTCAGATGGTAAGCCATCCTCTCGCCAATACACTTCATCATAATTATAATAGAATACATACAGACCCTTTGTAGTTCCGACCATAATTTCTTCCTCATTTCTAAATTCCAAACTCAATGGTTCTACAATGTTTCCATATTTTTCTATTCGATGAAGAATCGTGTCATGAGTAACATCAATTAATTCACTATTGGTTACGCCAACAATGCGGGGATGGTATGGGTCTATCTTTAAAAGACGATAAAAGCGGGGGTCTTCAAGGGTGACCCTATGAGACTCGGGGTCAAACGAGTACAAACCATCTGTGCGTGTTTTATAATATTTTCCTTCAAAAAAGAGTAGGTTGTTTACATTAAAGTCCTTCTCAGGATTAATAAATCCATTGAGTTTAATCGGTTTTTTCCATTTCTGTGTTCTCAAATCAAATGTTTGATACACGTTATCACTAAACAACACTAAACTATCGCTAAATTGATGTAATGAGAGATAATGTTGTGATGGATTTAATAGTTTGAACTCAGGATAAAGCTGCATGAACTGGCCATTCGGCACATTAATTCCGAATACCTGATCGGTTTTCGGCACGTACCAAATGCGATCATAAAGGATGTAATCCATTTCGCCGGCAGGAGTCACCGGCTCCATCGAATAACCGTCGAAGAAAACCGGATTCGCACCCGTCGAAAGTAACAATGAACCATCCTTCCTTTTAAGGATTTTAATGACTTGACTCTGAGGGAGGCCGTCCTTCGTTGAATACTGGCGAATGGTAAAGGGCGATTTTAACTCCAAACCTTTCTCCATAAAGTTGCCCTGAATCTGGCATTGAGAGAAATGATAACAAGTGAGAAATAAAACTAATAGTATTCTCTGTCGGTCCATTCTATTTCCAAAGAAACAGAATCTTATTGAACTTTAATTAACTATTCCTACTTAGTTTCTCGATTAACAATTAGATTAACTCGACTGTTGGTTAAATACCGATAATAGAGTATTTACAACCTTTAAATGAGCGGTAAATACTTGTGCTATAAGGCTTTAGGAACATTTGTTGTAGATACCCTGATTATTTAAACTAACTTTGCGGCAAATTTGTTAAAAAAACAATAAGATGCTTCAACCCACAAGCAAGGCTATTATTATGGCCTTCCTCCTTTTTTTTGCCATGTTAGGTTTAAGGGGACATTCAGTAAATTTTTCAGATGGAGATAAAGTCTCCGCCGTTGTAGCTACTGTGCACGGCGAAAAAATCGTAAAGATTTCTGTTAATGATATTCCAGAGACAGAAGGTAAACTGATGATACTAGATAAGGACAATAAAGCGGTTTATTCGGTTATTAGCGCCGATTTAATCAAAGCTCCTTATTACTACGGTGTTTCTGTGGCCGATTTACCAGCGGGATCCTATACGGTTGTGATCACAACCAAGGTTTCCAAATACGTTGGTGTTTTTACAATTAATCAAGAATAGGAGAGAGGATGAAAAATTTAAGGTATTTATTATTAGTTGTGCTGTTGTTATCAATCAGCAAGGGACTGAATTCACAAGTTATTACAACTTTTACGCCTGTTTATCAAGTAACTCAAAAGGGTGGTATTGTCTATCTGGCCAATTCGTCTATAGGTTGTGCCGTAAATCCTCCTATTGCTTCAGCTAGTTCTTGTTCAAACGGGGTGACTCAAGTACCACCTTCTGGTTCCTATAAGGACAATGATTTTAATGGTGCGTATATTGACATAGATGGTGATGGTACTACAGTGAGTTCGAGTAGCGATAGTTTGAACCTACCAGCTTGTTCTCAAATTAGCAAGGCTTATATCTTCTGGGGTGCTTGTGGAAGAAATACTACCAACAAAAACAATATCAAAGTCAAAATTAATTCTGGAAGTTATTCTACTGTTACAGCATCTTATTCGCAAACCAATACAGCAGGTTTTGATACCTACCATTGTTATGCGGATATCACCAGTCTATTATTGTCTGGAGGGATCAATTGCAGAGTTACTGTAGCTGATGTGAAAAGTAGTGAGATAGGAAACAGCAACATCTTTGGAAGTTGGTGTATTGCAGTGGTTTATAAAAATGATTTAAAAACCATGCGTCAACTCACAATTTTTAATGGTTTGTCCAATGTTAACGACCCAGGCAACACTACCGTTAACGTGCCTATCACGGGTTTTTTAACCCCATTAACAGGCTCCGTTACGCTTGAAGTAGGTTTGTATACCCACGATGGTGATCGTGGATCGACTGGGGACGCTCTTAAATTTAAAGGGGCAAGCGCATTTCAAACATTTACAGATGCTGTTAATCCGTCTAACGATGCCATGAATAGTACCGTTGCTTATGGTGGCACTGTTACTCCATTTAGAAAACCCAATATGCCAAATACCGCAGGGTTAGATGCAGATATTTTCACTCCAAACAATTCAACCAAAAACTTTATAGGAAACGCAGCTACGTCGGCTACTTTCCAAATGACTACTGGAGGTGAAACCTACTTGACCCAAATGGTTACAACTGCAATTGATGTGTATGAACCAGATTTAAGGGCTTCTATTACTGCTTCAGACGTCAATGGTGGTACACTAGTGCCGGGCGATATTATTCAGTACCGAATAAAAGGAGTGAACATCGGTTCGGACCCTTCGGTTAATACATATATAATTGACACGCTAGACATACGTGCCGAGTATATTCCTAATTCAACCAAAGTTACCTTCGGCGCTTCAGGAACTGGAACCATGACCGATGGGTCTGGTGACGATTTTGTAGATTATAATGCCAGTACAAGAGTATTGAAAATTCGCATTGGTAGTGGTGCAAACGCTACTACTGGTGGAACAGTGCAAAACTCACCGGCTGGTGTGGATAGTACGATTGTTACTTATAGTGTACAAGTAACGTCGAGCTGCGTTAAAATAGCCTGTTCTAATACCATTTTTGCAAGAGCCTATATTTATGGTACAGGGGCTACTTCTACGAATACGTATAATAATGGTAGTAATCCAGGGATTTTCGATTCCTTCGGTTGCCCTATTCCCGGCACAACGCAATCACCTATTACAGCAACCATTTGTACAACTCCTAGCGCCTCGAATACAGGGCCGGCATGTTTAGGGGGAACACTTGCCTTAATATCCCCAACAGATGTCGCAACCAATCTTACTTATTCATGGTCTGGTCCTGGTGGTTACAGCGCTAGTACACGAACGACCGTTTTATCGGCCTTCGTGGCTTCTATGGCCGGTGTTTACACAAACACACAGGCTGTTCCTAATTCTACCTGTCAACAAGTTTTATCTACCACGGTAGTGGCCAACAACTGTCCAATTCCAGTTAACGATGCAACCAATACGGCGCAAGGCACGGCTGTGTCAGGGAATGCAGGCGCAAACGATGGCAATAGCACAGGTGCAACCTTCTCCATTACTGGTCAGCCTAGTGGTGGAACATTAACCATAGGTTCTGGTAACGGTCAATACACCTTTACGCCTTCAACGTCCTTCACAGGTGTCACTACCGGAACATATCAAATCTGTAACGGAACACCTCTTACATGTGAATTTGCAGTCATTACAATCACCGTATTCCCAACGCTTACCGCCAATATTGATGCGGTTAACACAACACCAAGCGTTTCGGTTTCAGGTACGTTAACTACGAATGATAATGGCATAAGCACCTCTCTTGGTGGAACCTATACAGTGTCCGTAACACAGCCGTCTTCTTCGACCGGCACTATCACCGTAAATGGCACCACTGGTCAATACACGTTTGTTCCTAATCCTTCTTTCACTGGAACGACCTCCACAACCTATACGATTTGCAACACAGCATTGAATCCAACTGTATGTAGTTCTACAACGATTAACATCAACGTTAAACCCAATCCAGTTGCTGTAAATGATGCCACTAATACGGTCATCAATACTACTGTTTCTGGCAATGCAGCGGCGAATGATAGCGGCACATTAACTGGGACCTACTCAATTACTGGTCAACCAACAGGTGGTACTGTTACCATTAACTCAGCAACTGGCCAATATACATTTACACCAGCGAGCAGCTTTACGGGTGTAACAACCGCTACTTACCAATTGTGTAATGGTGCACCAGTTACTTGTTCTACTGCTGTTATTAACGTTACTGTATATCCATTGATTGCAGCTAATACCGACACAGTTAATACAACCCCTTCAGTGACTGCCACTGGATCGTTACTTACCAATGATAATGGTATTGTTACTAATCCAGGTGCTAACTACTCTGTAACCGTTACCCAATTACCTTCAGGTACTGGAACAATTACGGTGAATCCAACCACTGGTCAATACACCTTTGTCCCAAATCCATCCTATACAGGTACCACGCTCACAACCTACACTGTATGTAATACGTCGGTTAATCCACAGGTATGTAGTAACGCAACGATTAATATCAATGTGAAGCCTAATCCTGTACCTGTAAACGATGCCACCACTACCGTAATTAATACAACAGTGGTAGCCAATGCAGCGGCAAATGATTCTGGTACGTTAACTGGTGTGTTTTCAATCACAGGCCAGCCTTCTAATGGTACTGTCACTATCAATCCGACAACCGGCCAATACACATTCACACCAGCGAGCAGCTTTACAGGTGTAACAAC
>JACCDW010503140.1_pt1 | contig 28098 bp, 19 predicted proteins | sample 7449781 | NCBI WGS metagenome assembly JACCDW01 (sample SAMN15323449, study PRJNA562643) | freshwater metagenome | isolation source: river surface water | place: USA:Blue River Watershed | collected 2017-08-18
CTGAAGGTTTTGATCCTGAATATAATAAAACGAGTGCTTATGGTATAGGTACATATTTCAGTGCAGAAGCCAAGACAAGTAGTACATATGCTCGTGATCGAAAGGAAGAACTACAATATATGTTCTTAGCAAATGTCATTGATGGAATAAGAACAACAACTGCCGCCAATCAAAAAACGGACACTGAAAAATATGATCTAAGTGTTTCCTCCACGGCTGCACTTCCCACTATTTGTTGCACACCATATAGATATGGTGCTATCCCTCGCTATCTAATTGGATTTCATAGATTTGCGACTTAGCTGCGCCCATAGAGAGCTGCCAATTGATCGCGCCAATATGTGACAACACTGTAATCAATATTCTGTTCATCTTCAACAATTTTTTCCCATAGGAAAAGCTGTCGACGACGAACAAGAATTGCATGAACCTGCGTCTTGGTCTTAGTATAAACTGCCAAATCTTCAATAAGCATTATATTGTCCCTATCTCTAAAAGTTGATTGAATATATCTGTCAATTTTTATTTAATATAAAGATATACTTATATATCAAAATAAAATTATGGAAGATCATCAACAGAGTTGCAGTTCTACGACTGGACTTTGTCCAGACGAAAATCGCACTGCTATATTTTTTAGTGGACGTGTCTATGGATTTGATGAAGCTTATTTAAAACGTACACTCAAATCTATCGAAGCTTCATTTAATCAGAAAGTTGATATATTTATTTCTGGAAATACTCATCAGGAATCATTTGATCAATTTGTTGAAATATTTAAACCTGTTAAATATGAATTCCGCGACTTTGTTATACCTCCAAAATATTTAAACTATTCTTCACAGGGTAGATTTACAATCATTACTGATGCCTGTAAAATGATTTTTCATATTTATAATAGTTTTGAACTTATTAAACAGGCCATGAAAGAAAACAATAATATCAAATATAATATTGTTGTTTTCTATAGAGCAGATATATTATCTGATGATGATCTTAATTTAAATAGTAATATAGAACCGAATACAGTATATATTCCTAGTGGTTATGATGCTTATGGTGGTCTAAATGGTATTTTTGCGTATGGTGATTTTAATTCTATGGAATTATATTCAAGTATATGGGCTGATATACCATATTTGGTTGAAGGACATAATTGTCCTATGCACCCTGAAACACTTTTATTGTTCCAGCTTACAATAAATAAAGCAAATGTCAAAAGATTTTATTATAAATACAAGTTGAATCCTCGGAGAAAACCAGGTATTATTCTTGATGAGCAAAATTTTCAGTAATGAGTCGTAATCTAAATGTCGGTTCTATTCCAGCAAGAGCAGGTAATAACATATAACCTTCACGGTCAAAGGGATAGAAATTTATCTTCTTTATTTCGATCCCAAGTCCATCTTCGATCCATCTTCTAATTGTCTTCTCGGTTTCGGAAAAACCTTCATTATCTCGAGGAACTCCAAGTTCGCGCAATTTCTTCAAAATCTTGATTCCATCAGCTAGTCGTTCTTCCTTCGTCTTCATCTGTCGCTTAACCATTTGTACCTCTATACTTCAATTAGATCAATATCATTAAATGTCTTCTCAACTCGTTCAATATATTTACTGAATCCATGAGATCGTGGATCACCAAATGTCATTACAGCTTGTCGATAAGGCCTACTTAATTCTTCAAATAGATCGGTTTCCATTACTTCAGTTAATGCCTGTGCCAAATGCATATCACGAGCACATAATGAACGTTTATAAACACCATGATTACTCTTCTCAACAATACTAATTGTCAGACGACAGAGACGTAAAAATAGATAAGGATCAAATGGAGCACGATAATCCGTTACACGAACATGACCATTTTCACTAAAACCAATGTCATCTGTTTCAGGACAGTGTTCTATGAGGTCATCGAAGAACAATGTTTTCGATGCCCCTAAATGTGGAGGAATTTGGAGTGCGTCAAATACACGTTTAAATGATTTTGTTGGGCTACCTCCATCTGCTGGTCTCGTTAAACGAAGATCAATAATTGATTCTTCCGCTAGACAATTATACATAATTTGTAATAAGAACGGAATTGTTATTGGAGCTCCATTCTTATCATAAATGGGATCATGGGTTTCTGATTGATTTGTATAGATAACTATATAATCAATCTTCTTCTCGCGCTTCAATTCGGCGAGACGTCGTAAAAAAGGTTTGAGACCCGGACGGAAGATTTGATTCTGTTCGAAGATTTTTGTGAAAACAGTTAAAATCGGAATTATATCAATATATTTACGGACATTTGCGACTTCCAGCCAATACAACCATTTGAAAAATATAGTGTAATCACCGGTTGTTTGATCGTTGTCCAGAATCACAATTCTCGGAACAGATTTGTCCGTCTGCATCTATTTCCTAATCTATTAATAGATAATGACATCACGTTTACCTAGATTAGGAAAATATGCTGCGGGGATTGCTGCGCCAGCTGCGTCATATTTATATGTAAATCCGGAAGCCCGCGAACCTGTGGCTACGGCGTTTAAAGATGCCACAGGTACAATCAAAAATACTGCAGTTACTGCCGCACCCCTTATAAAAAGTGCATTTTATAATCCTCCCACCCAACCTATTACAGAAGAAGACAAAATTAAATATCTTACTGCATTCGGATCTGCTATTCAAAAGGCAAAGGCTAAAGGTTATAATGGTAATCAATATATTGGATCTTCTGAAATAGATAATATTCTAAAAGAGATTTTTGATCGTGCATCGTATTATGCAACACAAAAAGGAATGAAGACAATTCCTACTACAATTGCTGGTGCTGAAGAATTATATATTGATGCAAAAAGAACGTGGGCAAATACTGGTAGAGATGCTGCCTCTGCAATAGGATCCGCTGCTTCAGCAGTTTGGTCATTGCGACCATGGGCATCTAAACCTTTAGCAGGCGGAAAGCGTAAAGCCCGGCGCTCAAAGCGTTCAAGCCATCGGCGTTCAAGATCAAGACGTAATAGATCAAGACGTAACTAATAAATAATTACCATAAATATCATAATATAATTTTATCAATTATTAATAGAATTATGTTATCACGGGCAAAAACATTTGGGACCAGATTAGGTACAACTATAGGACGCCCTATTAGTACAGAGGCAAGAGCTGCATTAGACTTAGCCCATCAGAGACGTATGGCTGCGTTACAAGCAGAGGCTAATATTGCAGCAGCTAAAGCAAAAGCCAATCAAGCAACAATTAATGCTTACAGGAAAAAACAAGAAGCTTTGAGAGAAGTTGCAAAAAGTAAATTAGAAGCTGAATCTATTCTCGAACAAGAAGCGGCTTATTCTAAACAACGTAATACAGGTACAGGCGCAGGCACAGGCGCTAGTGCAGGATTTGATGCATCAAATGCGGTATTATTAGCCGGTGGTTTAGTAGCTATTGGATTAGTTATTACAAAGATTACAGAAGATAAAGCCAAGAAAGAGGCTGAATCCGTGAAACCTGATTTAGAAGTTTATAAGGCTAAAGGTGCAGAGGGTTTGAAACAATTAGATTCTGAAATTTATGATAAGTTAAATGCCCTTCAAGGTGTTGGATTCGAAGCTAAGTTATTACCTGAAATAAGGGACAAAGTAATAATATTTAGAGAATGCCTATCAACAATTCCTGTATCTGGAAAAGGAATTAATAATCCTACAATTGTAAGTGACGCTGTCAATGCAAGAGTTGAAACCGTTGCAGATGCATTACTAATAATGGAGGCATATCGTATTGCAATTGGAGCAATAGAATCAGGTTGGATTTATGGTAAATCAAATGTAAAAGCTGGTCTTGGAGGTAAAAACTTTTATGATCTTGTCAAGAAATTTATGCATGCACTAAATTATGTTCGTAATCCTAATGCTGCATTAAAAGCACAAGGTCCAATTAAAAAAGAATTGCAAGGTGGTCGCAGACGCACTAGACGCCGCCGCACCCATAGAAGAAGTAAACGCCGCAGCCACAGTCGTCATTAGTGATGACGCTCACAAATAAATAGCATATAAAGTAAAATACCAATTTCCATATAGAATGTGTGGAATTTGGTGTTTAATTAAATCAGCAACTGATCAGTTTCCCATTTCCGATGATCAGGTCAAAGCACTCGTTGGACGTCTAGAGAATCGTGGGCCCGAAGGGACTCGAATCCAAACCTTCCTGGATCAGGTTATTCTCGGATTCACTCGTCTTGCTATCAATGGACTCAATCCTAATGGTATGCAACCATTTATTGATGGTGATATTATCACTATTTGTAATGGTGAAATCTACAATTACAAGGCCATCGCTGCCAAATACAATTTCACTCTAACATCCGGTTCTGATTGTGAAGTTCTATCACATCTCTATCGCCATTTCATTGATTGTCCCGAATATTTTTGGCGTGAATTGGATGGTGTATTTGCAGCTGTCGTTGTCGACCTGAAACGTCGCACCCTAATGGTCGGTCGTGACCCATATGGTGTTCGTCCTCTATTCATTGGTACATGTGCATCAAATAACCGTTTTGCAGATTACGATCTTCTCGGATTCTCTTCTGAACTAAAAGGTCTTGCAGATATTAATGAGTTTGAATCAATCCAACAATTTAGTCCTGGACACTTCCACACATATGATTTAGCCACAATGACTTTAATGACTCGTACTCAATATCATATGTATCCTGGTGACATTGAAAGGGAAGTCACAAGTAATTGTGAAGTAGCTAAGAGAGACCTCCGTGCCGCTTTGAAGGCCGCAGTGCATAAGCGTATGTTGACTGAGCGTCCTGTAGCTGCACTTCTGAGTGGTGGAATTGATTCTTCCCTAATTGCTGCCTTGGTCGCGGAAGAACTCCGTGCCGCGGGTGGAGAGCCTCTGAAAACATTTAGTATTGGCTTTGCTGGATCTGAAGATCTTCGATTCGCACGATTAGTAGCAGATCATATTGGTTCTGACCATCATGAAATTATTAAAACACCTGAAGAGTTCTTCGCTGCCATTCCCGAAGTAATTAAGGATATTGAATCATTTGACACAACGAGTGTTCGTGCTTCAGTGGGTAATTGGCTTGTAGCCCGTGAAATTAGACGACAGACCGACTGTAAAGTAGTCTTCAATGGAGATGGATCAGATGAAGTCTTCGGTTCCTATATGTATTTCTATAAGGCTCCGAGTGATGAGGCCTATGAAGCTGAAACAATTCGTCTTCTAAAAGATATTTGTTACTTCGATGTACTTCGTTCTGATCGTTCTATTAGTAGTCACGGACTGGAACCACGAACTCCCTTCTTGGATAAAACCTTCGTACAAGTCGCGCACAACATTGCTGTCGAACTTCGACGTCCAGTCCAAGGATTACAGGTAGAGAAGTGGATTTTACGTGAGGCATTTGCAGGCACTGGTCTTCTTCCTGATGCTGTACTATGGCGTAAGAAAGAGGCATTTTCTGATGGTGTTTCTGGTCCAACAAAACTCTGGTATGAAGAAATCCAAGATCGTGTAACAACGACTTGGATTACTCCTAACCCTGATCAAAGATCAGGGTCAGTTGAAATCCAAGAACGCCTTGAGGCGTCCCGTATCATGCCGCCTGCCGCCGGCGAAATCCAGGACCGTATTGTAAACTTACCAACAATCAATACTTACAATCACATGAAACCGATGACACCCGAAGACAAGCCCCACGAGTGGGGCTGCTCTACGAGCGAACTTTGTTCGCGCGAAGACATTTATTATCGTACTATCTTCGAGTCTTTATACAAGGATCGTGCCACAGTCATCCCCTATAAGTGGATGCCGCGTTGGATTGAGGGCGCAACAGATCCTTCTGCCCGTACCCTAAAAGTCTATGATGAAGCATAAAATTTGAATTCAAACGCAGATAAATAGATATTAATAAAATGAGTAAAGCAATAACAGATAACGCATCAATACCATTAGAGGCAGTATTATTTGATAAAGAGATTGTGTATCATGTTACACGTGATGAAACTTATGAGGCAATGTTTGACAAGGATCGTGGTCTACTGATTGAGAGGAAGCGTCCATATCGTGAATTTACAAGTGCGACAGCATTTGCAAACTCGCATAGTCAGTCCCTTCAAAACGGTCGACTAGTATGTCGTGTAAAGCGTAAAGGAATTGAATATAGATTGAAAGATCTATTTGAACAAATTATAGATAATACGATTGATGAAGATAGCGATGAAGAAGCTAAAGTTGAATCACTATCTAAAAGTAAGGAAGCTGATATGCCACCAACGGCAAAGAAACCTAGTCCAGTAAAAGGTATTGGTCCTGTAAAACATGTTCAATCAATTATTGCTAAATGGAAAGAAAGTAATATTCCTGCGATTGAATTATCATCAGTATATGTTGTAAATATTGAAGAACATGAAGTAGATGGATCTAAATATTGGCTCGATGCAACAAATAAGAAATTATATACGTATCAATCTAATGGTGTTGGTCCATACATAGGAAATCTCACAGCTAAAGGTAAGATTGAGAAGACACTATAAACATAAAAACTGATTTTTAAAGTCTCTTAAACGTTATATTATTAACATTTTAGATACAATGAATCAAGCACCAAATCGTTTTGATATACCAATGAATGATTTAGCTCCTAAAAGACCAGAATATCCACGTAAACAAAAAGTAACTGACGATCGTTTTAATATTCATACTGAGAGTCGTCAGAAGAATCCTGTAATTTCAATAGAAAATTTTATTCCAAAAACAGATAGTAGATTTGGACAAGTTGACACAAGTGAAATAGAAGTTGCAAGATATGCGCATCATAGGAAGCCCGAATATAAGGTCGATGCAAGATTTGGAACGATTGAGGTTCAAGGTCCTGAGGAACGTCGCCATGATCGTGAGCGAGCCGGCCCATCGGATCGGTTTAGTAACATTGTATCTGAAAGACAAGACCCGCGTCATATGGCTAGAAGTGGTGGTGCTCGATCTGAGCATCAACAAATCCCAAAGGTGTCTATTAGAAATACATTCGTTGATTTGATTGATCATGCTATCGTACAATCTAAAACTATTGCACCCGTCCCGCCGCCTATAGGTGGTGGTGCAGGCTCTGAAGTAGTCTCTAAGAAGTCTGCCAACATGGCCCAGGCGAAGTCTAAACCAAACAAGAAGAAGAATGTCAGTCTTGATGATTTGGATGATGATATGCCTGTTACCAATAAAACAAACAAGGCAATTTTAGAGAAATACGCTGAAGAGGAAGTTGAAGAAGAAGATAATAATGTGGATGAATCTGCAGCTGACCAGCCACTTACAGGTAAGGCAGGAAAGCAGCAGCGGAAACGCGAGCGACTAATTGCGGAAGGTAGAGGATATGTTTATGATCAGAAGTATTAATTACTTATGAATCATTATGAATATTTTTAGTTCGACATAATAGAATATGGATTTGCGTAAAACTCGTCGCCAACGAGGAGGGGCAGTATTAACTAAATTGAAGAAACCATTTTATGGATCGAAAAATCCGAAGTATACACTTCCTATAAGTGAATCAAAGGAAATCAATAAAGATAAATATAAAATTTTAGGAACTGTTTCTTATAATATTGCTGGAGGTGATTTTGCCTTCTTCCGGACTACAGAGTATGTTGAAAAATATCTGAAGTCAGTTATTGCCGATATGGCGAAGAGAAGATTTCCATCTGGAATAAAAATCATGGAATTTGAATTCAAGACTGAATCTGTAATTATTGGTGAACAGGAAGTTGTAATATACGAAGGTACAATTAAGAAAACATATAAAAATCCTATCACAGATTTGAAATATTTTGTATCAGGTACAGTGGTTGGATTAATGAGACCTCAAAATAATATCACGAGAAGTCGCAGTAAATAAAAACTGAATAGTGCTGTCATATAACACACTAATAGACCGACAATTACCATGTCAAGCCGTGTACCAGTGATTCCCGAGGATATTACCTCGATGAGATATGCCCCTTTTCCTGAGGGGCAGCAAGTAGAGTACAAGGAAAGTATATGGTTGCCGATATACAAGGTATATCAGACATTATGTGCCATGCTCAATGAGGGTGGTGGGCACATGATTTTCGGAGTTAGGGACTACGATTTGGAGATTCGTGGTCTATTTGCCAATGATAAGGAGATCGACAAGTTTATTCTACAAGTCGATAATTTGATCCATCTTGGTATAATTATTACAATTACAGGTGAGCGTTTGACGACGAAGAACCTGGAAATTAAAGTGCACAAGTTGACAAGTGTACGTAGAAAAATTATTATTGTCACAGTGAAACCATCCCTCTTGACATCTTATATGATGAGGAATGGTGCAATGTTTAATCGCCTGAATGCGTCTAATCGTTTCTCAGGCAAGCTGAACATTAGTAAGATTGATATACAGTCACAGAATACATATCAACTTATTGAGAATGTACAGACACAATATCAGAAACATATTGGACGGATGCAAGAAGAACATCGAGTTTTGATCGAGTTCTACAAGCGCCAATTAGCGGAACGAGAGGCTGAGAAGAAGGCTCTAGAACAACAGCTGGTTATTTATCAACGTGACAAACCACTAAGTTCTTGGGAACTATTTGCTCGCTGGGTCTATAGTCTATTTGGCTACTATTAATGCGGCATCTAATTAAAAATATTGTTTTTTTATGGCGCCCATGTCTATCTCTAAAAGTCAAAAGACCTCTGGTCACCAATACTAATCCTAACTGTTTTAGTAAAGTTCTCGCGTTGAGGCTGTCCATATTTCCTTGATAGTTCAGAACCCGAAAGAACATCTGATTCAATATCATACATCATATTGTATACATTGAGCCATATATGTAATTTACCATCATTTGTAAAGGTCGATCGAACATGTCTATAGTCCATTTCAATGAATGCCATAATTGTTCGATTTTCCAATCGAGCAGACAATTCATTACATACAATTGTAACATATTGATGAGGAAATCCCTCGACTAATAGACAATCATAATGAGTTTTCATAAATGAAATGATAGGGGCCTTTTCGCATGCCAAAATAGCGGGCTTGCTATCACTAATAGTATAAGCATAATTATTATTTGTAATAATATATTTAATATGTTCTCGTGATTTCAAAGCCATAACAATGTTAAGAATTTGAAATGTTGAGAGTGTGTGTGGCATGGGTATAACGGTATAAATACCACTTCCCCCACCACCACCAGAGAAGATTCTTCCCACATCGGGATAAGTATTAATATACTTCTCTTTAATTGTAATTTCTTCTTGAGGCCATCCAACACGGAGGCCATTAGAATAATCATCGAAATGAGGTCTATAAAATTTTATCTGAGTGCCATCGGCACGTAGAACTTTATAGATTTTAAATAGAAACTCTCGAATCTTTGTCCGTGAATGATCAAATACGAGCCAACCAGAGGGATGCATTGATAAATCAAAGTCCTCTGTATCATATCTATCTGAAACAACGAAGAATGGTTTTGCTTTGAAGAGCTTTCCTTCTTCAGCAATGCAATTTAATCCGTTAGTTTCAGTACCACCAATAAAGCCGAATGTATCGGCATCAGGGAGCATATGTGAAATCTTCAACATCACTTCTTCGAAAGGAAGAGTGAAGGGATTGGCAACAATTGTGAACTTGTGATTCATTTTTCCTTATAAAAATTAATACAAAAAAAATATTATCAAATTTTTATTATATTAATTAAAACTCTCCTAATAGAAATCGAGGTACCTGTGCCTGCACAGGTTCTTGGATATGCATATTATTGAATTGATTTAAGAGTGCATGTGGAATAACTTCTTCCACGAATTCAACTTCTTCTTCGCTTTCTTCATCTTCTACTTCTTGTCGATCCAAACGTCGTTCCCATCTTTCATAATTGAAATTGTCTTCAGCGTAATTTACTGGATCACGAACCCGTTCAGACCGTCTCCGTTCTTCTACGGGTAATACAGGTGGTTTATATGCATTAATTGCAACAATATAAATTTTACAGTTAACATCAGTACCTGGGATAGTAAATCCTCTAAATATGTGTCCTGCTTCTAATAGTGATGCCTTTTCCTCTTTCTTGAATTTAAATTCTTCTGGAACAATAAACTCACCTGAATAGTGTTGTAACATTCCATTAGCAATTTCAAGAACCTTCTTGAATGATCTATATGTAATATTACTTGCTCTGTTCAATACTAATTGTTGTTCCAAATTTTCATGTATGCTTGTATAATCCACAATACGCCAAGGCATTTTATGATGTTGTGACAAGGGAAACAAAAAAATTCAATTTTTTCCAGGAAGTAAAAATGTGGGGCCTTCTCGCCTCTCTCTCCATTTTTTATTGTTAGAATCAAGTCACTCTCCATTATGAACGGAGTCACCCCAATTAGCTACAACAGCACACTCCTCAAATCCGGTGCCGGCTGCATCGAGTGGCTTCTGTCCCTTGGCAGCACGTGCTGCCTGGACTGCATTCCACTTCGCCTGCTTTGCTGCACGCTTCTGATCTGGTGTCATCTTATCGTAACCCTCAATGTAGAACTCGGGCTTACCCGCATAACCAGCGGGCGCCTGTGGCTTCTTGTGAGGAACTGCCTTCTTCTGTGGCTTAGTCGTTAACGCCTCCCCTGTAGGAGGCTTCTTGATTCCTGACCCGCGACAATGCGGGCACTTCATCTCATCTGCAACTTCTGTAGGTCGCTCTGCGGCCTTTACAGGCTGCTCTGCGGCCTTTACAGGCTGCTCTGCAACCTCTGTCGGTCGCTCTGCGGCCACCTCTGTAGGCGGCTCTGCAGCCTTTGTAGGCTGCTCAATCATTCCCTGCATCCGTGGCCCAAATCCGAAGACTGCCATCCAAAAGTCAGAGAAATAGTTCTTCACTGGCGTAATCATCTTGCTGATGTAAACTCCCATTGTAAATCGTCTATATGATTATATTAATAATCATATAATCAGTTTTTTATTCTATAGTAGTAAAAAAAACTGAAAATTTTTGCCCTGAATAGAGATGTTGACCATGTCAATGGGACTAGGCGCCCAAAGCCGAATCTAAGTGGGCAACAGTGTAGTCTTACTGATCGTATTAGACTCTAGTGTGGTCTTACTAGTATTCGTGCTAGACCCTAGTGTAGTCTTACTAGTATTGTGTTAGACTCAGTGTGGTCTTACTGTGAGGGTATTAGACTCAGCTAATCAACTGTATTTGATTCGTTTATGATTTGCGAAAAATCATCGTTTCCTACTGAACGAGATAATAGTAGGCAACAGTTAAATCCAGCTGTTCCGAGGATTTTGCAGCCCTATGTCCAAGATATATAGGCGCTATGAGCACTGGCGCAGAGTGCTTGTGGCCTGTCGCACGAGTTACGACAGGGAATGGCTTCACGGCGGCTTCGTGGATACAGTTTTCGCCCCGTTCTGTTCAAAAACACGGCTGGTTGGACACCAATATATCCTATATGTAACCCTATGTCGTGTCTGGATTGCTTATGCACTCTTAGTGCATAATAAAAAGACGCTACTATAGGTGACTATACGATATGCCTAGTCTCGTCCCTCATGACAGTTAATATGAGGCACTGTGGAGTAAACCACACAAAAAATCAAAGATCGAAAGATCTTTTTTTTGCATACTTATTTTTGGGCACCAACCGTTTTTGGGAACTTTTTTCTAAAAAGTTCAGTGCAAAAATAGTTTATACTCGTTGCGGAGTTTCACCTGTATTGCTGTAATAAAACAGTACGCCACGTGAGAGCGTCCAGCACGCAGTTACTGGTCCGTCCCTTGAATCTGGGCCATGTCAAGGGTCATCAAGTACTTATCGGTGGTTTCGTACTTATGGCGGAGAGATGTTGATGCCACTCGACTCTCCGCTAAATGTCCTAAAAAAATATCAATTTCAATTTTTTCCATAAAAAAAACTGAAATAGGTATTTATTGCCTATATAAACTGCCCCTGATAGGTGGGCTTTGAAAAAGAATTATCTATCAGCTCTTCCCACGAGATGTCACTAAATTGGGCGCTGTGCTAACGAACGACGAAAACGGGCGCATCTTCCCTCGAGCAAAAATTGGGCGTTGTACTATCATACGAAATCCGGGTAGTCTCTTCCCTCGAGCAAAAATTGGGCTGTTGGACCATCGACGACATCGGGTTATCTCTTCCCTCGAGAAAAATTGGGCTGTCAGTTGAACGACGAAATCCGTACCACTACTTATGGGGTGTAGTAACTATAAGCGTTGTGTCTATCATTTACGAAACAGGGGCCGCGGAGGTGTAACCGCGAGATCAACATCCGCTGAGTTAGAGACGAACAGCGATAACAAATCTGTAGGTGCACGTTCTACAATAATCATAACGGCCGCTGAGGTAAACAGGCGTGAAAAAATACCGCCAATTATTGGGCGACAGGTAGCAATAATCGTTGAGCTAAGTTAGGACATGACGAAACCGGGCCAAAAAATTATTCACTTAATTTTTTGTTAGAGAAATTTTTATATCATATATTTTTATATAAAAATATTGGATAAAAAATAGTTTTAACTCGTTGCGGAGTACACCCGATTATATGTTAGGCCGCGTGTATCACGTTAGTGACGCCCGGATGGTGCTACCAATCCTTATTGGCCCTTACTCTAAAGAAGAGTGACTCCCGTTGCGTTTAAGGAATCGGCTGGCCCACTTTACCCAGTAGTCGGGGGCTGCCCACAGCCATTACCGTATCCGCACCTTGATCCTGTAAACGTTTAAGCGTTGTAGCACAGGAAGGTCCTGGAATGGCGCCTCCCGCCGTAGCGGCGAGGCTTCGTCACCTGTATTATGCCACGTGAGAGCACCCAGCAAACAGTTACTGGTCCGTTGCCTTGAAGTCTATGTCAAGGTCATTAAGTACATATTGTAGATTCGTACTTACTTATAGGTTTTTTGCACCACATAAGGGGAGAGAATATATCTGTCAGATGCACGCATGGACTAGCTTATATCTACAACTCTCCGCTAAATGTCCTAAATAAACATCTATTTCAATTTTTTTTCCATAAAAAAAAACTGAAATAGGTATTTTTTGCATATATACACTGCCCCTGATAGGTGGGCTTATAAAAAGAATAATCTATCAGCTCTTCCCTCGAGATGTAAAAAAATTGGGCGTTGTTGCTAAATTAACAAGACGAAACCGGGCCCTCTTCCCTCGAGGTGTTAATTGGGCGTCGAGCTAAACGTACGAAAACGGGCCCTCCGAAATTGAGGTAAAACTAGAATCGTTGTGCTATCAAGACGTTACCGGGCCACCACTTATAGGGTGTAGTAACGATAAGCGTTTTGCTAAGACACGACGAAACCGGGCTGCGGGGGTGAATACCGCGAGACAAATTACCTGCTGAGATCGATGGACACAGCGTTACCAAATCCGTAGGAGCCAACCTGCGAAATTATAAACCGCTGAGGTAAACAGGCGTGAAAAAATACTGCCAATTATTGGGCGACAGGTAACAATAATCGTTGAGCTAAGTTATAAACATGACGAAACCGGGCCGAAAGATTATTTATTCTTACACAATTTGTTAACAGCATTTTAGGTATAGATGAATCAATTTTTTGTGTAAAAAAACTGAAAGTGTGTTTTATGATAGCATATATTGGCGGCAACACCAGGTGATTTGGAAATACCTGCGCCGGCCAATCAGGAGCCAAAATCCTGTCAAGAAGGAGTAGTGTTGTGTTGCACTACTGCCTTGTGGAGCTGAACACATCTGTTCTCCATAGCCATGAGTTGCGAATGTTCAATATGCAACTGTGATCCGTCCATTATCGCGCGAATGATGGACCCTCCGAAATTGAGGTTAAACTATTTTTTGCAGCACTTTTTGGGAAAAAGTACCCAAAAAATAATTATGCAAAAAAGTTCAGTGTAATGCTTTTGCAATGAATCTAGGAATATTTTGTATTGTCTCCATTCTTGCTTCAATTGGAGTCTCTTTTTTGCATTGAGGATATCCCATGAAAAAAGAGGTCCAATTGAATCGATTACCGTATTCTATTTTTTTCTGTCCAATATATGAAGTGAATCCAATTATTGTGATTAATACTCCTAATATTAATCCGTAACGATTAATATTTTCTTTGAATTGTTCTTTCTTATTTTCCTCTAAATGTTTATGATTACGATCGAAGTAAATGTTGAATAGGTACAATGCAAAGAGAACAATAATGAATAGTGCAAAGGCATGTATTTCCATTTTAGTGGTGAAGATAAACCAGATATAGAGACCAATAGCCATAGCAACTTGATAAATAAATGTTTTATCAGAATGTTCTGGTTCAACGAAGACGACGAAGAAGAAAAGAGTTAAGAATGCGAAGAGATGTTTTAGGGGCATATTATTTACTAACACATCTTGAAGACGACAATTAAAAAGTGGTTTAAGGAAGTTTGCAACAATTAGTAAATAAAAAACAATCATACCCTTTATAGGAAATTGAGTCTTGAAATCCATCTAATAGTGCGAAGTAAAAAGTGCAAAAATAAATTAGAGTTTTTGGGCACTTTTTCCTAAAAAGTGCAAAAGTAAATTATAGTTTTTGGGCACTTTTTCCTAAAAAGTGCAAAAAATAGTTTTACGTCATTGCGGACACTGGTTACAAGCTCAGACAACACCAGATATTTACATGGGAGCTTGCAACGCAGAAGGTTGGTGTTGCCCATGAGTATACTATAACAGGTATACCAGCCTAGAATTAGCTATTTAATCGTTAGATTGCGGGCGCCACCCGCTCGGGGTTAAGGTTTTCTAATCATATCCTTATCTTCCACCCCAATGTCTGTATACCATAAAATGCACTTTCAGTTTTTTTTCTATGCATAAAAAACTGAATCCATCAATTTTGATAGACATATAACAACCTGCCCACAACAGGTTGTAAAAGATCAAAAGTGGCGTATCCGTACCGGCGGCGTAACCAATGGGTGCTCACATCTACATAATTCGAAGCGTTCCGAGTAAACGTTAGGATTAGAGTCACCACTACAAACTTTCGGGGCACTGCCCTATTTTTTGATAGCCACTAAAAAAAATTGAAAATAATATTATCCCCTAATTATCATCAAGTACTTGCAAGTACTTATAATGGGGGTAAGTCCACACCCACCTTACACAGGAGTTGGACATGGTAAAAATGCTACCATTAAAAGAAGCAGGGACCTCAACAGTTAGAGCTCTAATTGTTGATGTTCACGTAAAGGGTAGTGCCGACGTTAAAGGCAGCCCCAAAAGGTCTATTCGGTCAAAGTCGCATAAAATGCGACGGAGGCCACGGTGCTCCGCGATATAGAGTGAGAAAAGTGTGTTGTTCTTAATTCCTAATAGGGATGAAGAACAACAGATGCGAATCGGTGATCCAACACCTTGTGAGATTAACGGCTATCTGAAAAGGTAACCACTTTCAAAATTAAATGGATAGTAGTAATACATGACTAGGACGACTGGGAGAAACCATAGATAAAGCCAAAACGTATTACCGCACTGGTATGTTGCGACAAATATACCCTCTAATTGTGGATCACTATGCAAGTGATGAATCCCCAATTAGTATACATTCCTAAATGTTGCTTGCACGACAATTAGGGATGTATATTGGAGTTAACCAATGAAACCAAAAAAAAGATGTCCTTGAGATAGGATTCTTATTTTTGCACTTTTTGGGAAAAAGTGCCCAAAAAATGCAGCAAATAAAAATATTTTTATTTCTTTTTATTTTTATTTTCGAATATATTAACGTGAGTAATAAGCAACTAGCTAGTTTGCGAATTATCATTTAATATATTGGAGAATAATGAGTTTTTACGTTTACGGATTAGACAAGCAACTCTCTTTTTGCTAAACTTCTCTAATTGTGCCGTGTATTTAATATGTTCCATGGATTTAACCCATATTAATTATTAGCCACCACAACTGCTCAAGTGCTTTTGGAGCACTGATCAATTACAATTAGATATCAATCTATAAGACGTTCAAGACATTTCAGGGTCGTCCTAAGACAACGGGCCTTCTCCCAAACCCTCCCAACAGTCTTCCAACTGCCCCTATTAGTTTTTCTGTCTGTCTGCATTGCTGCCGACAAGCGTAAACTAATACCTGAAATACAATTTCTTCACCCTCTAATTGTCGTTATTCTTCTTAACTTCAGTTATTGCAATGTCTCCTTCCTTTGCAGGAAAGATCAATAATTAGAATTAATCTACTTCGGATTCCACCCCTTTTCAATCTTCATCTTCTTATTCTTTTACATCTCAATTCCTAAATGTTAGTCCAATTAACTACTTTTAGAGTTTGGAGAAATGATCAAACGATGATCTTCATATGCATCTACTTCATCTTCTCTCATAATATTCCATTGCAAGCAATCTTCAATCATTCGATCCAAATCTATAAATAATGAAAATCACTATCTGATAATCTTCTTATTCTCAATGACCTAATAAGTAAAGATACATTTTCAGTTTTTTTTCTGGATCCATAAAATTTTACAGTAAATGGTAAAAAAAACTGAAACGTACAGTTATATTATAAATATAATATACGATCATCTGACGAAATGGAGTTTTCAGCTTTGAAATCTGTGATTAATGACATGAAGAGTCCTGCACCCAAGGGTGGTGAGGAATATTCTCCTTCATCGACGATTATGAATGCGTTTAAGCATCTACATGCATTGGCTCAAGCAAGTGTTATCACTAAGCTGGGTAAGGAGCATGAGAAGGCGGTGAAGGATGAATTGAAGGATAGAAAGGGAGCGAAGAAGGTCAAGGACCCTAACACTCCAAAGAGACAGCAGTCTCAAGGTGTTCAGAATTGGCAGGATCTTGTCAAGGATGAGATGATTGCATCGGGTCAGAAGCTCGATGCTGCGGGTAATCCGGTCTTTAAGGACGGAAAGCCTGTTTACAATATTACATACAAGGAGGCCATGGTTCGTGCGTCTCCGAAGAAGAAGGCAGCAGAGGAGGCAGAGAAGGCTGCGCCGGCGGTTAAGAAGCCCGCTAAGACGATGGGATCACAACCGTCAGTTACAAGTGCCTCAGTACGTGAGAAGGCGACAGCGCCTATTACTAAGCGTGCAACATTTGAAGAAGAGAATGATGATGAATATTCAGTCGTAGATTTGGAACTCTGGACTGGACCTAATGGTAAGCTTTATTGGAAGACTGATATGAATGAGTGCTGGGTTTGCAATCCCAGTGATCATAGCAAGGGTGCATGGATGGGTATTTATAACTCTGCTACACGCAAGTTTTATCCCGCAGAAGAGCCCGATATCTAAAAATATCAAAACATATGATTATAATAAACTAATTGTTGTCACTTTTTTCATGTGTTTCGATTGGATTGATTTAAAATGATCACATAAAATTAGAGTTATGGCATCAGATTCTTTGGATTTAATCTGTAGAATATTAGCCGTTGGTAATTGCGGCGGAACAGGATATACAGGATGTACCGGTTGCTGTGTCGTTAACAGTCCTAGCGGTTGTGACATAAGAGGTCCGACAGGTCCTATGGGTCCATTAGGAACCGGGCCAACAGGAGTGAAAGGCGATACGGGAGTTCAAGGACCGACAGGCATTATGGGCCCTACTGGTTTTACTGGTCCAATTGGTAATACTGAAACTGGACCTACTGGTATAGCAGGTGATAGATACAACACTAGATCAAATTCGACCGTTATTGGACCCTCTTCTGGTGGTTCTGTTGTCTTGAATGTTGAATCAGGACTTGCATATGTTACGGGCAATTATTTAATTGTTGTTAGTGCAACTAATCCAAATAATTATTTTAATGGACAAGTCCAATCATATAATAGTTCAACTGGTATAATCCAAATTAATAACATTTCAAATATTAACGGTAGTTTTTCATCAAATACACCTTATATTGTTAATTTAAATGCAGCATTAGGAGCAACAGGACTTCCCGGTCCAACAGGTCCTATAGGTCCTACAGGTATAGAAGGTAATACAGGCCCTACAGGTACCGTGGGTACAGGTCCTACAGGAAATACAGGTCCTATAGGTCCTACAGGTATAGAAGGTAATACAGGCCCTACAGGTGCCGTGGGTACAGGTCCTACAGGTGCACAAGGTCACACTGGATTAACAGGCCCAACAGGATCAACAGGCCCTACAGGTCCCGAAGGTGTTAGTTCAACAGGATCAACAGGCCCTACAGGTCCCGCAGGTGGTAGTACAGGTCCTACAGGTCCTACAGGCCCAGCGGGTCAAACAGGTTTTACAGGCCCAACAGGTCCTGCTGGTGATCGTTATAATGCAATAACTACTGGTTTAGAAAGTATTAATCCCAGTGGGTTCTCTGTAAGTTTAACTATAGGAACTGGATATGCTTATATTGCAGGTAATTCTGTAGTTGTTGTGGAAACGGTAGTTCCAGGAAATCGTTTTGAAGGAATAGTAACAAGTTATTCAGCTGGTTCTTTAATAATTGCAAATATAACAAATATCCAAGGTACTTTTGGAAGTCCCGCATTCTATAATGTAAATTTGGATGGTATTGATGGCCCTACAGGCCCTACTGGTGTCTTAGGTACAGGCCCTACAGGTCCTAGAGGTGAAACAGGCCCGACAGGTTTTACAGGCCCTACTGGTGCCGTGGGAACAGGTCCGACAGGTCCTCGTGGTGACACAGGTATGACAGGCCCTTCTGGTGGTGGTACAGGCCCAACAGGTCCGACAGGCCCAACCGGCCCTACTGGTTTACAGGGATCAACAGGTTTTACAGGCCCTACAGGCCCTAGTGCGCCCCTATATTATATTGATTTGTATTATAAGGTTCTTAATACCACACCTGCCACAACAATCAATGGTGCAAATCTAGAATCATTTACAACAAATTTAGTAAGTCCATTTAGTGCAACTCAAAATGGTAATAATATTGAAATTACTCATTCAGGTATAACAACCGCTATTGATGCAATTAATTTATTACCAGTATCTTTAAATGTTGCCTATCCTTATGGAACAGATACTACACTAGCTGCATTTGCAGCTAACCCAGTATATTTAGTATGGAGTCCAGGAGCAGGTCGACTTCAAATTGCTAATACAACATTAATTATCCCGGGACAATATTCAAATAGTTTATCAGGTGTTATTGGTCCAAGTGCAAATACCACAATGGAAGGAGATGGTAACACTTATAGACTTGTAAGAGTTATGATTACACCTAATACATTTATTGAGTTATGATTACACCTAATACATTAATTGTGTTATGATTACACCTAATACATTAATTGTATAAACTGAGTTTATTATAAATTGTTTTAAAACTTTATTCTAAAAATAGATATATTAATAGAATGAGTTTCCCTCAAGTACCATTATGTTTAACTGGATATTGTACAAATATATCTGCAATGAGCGATGTAGGTGGAAATCATATGTTTAATGCTATTTTCAAATTATATGCTGTGCAGCAATATGACACCAATCGTATACCAGCATTATTTTATGATTTTAATAATGTAACTGTTGGAATGTGGATTGGTGGTTTCCAAGGTGGCTTTTGTTGGAAAATTATGAAAATTAATTCAGTAACTGGAATTGGTGGAGGAATACAATTGATTGATGTTGATGTTATGGATGTTGATAACTATAACTACATAATTGATCAATCTAATTCTGGAGGCAGTCCAAGTACAAAACTAAATTATATATTTTTTGAATTAGGTGATAACGGATTACCTCAATTTGTTCCTTTATATAATAATTATGCTGATAATACATTACCACAATTACCAGCTGATATTATCAGTCGTTTCATAAATCGAAATTTAGAAACACAATACATTCGTGCATTTCAGCCAAGTCATACATTTAGTGTGGGAGACACAATCACAATGTCTGGAGGAGTATATTCTTCATCTTCGGCAAATGCAATTAATACAATTGGAGTTGTAACACAAGTTGGTGTACCGACTGCAGATTACTTCGACTTCAAGCCGACTTCAGGTGAATACTTCCCCAATCTTCCTGTCACTTTATCTGGCCCTACAGGTCCTGGTGAAATATACTATATTAATCCTTCTGGTGGTTATACTAGTACTGCACCACCGACTAATGCAGTTCCTATGTGGTACATATTACCTAAAGCACCAGGTGATACAGGTGGTACAGGTCCAGCTGGTCTTCTATTACATAATACTTATGGAGGGGCAGCAGGTAGCGGTGGCTCATCAGGCACAGGTCCTACTGGTTCAACAGGTGCCACAGGTGCCACAGGTCCAACAGGAGAAACAGGCCCAACAGGCTATACAGGTCCACAAGGAGACACCGGTTATACGGGTCCTACGGGTCCTACGGGTCCTACGGGTCAACAAGGTCAAACCGGCCCTACAGGCCATACGGGTCCGACTGGCCAGCAAGGTAATACAGGCTCTACAGGTCCAACAGGCGAACAAGGCCCAACAGGTGAATACGGTGTAGGTACAGTAACATATTATGTTAATCCTGGTAGTGGAGCTCAAATAATAAATTCATCAACCTTTTCATATCCTACTTCTTCTGAATCAATCTATTCATATCAAACATATGGAAGAGTCGCTCAAGGATTCTATTTCCAATTCAAGATACCAGATGTAGGATCACTTGTTACAACTCCACAAGGTCTTTTCTTGAAATTATTTGGCGATGCAAGTAATGTTGTTACAGTAAGTGTTTTTGGAAACGGAGCAACAACCATTGCAGGTATAACTAACTCAACAGTATTCGGCCCCAGTTCCATTATAGGATCCGCTGTTAATAATATTATAACAGTTTTCTTCAATGGGCAATTTTTATATGTATATTTAAATAACAATTTATCTCATACATTTTCATTTGCATCTCATGATGATGGTTATCAATTACAAATGGAGACATTTACAACTGGAGCCTTGCAGGCGTTTACACTCAGTGATGTATTATACTATCCTACTAGTCAATTAGGGGCTACTGGTCTACAAGGAGCAACTGGCTATACAGGTCCAACTGGTTTACAAGGAGTTACAGGTGCAACAGGTCCTACAGGTCCAACAGGTCAACAAGGTGATACAGGTGCAACTGGAGCAACCGGTCCTACAGGTCAAAAAGGAGAAACTGGTTCAACAGGTCCTACAGGTCAACAAGGAGATACAGGATCAACAGGTCCTACAGGTTCTACAGGTTCAACGGGCTCTACAGGTCCTACAGGCCCTACAGGTCCTACAGGTTCAACGGGTTCAACAGGTCCTACAGGGCCCACTGGCCAACAAGGAGATACAGGTGCAACCGGCCCTACAGGTCCTACAGGTCCTACAGGACCTACTGGTTATACAGGCGAAACCGGTCCTACAGGTCAAAAAGGAGAAACAGGATCAACAGGCCCAACGGGTCCAACAGGTATGCAAGGATCAACCGGTCCAACCGGTGCACCTGGTGACCGTTATTTAACAACTAGTTCATCAGCAATAATAGATCCTGGGTCAACAGGTACTATTGGTCTATCTGTAGAATCTAATTTAGCCTATCATCCTGGTAATTCAGTGAAAGTATCTGATGTTGCAGCACCACTAGTAAATAATTTCGAGGCACGTGTATCATCATACAATATCAACACAGGTGCGCTAGTACTAGATCAATTTGCAAATATTACAGGCACATTCGGTTCACCATCTCGTACTTACAATGTAAATTTAGACGGTATTGATGGCCCAACCGGTCCTCAAGGTATACAGGGCCCAACAGGAGTTACAGGTCCAACTGGTGCACCTGGTGATCGTTATCAAACAACATTTATTGAGAATATATCTCCACCTCCATCTGAAGGTGGTTCAATTGGTCCTGTTAATGTTGAATCAGGTTTAGCATATATAACTGGTAACTCAGTTGTTGTAATTAATAATACATTGGGAAGTTTCGAAGGTTTTGTTGTATCATATGATAAATCAAGTGGTGCAATGACTATTGGAAATATTAAAAATGTATTAGGAGTATTTGGATATGGAACATATAATGTGAATTTGGACGGTATTGATGGCCCAATCGGTCCTACAGGTCCAACTGGCCCCACAGGTCTTCAGGGTCAAACAGGAGCAACGGGTCCTACAGGTCCAACTGGCGCAACAGGTTCTACAGGTTTACAAGGTGATACAGGAGGAACCGGCCCTACAGGTATGCAAGGATCAACAGGTCCAACAGGTCCAACAGGTCCTACTGGTCAACAGGGTGATACAGGAGCAACCGGTCCTGCAGGTCAAACAGGAGCAACAGGCCCTACAGGTCCAACAGGTCCTACTGGTCAACAGGGTGATACAGGATCAACGGGCCCTACAGGTCTTCAAGGTGAAAAAGGTGAAACAGGTGCAACTGGCCCTACAGGTCTTCAGGGAGCAACTGGTTCAACAGGTCCAACAGGTGCACAAGGAGCACAGGGAGTAACCGGCCCTACAGGTCCAACAGGTCTCGAAGGAGCAACGGGTTCAGCAACAATTGCAGGTAATTCGGTAAGATTTTTAATGGATGCTTCTATAACATCAGGTACATTTAATCGAGCAACCATCCCTTTCCCTGAATTTAGTGGTCTTCTATTTAATGCAACCAGTTATGATGGTGTTTCGACAGCAACTTGGTTCCAAGAACTATCTGTACAAGTTGATAATGCAACAAATAATGACTATACTGATCCAGGAAGTACAGGTCGTGAAGCATATATCCAAATTACTAATCAATATAATCCATCTGAAATGTATTTAATTAAGGTTACACATGTTAATCCCCGTAAAACAATTATTTCATCAAATTCATTATTTAGTAATGCATCAACTGTAGAATATTCAGGAGGACGCATAACTGAAATAGTTGGTTTATTATCAAGTCTCACTCTAGGACAACTCTATGTATTCTCTTTCGTTGTAAATGGTGGTACAGGCCCTAAAGGTGATCAAGGAGTAACAGGAGCAACGGGTCCAACTGGATTACAAGGTCCTACAGGATCAACAGGTCCAACAGGTCCTACTGGTTTACAGGGAGAAACCGGTCCAACAGGTCCTACGGGTCAACAGGGACAAACAGGTCCAACAGGATCAACAGGTCCCACAGGTATGCAAGGAGAAACAGGCCCAACCGGCCCTAAGGGTGATACAGGTCCTATGGGTATTTCTGGTCCACTTGCTGTGATTGCATACACATTAGGAACAGATCAAAGTATTCCAAATAATATACCAACTCCAATTTTATATGATACTGCTGATTTAGCGAATACTCAAGGGACAATTAGTGGTACATATGATTCAACATTTGGTACATTTACAAATACAAGTTCAAATACAATTCAGGTTCTAGTATCTGCTCAGGTAGCTCTTAGTTCAAGTACTGGTATTGTGCTTTTAATAAGTAAAGGCAACTCTGGAACAGACGTATTTGCCCAAAATTCTACTGCTAGTATTGCATCATTTGTAACTGGTATTTGTTTATTAGCACCTGGAGAATACATTAGAATTATATTGACACAAGTATCTGGAGTACCTATTAATGCAGTATCATATAATGGATTTACACGTTTGCTAATAACACAATTAGATTATGTTGTTGGTCCAACCGGTGTAATAGGTCCAACTGGTCCTTTTGGTGGACCTCCTGGTGATAAGGGTGCAACCGGTTTTACTGGTCCAACTGGTCCAGCTGGTTACATAGGATCTGATGGTGCAACAGGAGCGACTGGTTATACAGGTGCTTCCGGTCTTAATGGTGATACGGGCCCAACCGGTCCTGTTGGTCCAATAACAGCCTATACATTTGATGGTGGTAATCCTACAAGTGATTATACTAATGGTCCAGCATTTGACTGTGGATCATACATCTAATAATTTAAAATCTATATATTTTATAATACGTTTTATATCGAGGTTAAAAACTTCATATAAAAAGTATTTTAGTTTTATTAGAATGCCAAATATTCAGTTCCAATTCAGACGAGGAACGGCAGCGCAATGGTCATCTGCTGATCCAACCCTGGCAGCAGGTGAAATGGGTATTGAAACTGATACCTCTCGTTTCAAAATTGGTAATGGTACTTCATTCTGGAGTGCATTACCTTATGGTGGTTTGCAAGGTGATACAGGTCCAACTGGCTACGTAGGTTATGATGGTGCCACTGGTGCAACAGGTCCAACAGGTACTGCAGGTGCACAAGGTGTGACAGGTCCTACTGGTGCAATCGGAACAGGTCCTACAGGTCAACAAGGTATCCAAGGTATTCAAGGTAATACAGGTGCAACAGGTTCTGATGGTCAACAAGGAGCAACTGGAGCAACAGGTCCTACAGGTGAACAAGGTATCCAAGGATCAACAGGATCAACTGGTCCTACGGGTCAACAAGGTCAACAAGGAGACACAGGAGCAACAGGTCCTACAGGTAGCCAAGGTACTGCAGGAGCAACAGGTCCTACAGGTGAACAGGGTATACAAGGAGTAACGGGTACAACAGGTCCAACTGGTGCAATTGGAACGGGTCCAACAGGTGCAACTGGTCCTCAGGGTTTACCAGGTGATAAATTTTTGACTTCATTTAATGGTGTATCAATTAACCCAAGTTCTGGTTCAGTAGGTCCTGTAACAGTTGCAACTGGACTAGCTTATATTACAGGCAATTCAGTGGTTGTTGTTAAATCTGATTTATCTGGTCGTTTCGAAGGTACTGTTGCTATATATAACTCTGTTACTGGTGCATTAACTATTAGTGGAATAACAAATATTATTGGTGTATTTACTGATGGAACCTATAACGTAAATTTAGACGGTATTGATGGTCCTACAGGTCCTCAGGGTCCAACAGGTGCATCAGGACAGGCAACAAATACAGGTGCAACTGGTCAACAGGGTCAACAAGGTGACACGGGTGCAACCGGTCCTACAGGTGAGCAAGGTTCTACGGGTGATACAGGCCCAACTGGTCAAGCAGGATCAGCAGGTTCAACAGGAGCAACCGGCCCTACAGGTCAGCAGGGTCAACAAGGAGATACAGGTGCAACAGGTCCTACAGGTTTACAGGGATCAGCAGGATCAACCGGTTCAACCGGCCCTACTGGACAACAAGGTCCTGCTCTATTTTCATTGGCAGTTAATTCAGGTAGCCCAATAATTACATCACCAAATTCAATTATATTTACTGGGGCGACTCAATCAATAGTTTCCCAAGAAACATTTAATTCCTCTCATTCAGGAATATATTTCCAGGCAAGAGTTGATACAGGCGCACCTGGATTTCCAGCAGGAACAGAATATGTTTCCTTAGGTTTAATTAACTATTTCGGTATTATTGTGGGAAATAATCAAATACAAATTTGGGGTCCAACTTCTGGATTATTAAGTACTGAAACATTAACAAACGGAGGTACATTCTCTATTTATTTAACACCAACAACAGCATATTATTATATTAATGGAGCACTTGTTCAGACATCACCGACTACAGGAGCAGTAACCTCTACTGAAAGCATACAAATAAACTCAAGAGTAGGTTATCCAGCACCTCCAAATGATACAGTAATAAGTAATATAAGTATTTACATGACAGGTGAGGGAGGCCCTACAGGTCCAACCGGTCCTACAGGTGAGCAAGGTATTCAAGGTATTCAAGGAAATACAGGCGATACAGGCCCTACAGGTCAGGCAGGTACAGCAGGTGACACAGGCGCAACTGGCCCTACAGGTCAGGCAGGTGATACAGGTGCTGCAGGTTCAACCGGCCCTACAGGTCAGGCAGGTACAGCAGGTGACACGGGTGCAACCGGCCCTACAGGTCAACAGGGAAATCAGGGAGACACGGGAGCAACCGGCCCTACAGGTCCAAAGGGTGATTCATATACTGCATCTGGTCCAACAGGAACAATTGCATATTTTGATGGTGGTCTAGGCCTTACTGGTTCATCATTTTTCAATGTAAATTCAACAGGCTCAACTGGAATAGTACAAATAAATGGTATATTGAAAATGGGTGGACATATTTTGCCAACCGCCGATGCTATTTATTCTCTAGGTTCAACAGGTGCAAGATTTAAAGATTTATTTTTATTAAGCTCTACCCTATATGTTGGTACATTAAAAATTAGTGCGGATGTTGATCCTGTTACTGGTTCCGTAAAAATGTTATTAGGATCAAGTGATCCTACTAAGGCTGCGGAAATAACTCTAGCCGGCCCTGTGGGTCAGCCTAGTATTACATTAGCACCTAGTGGAGGTAATTTAGTTGTTATGTCATCTGATCCTGGAGTAACAGGTTCTATTGTTGGTGAAACCGGTCCAACTGGAGCAACTGGTGAAGTAGGGCCAACTGGTTATAGAGGTGAAACTGGTTATAATGGAAACACAGGTGATCAGGGAGAAACCGGTCCTCAAGGTGCTCAAGGTCCTCAAGGTGCACCAGGTGGATCAACAGGTGATACAGGTCCAATTGGTATACAAGGTGAAACAGGCCCAACAGGTACTCAGGGTGATACAGGAGAAAGAGGAGCAACAGGTCCTATTAGCTCACCATTTATAATTGATCCAAATAATCCTCAAATTAATATTTTATCTGCATCTTCACTAACTAATATCCTAAATGTTGGTAATGATGGATGGAAGGCTCGTGCATACAGCGCAGCATTTATTACAGGTAGCTCTAGAATAACATTTAAGGCAGATTCAAATTATGTAGTTGTTGGTTTATCTGATGATCCATTATATGCTGTAGGACATGATATTGGAGGATATTTCAATGCAGCTATTTATATTAATGCAAGTAATACAATTGATATTAAATATAATAAAAATAATAATGAAAATGGCGCTGGTACATGGGCTGCAACTGATGAATTTGAAATTATTTATGATGGTATTACAACTGTTTACTTCTTAAAAAATGGATCTATATTTAATACAAAAACAATTAATCCTCCAACTGGTCCTTTATATTTGGTCACATCAATATATTCTGAAACTCCAGGGCTAACAGCACCTTCAGTTACACTTACAAATCTAACATATAGTTCATTAGGAGCTATTGGTCCTACAGGTGCAGCAGGTTCTTCAGGCGATGGATCAACAGGTCCTACAGGTGCTGCAGGATCTGCTGGTTCTCAAGGAGAAACAGGTCCAACTGGATCTCAGGGTGATACAGGAGCTGCAGGAGATACAGGTCCTAATGGATCTCAGGGATCAACCGGTCCTACTGGTCAACAGGGTTTACAAGGTGATACAGGAGCAACAGGAGATACAGGTGCAGCAGGTGAAACCGGCCCTACAGGTTTACAAGGATCAGCAGGATCAACAGGTCCTACGGGCCCTACTGGTGATGCAGGAGCTGCAGGAGATACAGGTCCTACGGGTGATGCAGGAGCAGCAGGAGATACAGGATCAACAGGCCCTACTGGTCAACAAGGCGCAGCAGGAGACACAGGTGCAACAGGTGATACAGGTGCAGCAGGTGAAACCGGTCCTACAGGTGCACAAGGAGATACAGGTTCAACAGGTGAAGCCGGCCCTACAGGAGATACAGGCCCTACAGGTTTACAGGGTACTCCAGGAGCAGCGGGAGATACAGGAGAAACAGGCCCTACTGGTCAACAGGGATTACAAGGAGATACTGGTGCAACAGGTGATACAGGTGCTGCGGGATCAACCGGCCCTACAGGTTTACAAGGAGCAGCAGGAGAAACAGGTCCTACAGGTTTACAAGGATCAGCAGGAGATACAGGTGCAGCAGGTGAAACCGGCCCTACTGGTGATGCAGGAGCAGCAGGAGATACAGGATCAACAGGCCCTACTGGTCAACAAGGAGCAGCAGGAGATACAGGTGCAACAGGAGATACAGGAGCAGCGGGTTCAACCGGCCCTACTGGCCCACAGGGAGATACAGGATCTCAAGGTGAAACAGGTCCTACTGGATCTCAAGGAGACACTGGATCAGCCGGCGAAACAGGCCCTACAGGTCAACAGGGAGATACAGGATCAGCAGGCGAAACAGGTCCCACGGGTCTACAAGGTGATACTGGTGC
>JACCDW012032921.1_pt1 | contig 28069 bp, 26 predicted proteins | sample 7449781 | NCBI WGS metagenome assembly JACCDW01 (sample SAMN15323449, study PRJNA562643) | freshwater metagenome | isolation source: river surface water | place: USA:Blue River Watershed | collected 2017-08-18
AGTGGCCGTCATGAAGGGCACATTCCACGGGCTGATCAAGGCGCACACGCCCACCGGGTGGAACAAGGTGTAGTTCAGGTGCGTGGGTGTGGGGTAGGTGTGGCCGTCCACGCGTGTGCACATTTCGGCAAAGTAGTGAAAGTTGTCGGCCGCACGCGGCACCAGCTGTTTGCCGGTTTGGCTGATGGTCTGGCCACAGTCTTTTGTCTCGGTCTCGGCGATCTCAGGAACGTGCTTGGTGATCAGGTCGCCCAACTTGCGCATGATCTTGGCGCGTTCGGTCGCAGGGGTATTGGCCCATTTCGGGAAAGCGGCTTTGGCGGCGGCCACAGCGGCATTCACTTCTGCTTCGCCGCCCGAGGCGACTTCGGCCAGCACTTCTTGCGTAGCCGGGTTGAAGGTTTCAAAGTAGTCGCTGCCTGCGACGCTTTTGCCGTTGATGAGGTGGTCGATTTTCATGTTCAAGCTTTCACGATGGTGTTGGTCAGCGCCCCGATGCTTTCGATCTCGGTGATGATCACGTCGCCCGGCTGGCAATCCACGATGCCATCGGGCGTGCCAGTCAGGATCAGGTCGCCGGGGTTGAGTGTCATGAAGCTGCTGAAGTACTCGATCAGCGTGGGTACGTCGAAAATCATGTCGGCAGTGCTCCCGCTTTGCGTGACTTTGCCGTTGACGGTGGTTTGCAGCTTCAAGGCCGTGGGATTGGCCACATCCACCGCATCCACCAGCCAGGGGCCAATGGGCGTACAGGTGTCGCGGTTCTTCACGCGCAGGTTGGGGCGGTACCAATTTTCCAGGTAGTCGCGGATGGCGTAGTCGTTGGCTACGGTGTAACCGCTCACAAAGTCGTTGGCGTCGGCCTTCTTCACATGACGCGCTGTGCGGCCAATGACCACGGCCAGTTCGCACTCGTAGTGCATGTACTTCACGTCGGCGGGACGCTTAGTGAATGCCTTGTGCCCGATCAGCGAGGCTTCGCCCTTCATGAAGGCCAGAGGTTCTTCGGGGGCCTTGAAGGCGAGTTCCTTGGCATGATCGGCGTAGTTCAGGCCCAGCGCAATCACGGTGCGCGCTTGCGGCACGGGGGCCAGTGGTGGCAACCAGACGACTTCATCAAAACCGACGCGCCGCCCCTTGTGCGGGCCTTGGGTGATGAGCAATTGGTCATCGGATTCAACGGCTTGCTGAATGGCGCCGGACCAAGCAATGCGTGCGTGTTTCATGCGGCCCCTCCAACCGTGGTGACCACAGAAGCAAAGCCCGGGGCAGAAATTTCCACCCTGTCCCCCACTTGGGCACGGGGACGCGTGCCATCGGCCATGCAGTCGGTTCCGACCATCAACACATCCCCGGGCTGCAAAGTCATGAATTCACCCACATCGGCGAGCAGCGTGGCCATGTTGCGCATCAGCTCACGCAAATCCACCGTCTGCACCAGATCGCCATTGCGGCGCACGGTGATCTGCAGCGCGGCCCAGTCAGACACCTGGCCAACTGTCACCTGCTGCGGCAAAGCCAGAAAACCATCGCGGCAGCGGAACTTGACCGGCGGACGGTAATAGCTCGCATGCGGCACAGACCAGTCGTTCAGCAGCACAGCCCCCGCCACTTGGCCATTGCTCCCGATCACCAGGCCCAGTGTCGCCCCGATGTCGGCTTCGGTCACCCCGTCTTGCAACAACAGGTCTTGCCCAGCCAGGCTGAAGGTGTTGGCCGTCTTGACGTAGAGCACTGGCGCTTGGGGCGCGGCCTTGTGCGGGTCTTGCGTCATGCGCGGGGACCAAAGGTCCCACTCACGGCGAAAGTTGAGCAAGGTGCCGTACACCGTGCCCAGGGGTGTCCAAGGGTTCATCGTTCTTCTTCCTCGGCCAGTTCTTCTGGCATTTCCGTCTCAGGGGTTTCGAGCGCAATCACCTCGTCGAGCAGTGCGTACAACTGCCCCAGCTTGGCCTTGCCCAACTGCTGCTCCATCCAGCTGTAATGCGCCTCGATCGTTTGCGACAAGGCCTGCACTTTGCTCAGACCCAGCGTGGTCGCGCGCACCACGGTGCGGCGGGCGTCTTGCGGGCAGCGTTCGCGCTCGATCAAGCCATCGCGCTCCATGCGCGTGAGCACGCCGGTCAGGCTGGGTCCGAGCAAATAGGCCTCGCGGGCAACGCGGCCCGTTTCTGTACCTGCCAAGTCATGGGCATGCTCACCCAGCACCCGCAGCACACGCCACTGCTGGTCAGACAAGCCATGCTCGCGCAGGCTTGGGCGCGTGTGGGCCATGACGGCTTCGCGTGCCTGCAGCAGCAGGCGCGGCAAGTTGCGGTGAATAAATGGGGTGGAGGTGCTCATTTATTTAATATGTTAAATGAATTTTGGAATTTGACTTCCCGGGTTTTCCCTTGCGCCTGCAACTTTGGTCACGTTGATTATTTATGAATATTTAAGGTATCAAATTTTTGACAAGAACATTAAAATCGCGGTCGAATTGCCTCAACCTTTGATCGTCCACAGGTCCTTCTTTGATCCTTCATGAAAAAGCTCAGCATCAAACTGCAACTGTCTTTGAGCGTCATGGCCATGGGTCTCCTGCTCTTATTGGTGCAATTGGGCTTGCAGTTTTACGTCTTGCGCAGCGACATTGTTCAGCGAATCGAGACGCACGAATTTCGACAACTCACCAGCTTTGCGAGCAACCTGGATGAAAGGTTGCAAGACAGCATGGACATGCTGTCCGAAGTGGCCCAACATTTGCCCGAAGCCCCGCTGCACGACTTGAACAAACTGGAGCTGTTGCTCAAACGTGAGCATGCGTTGCTCACGGTTTATGACGATCTCTATATTTTTGATGCCAAGGGGGTTTTGTTGGTGGACTGGCCCATCAAGCCGGGAAGACGCACCTTGGACATGTCCTCCCGAGACTACATCCAGGGCGTGATCAAGAACCACGGCCCGGTGATCTCCAAGCCCATTTTGGGCCGCGCGACGCAACAACCCATTGTGGTGGTGGCCGCCCCCATTTTCGATAAAGATGGGAAGCTGGTTGGCATATTGGGTGGAGTCCTGAATCTCTACAAGCCCAATCTGCTGGGCTCCATCGCCAACCGAAAAAATGGTCAGAACGGCTATTACTACCTGGTCACCCAGGACCGCGTGCGCATTGCGCACCCTGACCCCAGTCTGATCCTCAAAAAGGTGCCTGAAAACAGCACCAACATCCCATTTGAAAATGCGATGACCGGCTTTGAAGGCACACAGGAAGGCACCACCACACGAGGCCTGCAAGGGCTTTTCACATTCAAACGACTCAAAACAACGGATTGGATCATCGCTTCTGTGATTCCGTCGGCAGAGGCCTTTGCGCCCATTTCCGACCTGTACACCAAGATGACGACCATCACACTGGCATTGATGCTGACCCTCATCCCCCTGATGTGGGGATTTGTGTCAAAACTCATCGGTCCCTTGGGGCAACTCGCTCAAGCCATGCACGATACAGCGGGTCGAATGCGCGAAGGTGGCAAAACTGCACCGATCGCCGAGTTGGGGGGGCCTGAAATCCAGACCGTTGCACACGCTTTCAACGAGTTTGTTGAGGCACGCATACGGGTCGAACGAGAATTGGCTCTGGCTCGCGATGCCGCGCAAGCAGCCAACGCCTCCAAGAGCCATTTTCTGGCAAACATGAGCCACGAGATCCGCACACCCATGAACGGCATCTTGGGCATGACCGAGCTGTGCCTGCAAACTCGCATGACCACCGAACAGCGCAGTTACCTGGACATGGTCTCTGCATCGGCCAAATCGCTGGTGGCCGTCATCAATGACATTTTGGATTTTTCCAAAATTGAAGCGCAAAAGCTGCACTTAGATCCGCATGAGTTTTCATTGCAAGGCCTGATCCGGCAATCCACGCGCGCACTGTCCTTGCGCGCTTCAGAAAAAAGCCTTGAAATGGTCTGTGATGTCGCCACCGATGTGCCCGACTTGGTGGTCGGTGACCCTGTCCGTTTGCAACAAGTCATCACCAACTTGTTAGGCAATGCCATCAAGTTCACGGCACAAGGCGAGGTCATGCTCACCGTCAGCTGCATGGCCTCCCCCCCCAACAACCAAGACATTTGGTTGAATTTCCAGATCAGGGATACCGGCATTGGCATTCCACAAGACAAGCAAAACCTGATCTTTGATGTTTTCACCCAAGCCGACTCCAGCACAGCGCGCCGTTTTGGCGGCTCGGGACTTGGCCTGGCCATCAGCCGCAGTCTGGTGCGGATGATGGGCGGCGACATTCATGTCGAAAGCCAGCTGGGGCAAGGCAGCACATTCAGCTTCACCACCCGGCTGCAACGTGCCCACCAACAGGCCACACTGGAAAACGGCCTCCATCCACAACTGGCAGGTCAACGCGTGCTGGTGGTCGATGACAACGCCAGCAGCCGTGTCATCCTGACACAACGTCTGTCGGGTGCAGGTTTGCAAACTCTGGCCTGCGAGAGTGCGGCCCATGCGCTGCATCACCCTCAGCTCAAACACGCACATTACGCGCTGATTGACGTCAACATGCCCGACATTGATGGCTATGCGCTGGCAACGCAATTGCGCCAGATGCGCCACTGCAGCGAATTGACCATCGTCATGATGGGGGCCTTGAGTGAGCAAATCAGTCCCGAAGAACTTCAGGCGATGAACATTCAGGACTTCCTGATCAAGCCGGTCGACCCGCAAGAACTGATTGCGGCATTCAATCGCCAACTCTCGCCCTGCACGCCAGCCCCTGCAGCGACGCACGAACCGGATGCGCTTGTGTCAGCGCCTCAGCGCAAAGCCTTGCTGGCCGAAGACACGTTCATCAACCAAACGCTGCAAACTATTTTGCTCAACCGCATGGGCTACGCCGTCACGCTGGCCAACAACGGACTGGAGGCTGTTGAAGCCTTCACAAACAACACATTCGATGTGGTCTTGATGGACATCCAGATGCCCGAGATGGGTGGCATCGAAGCGACTCGTCTCATCCGCGAGCACGAAGCCAAGCACCAAGCCCAACCGACCCCCATCATTGCCGTGACAGCCAATGCTTTGAAGGGGGACCGGGAGAGCTATATCGCCTGCGGCATGAACGGCTATGTCTCCAAGCCGATTTCACTGGAAACACTGAAGAGCGAAATGGAAAGACTGTTGCCAGATCACGGGCGCGACACCCCGCTCACTTAAGGCCACAAAAGCGGCCAGGACTTGCACCCGCGTAACATGTGAGGCTGTCAAAACAGCCCACACCCACGCGACATGAACCTCAACTGCAACGGATGGTTTTCCAAGGCCGCCAGTCTTTTCCTGTGTTTCACAACGCATTGGGCTGGGGCACAAACGCCCAACCATTGCCAACCGGCTCCCGCCGATGTGGCTCAAATCGTGACCATACGGCCGCGCTTTCACACGGTCTCCGGCCCACTCGCCACTTTTGACCCATGTCACAAGTCGGTTCAATTCAAAGTCCCCAGCCGCTGGAACGGCAGCCCATTGCCCGTCAAGCCGGCCTTGGTCATCATCGCGCACGGCGGTGGTGGACTGGGCATGCTGGAAATGAACCTGGTCGCGGCGCTGCAAAAACATGACATCGCGACTTTGGTTTTTGACGCCTACCAACTGAACGGCTTTTACCAAGGCTACCCATTCTGGGGCTCGCAAGCGACCAACGAATCGCGTCAACGCATGATTTACAAAGCGACCAAAGGGGCCTACGAATGGGCACTGACGCAATCGGACAAAGTGGACACAAGTGCTGTCTTTTTGCAAGGCGTCTCCAACGGTGCTGCCGTGGTCGCCAATCTGGCCAGTGTGGTCAGCCACGACCACGTCAAAGCCGTCATCGCAGAAGGTTTACCGGGCATGGGCATCGGCTTGCCCGATACCGTCGCGGTCCCCGTCAAGCTGGTGTTTGGCAAACTCGACAACTACGGTGGCAAACACCAGGAAGACTGGATGTGGCAACGACAAGACAGTTGCCGAGTCAACCGCATGCCCAGCACCGAAACACCTCCAGGCAATGCCCAACAATGCAACGGGCGACAAAACCCGACAGGTCTCACCGAAAAACCCATCGACTGGATGAACCGACTCAAAGCACAAGGCGCAGACATCGACATCTGGTTCTACGAAAACGCGGCACATGGCATTTTGCAAGGCCCCATCGACCGCAAAATGCTGACCTATGGCACCGACAACACCACCTTCTCTTGGACAGGCTCCGAGCCCTCGGCCAAGAGCAAGATGCTGACCGACATGGTCCAACTGATCCAGCAGCTGCGCCCTCAACCCTGATACTGCGCCTTCAAAATGAACACTGTCACACCATGGCCCGACACCCTGCCCAGGGTCGTGCAAGCGCCCATGGCCGGGGCGCAAAACCACCGGCTTGCGGCCACGGTCTGCGAAGCCGGTGGCCTGGGCTCACTGCCAGCCGCCATGCTCAGTCCAACCGAACTGGAGCGCGAGCTGCACGCCTTGACGCAAGCCACCCAGCGTCCTTACAACGTCAACTTTTTTTGCCACACCTCGCCCACACACGATGCATCGGTGATGGCCGCTTGGCGCCAAACACTGGCCCCTTATTACAAAGCCCTGGAACTGCCCCTGGCCAACACCCCCATCGGGGCCACCCGCCTGCCCTTCAACCACGAAGCAGCGGATGTACTGGAAACCTTTCGTCCCCCCGTCGTGAGTTTTCACTTTGGACTGCCAGCGGCGGACTTGCTCGCGCGCGTCAAAAGCTGGGGCAGTCTGGTGCTGTCGTCGGCCACCACGGTGTCCGAAGCCGTGTGGCTGCAAGCCCATGGCGTGGACGCCATCATTGCGCAGGGGCTGGAAGCGGGCGGGCACCGCGGCATGTTCCTCAGCAAGGACCTGAGCACCCAAATCGGCACCTTCGCCCTGCTGCCGCAAATTGTGCAAGCCGTGCAAGTGCCGGTGATTGCGGCTGGCGGCATCGCCACATCATCCGACGTGGCTGCGGCCAAAACGCTGGGGGCGGCCGCCGTGCAAATTGGCACCGCTTACCTGTGCAGCCACGAGGCGACCACCAGTGCGCTGCACCGGGCCGCCTTACAGTCCAGCGCGGCGCAGAACACGGCGCTGACCAACTTGTTCACGGGACGTCCGGCACGAGGCATCGTGAACCGCGCCATGCGCGAGTTGGGGGCGATGCACCCACAAGCTCCGGCATTTCCACTGGCCTCTGCAGACATGACCCCACTTCGTGTCGCCAGCGAAGCAAAGGGTTGTGTCGATTTCACGCCACTTTGGGCGGGGCAAAATGCCCGCCACTGCCTAGCCGCTGGGGCAGCGCACATCACCCTCGATTTTTTACAGGCCTGGCTCACCGTCTGAGCCCCAGCCTCAGGCACACTTGCGTCTTATGGCCAAAGACAAATCCATTTTCACCTGCACCGAATGCGGCGGCACCAGCGCGCGCTGGATGGGCAAATGCCCCAGCTGCAATGCCTGGAACACTCTGATCGAAGCCTCTGCCGAGCCTGCAGGCGGCAAAAACCGCTTCGGTTCGGTCCACGCATCGCTGGCCCCGACATCGGACGTTCTGCCACTGGCCCAGATTGAAGCGGCCGACTTCGAGCGCCACCCCACCGGCATTGACGAGCTGGACCGCGTGCTGGGCGGTGGCATGGTCGAAGGCGGTGTCGTGCTGATCGGTGGCGATCCAGGCATCGGCAAATCCACCTTGCTGCTGCAAGCGGTGGACGCATTGCAGCGCAGCGGCATGAACACCCTGTATGTCACCGGTGAAGAAAGTGGCGCACAAGTGGCCATGCGTTCGCGCAGACTGGGTCTGCCCGACTCACAGGTGCCCGTGTTGCCTGAAATTCAGCTTGAAAAAATTCTGCACACCTTGCAAGCGCGCCAGCCCGGCATCGCCATCATCGACTCGATCCAGACGGTGTACTCGGATCAACTGACCTCGGCACCAGGCTCGGTCGCCCAGGTACGCGAATGTGCCGCGCACCTGACACGGACTGCCAAATCAACCGGCACCACCATTGTGCTGGTCGGCCATGTCACCAAAGAAGGCGCACTGGCAGGTCCGCGCGTACTGGAACACATGGTGGACACCGTGCTCTACTTTGAAGGCGACACCCATTCCAACTTCCGTCTGATCCGCGCTATCAAAAACCGCTTCGGAGCCGTCAACGAGATTGGCGTTTTCGCCATGACTGAAAAAGGTCTCAAAGGCGTGAGTAACCCCAGCGCCATCTTTTTGAGCCAACACAGTGAGCCCGTACCGGGCAGCTGCGTGATGGTCACGCTCGAAGGCACTCGTCCACTGCTGGTCGAAATTCAGGCATTGGTGGATTCTGGAGGACCCAGCCCGCGCAGACTGTCGGTGGGCCTGGACCGCGACCGTTTGGCCATGTTGCTGGCCGTGCTGCACCGACATGCGGGTGTGGCCTGTATGGACCAGGATGTTTTTGTGAACGCGGTCGGCGGTGTGCGCATCAGTGAGCCTGCGGCCGATCTGGCCGTGATGCTGGCCATCACGAGCAGCCTGCGTGGCAAACCTCTGCCCAAAGGCTTCATCGCCTTTGGTGAAGTCGGCCTGGCCGGAGAGGTGCGCCCCGCTCCACGCGGGCAAGACCGGCTCAAAGAAGCGGCAAAACTGGGTTTCAAAGTGGCCGTGGTGCCCAAAGCGAATGCGCCAAAGAAAAACGACAAGGCCTTTGAGGGCCTGACCATCTACCCAGTTGAGCGCATCGAAGAAGCCATGCAAGTGGTGCGAGGACTGGACTGAGGCGAGCCACAAAACCTCAACCCAATCAAGGCACAATCTGCCCCCATGAATTTCAACAAACTACTGGCTCCTGCAGCCATCATCATTTTCACTGTGGGTGCTTGGCAAGCCTTTCAATGGGCGGGTATTGCCTTGGCAATTGGCGGTGTGGTCATGTGGATCTTGCTGCATTTCACCCGCATGGTGACGATACTTAAAAAGGCGGCCAATCGCCCGATCGGCCATGTGTCCAGCGCCGTGATGCTCAACGCCAAACTCCAAAAAGGAGCGACCTTGATGCATGTGATCGCCATGACCCGAGCATTGGGTCAATTGCTGTCGGAGAAAGACACCCAGCCTGAGATCTATCGCTGGACCGATGCGGGGCAGTCACAGGTGACCTGCACTTTTGTGGGCGGCAAGTTGAGCGATTGGACATTAGAGCGCCCCAGTACGCCAGAAAACGGCGAAAGCGAATGGGCTGACGCCTCAAGCTCGCCCACCTGAAAACGGTTCGCCGCGTAGCCCAGAGCATGGCCACACTGGCCTGTACCAAGCCTTAAAATGCGCGATAGCATTGTTTATTGCACCCTCTTTAAAGGACTCTTCCATGAGCGTTGTCATCCCCTCCATGTCAGACCGTGACGGCAAAATCTGGATGGACGGCCAGATGGTCGATTGGCGCGATGCCAAGATCCACGTGTTGAGCCACACCCTGCACTACGGATGCGGCGCCTTCGAAGGCGTGCGCGCTTACAAAACCGAGCAAGGCACCGCCATCTTCCGTTTGCAAGAGCACACCGACCGCCTGTTCAACAGCGCCAAGATCCTGCGCATGGCCATCCCGTTCACCAAAGATCAGGTGAACCAAGCCCAACGTGACGTGGTCCGTGAGAACAAGTTGGAAAGCGGCTACATCCGTCCTCTGACATGGATTGGCGACAAAAAGCTGGGCGTCAGCCCCAAGGGCAACACCATCCACTTGATGGTCGCGGCTTGGACATGGGGTGCGTACCTCGGCGAAGAAGGCATGAAGCGCGGTATCCGCGTGAAGACCTCGAGCTACACACGCCACCACGTCAACATCACCATGACGCAAGCCAAGGCTGTGAGCAACTACACCAACTCCATCTTGGCCAACATGGAAGTGACCGACGAAGGCTACGACGAGGCTCTGTTGCTCGACACCTCAGGCTTTGTGTCTGAAGGCGCTGGCGAAAACATTTTCGTGATCAAAGACGGTGTGATCTACACGCCCGACTTGTCTGCTGGCGCTTTGAACGGCATCACGCGCAACACCGTGTTCCACATCGCCAAAGATTTGGGCCTGGAGATTGTGCAAAAGCGCATCACACGCGACGAGATATACATCGCAGACGAGGCTTTCTTCACAGGCACAGCCGCTGAAGTGACGCCGATTCGCGAACTCGACCGCATCCAATTGGGTGAGGGCCGCCGCGGCCCGATCACCGAAAAAATTCAAACGGCGTTCTTCGACATCGTCAATGGACGCAACCCCAAATACGCCCACTGGCTGACACTGATTTAAGGAAGAAAAAATGAGCAATACCGTTGAACTGCTGGCCACCGACCTGAACCCCCAAGGCGGTGTGTTTTGTCCCAGCCCCAAAGCTGACATGAAACTTTGGAACAGCCACCCCAAGGTGTACTTGGATGTGGCCAAGAATGGCGAAGCCAAGTGCCCGTATTGCGGGACGGTGTACCAATTGAAAGCAGGCGAAGTAGTGGGGCACCACCACTGAAGGTCAGGCGTAGCCGTCTAGGCGATGGCACGACCTGCCCACGGCGAACACTCAGGTGTTCGCCGTTTTGCTTTGGGGCAAATCCACCTCGAAACAAGCACCACCACCGGGGCAGTCTGCGCAATGCACAGCACCGCCATGGCGCTCAGCAATCGATTTGACGAGCGAGAGCCCCAAACCCACCCCGCCCACGCGCTCACTGGCACCCGGTAAGCGAAAGAACGGCTCAAAAATCCGCTCACGCCAAGCCTGTGGGACCCCTGGCCCTTGGTCACTCACCCGAATATGGACTTGTTGGCCTTGCTGCGCCAATGACAACACCACGTCTGCGCCATCTGCCCCGGCGGCACCGTAGCGCTTGGCGTTTTCCAGCAGGTTGCGCACCATGCGCCGCAGCAACTTGGCAACGCCCCGAACTTCAAGTTGGGCTTGGCTTTGGGGCACTTCCAGCATGGCCCCCACGCGTGCGCATTCTTCCGCGCACAGCCCCACCAGCTCCACCAACTCCACCTTGCCGATGTCAGCCTCCTTGGCATCCAAGCGGCTGGCCAACAGGATTTCGTCGATCAGTTGATCCAGCTCGCCCATATTGCGCAAAATTTCCATGCGGGTGCGCTGCTGCACGGCTGAGTCCGCGGCAGGTGCCGCCATCAACTCCAGGCCCATGCGTATGCGGGCCAAAGGCGAGCGCAACTCATGCGAGGCATTGGCCAGCAAGGACTTTTGCGAGGCCATCAAGCCTTCGATGCGTTCAGCCGCTGCGTTGAATCGCTGTGACAAATCTGCCACCTCGTCATCGCCCTGCACAGGCACTCGCACGGACAAATCGCCATCGCCCCAGCGCTGTACGCCACGCTGCAATCCTTCCAGCCGCTGGGTCAAACGCCGCACCACAGGATACAAACCCAGCGCCACAGCCAACCCGATCAAACCCAACATCCAGAAAAATCCATAAGGCGGCTTGGCCCACCAAGGTGGTTCGTTGCGCACATGGGCAGGAGCATGAGGCGGCACACGCTCGCCATTTCGCTCGTTGCTGCGTTGGACACGCAATGCAAGCTGCTGCCCATCTGGCAAGTTCAGCTCGAAAGCCAAAGGCGCTCCTGGTCCTGTTCGGGATGTGGTGGCCAGCACGTCCCCTTCGGCATTGACCACCACCCATTCTCTTGGGGACGACGGCGGTGTGTTGTGCTCCACACTGACACGCCAGGCCCACCCCACCACCAGCATCAGCACAGCCACACCTGCGACCACCGCCAACCAAATGCGCAAATACAAATGGCGTGACCAGTGTCGGGTCAGGGCTTGAAGGGCCATGTTTCAGTCCTGCTGTCGAGCAAAAACATAGCCCACACCCCGCACGGTGAGAATGCGTTGCGGGGCTTTCGGATCGGCTTCGATCGCAGCTCGGATGCGGCCCATGTGGACATCGATGGAACGGTCAAACGCTTCCAACTCGCGCCCGCGCACGGCCTCCATGATCTGGTCACGCGTGAGCACACGGCCAGCGCGCTCGGCCAGCGCCACCAGCACGTCGTATTGGTAAGAGGTCAGATCGCAAGTCTGCCCGGACACAGAGACACGGCGGGCATCCCGGTCAATTTCAAGAGAGCCGAATTGCATCACTTGGGCGCTGGCTTCGGGTGGACTGCCTTTTCGGCGCAAGATGGCTTTGATGCGGGCCAGCAACTCTCGGGGCTCAAAGGGTTTGGGCAAGTAATCATCGGCCCCCATTTCCAGCCCGATGATGCGGTCCATAGGGTCGCCTTTGGCCGTCAACATGAGCACCGGCACCTGTCCCAGCGCACCCGACAAAGCGCGGATGCGCTGACAAACCTGCAAACCATCCATGTCGGGCAGCATCAAGTCCAAAATGACGAGATCAACCCCTGCGGTTTGCAGACGGGCCAAGCCGCTTTGGGCATCGGGCGCGGGAGCCACGTCAAAGCCGTTTTGACCCAGATAGTCAGACACCATGGCCGCCAGGCGGGCATCGTCTTCGATCATCAAATGTGTTGCATCGGATCATCATCGCCTGCGTTTGAAGGCCCATCGTGTCGCTCGGGTAAAGATCGGTAAATCTGACCTCAAGCTCTGGCGTGAACGCGTGATGCGAGCGCGACCAGCAGCAACACCGGCACGCCCAACCAGGCCGTGGCCGTGAAGAAACTGGCATAGCCGTAGGCATCCACGAAGTCGCCTGAAAAACCGGCAATGAATTTCGGCAAGAGCAGCATCATGGAGCTAAGCAAGGCGTATTGCGTGGCCGAATAATTGATGTTGGTGAGCGATGACAAATAAGCAATGAACGCTGCTGAAGCAATGCCACTGGCCAAGTTGTCGGCAGAAATCACCCAGATCAAAGCGCTCACATCGTGCCCCACACCGCTGAGCCAAACAAACAACATATTGCTGGCGGCACTGAGGACCGCCCCCAACATGAGGATGCGCATAACCCCCCAACGCGCCGACAGCACGCCCCCCACAAAGGCACCCACCAGCGTCATGATCACGCCATACACCTTGGTCACGCTGGCCACCTCGGACTTGGTGAAGCCCATGTCCACATAAAACGGGTTGGCCATGATGCCCATCACCACATCACTGATGCGGTACACAGCGATCAAGGCCAGCACCAGCAGTGCTTGCCAGCGGTAACGACGCCAGAAATCTGCAAAAGGATCCACCAAAGCCCCCTGCAACCACTCGACCAAATTGCGTGCAGGCTTGATCGGTGCGGGCACCGGTTCGGGCGAGCCCAATACCATGAGCATGCCTGGCAGCATGCTGGCCGCCATGACCAAGTAAGCCACTTGCCATGCAGCTTGGGCATAGCCCGTGGCTTGTTCACCTTGGGCCCAAGCAGCAATCCACAGCACACCCGCGCCCGCCCAGATCATGGCCAAGCGATAGCCCGTCTGGTAGCTGGCAGCCAGCGCGGCTTGGGCGTCCACCTCGGCCGACTCAATGCGGTAAGCGTCCAGTGCAATGTCTTGCGTGGCCGATGCCACGGCCACCGCCAAAGCACAGGCCACCAATGGGCCAAGGAGTTGAGAGGGATCGTTCAATGCCATGCCCACCAAACCGCCAGCGATGACCGTTTGCGACAGCAACAACCAGCTGCGGCGACGCCCCAAGCGGCGTGTGAGCCACGGAATGGGCATGCGATCCACCAAAGGTGCCCACATCCACTTGACCCCGTAGGCCAAGCCCACCCAACTCAGGTAGCCAATGGTGCTGCGGTCAATGCCCGCCTCACGCAGCCTGAAGCTCAACGTGCCCAGCACCAGCAGCAGCGGCAAGCCCGCCGCGAAACCCAGTGCCAACATGCGCAAACTGGCTGGCTGCAGATACAAGTGCAGGGCTTCACGCCAGCTGCGTGCCGAGGTCTGCGTGGAGGCGGTGGAGTGAGAGGCGTCTTCGGACATGTCTGGATTATCGGTGCCTCCACCGCCCAAGCCACATGAGGGTCTGACTTGAAAGGCTTTCGTTCGCTATCATTTGCACACTATGTGCTTTATTTGCAACCTCAAGACCCCTTCTGCCGATGCCGCTGTGAGCGAGCAGGACCGTCCATCGCCACGCTGGCAAGCCCGCAGAGCCTTTTTATTGGCCTCTGGCGCCAGTGCAGCGGGCTCGGTTCTGGCACAAGTTGACGTAGGCTCATCATCGAGCTTGCGCAAACTGGTGCCGGCCGAAACCCTGGAAACTTCAGCGCGACAACAGTACACACAAGTGCTCGCCGAGGCCCGGGCCAAAGGGGCCTTGGCGCAAGATGGTCATCCGCAATTGCAACGGCTGCACACGATTGCCCAAAAACTCATTCCCCACACCGCGCAGTGGAATAGCCGTTCGCGCGATTGGAAATGGCAAGTCAATCTGATTGGCAGCAAACAGATCAATGCCTGGTGCATGCCCGGCGGCAAGATCGCTTTTTACACCGGCATACTGGAACAGCTGAAACTGACGGACGACGAAGTGGCCATGATCATGGGCCACGAAATGGCTCACGCCCTGCGCGAGCATGCACGGGAGCGGCTCGCCAAAAGTCAGGCTACGGGCCTTGGTTTGTCCATTGCGTCCCAACTTTTGGGGCTGGGTTCTTTGGGCGATATGGCCGCCAACCTAGGCACCCAGCTGCTGACCCTGAAGTACAGCCGTGACGATGAAACCGAATCCGACTTGGTGGGTCTGGAGATTGCTGCGCGTGGCGGCTACAAACCGGAAGCCAGCGTCAGCTTGTGGCAGAAAATGCAAGCAGCCAGCGGCAACGGCAGCCCGTCATTTTTGTCGACCCACCCGAGCGGGGCCAACCGCATTCAGGAACTCGAATCCAACTTGCCCAAGGTGCAGCATCTGTACCAGCAAGCCGTCAGAGGCTGAGTTTGACTGTCCGCCTCAGGTCCCACCCACGTAAGGGTTGGACTGGCGTTCACGACCAAATGTGCTCTCGGGGCCATGCCCTGGAATGAACACCGTGTCGTTGCCCATAGGCCACAAGCGTTGGGTGATGCTGGTGATCAGATCGTCGTGGTTGCCTTGCGGGAAATCGGTGCGGCCAATGCTGCCGGCAAACAACACATCGCCGACAAAGGCACGTTTGATTTCGGGTGAATAAAACACCACATGGCCCGGCGTGTGCCCGGGGCAATGACGCACCTGCAAGGTGTGCGCACCCAGATTGACGGTGTCACCATCGGCCAACCAACGGGTGGGTTTGAAAACTCGCGCAGGCGGAAAACCGTAAGCCGCTGCCGCTGCAGGCAAGCCATCGATCCAGAATTGGTCAGCCGGATGCGGTCCGATGATCGGCAAGCCACCGAACTTTTCAGCCAAATCAGCCGTGCCAGAGGCGTGGTCCACATGGCCATGGGTGATCCAAATTTGTTCGAGGTGAAGGCCAAGCGTCTTGACGGCACTCAAAATCAAATCAAGATCCCCTCCCGGATCGACGACCGCCGCCTGACGGGTTTGATCGTCCCAGATCAAAGAACAGTTTTGCTGAAAAGGCGTGACGGGAATGGTTTGGTATTGCAGCATCTGTAAATTATAGGGAGCGTGATCACAATGTTTAGAACTTGCGGTCATTGTTTGAAACTCGCGCAAATCTCTTGTTGGAGCGCCAAAGTCGAAGTATTGAACAGCCTTGCTGTCAAACCATTTTCGGAACCAGATTGAGATGGTCTGCCCTGACCCAAACTCTGATAACAAAGTTTCGAAATCGGAGTTGGATCGCACTAGGCTCGATTTTCCAAGATGAACTCATCCAAGTTGATTGAAGTCTTGGAATGGGTCCGCACCTCTCTGCCCTTCTTTCACTATTGAATGCTCGCTTATGCAACGAGGCGGTCATCAGTCCATCATGTCGAAACGGTAACCCACGCCATAAACCGAGGCAATGCAATCATGACCCAAGTCAACTGCATGGATCTTTTTACGCAGGTTTTTGATATGGGTATCGATGGCGCGGTCACTGATGTCGCGCTGAGTGTCATGCACAGCCGCCAGCAACTGGTCACGCGAATAGACCTGACCCGGGCGGCTTAAGAGCAGCCGAAACATCATGAATTCGATGCGTGTCAGAGGAAGCCATTGACCACGCCAGCTGATTCGGAAGCTAGCATCGTCGATGACCCAGGATTTGGTGGATGTTTTCACTTTTCCTTCAGCACGGCGCAACAGGGCTCGAATACGGGCGATGACCTCACGCGGTGCAAAGGGTTTACAAACGTAGTCATCCGCACCGACATCGAGGCCCAATAGCCGATCCACCTCGTCGATGCGCGCGGTCAGCATCAAGATAGGGACATCACTGAATGCACGAACCTGCTTGCACACGCTGACACCATCCAGTCCTGGCAGCATCCAGTCGAGAATCACGGCATCGGGTGCTTGCCGCTCAATCTGCCTCAATGCATCGCGACCATCGTGCACAGCCTCGGCCACATAACCACTGGCACGCAGGTAGTTCTGTAGAAGGTCGGATATCTTGCGGTCGTCCTCAACGACCAGCACGCGTTGTGCAGTGATGTCAATCATGTTTCTTCATCGCCAAAACGCGGCAATTCAAGGTGAAAAAGTACACCGCCCAGCACCGATGCCTCAGCGCGAATCACCCCGTGGTGTGCTTTGACAATTTGCTCACAAATGGCAAGCCCAAGTCCACTGCCACCGGTTGACCGTCGACGGGCAGCATCGGCTCGGTATAAAGGCTCGAAAATACGAAGCAAGTCATTTTCAGACACACCAGGTGCAGTGTCTTCTACCTGTATCACCACTTTGTTCTCATCGCTGCTGTGAAGTCTGACCTGCACATGCCCAAGGGCATCGGTATAGCGCAAACTGTTGTCCAGCAAATTACCCACCAGTTGCTCCACGCGTCTGGCATCCCAGCGCACCATCATGGGAGTCCATGAATCAAGGTCCAACGTCAGCGTCAGGCTCAGTTGCGAGGCCCTCAAAGAAAAACGCTGAACAATGCCCTCAAGTAAGCGAGCCGCATCTACTTCTTCAAAGTAACAAGGCAGCGCCTTGAGATCAGATATGGCCAGCAAATGCAGGTCATCGACCAACGCATTGAGTTGCAATACTTCTTCTCGCAATGAAAGCATGGCTTTTGGACTCAGTGGGATGATCCCGTCGATGAGCGCGTCAATCTCACCGCGCAGCACAGTCAATGGCGTGCGCAATTCATGAGACATGTCTGCAATCCACTGACGCCTGGCACCCTCGAGTTTTTTCAAGCCAGCAGCCATCTGGTTGATGTTGCGCATGGCATCGCCAATTTCATCGCTACGCGTGACGTTTAAGTGGGTATCAAAATTGCCCTGCGCAATTTTTTCTGTAGCCGACTGCACGGCGATCAATGGGCGCACCCAATGTTTGGAAATCCAGAACGCTCCTATCAGCGCGATCAAAAGTAAAACGCACGCAACGGCAATGATGCTCTGGTACTGCGCATTCAAAAATCGCATTTCTACATGCGTAGGTACAGGCTTTAGTTTCATCATCCGCACCACGGCAACCACTTGATCACCTAGGCGCACAGGTCGGTCAACAGTTTCGAGAGCATCTTGCGGCAGCGCCCTGCCAAGTCTTGCTTGACCATTCAGATCATAGATGGCGACACGGTCTTTAAATGCATCAATGCTGTCTATGGGGCGCGGCGGCGGTGGTCGTTTGAAGAGCCCACGATCCTCTGAGGATTGAAAGGCATCGCGAAATGCCCTCATCGGAGGCACCCCTTGCCCTCTCCCAAACTCCTCAAAAAGTCCCTGCAGCCCCATTCCCGTCGCTTCAAGTGAAGCAATACCACCCGCCCGCTCCACATTCTCTGAAACAAGTAGTGCAAATTGTTCCAGCCTCGCCACATCCCTGGTGGCCAGATAGTCTGAGAAACCGTTTCGCAAATTCCAAGCACTGAGTGCGCCCATGGCCAGCACAGCCATGAGTACAGCAGAGAGCAGCAAGATTGTCTGCGTATGTACGAGTCGAATTCGCATAGCCTGCTATTGGGCTCCGAAATTGTGAAGAGATTGTGAGTTTTTACCCATATTTTCACCACATTTTTTTTTGACAATTCACTCCCGGGCAGCGCAGGTGCCTGCCAAAACAACCGGAGTGAATGCATGAAAACACACAACATCTCTACCTTGACCTTCAGTCGTGCATTCGCCATGACGCTTTGTACCGGAGTCTTAACTGCGTGCTGCGGTCTTTCTGCTCAGACAGCCGATGCATCAGCCGGCCCACGACAACCACCGCCCGAGTCCCTGAACGCATGCAAGTCGGCAAGCCGTGGGCTCGATTGCAGCTTTTCGTCGCCTCACGGAACAGTGAATGGCACTTGCTGGGCACCAGAAGGCAAACCTCTGGCATGTAAGCCCAAAGACACCTCCACCCGTCATTCCAATACCTCGAAACCGTAAATGGATGATTCAAAACCGCTGACCTCATCCATCTCAAAGGAAGGAGCTTAGCTGTGCTCAACCGCAATAGAAGCTGGCTACCTAGGCCTCAATCATCACAACCATCGCATCAAAAAATGAACGCACTTGCAAATATTTCTCACAGCCTACGCAGGCCTCACGCTTTCGGGCTCGCCATCACTGTTTGGGTCGGACTAGGCTTAACTGCATGCGGAGGTGGTGATGGTTCCACCGCGACCACCGACACAAGCAACAACGCCACCAGCACGGCCAGCGTACTTTGCAACTACGCCACCAGTGCGTTCAATGGCTCTGCATCGGTCAATGCCACTGCGACGGCCGCCTGGTCCTGTAGCAGCACATTGCGTTCGCTCACAGGCAATGGTCTACCAGATCACGCTGTGGGTACATTCCCCAACAACGATAACCCCAACACCATTGCTGCGCAAAACATTTCGGCCTCAGTGACGGTGACACCTGCTCTGACATCGGTCGTCACGCCGCGTGTCGGAGCAATGGATAAGCCTGGTGTTGCATTGAATGGCATTACCTTTGACCCCGGTACAGCAGGGACTTGCAATGACGCAGGAACTTGTCAACAAGGCGGCCAAGCAGTGGGTTCGTGGAGTCTGGAAGCTTTAGGGCAATCTTTTTTCAGGTGGGGTACAGACACCAATAACGCCCATGTACAGCCTAACGGGATGTATCACTATCACGGTATTCCAGAAGGCTTGGTGACCAAGTTAAACAACGGAAACAATGTCATGACACTGATTGGCTGGGCGGCTGATGGTTTTCCGATCTATGCACGCTATGGCTACACGGTGGCGACTGACGCAAGCTCTGCGGTCAAGGTGGTCGCATCCAGCTACCGGACAAAAGCGACGCCTGATGTCAATCGACCAGCGACGACCGCTACCTATGCGATGGGCACCTTCACTCAAGACTATGAATACATAGCCGGTTTAGGTGATTTGGATGAATGCAATGGTCGTACCGGCGTGACGCCCGAATTCCCCAAGGGCATTTACCACTACTTCGCCACCGACACCTTCCCCCACCTGCAGCGCTGCGTCAAAGGAAAACTGTGAAACGCATGCACCCATGGCTGCTGGCATGTCTGCTGGCAGGTGCTCTCATGTCGGCAGCCCACGCCCATCTGGTGATGTCACAACGGGGTACCTTGAATATCGTGGGGGACGGGGCATACATGGTGCTGTCGCTGCCCGTTTCTTCATTGTCAGGATTCGATGACGACCACGACGGCCTGCTTTCAATCAACGAGCTGCGTGACCATGCAGCAATGATTGAGTCGCAGATCAAACAAGGTGTTTCACTCGAAAGTGACCAGGGACGCAGTGCACTTGAAGGCATCATGCTCAACACGGCAACGCATGACATCACACCTTCGGCCCCCTCCGCCCAAGTAGTGGTGTTGGGGCGCTTTGCTGTTCCAACGCAAGCTACCAACCTCAAACTCACATTGCGGTTGTTTGGACCAAAAGCAGAGGAACAAACTGAGCAAATTGCAGTCACACGGGGTGCGCAATCCCAGCTCATCACACTGACGCCGGAACACCCGCAGGGAGCTGTATTGCCCTCGGCCTGGGCCAGCTTTGCCCAACAGATACGGCTCGGCAGTTTTCATGTGCTTTCGGGTGCGGATCACCTGCTGTTCTTGCTGGTGGTGCTCGCTGCAGCTTGGAACTTTCGTCAAGTGGTGCTGGCGCTCACTTGTTTTACGGCAGGTCACGCGGTGACGCTGATGGCCTGTGCTTGGTATGGGTTAACCCTCTCCGCCAATTGGGTTGAGCCCGCCATTGCCGCCACCATTGTGGGTATGGCTGTGTTTGATCGATGGTCAGTGCACCACCGTTGGGCGGGTTCGGTTGCTGTGCGATTGTCATTGGTCTTTTTCTGTGCCTTGATTCATGGTCTCGGTCTGGCTGGGTCTTTGCGCGACCTGGGTGTGAATGGCACGGGCAAGGTTATGAGCTTGGTTGGCTTTAATGTGGGCGTTGAGTTAGGGCAGATTGCCGCGGCATTAGCCGCTGCGTTGGTGATGCGAGTCATTCGGCAACTGAGCGGACCTATTGGACTGGAAAAAGCCACTCGCTTGACCTCGTATCTTTCTATTGCCTTGGGCTGCTTCTGGTTTCTCCAAAGAGCTTGGGTGTGATGGCGCTCTGAAACTCCTCACACTTTTTGACAAATAACTTTTATCTCTTCTCTATTTTTATGGGACTCATCAATGCGATTTTTATCATCAAGAAACACTTCTCTTTTTGTTCTGATATTGAGCTGTGCATCGCTGGCTTATGCGCAATCTTCGAATGCAGGCGATTTGAAAGGGCCAGATCACGCTGGGGAAGGTGGAAGAGTGAGCCTCTCCGTTTCGTCCAAACTGGACTACTCAGGGAGCGATGCACCAAGGGCGTCCGTCAAGCCTGAGTTGGAATACCAATGGGCAAATGGCTGGTTTGCTGGAACCAATCGCGGTTTAGGTTACAACTTTTCCAAGGATCCGACGCTTCAATATGGTCTGGGACTGGGGTTTGACCTTGGCCGAAAAGAGAGCGCCAAAGGTGCCCTGGCCGGGATGGGCAGCATTGCTGCCAAAGTGGAATACGGCGCCTTTTTGAGTTACGCACTAGACCGCCATTGGCGACTTTCCTCGTTGTTTCGCTACGGATCCGGTGATGAAGGACAGGGGGCTACTGCAAACTTTGGCGCCAACTATACCGTCGACATTGCACCTCAATGGCGGTTCGATCTGGGTGTTTCAACTACCTGGGCCAACTCGCAAAACATGCAGTCTTTTTTTGGCGTCAATGCAACGCAATCTCAACAGAGTGGCCATGCAGAGTATTCTTCAGCAGCAGGGCTGCGAGATGTTAGCTCCAGCCTGAATCTGAGCTACCAAGTCACGCCAAAAATCTTTGTCTCTGGTGGCCTCAATGCAAGTAGCTTGGTCGGTAGTGCAAGGCGCAGCCCTATCGTCACGAGCCCACAAACCGTGTCGGGTAACTTGTCCATTGGCTATGCGTTTTGAGGTCTGAGTCTATTGAGCGTTCTATGTAACCACACGGACAAACAACCAATTTCAAGGTTTGAGAGTGGTTATGTGTTAACGGCAGTAAATGCTCGTCTGCTGCCGATCGGCTCATCCACTTCGGCAGTCCGCTCTGAACTTAAACCGTCACTAATTTGAATGGCTCTGGCCAGCCCTGAATCGTCCCGGGGCGATTCGGGGCGCAGCAATCACGTCACCCGGAGTCAAGCCACTCAAAATTTGTGCAGGCACCTGACTGTCCAGGATGCTGATGTTGTTCAATGCGATCTGGCCATAGTGACCTTCCTGCACGACCATGGTGATCACGCCGTCTTTGACTTCCTGAGCTGGCAAATACGCTCGCGCCACAAGAAAACCGTGGCGTCGGTAATGTTGGGTGATTTTGTCGGCCATGGCATACAGGACCTGCAAAGTCACTTCTCGCCCCGGCTCAAATTCGGCCACCTTCAACAACTCAGCAGAGTTGTACTCATAGGCTCCCGTGACATTCAGGCGCTGCGCCACAAAGACGGACAGTTGCGCCGACTGTGGCGGCTTTGTTGTGGGCGGCTCCACATCAACACGTGGCTCCACGCCAGGCACCAATGGAACCAGAGGCAATTGCTGCATCTGAGCGCCCGCGCTCGGCATGGTCTGGCCAACGGCACCTTGTGTCATGAGCAGGGCCAGACAAGGTGCCCAAGATTTTTTCAACATAGGTGCTTTCCATAGAAACCATGAACGCTCAGGGCCTCACCCATGTTCCGGCCAATCACCGCAATTGACCGTGTGTTGATGCACACAACACACGTTCCCCCCCTTGGGTGTGGCTGGGTGTACAGTCCAGTCAGCCAGCGCCATGAGAATTTTGTTTTTGCGCTGCAACGATTGCCTTTTTGCATCCCTCACCTCTTGGCTACCTGACCAAACAAGAAACCATCGCGGTCCAAGGCGCGGATAACTTGTTGATCCGCTCCCTGCTCGATAAAAACCAGTTCCATGACCCCTTGGACGAGGCCTTGAACTTGGGTATTTCTTCGGCCATGTGGCCTTTGTTTGGTTTGCTTTGGCCATCCGGTCAGCGCATGGCCGAGCGCATGGCTCAACGCCCCGTGACCCATGAACGAATTCTCGAGATCGGCTGCGGGCTCGGCTTATCCAGCTTGGTGGCGCATCGACGTGGAGCCAACGTGACAGCCAGTGATTGCCATCCACTGACCCACACCTTCCTGGATGAAAACACCCGACTGAACGGCTTGTCGCCCATGCCTTACTGCCATGGCTTGTGGGGCACTCCCGCCCTGCGTGAAGACGGCTTACCCGTGCTGACATCGGCTCAGGACTCTGACGTCAGCGGTCTGTTTGACTTGATCGTCGGCAGCGACATTCTTTATGAACGCGACGATGAAGGCACCTTGGCCAGCTTCATTGACGCCCATGCGGCAGTGGCGTCAGAGATTTGGGTGGTAGACCCCAATCGAGGCAACCGTGCCGCATTTCACAAGCACATGGCACGCGCTGGCTTTGCCATGCATGAACAAGTGTTGGACCAAGTCGCACAAGATGAAGTGGCCGCCTACAAGGGGCGCATGCTCACCTACACACGAGGCTGACCCAAGCGACTCAACGCGTTAACCAGCCCAGCCCTTTGGCGTGCAAGCTCTGGATATAGAGACGGTCTGCCGTCTCGGTCACGCCCGTGGTCTCAGGGTATTGGCCGCTCGGGTCTTGCAGGTCGTTCACCACTTTACCGTCTTCGGTGAACGCCATCACATGGCCGTAAGCCTTGGGGATGGGCCACAGCGCACGCGGCAGGCGCAGCGTCACCTTGCGCATGAATGGCTTTTGCGCCAACTTGTCGATGGTCGGGTTGCGCGGCTTCGCAAAGCCCAGCCAAATTTTGCCGTCCCGCCCGCGCATCAGGTTATCGGGGTAGCCCGGCAGGTTGTCGAAAAGCACGCGAACCTGGTCGCCACCGTTTGTGACGTCCACACCTTGGGCGTTGACGTCAATCTTCCAAACACGGTATTTTCCCGTTTCATTCACAAACAAATGCTTTTCGTCCTGACTCAGCGCCACACCATTGGCGAAGCTCAGACCACGTGCGACGACACGGGTTTGGCCGCTGAGAGGGTCGAACTCCAGAACGCGGCCTGTGGCCGCCTGCTCGAGGATATCGAGCACGCTGGCCTCGAAGGTGCCCCCCCAGTCCTTGGGTGCAAAACGGGTGGAGGCGTCGCTCAAGTACATCTTGCCGTTTTGGGCCACCACCACGGCATCGGCATAGCGGATAGGGTCAGGCTGACCGTTCACATCGACCTTGTCGGTCAACAGCTTGATGGATTTGTCGGGCGCGATGGAGAGCAGGCCTTTGACAGCATCAGCTGCAATCAAATGGCCTTTGGCGTCAAAGTCAAAGCCCAGCACCCGACCGCCCGTTTGGGTAAACACCTCTTGCTGCGTGCCGTCGGGCTGCATGCGCAAGATGCGCCCGCTCTCCACCGTGGTGTAAAGCTTGCCGTCTGGCCCAATGGCGATGTGTTCTGGCCCCGCCTCGGTGCCCAGGTCGATGATGTTGAGCTTGGCCAACTTGTCGTTGACCGCATGCGGCCCGGTATAGCCCGGTGCAGTGGGGGCATCCCAGCCGACCGGCTCGATCGGAATGGGCCAAAGGCAGAAATACGCCAACCCAGCCAGCACCAAACCACCGCAAACACCGAACAGCTTTTTCATCATGTCTCCGTCTGGCCCCACTAGGGGCTGCGCAGACATTGAAACAGCTTCAGACCCTCATGGCCTCAGAGCAAACCCTCGTAGCCGATGGTGATCGGCGCATGGTCCGAGAACTTCTCGCCCTTGTAGATGTGCTCAGTGCGGGCCTTCTCGGCCACTGCAGAAGTGGCCAAGTGATAGTCCAGACGCCAGCCCACGTTCTTGGCGTAGGCTTGGCCGCGGTTGCTCCACCAGGTGTAGCACTCGTCGGTGGTTTCAGGTTTCAAACGACGATACACGTCGACCACCCCCCCCTCGGTGGTCAACTGCGTCATCCACTGACGCTCTTCGGGTAGGAAGCCGCTGTTCTTGAGGTTGCCCTTCCAGTTCTTCAAGTCTGCCGGATGGTGCGCAATGTTGACATCGCTGCAAATAATGAAGTCACGCTCGGCCTTGAGGGCCATCAGGTGCGGGTACATCTTGTCCAGAAAGCGGAACTTGGCCTCCTGCCGCTCGGGGCCCGACGAGCCACTGGGAAAGTACACGCTGATGATGGACAGCTTGCGGGCGGGTGTGTCAAAGCGCGTCTCCACATAGCGACCTTCGGCATCGAACTCGCCGCCGTCAAAGCCGACCACCACGTTGCTGGGCTCGTGGCGGGTGTAAACACCTACGCCCGAGTAACCCTTTTTCTCGGCAAAGTGAAAATGGCCCTTGAGTCCGGCCAGTTCTTCGAACTTGCCCGCCACATCAGGAGCCTGGGCTTTGACCTCTTGCACACAAATACAATCAGGCTTTTCTTGCGCCAACCAGGCTTCGACCCCTTTGGTCGTGGCTGAACGGATACCGTTGAGGTTGAGGCTGGTGAGTTTGAACAAGGATTTCCCCATGGTGACAGAACAGACAAGCAGCGCCGAGATGCAAGCGCTCGCTCAGGATTTTGTGCAGTTTGCAGTCGATTCGGGCGTTTTGCGCTTTGGTGAATTCAAGACCAAAGCCGGACGCATGAGCCCTTACTTCTTCAACGCTGGTTTGTTTGACGACGGCGCCAAGCTCAGCCGACTGGCGCAATTTTATGCAAAAGCACTGCTCGCCAGTGGCATCGAGTTCGACATGATCTTTGGCCCCGCCTACAAGGGCATTCCGCTGGGCGCAGCCGTGGCCATCGAACTGGCTCGCCTGGGCAAAAACGTGCCCTTTGCTTACAACCGCAAAGAAGCCAAGGACCACGGCGAGGGCGGCTCGCTGGTGGGCGCGCCACTCCAAGGGCGTGTGTTGATCGTCGATGACGTGATGAGCGCCGGCACTGCTGCACGCGAGTCAATTGCACTGATCCAAGCTGCAGGTGCGACACCGCACGCCATTGCCATTGCACTGGACCGCCAGGAAATGGCCACTGAGAAACAAAGCGATGGCTCCGTTCAAGATGTCCCCCACAGTGCTGTGCAGTACGTGCGTGGCACACTGGGTATGCAGGTTTGTACCATCGCGCAGCTTTCTGATTTACTCGCCTATTTGTCAGCGCAAAGCGGTCACGATCTGGGCGAGCACCTGCCTAAAGTTCAAGCCTATCGGGATCGCTACGGCGTCTGACAGTCCCACGCATCTCTCCGTGTCATGGCACCCCAGCCTCTTTGAACACGCACTCTGACAGTGAGATGTAACAAGTTATCTAAGGCTATTGGCTTGCTTGTAGTGAACAGGTATTATGTTGGGCTGACCCCATATTTTTACATTGTGAAATTTAAACCCTTTTTCTTGGCGAGTTGCCTGCTGATTGCAGCGACCATGGCCCACGCAGCACCTGACGACGAATCGGCGGCAGGCTTGAAGCGCGCGCCTGAAATGAACAGTTTCAGCCAACTGGGTGACCAAATGAAAAGCAGCGTTGGTGAGAAGACCAACCAAATGCTGGGGCAAGCCATGAGCTTGCTGGGCGTACCCTACAAACGGGGCGGAAATACAGCCGAAACGGGGTTTGATTGCAGTGGCTTTGTGCGCCACATTTATGAAACATCGATTGGTCGTTTGCTCCCGCGCCGTGCGGAAGAGCAAGCTGCCGTAACAGACAAAATTGACCGCAATGAACTCCACCCAGGCGACTTGGTGTTCTTCAACACCATGCGACGCACCTTCAGTCATGTGGGCATTTACATCGGCGATGGCAAATTCATTCACTCACCCAGTACTGGAAAAGCGGTACGCGTCGATGACCTGCGCGAAGCCTATTGGACCAAGCGCTTCACAGGAGCTCGACGTGTTCAGGATGCCTCTTCCGGTGAAAGCACTAAGCGCTCAACATCACCGTGAACAAAAACGCCACCGCGAAGGGTGGCGAAGTTGAATTTGGTGCGGCTGGCGGGGTCGGAACACCCGCCGTCTGCAACCCGTTGATTTAGATCGACTTTTCCCGCATTTTTACCCTGGATCGGGACACTTTTTCGGGACACCTACTCGGGAACGGGTCCCGCTAGTGGTTTGATCATATCAGCAAAAAAACTACAATCCAAACAAGGACTTGCGCTCTTGGCAGCTATGTCCTATAATATTAAAACTTGTTAGTCGAAAGAAATGATGTTTGGCTAACATCAAAGAATTAAGAAAAGATGTACACCATGATTGAAGATCGAAAACGTATCTAAGTGAGTTCAGATTAGCGCTATTAACTTTACGCGAGAATTTTATTGATTCTTTCGCGTATATTTTCGTTTTTACTCAATAACTCTGCCAGATCCAGTTCTTCATTAATCCATCCCGCAAACTTTCTTGCATAAGGTGAAGCTAGGCACTTCTCTATTTGTTCTATAGCCTCTTGACTTCGATTCTCAAGAGCCAAGTAGCATGCCAAATTATAGACAAGACTCCACGCTTGAGGAGAAACTCTTAAGGTCTCTTGGCAAGTCTGAATAGCTCCATTGATATCTCCCAATCGCTTTTGCAAATATGCAATATCTTGGGATAGCCAACATTTCATAAAAATAGCATCATCAGTAATTTCTTTATCCCACTCTTCTTTCCGCATATAAATTTTCTCAATAAAATCTTTAAGCATATTTTTATTTAGCTGATCTACGGTTTTTATTAAAATTTTGTAATTATACAAGGCACTCCCCATAAATTCCCTTTTAAGCCAAGGGTGCTCGCATTGCAAACTCTCATTCTTCGCAACCGTAAAGGCAAGAAAAAAATTACTTGTATGTACAGCATCCTCTTGCTTTTTCAAGAAATCATCTTTTAGGTTTTCAAATTTCTCAAACTCTTCCTTAGCTCTCTCCGAAAAATCAACGGCAGCCTTCTCTGTTTGATTATTAAATCTAATTCTTGCTGCTGAAATATGCCTTCTGCTTAATTTTAGAATTTCAGTCTTGAGATCCTGCATTGATTTCCAGCCAAAAATTGCAGCGATAGCAACAAGAATTGTTAAAAACCCTCCTAGCAGACCCACAATTATTTTTATAGTATCTAAGGTTTTTTCTGCATACTCAGCTGATTTTTTACTGGATTCCGCAGCCCCATCCAGCGCATATTTAGCTGATTTTTCAATTAATTCTAGATTTTGCGAATTTATGCTTGGTGTATTTTTTCCACAAGATTCAATTGTTTGAATAAATGAAAAATTCCCCCCTGAAGATGATGTTTTCGAGGATGCGATTGGTTTCGGTTTCATGCAATTGACACTCACATCATCTTGTGCAGCAGCAGAACACCAAAAGGGCATACACAATGAAAAGAAACCAAGAATTATTTTGGAATAAAAATGCATTTTATATCTTCTATTGCAACCCATATTAAATCCACTCTCCGCGCTCTTTGAGTAAAATTTTAATTTCATTGAGAGCAA
>JACCDW011236783.1_pt1 | contig 28061 bp, 30 predicted proteins | sample 7449781 | NCBI WGS metagenome assembly JACCDW01 (sample SAMN15323449, study PRJNA562643) | freshwater metagenome | isolation source: river surface water | place: USA:Blue River Watershed | collected 2017-08-18
CATAATAGTTGATGAGATACTTCACCATATCAAAGAAGGGATGCGTCAGCGTCGCAGAGGCATACGCCGCCCCTTGCGGCTCGACCGTATACAGTAGCACAATAAACTGAGGATCGTAAGCCGGGAAGTAGCCGAAGAACGAGTGCAGGAACTTGTCCTCAAAGTACTTGCCCGTCGCCTTGTTAGCGATCTGCGCCGTACCCGTCTTGGCAGCAATCGTATACCTATCCATTTTCATGTCACCATTGAGCAATGCCTCATCAACAACCCGTGTGAGCATGCGGGATATCTCCTCGGACGTCTCTCGGGTAAAGATTCTTTCTGGTTCGAGCTGATTAATCTTCTTGGTCACACCGTAGTCATACCGGATCTCGCGTACCAAGTGAGGTTGCACGAGCAGTCCGCCGTTCCCGAGCGCAGCGAGCGCACGCACAGTCTGGATGGGCGTAATCGCGATTCCCTGACCAAACGACGCCGTCGCATGCTCAATATCTCGAGGCGAGTCAAGGTTGGCGACAAGTGGTCCCGCCTCTCCGGGCAAGTCGATTCCGGTCTCCTGCGAGAAGAACTTCTTCATAAAGGAAGAGAACCGCTCCTTACCAACCTGCGTCACAACGTGTGCTACTCCTGTATTGAGAGAGTTGTTGAGAACAGTCTGCATGTCCACAATTCCTCGTGCCTTCTTGTCATAGTTATAGAACGTACTGCCGTCGAGCGTCATGCTTCCCAGGTCGTTATAGGTCGCGTCTGCAGTGACCGCCTTGGTCTCAAGACCGATAGCCATCGTGATCGGCTTTATGATTGATCCCATCTCGTACACGTCCTCTACGGTATTGTTATTGTACTGCGACACGCTGTCCACGTTGCCGAAGTCATTCAGGTTAAAGGTCGGATGCTGCGCCATGGCGATAATCTCGCCGTTGCTAGGATCCATAACGATGATACCGGAATTCTTGGAGGACCACTCGCTCTGGATCTTGACGATCAGCTCCTCCGCATACGACTGCACGCTCGGCTCAACCGACGTCACGATTGTCCCGCTGAACCTTCCCTCACCGAACGACTTCTTGAGTCCAGAATACAACTCGACGAAGATGTTCGAGTACAAGTCTTCGCTGTTCTTCTTGAGCACGTCGTCGTAATACCGCTCGAGGCCATATTGCCCCTTGAGCGTATCATCCTTCTCCGCGATGAATCCGAGAATCGAGGCCCCAAGCTCGTTACCCGGGTAGAAGCGCCACCTCTTCTTTTCCAAAATTACCCCATCCAGCTTGAGGGCAAGGATTTCCTTACCTTTGTCCTCCGTTATCTGCTTCACAAGTTCCTCGTATGGGTCATTGCTTTTTGCGACCTTCTCATCAAAGTGAGTTCGATCGATAGTCGCGAAACGAGAAAGTTCCTGATAGACCTTTTCAGGATCTTCAAGATGTGAGGGATCTATAGCAAGTGTGTAACCAGTCTGATTGGATGCAGCAAAGAAATCCTTGCCATCCTTGTATGAAAAAATAACTAGTCCGCGGTCGAAGTTCTCGTCGAGCTTAAGTGAGCTGTACTGCCGATCTGATATAGCGCTGAAGTTCTCTCCCTTTCTAATCTGAACGTCATAGAGACGCACTATCAGGACAAGCGCAAAAAGTATAACGCCTGTCGAAAGGACATGTATGAAGGATATACTTTTCTTATTCATTCAGAAACGCCGTCTTAGCAGTGTCGGTCTTGATATACGTCACGTTCTCGGCAGCGATAAAGCCGCTCATGAGTGCATACTCCTTTGTGACCGATCGCTTGAGCGCAACTATCTCCTGCTCAGTCTGCGTGATTTTTGTTTGCATTGAAACGAGAGACTCCTGTAGACCCACGAGCTTCTTTGACGTCGATACGACTGCGTTCATGAGCACAGCATACGTAAGGAGCAACGAAACAAATAGCATGACTGCAAGAATCATTATTTTTCTGTATGAGATTGTGTATGTTTGGGTGTTCATATTTTTTCAAAGATTCTTAGTTTGGCACTTCGTGCTCGTGGGTTTTCTACTAATTCGTCGTCTCCTGGAACTATTGGCCGGGAAGTAATAATCTTGCCGTCTCCCCGCGCCTGGAGCTCGCGAAACGTCTGTTTGACGATTCGGTCCTCAAGGCTATGGAACGATATGACTGCAAGCCGGCCTCCAGGCGCAAGATATCGTGGCGCCTTCAAGATCGCTTCCCGGGCAGTCTCCAACTCGTTGTTGACTGCGATGCGGATTGCTTGAAACGTCTTGGTGGCAGGGTTGATCTTCTTGGACTGGAGTCTTTTTGGAATCGCGCCGCGGACGATTGCCTCGAGCTGGGACGTGAGCTCTATCTGCCGCTCTTCCCGATACTCGACTATCCGTCGTGCGATTCTCCGTGCGAACCGCTCCTCACCGTAGGCAAAGATGACATTGGCGAGTGCCTCCTCAGAAAACTCGTTGAGAACAACTTTAGCAGTGAGTTCGTTTTCCGTGGGCGCGTCGTTGAGTGTCATCACCAGCGGCTCGTCAAACCTGAACGAGAAGCCTCTTCGTGCGATATCGAGCTGTTCGGAGCTAATACCAAGATCAATTACAATTGCATTAACGTGTTTGATGTGGTGTTTGGACAAAACGTCCGGAAAGTTTCTGTAGTTAGCTTTCTCCAAAATGATATTCGCGTGGCATCCCTCAAGGTTCTTGGCAGAGCGTTCGATGGCTTCGGCGTCCGCGTCTACTCCGATAATCGTCAGGCCCTTGTGCCCAAGAGTGCACACTGCCTGGGCGTGGCCTGCCGATCCCAGAGTAAGGTCGAGGTACGTCGCACCGTCGGTGAGGTTAAGATTCGATATTACTTCCTGTAAAAGTACTGATTTGTGTCTCATGGTTTAGATTGCGCCAATCTGGCCTAGCTTCTCAGCAATCGAGTCAGCATTCTTTGAGACTTGCTCATTGAAGCTTTCCCATGCAGTCTCGTCCCAAATTTCAACCCTATTGTAAATGCCAGCAAAGACAACTTTGGATTTGATTTTCGCGAACGAACAGAGGTTCTCAGGAATCAGGATTCGGCCGACAGAGTCAATCGAAACTTCGTGGGCGCTTGCCAGCAAAAACCGGTTGAAGTTTCGGGCGTCTGACTGCGTGAAGCTGAGTTCACCAAGCTGTGATGCAATCTTGTTCCAATCCTTAAGTGGGTACATCGAGAGGCAATTATCAAGTCCTTTTGTGATGACGACTTTCTTGCCCAGAATACTTCGAAACTTACTCGGGATCGAGATTCGTTTCTTGTCGTCCAGTCTGTGTTTGAATTCGCCGATCAGCATGTTTCTTGATTTACCACTTTATCCCACTTGTATTACATTATACCCCACTCTGCCCTAGTTTAGTTATCGTCATACCACCTGCCTGTGGATAAAAAAGCCTTGAAAAACAAGGCTTAAATAAGTATTGAAAAAAGCCGCCACGTTTACCGTGGCGGCTTGGAAATTATAGAGCAGTATCAGGCTCGGTGTTCGAGAACACGGCTCAGCACCTTCTTGCGCATGCAGTTAATTTGATGGTCTGCCCACCGAAGAAACTTGATTGCTCCGGTTTGACCAATAATGCAGTCTGCCGGCAGCTCGTCTGCAAATCCCCAGGCTTTCGCAATAGTGTTGGCAACTCCGGCGATTTTTGAACCAGCCTTTCCGGGCAAGATCCAAATCGTTTTGCCGATCACAGCGTCGGCCCGGTCACATTCGAGCGTACTCGGCGTAAGACGAAGACGGTACGTTTCCCTGAAGAGAATCCTGAGTCTTCCGCATAATGCAGCGCCGTTTCCGCCAGAATGTGCGTCTGGGTTGTAAGAGTCCACGGTTGCGAGAATGATCCGGTCGTCGGTGTGACGATTACGGTTTGCCGTTCTGCGCACATGCTCAAGAACTTTTTCGAGGTTTACTCGTGGCTGGTTTCGTGCCCGTTCAGGGGCAGATTTTGTTTTCATTTGTTTTGGGACTAGCTAAGCCCAAAATATTACGAAAATATGTAAAAGTCAATGACACTCATCAGGTAACACGCACTTAGTCTCGCGGTCGCATCAATGGGAACAGCTGCACCTCCCTGATCGGCTTGTCGGCAAAGAATGTAAAGAGTCGCTCACCGAATCCGAATCCGAACGTTGGTGGCATACCGTACTCGAGCATCTCAACATACTCGTGGTCCGGCATCATGGCCTCGTCGTCGCCCTCTGAAAGGATTTTGTTCTGCGCGTCAAATCGCGCAGCCTGCTCGACAGGATCGTTCAGCTCGGCATGTGCTCGTCCGATCTCGCTCCCTGCGATAATAACCTGGAACATCTCTGTTTTGCGAGTATCCTCTGGGTGTTCCTTGGAGAGTGGCGCAACCAGCTTTGGGTGGTTTATCAAAAATGCCGGACCAGAGATCTTCTTTCGGCAGTATTTCCACAACGAGTCCGTCATGCGCTCCTTGTTCTTGCCATCATACTTCACGCCAAGCTTCTTAAGAGTTTCTTCCATCTCTGCCTCAGACGCTTCAAGAACGTCGATTCCCGTATGCTTTTTGACCTCCTCGACATAATCAATCTCTGTCCATTCTGCTGCCAGGTCAAAGGTGTGTCCACGTGTCGTGAACTCGGTCTTGCCGAATACGTCCTGTGCAAGCGTGCGGTAGAGGTCCTGCACGAGCACCTTACCCTCGTCAAGGTTCATATACGCAGCGTAACACTCCGCATTGGTGAACTCCTGCACATGCTCGGTACTTGAGCCCTCGTTTCGGTATACGCGCCCAATCTCAAACGTCTTGGCAAATCCTGCTGCCATCAGGCGCTTCTGCCACAGCTCTCCTACAGAGATCCGCATGAACACGTCAATATCAAAATCGTTATGGTGCGTGCCAAACGGACGTGCCTCGGCACCTCCTGTCGTAATCTCAAGAGTAGGTGTCTCAACCTCCAGGAATCCCTTCTGCTCAAAAAAGTTTCGAGCCACCTTCCAGAACTGCGCGCGCTTTCGGAACAGGTCTTGCAACTCATCCGACTGAAGCAGGTCAAGGTATCGCTTTCGGAATCGCTCGTCATCGTCCTTGAGACCGTACCAACCGTCGGGTACAGGCAGAAGCGACTTGGCAAGCATGCGCCATCCTCGTACCTCCAGACTCTGCTGTCCGGACTGGGTCACGAACATGTTACCTGAGACCTCGACGAAGTCACCGATGTCGGCAGTATCCTTAAACAACGCGAAGCAGTCCTCTGATAGATCATGCCCGATGTATGACACCTCTGTGTCTGACTTGAACACCACCTGTACCTTCCCCGTTCCGTCAAAGATGTCGACAAAAGAAATTGCCCCCTGCCCTCGCTTGGACATGATTCGTCCATTCAAAATGACCACAGACTGGGCCGTGTTTAGCTCATCAAAACGCGAAACTGCCTCGAGAATATCGTGCGTTCGGTTGGAGTTGCTCGGATAGGTGTTTATTCCCTTTGATTCCAATAGTTTTCTTTTCTGAAGGCGCACCGCCTTCAGTTCTTCTTGTGATGCCATAATAAGAGGATTATAGCATAAGTGTACTCCCAATTTCCACCCTATTTTACGTCGACGATCTTGTACTTCACGCTTCCCTTTGGTGTCTGGAAAGCAAACGTGTCACCTTTCTTCTTTCCAAAAAGAGATGCGCCAAGCGGAGAGTGGTGGCTGATCTTGGAAAGTGTAATGTCGGCCTCCTCGGACCCTACAAGCGTGAATACCTGCTGTGCAGATTCACCCTCCTTCTGGAGCGTAACCTTTGAACCCACCTCAATGGTGTCACCCTTGGTGTGTCGAACGATTTCGGCGTTCTTGAGGATGGACTCGATCTGGAGGATTCGAGCCTCTGTCTGGGCCTGCTCCTCGCGCGCCTCGTGGTACTCGGCGTTCTCAGAGAGGTCTCCCAGGGACCTGGCATGCTCAAGGTGCTCAGCGACTTCCTTTCGCCTTACAGTCTTAAGATCATGCAGCTCGTTCTGGAGCTCGTTAAATTTGTCTTGTGTTAGATATTCTTTTTCCATGTATTCAACAGATTAAATAATGCCCTATTATACAGATTTTGGGGTGAAAGTCCAGTCTGAGCCTTATTTAAGGTATTCTGGCTTATAGATCGCCATCCAGTCAAAGAACTTGCGGGACACGGCAATTCCTCCGATCAGGTTGGTCCTTTTACCCTTTTCCATAACGATCACGAACGCATAGCGAGGGTTCTCGTACGGGAAGAATCCCGTAGTCCAGGAGTTGACGTTGTCCTTGGATACTCCGAGCTCAGCCGTACCAGTCTTGGTGGCAATGTGGACAGCCTCCATGTTCAAACCCTTTCCCGTACCCTCAAGCGCTCCTTGTCGCATACCCTCATGGACTATCTGGTAGACCTCCGGACGAACCCCTTCCACCACATGGTGGATATCTGGAGCCTGATCCTTGAGTATGGACGGATTGTACAATGTCCCACGATTAGCAATTGCTCCGACAGCCCGAATGACCTGAAGAGGCGTCGTCTGGAAGCCATACTGCCCGATCGAGGTGAAGTACGTATCTCCGAGCCGCCAGATGTCACCATCGAAGTTCTTGGCCTTCCACTCTGGATTGGGAATCGTTCCCGTCAGGCGTGAGGTGACCTGTCCCTCTACAGGCGCACCGAACCCGAACTCGCGCATGTACTTCTCGAGCTTGGTGATTCCTAGACCCTTTATGTCCTTGTGTCCCCCGCCAACCACATAAAAGTAAACGTTTGACGAAACCGCGATCGCTCGTCTCACGTCGACTGCACCGTGTGCCTTCCAATCCGAGAAGAAGGTCGGATTCGACGGGTTATATGGATTGGGCACTTCAAGCTTACCCGTACTGATGATGTTGGTGTATTGATCGATGACATTCTCGTTCAAGGCACCGATCGCGACGAACGGCTTTACGATCGAGCCGGGCGTATAGAGTCCTTGCGTGATCCTGTTCAAAAACGGCTTCTTTGGATCCGCATTCACCTCGTTAATGTATTGAGGGTCTCCGTCTGCAAGCTTTTGCGAGTTATACTCGGGATAGGACGCCAATGCCAATATCTCACCCGTCTTCACATCCATGATCACACCTCCTCCTCCCTGGAACCCTACCTGTTCGGCTATTTCCTTGATCGACTTGTAGAGTTGCTGCTGAACCTCGGCATCGATCGACAACGTGAGGGTATTACCGGGATCGGGATTGCGCACCGTGTTCTCCGAGACGACATCGCCAAGTGCGTTTGTCTCTACGATTCGCGAGCCGTTTACGCCGCCGAGCGTATCTTGGAACTGCTCCTCTATTCCCTCCTTTCCCGTGTAGTTCAACTCATAATAAAATCCCTTCGAGTCCTTTTTGGGATACGTGATAAATCCAAGCAGTCCGGACAGTCCCTCCTTGTCGGTGTACACGCGCTTTGCGAAGTCCTCACCGTCTCCCTGCGGCTCGTTCCAAACAAGCGGTACGCCGTTTCTGTCATAAATATTTCCACGTGTCGCAAAGATTACCGTCTCACGCAGTCGGTTGTTCTCGCTAAGGTGATAGTTCTCCTCACCCTTCACTACCTGCAGCATAAACACCTTGTACATCAGTCCGCAAAATATAAAAAGAAAGGAAATGTATAAAATTCCAAGCGTCTTCATGGCAATCGGCTTCTCGATCCTCCCTTCGAACTGGTCACGATCGAAGTTCATCAAATTGGCGGAATCTAGGAAAATTTCATCCGGATCAATACCGTGTTCCCGATACCTTCGTGTTGTAAATCGTTTCCACAGTCTCGACATGTCAGTACATTATAAGTCTTTTCTTGATTTGACCTACGATGATCAAAAGAAGACCAGAAATAAGGGTCAGGCCATATAGCCCAAAGAACGTGTGTGATGAAGCGTACAAGACGTCGCATATCAGTCCAAGCACGACAATCTCGTAATAGGTCTCGAAAAAAAAGAGAGCAGCCAAGGCAAGCACCAGAACGACCCACCATGGCAGGAAAAATGGTGTCGTCAGAATCAGTATTCTACTCAGTAGGCTTAGCTTGCTCATTTGTTTCTGTTAGGTCGGTTGTTTCGACAGGCTTAGGCGGTGTAATCGCTTGTATCGACACATACGAGATGGAGTCGAGTGGCACGGGCAGGTTGAATGACACCTTTTTAAAAAGGTCCTCCTCCTTGGACTCCAACTGGCCGACAACTCCGAGTAGTATCACCTGCTCGCTCGGGTACAGGATCGGATCCCCTTCTTTGATATCAAAATCCTTCGGTGCCTCGATGAAGTATCGTCCGCCTCCGAGTCCCTTGGCCTCAAATTGCACACCCTTAATCAGTGCCGGCGTAACGTTGCCTGGTGTCGAGAGCAGTTTGACGCTTCCGTAGCGACCCGTCTTTTCCATAAGCGTTCCGATAAGGACGTTCTGGTAGAAAACAGAACTTCCCTCCGCATACGGATCCAGATCACCGCTCAGACTGACCGTATCAAACGGCGTGAATGGCGGCTTGAGAATTACCTTGATCGGCTGAGTACTGGGAGACACATCACCGAACAGAGTCTTGAAGTACTCGAACTCTTGCGTGATGGCCTGACTGGTCAATGCGTCGAGCTTCAGATTCATGTTCTCTGCAAGCAGTTTGCGCTGACTTTCTTCAAGCGTGTCCTTAGACTGAAAATATACCAGTGCGCCTCGTACTGGTGACAGGACTGCAGACTTGGATTCCAAGACATAATTCACTCCATTCTTCAAGAATCCATCTGTCAGATTAATATTAAAAATTCGAAACAGCACAAGAAGAACAATGAGTCCGATGACTATCTTTATTCCACCTGTTCCTCTCCTATTTTTTTGGCGGTAGATCATCTTCTTTTTCGATTAGAACGTCCTGATACTTCTCGATATTCTCGAGAATAATTCCAGTTCCTCGCGCGACAGCGGTTAGCGGCTCATGTGCAACATATACCGGAATGTCCAACTCCTCCTGCAATAGTTCTGCAAGACCTTTGAGCAATGCGCCCCCTCCGGTGAGGTGGATTCCTCTCTTCATGATGTCTGAGAGGATTTCTGGCGGAGTGGACTCGAGTACCTCTTTGGTCGATTCGATAAGTGACGCAATAGAGTGTGCAATCGCCTCACGGATGTCAGAGTCAGTCACAATCACCTCGCGTGGAAGGCCCGTTACGAGGTCTCGTCCCCGGATAGGTGCCTCAAGCGGCTCCTTCTGTGGCAACACGCTTCCGATCGCGATTTTGATGTCCTCGGCTGTCTTTTCTCCGACCAGGATTTTGAATTCGGTTCGGATATACCCCATGATGTCCTCGTTCAGTCTGTCACCTGCAATCTTGAGGTTCTTGGAACGAACGATTCCCCCAAGGGAAATCACCGCTACGTCTGACGTTCCGCCTCCGATATCTATGATCATGTTGCCGACTGGCTCATGCACGGGCAACTTGATACCAATGGCAGCGGCCATAGGTTCCTCGACAATGTGCACCTCACGTGCTCCGGCGTTATACGTTGCGTCACGTACTGCCCGCGACTCAACGTTCGTGATTCCGGACGGAACGCCAACAACGACGCGGGGTCCAAAGTAGAACTTGTTGTCCTTCTGGGCACGACTCATCAGGTAGCTGATCATCTCCTCGGTTACCTCAAAGTCTGAGATCACTCCGTCAACAAGAGGTCTGATTGCGGTAATGTGCGCAGGCGTTCGTCCGAGCATGCGCTTGGCCTCATGTCCTACGGCAACCACCTGTCCAGTCTTTTGGTTCACCGCAACCACAGATGGCTCGTTCACGATTACACCTTTCTTTGGCACATACACAAGCGTATTGGCAGTTCCAAGATCAATACCCAAGTCACCCGAAAACAGGTTGTTGAAGTTCTTTATCTTTCGTAAGAGGTTAAATAGTACCTTTTTCATTAGAGAGTCCCGTTAGTTCAATACTGCTATAGGTCACCCTCAACAATATCAAAAAAGGTCTTATAAGTCACTTGTTTGGTCTTGCGGTCCTTTATTTCAAACTTGCCCTCAAGAAGTGCCTTTTTGGAGACGATTATCTGAGTCGGGATGCCGAGCATGTCCGCTGTCGCCAGCTTTTCTCCTGGATTACCCTTCTTGTCATGAAGAAGGACCTCAATGCCGCTTTTCTGGAGTGCCAGATACATCTTCTCGGCCTCGTCCTGAACCTCTCGATCATCCTGTAGAGCAACGACGATCACTCGGTACGGTGCGATCTCTTTGGGCCAGACAAGTCCCTCGTCATCGGAGTAAAGTTCTGCAACTGTCCCAATCAAGCGCCCAACACCGATTCCATATGAACCCATCCATACAGATTGCTTCTGGTTCTTCTCATCCGTATACGAAAGTCCGAGCGCATCCGAGAATCGTGTTCCGAGATTGAAAATGTTCCCGACCTCGATTGATTTTTTCTCTACTACGTTCTTTGGATTGATTCCGAACTCCGCGCAAATCTCATCAGAAAAGATCTCCTTGTTGATTGCGATTTTCTTTTCCTCGTCGACATAGATAATGTCCTCGCCCGCGTCAGACAGTGTCTGAAACTCTATCGAATACTTTGAGAAGACTCCTCCGCTTGCGTATGTGATATACGTGACGTCACCAAGTCCTAATGACTTGAATATTGAAACATAAGCTTCCTTTGCCTTTTCAAAAAAGGCACTCTGCTCCTCCTCAGTCTTACAAAACGAATAGAGATCCTTCATCTCGAACTCGCGACCTCGCATAAGTCCAGACTTTGAACGTAGCTCGTTTCTGAACTTGTACTGGAACTGGTACACATAGGCTGGTAGATCAGCATACGAGTTAATGTGCTGTGCCATCATCGCCGTGACAGGCTCCTCGTGCGTAAATCCGAGCCCGACCTCACTGTCGCTCTTGAGCTTGGTCTTGAACCAGTTGTCTACGACCGCGTCATCCCAACGTCCTGTAGTCTTCCAAATCTCAGGGTTTTGTAGCGAGGACATATGAACCTCCTGCCCGCCCAGCTTGTCCATGTTGGTTCGGATTATATTCTTGATTTTTTCATTGACCCGAAGTCCGAGCGGCATGAGAGAATACACTCCCGCCATTTCCTTGTGAGCGTATCCTGCCTTTATTAATAGCTGTGCATTCTTGGACTGTTCGTCCTTTGGTGAGTCCTTTCGTACCTTGGTGAAAATCTGTGAGAGTCGCATGGTGTTTAGTTAAATAAGTTCTTAACGTCGTGCACGGTGAGCAAAATCATAAGTGAGATGAGTAGAACGAATCCGATCAGGTTGATGATAGCAATCTTCTTGTAGTTAAGATCTCGTCTGATCACGGACTCGATTGCAACAACTGCCAATCGCCCTCCGTCGAGTGCCGGGAACGGCATCAAGTTAAGTACCGCAAGGTTGATTGAGATAATCGCAGTCAGTAGAAGTAGGTCATTGAGGCCCGACTCAGCTGCCTGGTCAACCAATCCCACAATTCCAACCGGCCCAGCAACCTCCTTGAAATTTGCCTTACCCGTAAAGAGGTCTCCAAAGAAATCAAAGAGTCCTACCGCTGTCAGTTTGGTCATGTGACCCGTGGCCAGGAATGCGTACTTAGCAGCAGTGATTGGACCGGCCTTGATGTACACGCTATCAATAAGCGAGATTCCGAACTTGGTATCCTCGGTTGGAGGTACGAATGTGATCATGTACTCACCGCGCTCCTCATTCTGGAATACGACCTCAGTCTTCACCTTCTTTTCAGCAAAGAGAGCTGTAAGAATCTCCTTATTGTCAGTTGTCGCCGTTGCGCTACCAGCAATCTGCACGGACCGCACGACATCGTCCGTTGTAACACCTGCGCCCTGAGCCATTGAGTCAGGAACGACATAAGACACGCGCACCTGAGACTCTTCTGAAGCGTACGGCACGAGATCCGCATTGAACTCTACCCCTCTCAGGAACAGAACAAAGAAGATAAGTGCAGCCAGTATAAAGTTAAAGACAACTCCCGCGACCAGAACAAGTGCCTGCGTCCACTTTGGCTTGTTGATAAGGCTGTTGGTCGCCGACTTATCCGTAGCGCCATCTTCTGGTGTCTCTCCGTAGATCTTTACATACCCTCCGAACGGGATCAGGTTCAAACTATACTCCGTTCCTCCCTTTTTGACAGAAAAAATTCGCGGTGGAAATCCGATCGCAAACTCGTCCACGCGGATGCCCGACTTTTTGGCAACGAGGAAATGCCCCAGCTCGTGAATAAAGATAAGTATTCCGAGTACGATGATAAAAATAAGTACAGACATATTATTGGGTTAGGATTTCGTTTTCTTTTAAAGTTCCGATCGAGTCAAATTCCCGCACCGCGTCGTCGATGATCTTCTGGATTTCGTCCTTTGAACGCTTCACGTCGTCCTCTGATGCGGAGTTGTCCTTGGCAAACTGCTCAAGCTTCTTGATCGCATCAGATCGCTCCGTTCTGATCGAGACCTTTGCCTCCTCTACCTTCTTGTATGCCTGCTTTACAAGGTTCTGACGCGTCTCAGTTGTGAGATCCGGGAAGATGACACGCACGCCTGCGTCGTTCGTCGTAACTGAAAGCCCCAGGTCAGCCTTTTGAATGGCCTGCTCGATGGACTTTACGATCGACTTGTCCCACGCCGAGATCTTGATGGTCTTGGCGTCTTCGATATTGATATTGGCCACCTGATTGATTGGCGAACGTGCGCCATAGGCCTCAACGAACACTGAATCGAGGATAGTGACAGTTGCCCGCCCTGTCCTGAGTCCAGAAAGCTCCTTGGATAGCCACTTTTTGACGTCTTCCGTCTTGGTTTTGAGTGATTTGATGATGTCTTGCATAGAGAGATTGTACACAAAATATATGAAAATACAAAAGAAAAGGCCGTCACAACCTGTATTCAGCATTCCCCCCGGAGTTGCCGAACGTAAAGTCGTGACGACCATTTTTGGGTTTCTGGGTCACCCCCCGGAAACTCAGAGCACCCATTGAAAGTCTACTCCTGTCCACGGTATTGTCAAGAAGTCCTGCAGCGGCTTCCTTACATCTCTACGGCTACGTACTCGAGCAACTGCTTGACCGAAGCCCCTTGGTCCTTGATGTAATCCTTGATCTCGATAAAGCGCTTGAGCAATGCGTAGTCCTTCTTGTCGTGCACATGCATCTCGATCTCCTCAACGAACTCAATGATGTTCTGCTTTGTGATCTTCTCGGCCTTAAGGTCATCGAGCATCACCTTCACCAATTCAAGTCGCTTGGCTGGAGTTGCTTTTATGAACTTGAGTGTCGACTCAGAGATTTCTACTTCCTTTTGATATTCAAATACCTGCGCGCGCGACAGTACGGTCGGCAGGATGCTCTTCTTGCTCGGGATGAGTATAAAAAAGTATGTGTTGGTACGTGGCTCCTCAAGCATCTTGAGCAGACTGTTCTGGCTTTCGACGTTGGTCGAGTTGAAGGCGATGCAGATAATCTGCATATCGTCCTTAGCAGTCTTGTGCAGATGAATAGAGAAGATGTGTCGTGCATCGTCAATCAGGAACTTGTCGTATTCGTACAAAAGTCGCTCGACATGGCCCTTGCCCGCAGCCATCCGCGAGATGAGCGCGTCGATGTCGGCGATTATCATATCGCGCTTCCCAATGCATATGTTCGTGTGGTGCAGATTCTCCTTTGAGAGGTTGGTCAGCATATTATCGTTTTGCAATGATGCTCTTCTTGTAGGTGTCGAGGTGGTCGATGGCGATTCCTGTTCCCTTGGCAACGCAGTAGAGCGCGTCCTTGGCAAGGATGGCCTTTACCCCGGTCTTGCGGTAGACCAGCTCGGTCAGGTTCCGTAGCTGCGACGTTCCGCCGGTCATGATAATTCCACGGTCGATTATGTCGGAGGAAAGCTCGGGCGGAGTGTCCTGCAGTACCGTCTTGATTGCCTTGACCATCTCCTTGAGATCCTTGCTGATTGCCTTTACGATCTCGTTGGTCCTGACCGTCGTCGATCGCGGCAGTCCAGACAGATAGTCGCGACCCTTGATGGTCATCTCAAGCTCGTCCTCTAGCAGCACTGCTGATCCGACGTCACGCTTGATCATCTCGGCCGTCTTGTCTCCGATCGCGAGGTTGAACGTCTTCTTGATGTAGTCGATGATGGACTGGTCGATCCGGTCACCCGCGCACTTCACGGACGTACACGCCACGATTCCTCCCAGCGAGATCACGGCAACGTCAGTCGTACCTCCTCCAATGTCGACGATCATGTGTCCATGGGCCTCATAAATAGGAATACCCGCACCGATTGCAGCAAGGATCGGTTCCTTCACGATGTACGCGTTCTTGGCACCAGCCTTCATAGCAGCCTCGACTACCGCGCGTCGCTCGGTCGAAGTAATTCCAGCCGGAACCGAGATCATCACGTCAGGCTTGAAGATGTTCCACTTGCCAAGAGCCTTGGAGAAGAAATAGCGGAGCATTGCCTCGGTCACGCGATAGTCAGCTATCACGCCGTCGCGCATCGGCCGGTATGCCATGATGCTCTCGGGTGTTCGTCCGACCATATCCTTGGCCTCGTTCCCGACTGCCAGAATCTTGTTGTCGAGCTCTGACACCGCAACAACTGACGGCTCATTAAGAATCACACCCTTCCCAGGTATGAAGACGAGCGTATTGGCGGTACCGAGATCGATACCGAGCTTAGGTGTAAAAAATCCCATGTGCACATACTATACGGTATTTTGAAGGAAAGATGTAGGTATTGACATAATAGCTTAATGTTGTAATATTGTAGCCGGACGACTTTGGCAAGAAGCCATTGCGTACCTCCAAATTAAAACTGTTGAATTATGAAGATTCGTTACTGGATTCCAGACAACGCCGCAATCACAATGCATTCTACACTTCCCGACACTTTTAGGGGACTGAAGGTCCTGGAAAACGCTGAAGGAAAGTATGTCGAGCAACCATGCGAGATCGAGCTTGTCGAGATGTCCCCAGTCCCCGAAGCAGTAAAGGTCAGCATCTTGAGCGAACACCGCTCGTACTTCCCCAAAGGCCTAAGAACTCCTGGACTTTACAAGCTCAGGAGCGCAAAACTCGTTCTTGAGGAACGAAAGGACGAGACACGTGGAAGCAACCAGTACGAAATGCTCACGTGTCACAATCAGGCATTTACCTGCGAAGGTTCGTCTTATGACGACGTGCGGGAACTTGTGATGCGCTTGCGAGCAGGGACGATCCTGCCTCACGTCTCGTACGCGAATGAACAGGTTAAGCCTGTCCCTCAGCAATTCTACGATTGGGTCGTGGCGGGCATCAAAATCTTCAAGCGCGACGTCCTTCGCATGAAAGGCGTCTACTGAATGATTCAATTCGGCGGCATGCGGACCAACTAGGTCCGCATGCCGCTTTTCTTTTACTTAAAGTACTTAAGCAAATTCGGCATTTGAGGGAAAGATGCAGGTATTGACATAAGTGGTTTTATACTATATCATTTTATAAAACAAATTCGAACAACCACAACCAAATGAATACGAGTCAGTCACTTTCAGAACTTCTTTTGTTGACGATGGAGGAGTTTGCTGACGAACACCGTCTCACTACCCGAACAAAAAACTGCCTTACTAAATCAGGCATACCGGACGTAGGAGTCCTGATCAGACATGATCCCGAAATGCTTTTGAGGATCGAGAGCCTTGGCAGAACGTCACTCACTGAAATTCAGGAAGCGATGGAAAACATGGCTTTGGGACTTCCGATGCATGCATCCATTTCCTCCTGCATCAATGACGCACCGGAATGGGCAAAGTCGGTTTTAGAAAAACCAATACCGGATCTGTCTGCCTGGGGTGCAACTACGCCAAACGGAATCCGTGTCATGTACCCAGACCTTGGATCACTCCTGGAATTTCAAAGAGGTCCGGAATGCGGGTTTGAAAAAGTCGCTTTGATCGGACTTTTTGAGACTTACTGGAAATCATTTGGTGGCACAGACAGTGACCTGGGGAAATTCCTAAGCATCATCGCTTCCTACGGCTTCTCGGTTTACAGAATGTATGGCGGATATCGCAAGGTTAGGGTGTGTCATATCACTTCCGTCCTTGCTTCGACACATTGATCCTCGGCCGCGGTTCTATTCCTATATGGAACCGCGGCCTTTCTTTTACCCTTTATATTTAGGCCAAAAAATGGTAGAAACAACATATGAATATCCTCAAGGTTGTGCCCTTCAAGAAGGCGTTCCGAACCGAATACCTCACCTACTTCACAACCAAAGACGTGTCGATTGGAAACATCGTTACCTTTGACATCAAGAGCAAGACCCACCAGGGCTTTGTCATAGACGTAGAGAGTGCAGAGACGACCAAGTCAGACATCAAACAGGCAACGTTCAGCCTCAAGAAGATCAAGTCCGTATACAAGGAGACCATCTTCAACTCGGCGCTCGTGCAGACGCTCAAGGATGCCGAGACTTTTTATGCAACATCAATCGGCGCACTGAGCACGCTCATCGCTCCGGCGTTCGTTCTGAAGGACATCAACGCGTTCAAGATCCCCTACTCAGACACCATTGCACGCAAGGACTCGACAGAGCAGTACGCAATACAGGAACCGGATGCCGAGAGGTACTCGAGCTACAAGCGACTCATCCGCGAGGAATTTGCAAAAAAGAAGTCGGTGCTACTTGTGTGCCCAACCATCGAGGATGCTGAGTATGCGTTCAAGGAATTATCAAAAGGTATCTCTGAAAACTCATACCTGTTTGCCAGCCACATCAAAAGTTCTGAACTGACACGCAAATGGGCAGAGGCCATAAAGAATGAGAAACCGGTTCTTATAGTATCAACAGGACATTACGCGTTCGCTCCCCTGTCGAGGATCGGTTCGGTTGTTGTAGAAAAAGAATCATCAAAGCTGTACAAGTCTCAGACCGCTCCCTATGCGGATTACCGTGTTCTGCTTGAGATGTACGCACGGAATCTCGGCGCACGATTCGTTGTCGGAGATTTGATATTGCGACTCGAGAGTCATCTCAAGATTGACCAGTTCACCATGCATGAATATTCGCCGCTCAAGTTCAGAGCGCTCACAACAGCCCAGTCCGAAGTGGTTCCAATGAACAACCGAGAACATACAAAAGGTGACGAGTTCGCAATCTTCTCACCTCAGATGCTTCAGATGATACACAATGCCCACCTGGAAAGTGAGCACGTCTTGCTACTCTGTGCTCGCAAGGGTCTCGCCTCATCAATAGTCTGCATGGACTGCGGGCATACCGTAAAATGTACAAATTGCGACTCACCGATGGTACTGCATGGCAAAGACGCTACGGACAAATCAAACTACTTCCTCTGCCACAGATGCAACGAGCACAGGCACGCAGGAGAGTTGTGCGTGCACTGCGGAGGCTGGCGTCTCAAGACGCTGGGTGTCGCGACAGAGCTGATCGAGCAGTACATCATGGAGAAATTCCCCAACGCGGCAGTATTCGTCTTTAACAGTGACCGTATTAAAACACAGAAGCAGGCGCGCAAGTTCATAAGCGACTTCTATGCAACGCCTGGCGCAATTCTGATCGGAACCGAGATGGCGCTTCTGTATACAAAGGAAGAGATCGCGCACATCGGCGTCGTATCGATTGATAGCATGTTCTCTATTCCGGACTTCAGCATACATGAGAGAATCTTGACCAATCTCTTGCGCGCCAAATCACTTGCCTCAAGAACGTTCATCCTGCAAACACGCAACCCGGACTCGCCAATTATCGGCTTTGCGCATTCTGGCAACATCCGCGAGTTCATACGGGCGGAACTCAAAGAACGAAAGACATACTCATACCCACCGTACTCCTTCATGATCAAGATCACACTCCAAGGCACCCCGTCCAAGGTACACGAAGAGGCAACCAAGATAAAGGAATTCCTTAAGGGGTTCGAGCTTTTTGGGTACCCGATCCTGACACAGACCAACCGCAACAAGCTCACCTACGGACTCCTGATCCGACTCGAACAGGACGGTTGGCCCAATGTCGCCCTGGTAGAAAAGTTGAGGGCATTGCCACAATATATTAAAGTAGTGGTACAGACGGATAATATTTTTTAATGATTAAAAAAATCGTACAGCAAGATAATAGCGTACTCAGAAAGATCGCCGAACCGATCGCTGTTTCAGACATCACAAAACCAGATACCAAGAAAATGCTGGTCGAGATGTTTGGCTCACTGGCAACACAGCACGACGGAGTTGCATTGGCAGCTCCTCAGATTGGATACTCCAAACGAGCCTTCATTGTGTCACCTAACATTTTTGATACAGGAATCATTGTTCCTTTGGTATACATCAATCCAGTTATCATTAAGCGGTCTCGTGACAAGAAGCTCATGGAGGAGGGGTGTCTCTCGTGCAGATGGCTGTACGGGCAGACCAAACGATCAAGCCGGGTAACTGTGCGCGCATATGATGAGAAAGGAACCGAGTTCGTCATTGAAGGCAAAGGTCTCCTGGCCCAGATATTCCAACATGAGATTGACCATCTGGACGGCATCCTCTTTATAGACCACGCCAAGAAACTCCGTGAGATTGAGCCCGAATAAAACAAACACATGAAATACAATTTTGCCTTTTTTGGAAGTGACGAGTTCAGCATAATCGTCCTAAAGCAACTCCTGACAGCGGGTTTTGTTCCGTCACTTTGCATAACGCAACCCGACAAGCCCAAGGGTCGCAAGCTTGTCCTGACACCAACACCGCTGAAAGAGTTTTGCATCTCCAACAGTATACCTGTTATCACACCTGAAATTTTGGACAAGAAGGAAATCATTGCCCCCGCATCAGCACAGGATGCCGAGGTCGCGTACGACTTCTTTGTCGTCGCATCATACGGCAAAATCATCAAGCAATATATCCTGGATATCCCCGCACGCGGCTGCCTGAACGTACACCCCTCACTCCTGCCCCAACTACGCGGTGCGTCTCCTATTGAAACTGCAATTCTACATGACATGAAAGCAACCGGGGTCACAATCATGCTCATGGATGCACAGATGGATCACGGTCCTATTCTTATGCAAAAGTCACACACATTCAATGAGTGGCCGACGACCAAAAAAGAAGTTCATGACACGTTAGCCGAACTTGGCGGAAGTGCGCTTGCACAGGTTATACCCGAATTCATGAACGATAATCTCAAAGCAATTCAACAAGATCATACCCAGGCAACCTTTACCAAGATGATTCAGAAGGAGGACGGCAGAGTTTCTTTGGAAGACTCTGACTACGCGACATACCTTAAGTATCTCGCACTGACACCTTGGCCAGGACTCTTTTTCTTTATTGAAAAACAAAATAGGCAGATCCGAGTTAAAATCGAATCCGCCCATTTTGATACCAACCTTGGTTTCATTATTGACTCGGTCGTGCCAGAAGGCAAGAGCACCATGTCATTTGAGTCATTCCGTAACGGGTACCTGAAGTAAGTTACTTTAGTACGACTTTCTCAAGAATGACATCCTCGAGAGGTTGATCGTTTAGACTGTTAGTCTTTACTTGTGAAATCTTCATAACGACATCCAGACCGCTTGTCACCTTACCAAACACTGAGTGCCTGCCATCAAGATGCAGGTTATCGTTGACGTTGACAAAGAATTGGCTTCCGTTGGTATTTGGACCAGAATTAGCCATGGAGATGGTTCCAGTAACGTTGGACAGTCCCTCACCGAACTCATCAGCAAACATATAGCCAGGTCCGCCTGTTCCCCATCTTGCGCGAAGTGATTCCTCCTTGGACTGAGGATCTCCACCCTGGATCATGAAGCCCTCGATCACTCGATGAAACTTCTGACCGTCGTAGAACCCTTCAGACGCGAGCTTTACAAAGTTTGCGACTGTCTTGGGTGCTTTTGCCACCTCAAGCGTAAGAGTGAATTCTCCCTGATTGGTAATGAACGTCGCGGTGCTTGCATCGGAATACAATCTTTCCTCCGTATTTGCAATTACTGTCTCTTTTGTATCTTCCGATTTTTGAACCATACTATATAGAATTACGATGAATAATATTCCTCCCAAAATTGCTGCTACCTGCCAAAATTTAACCATGTTGATATTTATTTTCCTCTTAACATTTTTTTAATCATGCGAGCTCCCCTCTTTACGAGCTCGAAGCGCCTTGTTCGAGACTTGCTGATTTGTCTTTCGACCTGATCTCGCACGTCATCGATCGCAGCTCGCATATCGAACTTGTTTGAACGGGCCCTGAAGAGGTCTCCCTTGTGCGTAATGTTCGCCTCTGCACGAAAGACTTCCCCCTTACGGTGATGCGTCGAACGCTCCACCTCGAACTCAATCAATACCTCCTCGTCTGCAGAAGGGTTGAAAAACTTATCGACAGACGACATCTTACTTCTAATGAACTCTTCGATACCCGGAGTCATGGTGAAGTTTGTACTTTTGATGTGTAAATTCATGATACGTTAATTTTAGAACGTCGCAAGTAATATATTCAATTATAGTGTGCACTTTGTTTTCCTGAGCTTTTGTTTTCCACAAAACTTTACTTAATGGGGTTTTCACCCTTAATAATTCGGAACAGAAACATCACGATGGCTATCACGAGTAAGATGTGAATAAAGTTACCGATCGTGTAAACCCCAACGACTCCGAGAAGCCACAGAATGAGTAGGATAATTGCAATTGTCGTAAGCATATATGTTATATAGTTACTAATAAATTGATTCCATGTGGTATACATTATTCCCTTTCGAGCGAAGCGAGTTAGGAAATAACTTATGCCCTTGTGGCATACACCCCACATATTTATTCTACTCTTCTGACAGGATATGGCTAGTAACACTAAGCACTGACCCCTTCATTATCGGAGGCCTTTTTAGTCCGTTTTATCTCATTTAAAACCTTCCAGAACTCAATTACACCCCTTTTGGTTCGTGCAGAAAATGGGATTATGTGTGCATTGTCTCCTACCTCTAGTCGGGTTCGTCCAAGTGTCTTGGCGATCTCACTTTGATTGAGCTTGTCCGTCTTGTTGAGCAGGATAATCATCGGTTCCTGAGAACGGTATAGCAGCTCAATAATCTCTCGATCAAGCTCCTGGATGCCGAGTTTGGCATCAATGATAAGTACATGGACCCGCATGTTCACGTGCGTATCGCACATAAACCAGAAGATAAGGTCCTGCAGCTTGTCCTTCTCGACCTTGGACATCTTGGCGTATCCGTACCCGGGCAGATCTACGAAATACAGATTGTCATTAATATTAAAAAAGTTAATCTGGCGAGTCTTACCAGGTGCAGATGAAGACTTCGCCAATCCGTTACGACCGACGATCGCATTGATACTGGAAGACTTGCCGGCATTGGAACGCCCATAAAAAGCAATCTGCGGCACGTTTACAGGCCACGGTTGATTGTCCTTAACTACTCCCCAGATAAATTCCGCCTTCTTGATAAGCATATATGTAATATAAATCTAACACGCCCATGGGCTGTTTGTTACTTCTTTTTCTTCGTCACCTTCTTCACAACCTTCTTGAGTCCCTTCTTTACGAACTTCTTTGGAGTAAAGCTAGACTGTACTCGGTATTCCTCTGAGTCGTCCACCACCTCTGAACCGTCCTCGCTTACAGGTGCAGCGGGCATAAGCAGCTTAAGTACCTTGTCCAGCTTGTATGAGAGGTTCTCTACCTGCTTCTGGAGGTTGTCGATCCGCGGATCTGGTACCTGATGAACTGGCACCGAGAAAGATCGAGAAGGAGTGTCACGCTTGTCGAATCGACCTCCCTTAGATGAAGAGTCGTTCTTGTCGAAGCAGTTCTTGCAGAAGACCGGCCGATCCTCGCTCGGTCGGAATGGAACCTCGCAGTTCTGTCCACATGAGCTGCATGTCGCTCGGTGCAACACAAGCTTGCCACCAGGTCCGACCTGGCCTCGTGCGGGCTTGTCGTCCCATCGCTTTGGACCACCAAAAGACGATCGTCCAGAAGGACGGTCCCCAAATGAAGGCCTGTCACCAAAGCTTCGCGGTCCTCGTGAGCCAAACTTACCTGCTCCACGATCGCCAAATTTACCTGTTTTCTTAAAATCTCTCATTGTCTTATTACGTAGTTATTTAGTAGTACTGGACGAGTCTATACCAAAAGACATTAAAAAGCAAGTTTTTTGGCACTTTGTCAATGGGTGGTTGTCCCGATACGCCAAGCGTGCAGCACCCCCTCACAACCTGCCAAGCGACTCTGTCCGGAAGGGCCGTTTCCAAGCGCTTGCCTCGTCTAGCGGCTGAGGACAACTATCAGATTATTTTGGCTCGTCCTCGAGTAGTTGTATAACTTTTTGGATGCACTTGTCCGGTTTCTTCTTAACGTCATGCTCCCAGAACCTGACGTACCGCCAACCAGACTTGGTAAGCGCACGGCGATTTCGTCTGTCACGCTTCATGTTGTTCTCAATCTTTGTAATCCAGAATTCCTGCGTCAGTTTCTTCTTGCGCTGCTCGAACTTATATCCGTGCCAGAAATCCCCGTCCACAAAGACAGCGATCTTCTTTGAGATAAACGCGATGTCTGGTCGACCGAATATCTTCTTGTAGTTCTTGCGGTACCTGTATCCGAGCGGATACACGACCTTGGCCAGCTTCTTTGCGAACTCCTTCTCAAGCATGCTTTCCGAGCGGATCTTGGACATAACCTCGCTGCGCTTTTCCTTGGTGAAGATGTCAGGCATTGTTCAGGCAGTATACCAAAAGAGTGGACATGCTTTGCAGTACTTCCATTCCACATTAAATTGGTAAAGCAAACCTTAGTACTGCTTATGCGTGTAATCCAATCTGCAGCTCATACAACCTGCGGTATTCTCCACCATCAACCTTCAACAATTCCTCGTGCGTTCCGCTTTCTATAATCTTACCCTCTTTGAAAACAAGAATCTGATCTGCCTTGCGAACGGTACTTAGTCGGTGTGCAATGATGAACGTCGTCTTGCCCGTCATAAGCTGATCAAGTGACTCGGTGATGATCTTCTCGGATCCTGCGTCGAGCGCAGAGGTCGGCTCATCCAGAATAAGAATCTTGGGGTTGCGCAGGATTGCGCGCGCAATAGCGACACGCTGCTTTTGTCCAACCGACAACTTAACTCCTCTCTCGCCAACGATCTGATTCCACTTTTCAGGAAACTTTTCAATGAAATCGAGGGCATGCGCTTTGCGAGCTGCCTCCTTCACTTCCTCATCTGTCGCGTCAAAGCTTCCGTACTTGATGTTGGTCAGAATCGTATCGTTAAAGAGCACGACCTCCTGTGGCACGATCGCGATCTGTTGACGCAACCTGCGCAGGTGCACGTCTCGGACATCATGGCCGTCGATTAGCACTTCTCCCTTATTTGCGAAATTATATGCGGAAACAAGATCGATCATAGTAGTCTTGCCCACACCGGACTCCCCGACAAGCGCGACAAGCTGCCCAGCTTTCACGGAGAAGGAAATGTCCTCGAGCACTTGCTTGCCTTCTTCGTATTGGAAATAGACGTTCTTGAACTCGATGTCACCATGCAGATCAAGTGACACCGCATCAGGCTTGTCATAGGGTTCGGTGGAGATTTGCAGGATCTTCTCAGTATCCTGGATGTTCACAATTCCGTTCTGAATTGTCTGCCAGTTACGCGCGATGATTGTAAACGGACCGAACACCATCGACGCATAGGCATTGAACGCAATCAGCTCTCCAAGCGTCATGGTACCCTGCTGGATGTATACGATGGACAATATGAAGACGATGACCTGCGTCGCGAGGATGGTCATGCGCTGGTAAAGGGTCAGTCCTCCCCACACATTGGTCAGTCGCACCCACAGCGGCAGCGCCGACTTCATCTTGGTCGAAAGCCTGTTGATCTCATGATCCTCGGCCGCCGCCTGCTTGATTGCAAGCGTGTTCCCGACAACGTCATACGACTCACCAAACACATAATTGAGCACGTCCCAGTATTCTGCCTGGTACGAAGCGGTATCCTGAATCTTGGTAGAAAAGATGAAGACATAGACCACGACACCTATCAGGAGAACAAGCGCAAGGATTGGCTGCAAATAAAACGTCACACAGAACGCGATAAAGATACTTAGAATTTGTGGACTGAGGTCGATAACGATTCGCCCAGCGATTGTCTCGAGTGCATTTGCTGCCACGTTGATCTTGTTGCTCACCTCGCCAATCTTGTTCGTCTTGTGGAACGACATGGGCAAGAGCAGAAGAAACCCGAATCCCTTGCTCAGATAGTCGAGCCAGATGGTGTTCGAGAATTTCTCACTGAGCAGATTGATCTTCCAATCGAGTATGTACGTTATCAGCTGTACGACTGCCCACAGGACCAGGAGGAATATGTACAGTGGCATGGTCTGTGACAAAATCGTAACAACACTTGGACTAACGATGCTGTCAAAGAAGCGGCCGATCACGTACGGTACGATTCCATTTCCTATTGCAGAAAAAATACCCATCACACTGAGAACGATAATCTCGCGACGGTACTGGCTGATGTACTTCCAGAGAACCTTGAGTCCTGTGGTGATGTTCTGTCTGGTTAGCTTTTCCTCCTTCGCCGTATCTAGAGTTTGTTCATTTTGCATAAATCGCAGTATAGCATAGGGCCTCATATTAAAAAGCACCCTCCGGATTTGTTCGGGAGGGTGCTGGGTTTTGCTTTGAATTGCTACTCTCCTACCAACACCTTGTTGAGGTTTGGGTCCAAGTAGTCAGGAGTACCCACCGTACTGAACGAGAGACCGTTTTCAGAAATCATCACCAGCGGACACTGGCAATCGGATTCCCTCTTGCATCCAGGGCAAACCGCGTATCGATCGACGACCTCTTTCTCGAGATCGATTCCCTCGATATACGCCAGGGTCAAAAGCCAGTTGAAGAGGTCAGCTAATTCTCTCCGACAGGCCTCCAACTTTGCTCGTGGGTAAATCGGAGTGTCAGGACCATTCACACTCAGTATTGCAAACTCACCGAATTCGCTGGTGAAGCGCAAGAATGCTTTTTCAAATTTTCCCATGTTGCGGTGGCCATACACGGTCTTGAAGTGTGCCTGCCACTGACGAATCGTCCAACCCCGCTGCTCTTCATGAAGAACGTATTTGGTCGGGTCAGGACGCTTTTCTGTGCAGTCGCAAGGCAGGTTGCCGCAATAGAGGCATCCATAAAGTGGAAATTTTTCCATCAAGCCAAGCTCAAGGTCGAGATGGGTCCCGTAATAGTTAACACAGCTTATGAAGTAACTGACAGCGCGAGCAAGTCGTCCACAAATCCGCTCGTCCTTTCGTTTGGCATCGGCAATTCTGCCAACCCGCCTGTTGAAGTGCATTGCTCTCTCTGGAAGCGAACCGTTGGTAAAGTAGTTCCGCAAGTCGTACAGTCCCGCAAAGTGCAGTTGAAGGCCCTTGATTGTAGTGTTCATGTTCGTAATAAGGTTCAGGTTTTTGTTCTGAAACTCATACTACACAAAAATGTGGGGTGTGCAATTGAATGCCCCAATTATCACGTAGACAAGATTCATACTTAGAATCTTAAGCAATTAAAAAGCACCTGGTTAAACTGGTGCACTTCTGCTCCCCCGGCAGGATTCGGTCACAAGTCCGACAAAGCATAGTCGCTTCGCTCCTTGCTTTGTTCGGCTTTCGACCCCGACTCAGCAAAAAGTTTTCGCTATCGCTCCAAACTTTTTGCTTCCGTCTTTCGAATCCTGCGGCTACAGCTAAAAACAAAATCGCCCAACGCATTCGCATTGGGCTCTTTGTTTTTATGCTCCCCCGGCAGGATTCGAACCTGCGGCCAATCGATTAACAGTCGATTGCTCTACCGCTGAGCTACAGGGGAATATTTGGTTCGAATGAACCAGTGCCCATCATAGCAAAAGAAGTGATCAAACTCAATATTTGACTAATACGCCCTTCTATCCTAGTATCTCGCATGGAGAGACCTTTGCTCTGACTTGATCTGCTGGTCCGCCCCAGGGCTCGGGGGAGCGCCGTAACAATCCCTCAATCAAGTCGCCCGCACCCCGTTGATCCTCTCACGGGTTGCGGGCCTCTTTTTATTATAGAGACCAATGCGGTATACTATCCCCAATGGGAAAAATGAATCCGAAGATTATCGCGCTCTCGTCCTCTCCGTCACGAGGCCGCAACTCTGACAGCATGTTGGATGCCTTTCTGGAAGGCGTGGCGACACACCCGTCGATTGTTTTTGAAAAGATATATCTAGAAGACATTGCGATTGACACATACAAATTTGAGAACGGAACCGGACCGCAGGAACACGAGACTGACTTCAAGGAATTGACCGAGAAAATCAAATGCGCGCAGGGGCTCGTTATTGCAACTCCTACATATAACTTTTCCGTACCTGCCCACCTCAAGAACTTCATCGACCGACTGAGGTTTTTTGCCCTGGATATGAAAAACACCAACAGGATTGGTCAGCCGATCGGTGGTTTAAATTACCTCAAGACATTCTTTCTTGTCTCTGGCGGAACACCCAAATGGGCCGAGACACTGCTCTTCTTTGCCTTTCCTGCTTTCTGGCTGCGTGCAGTATTCCTTTACTTCGGGAGCGACTGTCTTGGAGCATACTACAGCGGTGATGTTGCCTCGTTTAAAAACGAGAAAGTCCTACGCAAATGTAAAAGGCTTGGCAGACGGTATGGAAAGCGACTCATCAAGAACTCTCGACACCAGATCACGGAACGACTCTTCTGGAGGCCGCCACAGAGAGACGCTGAGCAGGGATGACAAAAGGGTCCGGCGATCGCCGGACCCTTTTGTCATCCCCAGTCTTATTTTTTACGATCATCCACTATCTTACCATCATCCAGATGAACGATACGCTTGGCCATCTTGGCATATTCCGCTTCGTGCGTCACCATGATAATGGTCTGCCCTGACTTGTTCAGCTCCTGGAATATCTCCATCACCTGCTTGGAAGAATAGTTGTCCAGGTTGGCAGTCGGCTCGTCCGCAAAAAGAATCTTGGGCTTGTGCACGATCGCTCGAGCAATCGATACGCGCTGCTGCTCTCCTCCCGAGAGGTTTGCAGGAACGTTCGCGAGCCGATGTCCCAACCCCACCTTCTCAAGTACCTCCTTTGCGTGCCTGTACGCAAGAGTCTTCTTCTCACCTTTCATAAGGAGAGGTAGCGCAACGTTTTCGATCGCGGTCAGGTCTGGCAGGAGCGCATAGTCCTGGAACACGTACCCTAGGTTTTTGAGCCTGAACTGCGAGCGTTTTTCAGATGCGAGACCGATAACATCCTTGCCATCGATGACGATTGATCCGGACGTCGGGTCGTCCAACATACTCATCTGGTAGAGAAAGGTACTCTTACCGGCACCAGAGCGCCCCATGATTGCAACAAAGTCCTTCTCATCCGCGTGAAAGTCGATCCCTTTAAGTACCTTGGTCTCAACCTCTCCGTCCATGTATGTTTTTGTAAGATTTTTAATTTCAATCATATATCTAAATATTATCGACCAAGGATCGAGTCCAGCGTATTCTTGCGCACGATCATACGTGCAGGAACGTATCCAGCAATAATCGTCGCAACAATGAGCAGTCCCATTCGGATCATTGTGCCGACAAACGACGCAACGAGAATTCCATCACTGAACGGGAAGTCGATCGGGTTTGCGGTGAAGTACGGTTGCAAGAACCCATATACCATTACAAGTCCAATTACGGATCCACACACTGCGTAAAAGAACGACTGCATCACGTATGAGAACTCGATTGCCCGCCCACTGATTCCGATTCCCTTAGCGATACCGATGAACTTTCGACGCGTAATCGCATTGATGAAGATCACGATAAACACGGTAATGGAAGCGACCGCAAGTCCGATTGATGAGATCGCGTTACCAAGCAAGGCAAACGTTGCCTTGATGTCCTTGAGGAACTTTGGCTCTGCCTCAGAGAACGTCTGTACCTTAGCGAACTCATCCACGCCAGCAGCCTTGAGTCGTCGCGTGATTTCGTCCGCTGCAACCCCGGGCTCTGTCTTGATCGAGATCTCATCCACGTTGAAA
>JACCDW010207736.1_pt1 | contig 28058 bp, 29 predicted proteins | sample 7449781 | NCBI WGS metagenome assembly JACCDW01 (sample SAMN15323449, study PRJNA562643) | freshwater metagenome | isolation source: river surface water | place: USA:Blue River Watershed | collected 2017-08-18
ATTTTTCAGCCTACCAAAAGGCCCAAGGAGGGAAGATTGTCTTGAAGGTCCTTGCAGAGTGGTTTGACGGCCGTGGAAAAAATAGCCGGATGATGGTGCCTGCAAGGATCACTGAGCAATTCATTGACAAGGTGGTAGCCCAAGCTGGCGGGGAGCGCCTCGACACTTCAAGTCTTGCTTCCGGCGAGCGCAGTGCAGACTATTTGCTGGGGCGGTATGCGTTTGAACTGAAGGATCTCCAAGAAGAAGCGATGGAGAAAGGGCCGCATCAAGAAAGGCTGGCGGAACTGTTCCGAGCCTACGCACGGGGCAAAACGCAGGTATCAATTGACCCATCGACCCTGTCAAAAGGCGATTTCCAAAAGTATCTTGATATCTTGGGACGGCCAATTCAAGGGCATGTCCGATCAGCTGCGGGACAGATCAAGGCAACCAGGGAACGAATGGGGCGACGTGACATGCTGGGCGGATTGATACTGCTTAATACGGGTTTCAGTACCTATCCACACGATCAGTTTGCTACCCAAGTCGAACGTTTTGCGCGCAAGGATTCGAGTGAGTTCAGTGATGTGATTTCCATAAGTATCTGGAACAACACCAATGGATTTGATACCTACGTCCAGTACAAGATTTCTCCCGAGCAGACTGATACGCCTGAGATTCTTGCCTTCCAAGATTCGTTTGATAAGTGCTTCATGGAGATGATGACCGCGATGATGAGGGGTGAAATTCCAGACGATAAGAATGCTGCGCCCGTGTCTCGCACGGTTGGGTTCTCTCGCAGCGGAATCGATTTTTCATGGGAAGCACCCAAGTTACCCTTACCCTGGGAAAAGTAACCCGCAAGGCACATAGCAATTCATGCCTTCTCTAATCGACCTGCAATGCATCAGCCAACGAACAAACCAAAGCAAAGTTTGGCCGACATGACGCCTGTTCGTGTGGAAGCGGATTGAATTACAAGAAATTCAGCCTCCTCAACGCTGGTCTGGGTATCGCAGGCCTCTCAGCTACGAGCTTTCACACCAAGTTTATGCCGTGTTAGGCTGCGCCAGATGGATGAGTTCACCGACACCAACCAACCTTGGCTTGAGCAAGTGTATGGAAGCTTCAATGCTTCGCGGCTTGACATGCGACTCTTTGGCCGTCATCCAGAGGAGTTCCATCCCGATTCAACGACCGTTGGCGCGATGGCAACCTATGTGCATGAGCACATGCACTACTTCCAAACCCTCTTCACTGGATTTGGGCACATTTTTTGGTCTAGCCATCGTCAGTCCACCGGTTACTCTGTTCGGATCTGGACTGAGCTTGCGGGAAAGGGCCTTGGCTACCGGCTTCCGCTTGCAGCGTATTCCGATGATCCCGTAGGAGGCCCTATTGCCTTGACCACGGACCTTAGTGCACGGGAAATGGCCCGGCTATCGGCTGCGCGCTTCAACCTACCAATTCCGAACTGGACGTTTAAGGAGCTCAAGACGCGATTGCTTAAAACAGATTGGGTTATCAACCCAGTAGTTGAGTTGGCTGGGGAAAAGGTGTGCTTACAGGGCAAAGACATCCTGGAAGGTCAGGCCCACTTTGTTGAGCGCACGCTAGTCGAGTCACTGACATCGAATAGCGAAGTCTCTTGGGATCGGACAGGAGTCCCCCCCAATACACTCGCGCGTTCGACTATTTCGTCGAACGATGTGGACATGCTCGTAGCGCCGAGTTCGCGGTTGTTTGTGATCTGGCGCAGCAAACTTCTTGGGCTTCTCCAGTTCCAAAAACCGAAGAAGAATGGCGTAGGTCTAGTCCATCTTGGCGCTTTGTACAGATCACTAATCTTCTTGCAGCCGATAACAGTCTTTCATTTGGAACGCCTGCGGACTGGCCAAACCGATTCTCAGAACTTGCTGCGGATCTTTTTTCAAGGCTCGGCTACTTGGCTCCTGAGAAAATCATTGAGGAGCGACTTGAAGCATTCACCCGTGTTCCCAGGTTGCTCGAGGTCGAGCAGGTAATGAAGGCGGCGATGGAGTTTCGTTTGGAGCGACCTTGGATGATTGCGAACCCCGCCGCCGACTCTCTTTGGCTCCAAGAATTGTTGGAGAAGTTCAGAGCGCCGGTTGTCGTCATCGATGGCGCTTTTGGAAAATTTGGAGAGGCTCCTATCAAGGGCGACCAGATCATCTTTGAACTGCACTACCAAGCTATAGCGAACCAGTTGCTTGGGCCCATCATGACGGATGACAACGGCACTGATTACCTACAGTGCGGATTCGGTCTATTCAAGGTCGATAAAGGGTGTCCGTATCAGACGTCTCACAACTGTAGCACCCGATTTATTCCGAGCAGCGGACCGCCGGTACCTACAGCGCTCAAGGACATCGACGAAGTAGGTGGCTGTTCATTCGCATTTGCGTTGCAAAGCATTACCGGCGATCTCCAAGCGATTCAACTTGTGCCTCATGCGCGGTTCCCTATCATGTAGATAGCTGACGTTCCCAACGGCAGCAATGGATCGATTTCAGCCAATGGGTAACGTTAGGTCGTGGTCTGCTCCCAGCCTATTCAGGAGGTTTGCTGGATGTCAGCAACGCAGGGAATCGCACCACTGAATTCCCCAATTGGTTAATCAAGACCCTGTCTTGAACCATCTAGTGCTTTTTCTTCGTCCTGCTTCCCCTGCTCTTCAGGGCTCTCGATGCGTGCGCCCTCAACCAACAGCACTCCAGACTTCGTTACCTGGATCAGGTTGACGGCTCCCATGATCGTCCATGGGATTTCCTGAACGATCGGATCATTTGTGGTGTCGTATTGCTTGGACATGGTCTTAGCGTCCTGCACCCAGACGACGGTCATTCTCAAGCCTGGCTTTGGCCATAGTTGCGATGCTTGGCTGAGCGCGTAGGGCCATCTTGTCCAATGCGTCATGCACAGGCAGATCGCCAAAGATGGACGCGTAGGTTTCTGGCCGGGCACAACCGTCCTCTAGAACAGATTCACTTTCCGCCGTAGCCATGACGATGGCGGGTACCTTGTCGATCTTGAATTGCACGAATGGCTCCGGTGAGATTTCCCACTGAGCCCCTGATTTGTTCAAGCGCTGCAGGGTCGCCCGAGTCTCACTGAGCTTGTCGCCCACGAAACCTCGCATCATGAGTACGGCGTTGAAGCGTTTGGCCTGGGCTGCATACTGCTCCAGCATTTGCACGGGCATCGACATGGAGACAAAGATCATCAGATCAGCTTGCGGCGGCTTAGGTGGGGCATCGGGGCTGGCGACCGGTTTGCGAGACTTGGCCAGTCGGTCGAAATCTTCTTTGCTCAGACGGTTTCCTACGGGAGTATTGGGTGCCTGCGAGCTGCCCGCTGCAGTAGTCGCAGTTTGGCCTCCCGGAACTTGACCGCGGTTAGTGGCGCTCATGTTCTTCAGTGCATCCATGATGGCTTTTTGTTGCTCCGCAGTCTCATTGAAACCAGGAAGCTTTTCTAGGCCCTCAGTCTGAGCCAGCGCACTCAGTGACACTGCTGCGCCTAGTGCGATGAGGATCATCTTCATGCTCGGCTCCTATTGAAATGAGGCAGGTGACACCACACCCGCACAGCAATCACGTTTACGAAAAATGGCATAGCCAAAGTCTTTGAAATTGGCCAAGGGCATTTGAGTGTTGACCTCGCGGGCGGCTAAATTTCGGCCGATCGGCGTACAGCACCCGCCCAATAAGGTCTTGTTGGATTCAGGGATAGGAAAAAGGCGTTGTAGCTTGTATTGCCGCTTTTTCATGATGATCTCAGGCGGCATATTCCCCGGGCTGCCTGCACACATGGCCGCTTGTGTATGACTGCCAGTACAACCTGGTTCGCCAGGCTCACAGGCATAGGATCTACCGCTGCCCTTTGTAAATAGGCCAGCCATTTCACGCATCGCATGGGCTTCGGCCAGCATCCGCGTAGCCAGCAAATGTCCCGTGCCATCCATGGTTCGGTGGTCCTTGACGTTGCCGGTCAAAGGGTAAATTGGTCCCCAAGACCCTGCTTGCCAAAAGATCTCGTTTCGAGGGAACCCCACCAGGGCGGCTGTCGCGTCCACACCTGCGGCCATGACACCAGGGACGTTCCCGAATGCGTAGGAGATGGGCATCTTGATGAGTGCGAGTTGGTCATCGTTCCAAGTCGGATCGAACTCGCTGGTCCAGCCGACATCAAACGGTGAACGGTCCGAGCAGGCGTCATCCAGTACGGCTTCGAGCAAGTACATCATGGGGCTGACGTAGTAGGCCGAATGGCGAAACGCTGACTTACGGCGTGGATCTGTGGGCGCGATGACACCGTACTCAGATTGACCCCAAGGAATCGGCAATTTGAGCCCTCCCAATGTTGGAAGGCACCCAGGCTCGGTGTGAACGTCCACCATGTAGGACATCTCCCAAAACCCGACGGGGACACCGATGGTTAATTTCTCGGGGCAGACACAAATGGGTGATGAATCCGCGGCCGTCTTGAAGTCCTCGGCGCCACTGCCAATTGTTTGGACGCCAAAAACCTTGAAGGGGAACATGCAACTCCAGCACACGTCAGTGATGAAGTTGGGGAAGTTGTTCGGGCATAGAGGGGAAGCTCTTGCAGGTTCCGCCAATATTGAAAGGCACAGCGCCAAAAGGGCAAGAATGGAGCGGATCATTGAACGATCTCCTGAACCTTGAGTAGCACGCCCTCTTGTGAAACGACGGAAGGAAGGTGCTTGATCTTCATGCGCGTGTGAAGGCCGGGTACGTCCAGATAGACGTTGCGCCCCAGTGCATGCGAGGCTTTGAACACTGAGCCACCGAGCAAAATGATCTTGTCCTCTGGTGCTGCAGATGTTTTTGCCAATCGGATCTGTTTGGGATCCTTCGCATCAATAAAGAACAGTTTTTTCGTCATCGGGATGACGGCCAAGGGATTGATCTTCGTCCCAGCCGCAACAACCAGACTGCCTCGTCCATCCGTAATGGTTTCAGTGACTGTGTGAGTGAGATCAACCAAACGCGTGGCATTGACCTTGGCATCTGAGATACCAGCCGGCGTCGCTACGTTCTCAAGTGATGCCAGATAGCGCTCCTGAGCCCCTTTGAGCATGGCATCTCTTCCTCCATTGGCCATCTTTTGACGCACAGCGTCCTTCATGACCGCAATGGCGTCTCGCTCTTTGATTGGATAGGTGCGGCCCCAGACCCCTAAGCTCTCTGCATGCGCCGGGCCAAGGCATGCAAGAGTTGCAGTCGCCATCACCCGTCGAAAGAAGATTGGAGTCATAGCGGGGTCACTTCTTTGCCAGCATCTCTTCAAGTCGAGGGTTCTCAGCGAATCCCTTGAGGGTCATGCCGTTTTCGAAAACGATGGCGGGCGTACCCTGGAAGTTATTCTTTTTGAAGAGTGCCAGGTTTTTTTCGGTCAAGCCGTTGTCGCATTCCTTGACCACCGGGCGCGCACCGTCGATCATCATGGAAGTCCACATCTTGGCCCGGTTTTCGGGTTTTGCGCAGTTGATTGCATTGGCCTTGGCCACCGAATCAGCTCCGAGAATGCCTAAAGGGAACGTATAGATCGTCACATCTTTGATTTGGCTGAGGTTGGCCTCCAAGCGCTTGCAGTAGCCGCAGTTGGCGTCCGCAAACACAACCATCTTGCGTGTTCCCTTGCCGTGGACCACTTTGACCGCATCGCCAAGTGGCAAGCCTGAAAAGTCGATTCGATTGATTTCCGCACGGCGCTCTTCACCTATGTTTCGCTGTGTCACCATATTCACCATGGTGGGAAAGAAATACTGGCCAGTGGCGTCCACATAAAGCAACTCGGTCCCAAAAATTGCTTCGAAAACTCCAGGCGCAGGCGTTTCGTTCACTTTCGTGAAGCCAATGTTGGGGTATCCCTTCTGAATTTTGTCTAGTAATGCATCCGTTGCTGGTGATGCTGCGGCGCTCAAGGACACGACCAGTGTGCTTAAAAGTCCTAGAACGCTAATGGCGAATGATTTCATGTTGAAAACCCCTGTGTTGCGAATAATGTGTTGCTTGACTCGAAAAAATGCGCCCTACTCTTGCTCAGCGACTTCGGTTTCTCGGATGGCCATTGCGATCTGGTCTTCCGTGCACAAGCCCCAGTGAAGGAGAGCTTGTTTGAGATCGACGATCTTTCCCTCCATGCGCCGCTCATGAACTTCACGCTTGATCCGCTCAAGGTCTGAGACGTTTAGGATTCCTTGGTAGGTCAGACGTTGCTCCCAGCGCAATCGGCTCGGGGTGTAAGAGCCGTCACGAATGGCAGTGACAACCTCTGCAAGGGTGGTCTTCCCTTCCAGAACCAGGCGCACACCTGCCTGAGCCAGTGTTTCGAATTGCTCCTGCTCAATAGCCATCTCCATGATCCGAGGCACCCAGGTCGCAATGTCCCCCTCACCCGCTTCTAGGAACCGCCTTATTTCGTCGGTGATCTTGATCATTTCAACCAAGGGGATCATTCCTGCAAGTCCACCTTCAATCACGCGAGGCAAACGCATGGTTGGGTAATACAGACCGCGCTTGGTGAGCCACTCTCGCTCCACATCGGTAGCTGGCTCCCAAGCCAGTTCCGAACCTGGTGCAATGCTTTTGACCAACCGCTGCGCAACCACCGCAGACAATACCGAAGAGACCTCGAACCCCTTCAAACCGAAGGAAAGCAGTCGGGTGATGGACTCGGGGGAACTGTTGGAGTGAACGGTGGAGAGCACCATATGGCCGGAGGTACCAGCCTTCTGAGCAATACAGGCCGATTCCTCGTCCCGAATTTCTCCCACCATGATGACGTCTGGATCGAGCCGCAATGAGGCGCGCATCGCTTTGGCGAATGTCATGTTCTCGTCCACGTCTATTTGCGTGAAGGTTTTGACCGTGTATTCCACCGGGTTTTCGATGGTGATGATGTGCCTTTTTTCGTCCTTGACGTATTGAAGCAAGGCGTAAAGGGTCGTTGTTTTCCCTGAACCAGTGGGGCCAGACAAAAGGATCAACCCCTCTGGTTGAATGGCCAGATGCTTCATCGTCTGCTTGACTGCAAATGGCATTTCCAATTGGTCGATATCGGCTCTTGCATTGTTGGAGTCCAGCAAGCGCATCACAAACTTGTAGCCACTGACTGTTGGCGTCAGTGACACGCGGATATCCACCCGCCGACCGCCCATGTAGAGCATCATCCTTCCATCTTGCGGTAGAAGCCTTTCCTGATCATCGAGCTTTGCTTTGGCGCAGATCTTTGTCTTGGCCACACGGGCGCACTCAGGCTCAACGTTGTCACTGTAAATCTCAAGCTCACCTCCTCGCCTGACGCGGACATCCATGCCATCAATGTCATCGAGTTCCAGGTGAATGTCTGATCCCCTGTGCATTACGGAAAATTCAAAGACTTCGTTGAGCAGATTGACAGCCCGTTGCTCAATGCCGGAGCCCGTTGCCACGAAGCGTCCGGCTTCTTCCGCCGTACGCGCCCTGATCGGGGCCAGGACTCTGTTGCCGATTACTTGCTGCATTTCAGGTCCTCCCCATAAACGGTTTTTTCGAAAAACGTCTGTAATGCCACTGCACCCTTGGCCTTCCACAGCAGAAAGTCCAGCTTTGTCGCATCGGTTGTCCAGTTTCGACTGATGCTCTGGACGACGTCCATCGTGTACGTGACGGGCCACGCCGAGCGATGCACGCGCGTGCAGGGAGTGCCCGCGAACACCATGCCGCCGAACCACAAAAGCAGCAGAGAAATGAGCAGCCAGGAGAAGAAATCACCGATTTTTGTCACATTTGGCTTTCATTGACCGAGTCCAGCCACCAGGATGTAGTTCTGATGGACCTTATCGACATACTTTTGTTGTTTGTCCGGACTCGCCGCGTTGTACGCTCCGACAGCCTTCCAAGTTGAGCCATGTTTGGCAATGTTCTGCGCAAGAATCCACGCGCCCACTTCAATGTTGGTGCAGGCATTCAGCAAATGCCGTTGTGCTATCCCATACTTAGCCAGCGTCGGAAGCCAGGATGAGTTGATCTGCATCATTCCGATGTCATAGGTGCCATTGCGATTTTTAGGGCCGATGACGTGTGGGGTAAGTGCTGATTCTGTTTTCGCAATCGCCATAAGCATTCGCTTGTTCACTCCAAAGCGATATGCGGCTTCCGTAAAGCACTGATCGAATTTTTCAATACGTCCCGCTAACGCAGGGGCGAGCGTGCTTCCAAAAATCAATGCCATTGCTATGTGACCGCGCTTCATGCGAGTTCCAGTCGTATGCGGCGCACCCCAGTATCAATGTTGGCGATTTTGACGTCGATGAATTGGCCAATCGACGCCCGCCCGTAGATTTGGATTTTAGGAATTGAGCTCACATGCAGAAGGCCACAGACTCCCGGGGCAACGATCACAAAAACTCCGTAATCCAGAACGTTTTTGATTTGGCCTTTTAAAACAGATGCTTCCCCGTGAGAGGCTATAAATTTGTCGAACAACTCATTGGTTCGTACTTCTCGCATCGAAAGTGCAAGACCTCGGCCGGGCTTGAAGCTGAGCACACGAACAACGACTTCATCGCCCAAGACAACGGAGATGTTTTCTCCCGGCCAGCAAATTTGTTCCTTAAACACTAAGCCTGATTCCCCGTTGGGCAGTCGTACGAAGCAGCCGTAATCGTGAACGCCACTGATTCGTCCTTCGATCACCTCACCGATTCCATAGGCTGTAGTTTCTTTGTGTTTTTGAACGATCCTCGATTGAGAGACGTCTTGTTTTCCCATGCGGGTTGTTGAATCCCCTGAATGAGCTTTCATTTGACGTGGGGCTGGGTCTGCAACAGCAGAGGGTGTGACTTTTGACAGTGTTTCCATCACAGAATTTCCGAGGTCAATCCGTTGATGATGTTGAAGAACATTTGTTGATCACCCATCACATCGTCGGGCGTGAGGATGTATTTGCCACCTACAGCCACACTCGGCGTTGCGCTTACACCGTACTGCACCAGTTTGCGTGCGGCATAACGGATCCTTACCTCGATTGAGTCCGCATTAATTGCTGCTGCAAATTTTGATTTGTTGATACCTGAAGCGTTTACCGCGTTCAACCACATGGCTTTGTTCATCAATGAGCGGCTTTCGGCATACGACGCATAAACCGAACCTACAAATGCCGTCATCTGGTCTGGTGTGCCGACTGCGGATGCACCGTAAAAGAGCTTTGCTGCAAGGATTTGTTCGTCTTTTCGGGGTGTATCGGCAATATTCACCACAGGAACAAACAAGGCGTGAATGTTTTTGGGGACTGTACGGGCGAAGTTGCTCAGAGCTGCGTGGTAGCTTGCGCAATATGGACAAGCGAAGTCAAAGAAGAACACGACTCGCCGACCGTCTTCTGTCACGTTCACGGACCGAAAGGGCCGCCCACCTTTATCCGGCTTAGCCAGCGAAGAATCTTGAGCCAAGGCTTTGAATGCCACCAGGCAGGAAGCAGGCCCTAAAGCAATTGCGCTGATGGATGTTCGACGTTTCATTTATTGCAAATAATACATACTGTTGCAAATAATATATCACGTAAATACAAAAGCAACCATTTTTCTCCGGTCGACAAAAAGCCACCCGAGGGTGGCAATCGTGATGAATCGATTCATGACATGGGGTGCAACCCCAAGCACGGAGTCTTAGCCGTTGAGCTTCGACAGTCGCCTTTCAAGCTCGTCAGACGCTAAAGTTTCCTGATACCTTTTCCGACCATATGCATCATCCATATTACCGCTGGCCAGGGCATCAATGTGGATTTTCATAGAAGCTATGGCTTGTGCGTCACCTTCTTGGAGAGCTGAGCAGTAGGCTTCAACGGCATCTTCTAAAGACTTCCGTTCAACCAGGTCTTGCAGAAAACCACACCGCAGCATCTCCTCGTCATATAAAGGCATGCAGGTGAGGAAAATTCGCTTGGCAACGACCGGACCTAAGCGTGTCACAAAGCGCCGGAGTCCACCGGGATAGTAGTGAAGTCCAAATCGCGCTGCAGGCACGAACATTCGTATCCCTTTGACGCCGATCCGCCAATCACAGCACATGGCAATATCCGTACCGCCACCGTACGCGCTGCCGTTTAACGCGCATATGGTCGGTAAAGGAAAGGCCTCAATGCGGTCAAGCATGTCTTCAAAGCTGCTGTCCAAGCTGCCACGAATGGCGCTCAGTGTGTAACCTGAAGAAAACGTTTTTTCGCCTTGGCCTGTCCACACCAGGACTCGAGTGTCATCGGACCGCTCAACTTCATCGAGGTGCCGCATGATCTGACCAATATCACTTGGAGCAATGCGATTGTGTTCAGCTGGACGCGACAGCGTAATGGTCGCGCGGCCCCCGCTTATTTGCAGTTTGGGGGCCGTGGGGTCGTTCGAGTTCATTCGGGCTTGATTTTTTGCTCGCGGACAACTGTGGTGAACGCTTTAATTTCACGGTTCACGAGTGCATCCAACTCTGCAGGTCCGCCACCAATGATTGTCCCAGCCAAACTGTCTACGCGGGCCTTCACGGCCGGGTCAGCCAATGCAGCAAGTGCGGCTTGATGCAACTTCTGAACAATTGCATCAGGTGTCTTTTTAGGCACAAACATGCCGACCCACGTGTCTGAGGCATAGCCTGTAATACCACCTTGTGCCATGGTTTGAACGTCTGGCAGCAGTGGTGATCGACCAGTTGAGGTCACGGCAATGGCTTTAAGTTTTCCACTCTTGATATGTGCAATGGCACCGCTCAGTGTGCCCAGGACAGCGGGGACTTGATTTCCCATCACGTCTGACAGTGCAGGACCCGCACCTTTGTATGGAATATGGTCCAGTGGTTCTTTGCTCATGGATTGAAGCAATCCACCGGCAAAGTGTCCTGGAGAGCCGACACCTCCGGTTGCGTACTGTTTATAGCGAGCATCTTTGCGACCCAGGGCCAGCCACTCTTGGAGGTTGTTCGCGGGCACCGATGGATGCACAGCCAGAACTTGGGTTAAAGCACCAATTAATGTCACACCACGCAGATCGCGCTCTGTGTCGAATGGCAGATTGGGAACCAGTGCTTGGTTGATGCTGTGTGAAGAGACCGTAAATAAAACCGTGTACCCATCTGCGGGAGATTTGGCTACAAAGTCAGTTGCAATCGCCCCGCCAGCACCAGCCTTGTTTTCAACAATGACCGTTTGGCCCAGAATTTCACCGAGCTTGGTATTCATGGTTCGGGCAATTGCGTCCGATCCCCCACCTGGTGCAAATGTCACCACCAATTTGACCGGTTGCCGAGCAGGAAATTCCTGAGCGGCAACGAGGCCATGAACCAAAGACATACCTGCGGCCAATGTCACCGCTGCAATCCGTCGTGTTACCTGTTTCATTTCAATGTCTCCTTTTATGAATTACTTCTGAAAAACCACTTTTCGCTCAATGAGGCCTTTGATCGCTCCTTCAGATAAACCCAACTCGCTGAGAAGCTCAAGTGTGTGTTCACCCAGAGACGGTGGAGGCCTTCTGATACTTCGACCTTGCAATCCGTCCATTTGGACAGGATTTCCAACTTGTTTCAGCATCCCAAGTTCTGGGTGAAGAATTTCTTCCACCAGTCCAAGGTGCTTAACCTGCGGATCTGCAAAAACGTCAGCGATGTTGTTAATGGGGCCGGCGGGAATACCGGCCGCTAGTAACTTTTGCGTCCAGTGCTGTCGATCGTGTTGCTTTAATTTTTCTTCCAGCAGCAGTTTCAATTCGTAGCGGTTCTCAATTCGCGCGGCATTGTCTGTAAATCGAGGATCGGTGATCAAATCGCCGCAGCCGAGTAATTCACAAAGCCTTACCCACATGTCACTTTTGGCCGGAGCAATGTTCAGGGGGCCATCGGCCGTCTGAAATACACCATAGGGAGATATCACCGGATGGGTGTTTCCGGCCAAGCCAGGTGTTTCACCAAGGCTCAAATAGCGTTGACCTTGAACACTGAGTAAGCCAACCAAGCTCGACAACAATGAAGTGTCAACGCGCTGTCCTTTCCCGGTTGCTTGCTGTTGCATCAAGGCTGCAAGCGTTCCTATGGCAGCCCACATGCCTGCGGTTTGATCGCCAATTGCTACGCCAACGCGGGTAGGCCCTGATTCATTGGATCCGGTGACGCTCATCAAGCCAGAGTAGCCCTGCGCAATTTGGTCAAAGCCAGGATTCAAACCTGCGGGTCCGCCCTTTCCAAATCCAGTCACACTCAGAAAAACGAGTTTTGGATTGATGGCGGCGAGCGTCTCGTAACCAAGCCCCATCTCCTCCATGGTGCCGGGCTTAAAGTTCTCTGCAACAACATCGCACTGTGCAACCAATTCGCGGAGCAACCCCATGGCTTCGGGGTGGCGAAAGTCAAGCGACATCCCTCTTTTGTTGCGGTTACCACTGAGGTAATAAGCGCTTGTGCCACGATCAAAAGGACCCCATTGGCGAATCATGTCGCCGTCAACGGGCTCAACCTTGATCACGTCAGCACCAAGATCGCCAAGGATCATTGTGCAAAACGGACCAGCTAAGGCGCGGGTCAAATCTAAGACTTTTATCCCGGCGAGGGGCAATGACGTTTGATGTGTAACCGATGAAGCATTCATCAGTCCATGCTACGTCTCATGTGTGCACTTGAAAAATATGATCGAAGTCTGTGGGGTATCGGAAAAACCAATAGATCAGAATTTGAGCTTGATGGTTTCTGGTTGTATGGCCAAAAGTGCGCCCTTCCAGATACCCTGACTGATTAACTCTTTTGCTACTTCGATGATGGTGCTGCGCACGCATTCGGTCGCAGGATTCATGAAGCTGCTTCGAGACCAAGCCAAAGATACTGGACGGGCGATGGTTGGAGACACAGGCCACAGGCGAAGGGCGCTGGTGGCTGGATGCCAAGAAAGTGCTGAATATGGCACCAGTGTTGACAAGGACCCTTCGGCCACCACCGTCAGCAAGGTTTGAATGGAGCTGGCCTCAGCCCGAACTTGGAGTTTGGTGGCGTTGACCGAACACGCTGAGTCAATCAATTGCCGCAGGGTAGTGGCGCGGGTTGTCAGGATCATCGGGATATCCGCCAAGTCGACCAGACGCACGGAGGTCTTTGCTTTGCGTGGCTTGGTCTTAGCGGACTGGACGAAATAAATGCTCTCGTTCATCAGCTCACGAACTTCAAGTCCAGGAGAGGGGGAGCTGTCGACCAACAAGCTCAAATCTACGCGCTCATCAAACAGTTGTGCAGCCAAGTATGTGCTCGGACTCTCGTAAAGCTCCAAAAGGATGTCTGGGTATTTTTGCGTCAACTTTTTAACAAGCGGTGCCGCTAGCACCATAGCAATGCTTGAAGGCAAGCCCAGTCGCACCCTACCTGCTATTTGAGTCCCTGCTCCCCGCGCAACATCGGCAGTTTGCTCGCGCAAATGCAAGATGGTCTGAGCATGGCGGTAAACCGCTTGGCCTGCCGCAGTCGCAGTCACACCCCGAACACTTCGATCCAGCAATTTGGAGCCAATGGTCGCTTCCAAATCGGCCATTTGCTGACTGAGTGAGGGTTGAGCAATATTGAGCAGTGCAGAGGCACGTGTGAGTGACCCCGCATCCACAATCGCCACAAAGTAACGCAACTGTCGAAATTCGATCATGAGTGCAAGTATGGCACCTTTAATTCGTGAGTGTTGATCAGATAAGTGCTTCGACTTCGTGAGTTCTTAAAGACAAATGCGACATAGAAATATCGCGGTCCCAAATTGGTTAAAAGTGTCGGTCGCTCTGGATCGATGACTTGGTGTCATCCGCAAATGGTCGACCAGTACGCCAGGAGTCCAAATCCATGGCGGATACTTTATTTGGCAGCTTATTTTCATAAGTCGCATTTCTAGGTGTCATTTCGCGGATCTCTTTAAAAAACAAGATCACCAACGTTACCGTTATCCATAGCAGCGGCACGAAAAACGACATTGCTAGGTTGGAACCCAGCATCGGTCGCATGAGCAACGGTGGAACGATGATCACGGCCAGACGCAATACAACCGTGAGCAGATACAGAAGGGAAGTTAAAAATCGCACAGGAACACCTCACAAAGCGAGGTGCTGTCGCCTTCAATATTCAACCAGAGCGCCAGGCCTGTCTGGTCATTTGTTACTTCAAATGGACAGCTGGTTCCAGCAGCCGCATCCATTTGTGCGATTTATAGCAAAGATGCCGTCGGATAACAACTAAATAACTATCTGCGTCCTCGTTTCTTTCCGGAGGAGCCCTTTTTCTCCTCCGGTTTATTCGGTGGGTTATCCGGATCTTCGCCTTTCCCTGTGCCCGTGTTCGTGTTCGGTGGCTGTTGGGGATTTGTTTGATGGGTCCCACGTCCAGGCAGAGGGGCACCATTCCCTCCTAAACCTGCCACACCATTGGCCAGTACCGCCCCCGTTGCAATCATGCCCACGTTCTCTGCGTTATTTTCTCGTTCTGCCTCGAACGACTTAACGGCGCCACTCGCCAGACGTGTGAGTTCGTCTGTTGCCGAATTTGATGAATCAAACGCCGCTTGGTTCTTTGCGTTTGCACTCGCGATAAATGTATTGCCAGCTGCGGAAATCCCAACTTTACCCAGGCCACCAGTTGGAACGGAGGTCATTGGGCTACCTGCCGAGCCTGCTGCGCTAAGCGCTACAGGAGCCGTTTGTGTGGGGTACTCCGCCAGCGTGTTGGTTGCCGCATGTCCAGGTTGTGGTTGAACGAATCGCCAACCTGCTTTTTTTGCAGCGGCTTGAGCCTGGGGATTGGTTGGAGGGACATTCTTCCAATTTGACAAGAAGTGGTTGTCTACAGCTTGCTGATTTGGCGCGGCTTTCCTGTCTGGGGTTTTTTGCCAATACCCATCTTTGGCAGCGACTGCAGCTGTCGTGACCAGAGGGACTTGGCCACCAACCTGCACACCATGGTCGGTGTTCATCACCGAATTCCCGACAGAGGATTTGTAAAAATTGGCGAAGGTCAGGTTCTCTTCAAAGCGGTGAAGCGCTTCACCCAGTGCGCCTCCGCCATAGCTTTGAGGACTGACACCCGCCATGGCGACCTGAGTTAGACGTTTTGCAGCTGCTACCCGAGTGGGTTCGCCCATGGTAGTGATATTCAGTCGATCACTCTCGGCCCTTCTTCTAAATTCTTCCCCTGAGACCCCACCTGATCCGCGTGTGCCTAATCCCATGATGCCTTCGCGATCCATGACCATTGCTGTCATTTGTGTTTGGCCGTTGCTGTGAGACTCGGATCGCCCCTCGGCAATGTTGGATCGCCAGCTTTTTGCCAACGCATCCGCATCCGAGGCCTTGAAATCCTGCTTAATGGACATGTCCTTCTGGATCGAGTCGCTTGTCTCTTTCCGGTGCTGCTCGGCCAGACCAGTAATGAAGTCGGCGCTGATGCCTTTTGATAGCGCATCGGCAAAATCACCAATTCCACCCGGTCTGCGTGCCGCCGCCGCAATGGCTGCAGTTTCTGCAGCGCTCTTGGCAACTTCAGCACCCTTGGCGCGGATGCGTTGCATGACGGCGTTCTTTCCTGCAGTAGCAGCCGTAACAACAGCTGCCCGCGTGACCAGTGCAGCAGGTGCTCCTACACCTGAAGCTAATTCAACCGCGATGGCTCCAGTGGACACCACATCAGCCGTGACATCGATCATTTTCCCAACGGCTTCAGCTTGTGCCTCTGAGCCCGCGTTACCCATGAGTCGATCAATGAATCCTGAATCCTTGGCGGCCAACTGTTGCACCGCTGAGCTTTGCGCTGTGCTCACGGTATTTTCGAGATCTGTTTTTTGCTTTGGTGTTAAATCTCGGCCCAACTTGGTGCGAAACATGTCAGACAAACCACCCGTAAAAGCCCTGGCCACGCCTGCGCCAACTGAACCTCGAAGTTCCTCCATGGAACTCAATGACTTAGTGATCCCGGCCGCCTGCTGTTGGCTGATGCCGTAGGTTGATTGCAAGCCTGCTGTAAAAGACTCTTCACGCTTTCGTGCCGCCTCCCTCGATTGCGTGTTCTCAAGTGACGTGCCTCGGTTGCTGTTGGTGATCACCCCACTTGTGAGCGTGGTGGAGTTTTGGCCTACATTGCGGTTGAAGCTTGTCAGTGCTCCGGAGGGGGATGCAATAGAACCCACAGAGTTCACGTCCCTGAAGCTCGCCAAGGGGGACGGCTTGAAAGCATCGTGCTGGAGCTTGCTGGGATCCATGTAGCGCTCGCCACTCCATTTTTTGGCCAGGCCTGATAGCGCATACATCGACCCAGAGAGCAAGGCCAACGAGAGCATTTGGGAGGACGCCATGATGTCGCCGGCAACAGCGAGTTTGGTCGAGAGCCTTTCGTAGACCGTAGCGGAGTTGGCCAATGTCATGCCACCAGCGCCCGAGAGCAGTTTGGCCATTTCGTCAACGATGGAGTTTTGGATGTAGGACTGGATGGGTGCTACGGTGAGCATCCATGATTGACACCAGATTCCAAAGAAGACAAATCCGCCAAAGATTTTGGCCGTTTGGTGCGGAACAACCAGCGCGTACACCGCAATCACGGGGAATAACGCAAAAAATAGGGCTTGCAGCACCCCCATTGACGTGAACATGGTCCTAAGAAAGCCGCTGCCCGCCATTGCGGCCTGGGTCTTCCACTTTTCCATGCTGTCTGACATGGCAAGCGATCCGGCCACACAGGTATCGGCCGTGGTCATTGCTCCTGACTGACTTAAACAGTCCATGGTGTAGGTCACCGTTGAAGCGATCAGAGCATTTTTCGTGAACTGAATGGCGGTCTGGTTCACGCCGATCGCCGTACCAATGAGCATGTCGTAAGAGTTACCAACCGAGGCGATGCCCCACTTGCCATTGGCATCTTGTGGGTTCCGAAAGCTTGTATCCGCATTGACGCCCTTCAGTAACTCCGAGCTGCCGTTGGCAAACGCTTCGAGCCGTGTATTGATGTAGTCCGCAGCTCCCGTGTAGGGGGTTGAACCGATCATGACCGGCGGGTCGCCGGGCCCGACCGCGCATGGCACTACCGTTCCATTCATGTTGGGATCGGTTTCTTGGTAAATCCGTGTAATGCCTGTTTTGCGGCCATAGTCGGTGATCCATTTGGCCATGTCTAGCGAGGTGTGCAGGGCTGGCACCGCGCCGGTGCCATTGGGGTCAGACGCACAGTCCCGGAAAACCTGCGAGACCGTTTGATTGAAAGCGGCCATCTGACCGCTCAGAGCCGGACCACGCAAAGACAGCAGTACATCAAGCGGACCGATGAAGCCAAATTGGCTCACCTGCATGTAGGTTCCGCTCGTGCCTTGGAACGCGGTCTCCATCCCAGTGAAAACCTTGAACGCCGCTTTGGAGAATACGCTCGCTGGAACAAGTGCCAGTGCGGGTACGTTATCCACCACAGTGACTTGTCCGGTGTAAATGTTATGGATCTTGGCCTGACCATGCATGCCGAGCATGGTCATGAAAAAAAACCAAATACCCAATGTCGCCGAGTTCACCTTCGATGCTTTGGTGGCAGCACCCCACAGGAACATGGACAAGATGATGAGAGAACCCAGTAAAGCGGCGCCCTGAAGCATTTGCCCAGAGCCATTGAACCAAGCAGCCAGGCCGTTTAACGCACGCCAGATCGCCGCGTTATCGGAAAAAATATAGTATTCCCACGAACCCAAGTCCGCAGTGCTGATGAAGGATGAGGTGAAGCTGGACACTCACGGCCCCTTAACGGTTTGGGCGATACCGCAACGCCGCCCCATTCGTGCGAACAGAAGTGTCGATGAATGCGGCTATTTGCTGGGTTCTAACGATGTTCTCGCGGGTACGCGCATCCACCTCATCGACATCGGCCATCATCTGCCGAACAGTGTCATGAAACGCCTCCGGCTTAGAAAGGTCAGAGCCGGCGTACACACCTTGTGCCAACGCAATCAAAGAACGTCCGTAAAGTACCGACAACTCATCGGTCATCATGTCTACAAGGGACGGTGAAATGATCCCTACCACTGTGGGTACGTTCTGTGAACGTATGAGCATTGATACAGCCTGAATCTTTCCCAGGGAGTTCAGGAAGCTCAATTGCGAGGAAGTCAGCGCGCAGTTGCCACTTGTGCAATTTCCGAGCTTGTAAACGATGGAGCCATTCAATGGGGATGTGGCGGTTTCGGACCCATACATGAAATTTCGCACATAGCCCTCAACGCCACCCGTGGTGAATGAGGATGCTGCTGGCGACAAACACTCGGCCGTGTTGCTAGAGCAGCTCCAAATGGGCACTTCTTTGACACCGGTCAGGCCGGTAGCAGGACGGAACAAGTCCTTCAGCCTCAGTCTTTGTGGTGGATAGGAGGTGCTGATGGGCTCAGCCGTCTCACTCGCACCTTCTTTGTTGACTTGAGTACCCAGTAGGCTCAAGATGATCTGTTGACCCATGGCCGGGTCATCGGTGATCTTGTATGTTGTTGCTGAGTATTTTCTGGATTGAAGCGCGTTCCAGGTGATGTTGCCCAGATTGGGGATTGTTTTGCGGCCGTCAGTCGTTGTTTCGTTGCGCGCGCGTGCGAGATTTTTGGAGGGGTTTTCTTGGCTGCTGGTGATGGTTTCGGTGAAGTCGCTCATCCACCCCTTGACGGTTGCCACGCCTCCAGAAATTGCCTGTCCCATGTTGTTGAAGAGCTCTTCTGAATTTTTGGCTCCATCCAACAATCCTTTGGCGAGTTGGCAGGAGTTGCGCTGGTTGTCATTCATCATTTGCGCCATGTGCTGGAACTTGTCGAGTACGCCTCCAAGCTGTGGAAACATGCTGTCCAATGCCATCTTGAAGGCCAGTGGGGCTGCGTTTTGAGCCACGTTACGAATGAATTGCGTGAGCTTTTCCGCTGTGATGAAACTAAATGACCCCAGGTACAAATCGATGCCGCCGCATCCAGCGGAAAGTCTTGGGGGATCCAAAGAGAACACTTGAATCCCCGAGATTGGTGATCGTACGTAAGCGCTGCCGCCTGATATCGTTCCCCGAAGTTGAGTGGAGACCACGTCGGGGGCGGTGACATTCGAGAACATCCCGTCGAGTACGATACTCATGCCAGTAGCGCCCGCGCCACCCACGACAAAGGCCGCACAAGCGGCCACAATGGTTTTACGGATTGATTTCATCATTCCCCCTTAATTCGTTGGCGCAACTCTTTCATGACAACGCCAGGATCCGAACTGGCTGTCAGGCCGTTCATGTCTTCCGTAGTCAGAACATCCTTGTTGTACGGATTGACCTTTTGCTCCATTTCCTTGGGTAAGTGGCCTGCCGTTTTGCTGGCGATCAGTAACCTGTCTTGAAGCTGGGTTTGCGACATCAATCCCTGACTAACAAGGTAGTAGCCAGCTGGCGGGACCACCAAAACCGTCGTCGGCGTGACCTTTAGGTTCAGGCGCTTGGCTGCGTTACGGCCTGCTTCGGTGCTGACATCAATCTTGCGAAAGTTAAATCCGTATTAATTGGCCACGCCCTTGGCAGATCCATTGCCCACCAACACATCACGCACATAACCCTCACAGGCAGAGCATTTGTGTGGGGCATCGACAAATACCCAAAGTCCTGCCTTGCCAGCCAAGTGCTGAAGAACCTCTTCTTGCCCTTTTTTCACGGCCCTGAGGAACCCTGGCTGGGCAAACTGTGCAATCGGGACGCGGTTGTTCTCATCAAGAAAGGGGTCCATGGCCACCACTGCCTTGACCTGTTCAGAAAAGTTCTGCGAGCGGTCCAAGATCACGCGCTGCGCGTACATGTAGTTCGCCACATTTTCATGTGTTGGGTTGTTGGCCGCTATGTCGAGCAGTTTTGGCGCGTTCTCGCGCATCCATTCCATCGATAGGGGCTTGGGACCTGTCTTGACCACCGATACAACAGACTTCGGTGGCTCTTTTTTGGGCGGCTGTGCTTCAGGCTCCGGCTCTTGCCTGTACCAGTAGTAACCATCACCCTTGAAGGGCTCAAATTGAGAAGGTCGAACAGATTGCGAACTTGCGCCTGATGCAATGGCCAGGCCTATACCGAGCAGAAAAATGGACTTTGTTTGGGGAATCACAAAAGTGCCTTCACAAATTTGTCCACTCTGGCCTCGGGCATCACGCCCCAGTAGCGTGAGTCAAACGAGCGCGGCAAGGTGCCCAATACGAAAATTTCCCCTGCCATCAGAACGCGATCAAGGTCGATGGGGACTTTGTTGAGTTGTGTAAGTCGATCCAACGATTGGGGGTGACGTTCTGCCACCTTCTGACCGTTGATGAAAACACCAGCCTCCGATGAGCGCACGTGATCCCCAGGCATGGCGGCAACGATCTTGGTAATTCGATAACCTGTCATGAGATCGAACATCATCCGGTTGTCCGCTTTGAAACTGACCACATCACCGCGCTGAATATTCCGAGCCATTGGGTATCCCAAATAAAGCCTTTCGGGCATGCACCGTGTCTCTGCGACATCCAAAAATAGCCCGAACCGGGTGTTGAAAACCCAGCCAAAGAAGCCAATTACCATCGCCACCAGCAACGCCCTTTGAAGATCGCGTCTTGGCACTTCCACCAAAAACTGCAGGCGCGCAAGGGCCCGGGCAGCATGATCTTTGTAGGCGAGTGAAAACATGGAATCAGGGAGCCAGTCCCATCTCCTTGATGGTTCTGTCGGTGATGTCCGCAAGAGGCGTTGGAGTGATCAGGGCCTTATGATTGATCACCACCACACCGCTTGCGGCATACCGATCAACAATCTTGGCTACTTCAGCGTTGAATTTCAGGGCCTGTACTTCTACTTCTGGGCCAACGGCTGGATTGAGCATGGCCCGCTTCAGACCCGCTGCCAAAAGTCGCTCGAAGTCCAAAGAAACCACTTTGGAGCCAACTTCGTTGCCTGCAAAGCGAGTCACGCCAATCTTTGCTGCAATCGGTGGGCCAAAGATCACGGCCATCAGGGTGATGATGCAGGTGAGCACGCACAGCGTGAGAACCGTTGCGAGGCTGACCGAGTGGTCTGGGAGGGGGATTGGTGACTCTTCCATCTGCGTTCCTTGCGTGTTGAATACTTTCTTGGCTCAGACTTGGGCCCGTTCTTGTTTCAGCTGGCTTTCGACGTTTTGAGCTGCGTTTTGGACCATGCGTGACACCTCCTCTTTGCTCCTGCCCAATCTCATGGCTTCTTCGATCAGCATTTCGATCTTCTTGACGCGATCGAAGCTGTCCTCGCCGACGATCAAACGCTGCAATGACTCAATCACGTCAACCCCGTTTTCGATGTCGTTGAGGACTTGGTTGCGTTCGCGGCCTGTCGTTGAGTACATGGCCTGAGTGAAACGATCAACGATCAACCTAAAAATGCCGCACCCGCCATTGCCCATCACCATGATTTCGGAATGAGAACCAGGAATGGTTTGCACCGTTTTGAGCATCTGGTGGCTGTAGGCATCGATTACGAGCTTTCCTGAGTTGAAGACGTTGTCTACGGCTTCGGCTTTTTGCGCCAGGATGAGTTGCCATGCGGCGTTATCGATCATGGCTTTTGCGGCTGGTGAGCCATAGAGATCAGCAATGCCTTGGGTGACCACGACAACGGCTCCGTCGTGTTTTCTGGCCTGGCGGAAGGCGGCCTCCATGGCTCTGCCCATGATGGGGTCGTCCAGCATCGCCCATGCTTCGTCAATGACCAGGATCTTTTTGCGACCACGCGTCAGGTACATCTCATTCGTAATCTGAGCCACAAGCTGCAAGAGGACTACCTGTTGGAGTTGCTTCTGATTTTTCAGGTCATCGAGCTCCAGGACCACGAAGTCGTTGCTCATGTTCACGTTGCTGTGGCCATTGAAATACCGCGCATACTGGCCATAAGCAAAGCTGTCTAGGCGCAGTGCCAGGTCTCGAGCCCGCGTGTCGCCCGTTTGGGCAGCGAGCCAATCCGAGATGTGTTGGATCGTTGTATGGCCGTGGTTTTCCGTGAAAGACTGCCGAATGGCCTTGCGGACAATTTCCATCTCCAGATCCGAGAGCAAGTCCCGCTGAGCGGCCATTCGCTCGACAAGCGACGTGATGATGTCCAGGTCGTCGTTGATTTTTTTGTCTTCTCCTCCCCTTTCTGGCAGAAAGGCAGTGAAGGGGTTCAGGCAAATATCCGACTCGGGCGAGAACTCCATGAAAGTTCCACCTACTGCCGCAGCGAGCTTTTGATAACTGCGCCCTGAGTCAATAGCCCAGACTTTCGCACCCTCAGCCAAGTAGTCGGTGATCAAGCGTTGTGTCCAGAATGATTTGCCTGAACCTGCTTGGGCTACCAGTACCGCGTTGTAATTGGATGAAGAGTTGTACAGGTCAAATCCCCCGACTTCCCCTCTGCGGGTAGTCAAAAGTACTGTGGGCTGGTCCGAGCCACGCCACTCCCCGATCAGCGGCATGAATTGCGCAGCCTGGGAACTGGACATGGTGTGCGTCCTCGACAGGCCTCGTGATGAATTGCGGGTGGGGTTCAGAGGAAGGGATTCACTCAGCAGTACATCCGTGATGATTTTGTCTGGGCGCATGTCAAAGCCAAGGGACGCCCAATAGGTACGCACATCCTCCGCCAGTGCCTTCACCTCCTGAGGTTTTTTGCCGTATAGCCAGAGCGTGAATGAGGCTTCAACCAGGACAGCACTGTTGGACTCGATTTCGTTTTGCAGCGTATCGAATCCCTCTTTCTTCATCACGAGCCTTGGCAAAAACTTGCTTGTGCTGCCCCCGAAGAGTTGGTGGTTGATCCAAGAGGCCTTGCGCTCTATGTCCTGCTTTTTCTGAAGCTGATCAGGGAAGTACAGCGTCAAAACCATCATGAAGGGGTTTCTCAACTGATTGGCCATACCCCTCGGATCACCGATGAGGTAATTCATCAGCCCCAAATGGAACTCATGCGGAAGGAACTTTGGCGATAAGGCAGCCATGCTGAAGTGTTTGTCTTCTGTTGCGCCTGTGTTGAACTGCAAATGGTCCTTGCGAACAATGACCTCATCACCGGCATAAAACACCTGCTCGTTGATTGGTAGGTTTTCGTCATAGCGAACGTCAGGCGCTTCGTAGATGTGGGTGATGAGTCGGCACAGCCCCAGAAATTCTGCGGGCCCCGTGCGGATCACGCCCAGGCCATTTGCACGCAACGTGGATTCAAATTTAGAGGCGTTGTCACAGAAATCGACCACATGGGCAGGAGAGGCCTTCTCGTATTCGCACTTGAGCGATACGACAAGCCTTTTTTTGTGGAGCAACAACCCTGAGGCTTTGACCAGCGGCTTTTGAATCCCGTCATAGATCAAATCAGCATGCCGATTGACCAGTTCCGCCAAAAGAGGGTGATATGCATCGTCTTTGCGCACCCGGTAGCCATTGATCGTCTCTTCAATGTCTGGTGTCGCCAAGAGCATGAATTGCATGACTGAGCCCGCAGGAAATGCGCCCGCCAGCATTGATTGCAGAGAGATCAGTGTGGAGTCTCCCAAGCCGGTGAGAGGCTCACCTACCCAGAGAGCCCCGTAATAAGTGTTTTTATCGCCCGGTTTGCTGCCCCCAAACACGGCGGCGGCTGCGTCATAGAACTGCGTCGAAAAAAGACTGTCCAGGGGGTCGTAATTGCCGTCACGCATGGGGATGATGCCCGGGTTGCTGAGTTGAACTGTGCACAGCCCCGACGCATGATTGCGCCCCTTGGCCGTGCCTGGTACCGTTTAGATAGCGGCCGAGAAAATTGCCCCAAGAACCGTCGGGCCGGCCGATGCAGCGAGGGCAATACCGACGCCAATGGCCACTGACATGACCGATTGCTTGACGATGCCAATGCCTAGCCCCACGGCCAAGGCACCAATGGCAAACATCCGCCCCATCGAGCCGGTGAGCCAGGTGGTCAACGTTCCAACGGGGCCTGCGCCCGCAGTTGTGCCGAACGTGGCGTCGGTGCCAGCGATGACAGCACCACTGACGAGCATGAGAAAAGCGGCTCCATAAGTCAGGGCCTCGATCTTTGGGTTTTTCATGGAATTACCTATGGTTGATGTTGCGAATGACCTGAGGTGGGCATCTGGGATGCAAGCTTCACGGCCGGACTACGAAAAAGAGGAAGACTGCCCTCCTCTCATGTGCGTGCGTGAACACGCGCATTCAGTTGTTCAGTTTGGCGGTGGGACCAGGTCTTCCACCTCGCGAGCCGTTCGGGCGCTGGTGTTGGGGGGAGACACTGGCGAGCCAGGCGCAGGGCGAACTTGCTCTTGGGAGCGCAACTTTTCTCCGTTTGCGCCGATGGCCTCGTACGCCTTGTAGGGGATGACATAGCCGCCGCCAGAAATGGCTTCTTGCCTGCCCACAGTCCAAGTGCGCGGCGTGATCTCTGTGAAGTGGGTTTGCGCAAGGTGCAGGTTGTCTTGTTTGTCTATCCAGGGAGCAATCCAGATCCTTGCGATGCGTGCAGGCTCACGTACAGGACGAGGGCCAGCGATGAACTTGCTGGCAGCTGCTTGGATATCAACAAAGCCAGCCTGCGTGCTGGCCACGGGCATTGACTGACTTTTGGCCGCCTCGCTAGACAGCGCGCCATGGATGGGCAAGTCGAAATCTGTGGGCTTAGGGTCCAGGTGGGTGGACTTGTAGACAGCAGCTGGGGTTTTGCAAAGAACACCGGTGGGCATGCCTGGGCAACCATAGTCACCACTGCCAGCCGTGTTCAATGCAGAGGCACAGCCGGTGAGGGTCAAGATCACCGCGAGGACAGTTAAGTATTGAATCTTTGCCATGATCGATTGAATAAAGTTATGTTGCAAATACTGTGATGGATAGCTAAAGCGGGTTAGCCTTTTTTGTCCATCTTGAGCTCTACGCCCTTGAGCAAAATGATCGTCATCTTGCGGCCTGCATCGAGCTCGACGACGGGGAACATTTGCTCGGCCAGCTTGATGTAAAAATTGGCCAGGGCCTGAGAACTTCGGTTCAAGCCCGTGGCCAGACCCGATCCGAGCACCTGATCGGGGTTCGGCAGTTGGTACTGCTGGGTGGAGCCGCCGCTTAGCGACAGCGACTGGACCGGTTGAGGAGCGAAGGCACCTCCAAGGCCACCTACAAAGCCGGCCATAAAGCTCTTGGCCAAGAGTGCGCCTTGTTTGCTGACCACTCGGCCGCGTGCTCCCGCTTTGCCGTCTTCGCCGACCAGGTATCCCTCGATCTTGCCCTCATAGACTTCACCGCTTTCAGCGATGCAGGACATGGTCTCGGTGCGCATTTCGACCCTTTCGCTGGACATGTTTCCAAAGCCACCCACCAAAATGAAGCACTCTCGGACGTTGAAGCTAAACAGGTTTGGCAAGATCGCATCGGTCTTGACCCTGAGCAATGCAGGCGTGGGGCTGCGGTTCGCACCTATGGAAGTGCTGGCATCCATGCCATTGAGCAACACTGCTTCGAAATTAGAGCCCGAGGGCACATAGGCGGCGGGCTTTTCTTTCTTAGCGTCCTCCGTTTTGGTGGAGGCCTTTCGCTCACCACCCACAATTTGAATGGATGGGACCTGGGCAGGAGGGGGGGCATTGGGAGTAGCCATTTCGGATGCGGGCAAAGGTTTACTCAGGTCGGGGCCGTTTGCCGGTTTGGCCAAAGGTATCCGCCCAACTGCGGCAGAACTCTCCACGCTGCCGGTCGCGTTCGCGCCCATGCCATTGACGCGCTCTTGCAGAGCCTGCAGCTGAGCTGTGAGATTGCCGATCTCGCTCCACTGGCCATCGGGCCCATTCGATTGCTTCTGTGCTTGAGAGACGGACTCCTCCAGCAAGGAAATTTTGGTCTGTTGGTCTGTGATTTGTTTGCGCGCGGCTTCCAGGTTGGCGGCGAGGGCCTCGGTCGCGTTGGAGCTGCCTGGATTGAAGACCGTCACGGGCTCTCTTTGAGGACTCGCTGCACTGCGCTGTGAACCGGGTCCGTTTTCGGTGAATGCAGTCCCCAGCCCAAAAAGTGCAGTGACCACACAACCGCCAATAATGGCAGTTCGCGCGCCAGTCGACATGGCTCGGAAGCGCTCGCCGATAGACTGCTTTTGATCTGCCGATGCGCTCATTTTTGGCCTTCCTTGGCTGGACGATCGGCGATGACAAATACAAATGTCTCTTCACCCGCTTGGAGTAACGCCGAGGGATAGAAGGCTACAGCTCGCACCACCTCTGAGTAAAAGGCCTCTTCGCGCATCTCCAGTGGTGACTGCGAAACGGACTTGACTCGGTAGCTGTAGAGGTCATAGCTGGACCCCGCGTATTTGTGCTGAGGCTCAATCACGAGTTCACGGCCTGACACCACCGCTCTGGGGAGACGGCTTCGTGTGAAACCCGCTGGCGTACGGTCTAAAGCCAGAGTTCGTACCAGAGCGGTGATGCGCGAGACATAGTCACTTGCAACGATTTCCTCGGCCTCTGCCTTGACGGCCGGCGATCCCGCGGGGGCATCGAGTTGGAGCACGAGTGACTGTGCTGGCAGGTTTGTTCGAGGCACCAGCGTCAGGCCGATTGATTGGCCTTGACCACCGTTGGTGATGTAAACCGTCAGCGGCTTGTCGCTCGAAGGTTGAATGAAAAGGTCTTGGCCGACTGCTTTTAGCGTTGCGCCGGTCGAATCAATGATCTGAGGGGCCTCAAAGGGCGTGGAGATCTTATTGAGTTGTCCCTGTGAGATGTAGACGAGTTCGTTGCGGTCCGTTCCAACTTGAATGGACTTGATTCTTAAATCAGAGGGCTCGCCAGGCAGGGTGCCTACACCGGGCAAATCCTGAGTTCGAACCCTGGGTGTATTTGAGAGTTTTACGCTTGCCCCAGTCCCTGCAGACTGGGTTGTGACTGAGAGTGGTGGCTCACTGGACTTTTTGAGCAGGATGATCTGTGGCTGGAGCGCAACTTCTTGGCCTTGGGGGTTGTTACGAACTTCAGGCTGAGCACAAGCCAGTGTGCTGCCAAAGACGGCGGCGGCGATGAAGCTGTACTTCATGATCATTTTTGCTCCTGAGGTTTATCCCACCCGGGGTGTGAGGTTTTCCACTGCTTCGTGCGGGGTTCCGTACCTGGGTAGTTGGTGACAGAGTCCACAACGGGGCGGCCTTCGACGATGCGGATGTCCATCTCATAAACCAGGGCTGAGATCTTTGGGACGCCAAAGCCGGTGTAGACCCTGTGTTCTCCGACTACAAAAATAGATCCGCCCTCGCTGTCATGAACAACAAGGTTGGCGATGAAGTTGGTTGCGGAGCCACTGTTGATGAATGATGGGTCTTTGGCTGTTGCCAAGATCGATTTACGAATGCTGGGATAGGAGGCCGCAGATGTCATTCCAGAGAGCCGGTCTGCCACGTACTCGGCGTTTCTCGGCGTGATCGTTCCCAGCAATGTTGCGTAGAACAAACCAAAGGTTTTGAGGTACTCGGAGTCGGCCTTGCCCCAATCCACAGCAACTGGTCCGGTTAGGCCGGGGGGCACGATGATGATCCTGTCTCGACGCTGCGTCAGGGTGGACACAGCAATCAAAAGTGCGACGGCCAGTGCTGCACAAGTAAGCCCCAGCAACGCTTCCCTTTTTTTTAAGGATGAGAGACTGGATGAGTAAAGTTGGTTGATCATGGCCGCTCACTTGAACAGACGACGTTCGCCGCTGCGAATGAAGACTGCGTTGAGATTGAGAATGTTTTTCCAGTGAGCCAGGTGGTTGAGTTGCCCTGGTAATCCGCCGGCCTTGTACTTTTTGAACTGGCCAGCACCCAAGATCCCAATGAGCAGACCAATGACGGTGTTCAGACCCCCGAACATGACCCCACCCCCCATGCAGGTTGCCAAGATCAGGAACTCGTCGATTTCCCAAAAGAAGATTTGGGGGATGGAGTCGATGTGGCGCGGAATCTTGACGTATTTCATTTGGTGAGCACCCTGAAAGAAATGGAGGCCCGGCGGTTGGCTTCCAAAGTTGGGAAAGTGCGGGAGACGCC
>JACCDW010277419.1_pt1 | contig 28057 bp, 18 predicted proteins | sample 7449781 | NCBI WGS metagenome assembly JACCDW01 (sample SAMN15323449, study PRJNA562643) | freshwater metagenome | isolation source: river surface water | place: USA:Blue River Watershed | collected 2017-08-18
AAGTCTTGTAGCAAAGCAAATAAACATAGGAACGTCTACGATCCTACAGTTTCTTTCTGCTAAAGGACATAAAGTCGATAATAACCCGAATGCAAAGCTTAATTATGAGCAATTGAGTTTGTTGGCAAACGAATACGGTGCAAACCATTTGTTGTCAACAGAGGAGGCTCCTAAGAAGCCTGTTGAGGAGCTTGTCGTGCCAGCTCCCGTGGTTGAAGAGAAGAAGCCTGAACCGGTTGCTGAAGTAGTAGTTGCTCCAGAACCTGTGAAAGAAGCTGCTCCGGAAGCACCTGTGGTTAAGGAGGAAACACCTGAGCCTGTAGCTGAAAAACAAATTGGCCTAAAGGTTTTAGGTAAAATTGATTTGGACAAAAAGGGTAACCCTGTTCCTCCAAAACCAGCACCTAAGCCTGAGCCTGTTGTGGAAAAGGTTCCTGAACCTATTGTGGAGGAAAAGCCAGTTGTTGAACCGCCTGCTCCTGCTGCACCGGTAGAAGCCGTTGTAGTTCCTGTTGCTCCCGTAACTCCTGTATCGGATCCTGTGGCACCAGTTGTGGAAGACATTCAATTGATTGAAGCAAAAGGAGAGACGCTAAAAGGGTTAACTGTTTTAGGTAAAATTGAATTGCCAGTTGATAATGGACGTGATAGCCACAACAAGCACAAGCGGAAGCGTATTGTGAAGGAGGAGAAAAAGCCAGTTGTGAATGAACAACGACCTAATCATCCGAATGCGGCTAATAACAACAATAAAAAGGATTTTGGTAAAAAGCCTGCTCCAGGAGCGAAGCCCGGGGGACCTCGTGAGGAACTGTCGGATAAGGACATTCAGGAGCAAATTAAGGCTACAATGGCACGCCTTCAAGGTGCGACAAACAAACAGAGTTTTGGTGCAGATAAGCGTCGTGTAAAACGTCGTGAACGCCAGGATGCCGAGGAAGCTCGCCAAATGGCTGAGGATGAGGAGGCAAAAGTATTGAAGGTAACTGAATTCGTTTCGGCGAGTGATTTAGCTTCTTTGATGGATGTATCGGTGAACGAAGTTATCTCAACTTGTATGAGTTTGGGTATGTTCGTTTCGATCAACCAGCGTTTGGATGCGGAGGCAATTACCATTATTGCCGATGAATTTGGTTATGAAGTAAACTTCATTTCAGCAGAAGAAGAAATTGACACCATTGAAGAGGAAGTTGAAGATGATCCTGCTGATTTAGTTCCTCGTGCTCCAATTGTCACTATCATGGGACACGTTGACCACGGTAAAACTTCCTTATTGGATTACATCCGTAAGTCTAAAGTGACAGCGGGTGAGGCTGGAGGTATCACGCAGCACATTGGTGCATATTCAGTTGAAACAGAGTCTGGTAAAAAAATCACGTTCTTGGATACACCAGGTCACGAAGCCTTTACGGCGATGCGTGCACGTGGTGCGAAAGTAACGGATATTGTTATCATTGTGATTGCAGCGGATGACTCGGTCATGCCGCAGACAAAAGAGGCGATTAACCACGCGATGGTTGCCGGTGCTCCAATTGTCTTTGCATTCTCAAAGGTGGATAAAGATGGGGCTAATACGGATAAAGTCCGTGAAGAATTAGCAACCTTGAATATGTTGGTGGAAGATTGGGGTGGAAAATATCAATGCCAAGAGATTTCATCTAAATCAGGATTAGGTATCAATGATCTACTTGAAAAAGTATTGTTAGAAGCCGAAATGCTAGATTTGAAGGCTAATCCAAAAAAGAAAGCCGTCGGTTCAGTAATCGAAGCGGAATTGGATAAGGGGCGTGGTTATGTAACTACGATGATGATTCAAGATGGTACTTTGAACGTGGGAGACATGATGCTGGCAGGCGACAACTATGGCCGTGTGAAAGCAATGTTTGATCACCATGGTCATAAGATTAAAAAGGCTGGTCCGTCTACTCCTGTACAAGTACTTGGATTGAACGGTGCTCCTCAAGCGGGAGATAAGTTGATTTGTTTAGAAAATGAGCGTGAGGCGCGTGAGATTGCCAATAAGCGTGAGCAGATTTTACGTGAACAATCTTTACGTACTCGTAAGCACATCACCCTCGAGGAAATTGGTCGTCGGAAGGCGATCGGTACATTCCGTGAGTTGAACGTGATTGTGAAAGGTGACGTGGATGGTTCTGTTGAGGCGCTTTCGGATTCCTTATTGAAATTATCGACGGAAGAAGTTCAAGTTCGTATCATTCATAAGGGCGTTGGTCAAGTGTCTGAGTCGGATGTAGCTTTAGCTTCAACATCAGATGCTGTGATTATTGCATTCCAAGTTCGTCCTTCGCAGAATGCACGTCGGATGGCAGACGCGGAGCAGATTGAGATTCGCAACTATTCGATTATCTATCAGGCAATTGATGAAATCAAAGCAGCGATGGAAGGTATGTTAGCTCCTTCATTTGAAGAAGTTATTACGGCGAACATCGAAGTGCGTGATGTATTTAAAATTTCGAAAATTGGTACTGTTGCAGGATGTTATGTCTTGGATGGTACGGTTAAGCGTTCACATAAAATTCGTGTCATTCGTGACTTCGTTGTGGTTCACGACGGTGAGATTTCAGCCTTGAAACGATTCAAAGACGATGTGGCTGAAGTAAAGTTTGGCTACGAATGTGGTATGTCAATCAAAGGTTTCAATGACCTAGAGGTTGGCGACAACTTAGAGTGCTACGAAATGAAAGAAGTAAAACGTACTTTGAAATAATAAGGACGTGTTTTTAACAAAAATAGCCGAATCAATCGATTCGGCTATTTTTGTTTATGCCAGAAGCTTTATCGTTTGATTCGGCTATCTTGTTTAGGCAAGTAGTTCTTTCATATTCACCGACTTGAAGAAGACGAAGAGGAGTGCTGAAAAGAGACCAAGAAATAGTGCTCCGAGCGTGATAAGGCTCCGCTTGGGACTTGATCGTTTCAAGGGAACCTGAGCGGGTTCAAGGACTTTAAATACGGGTGTCTCTTTTTGTAATTTGATTTTGGCCTCAGTCGTTTGACTCGTCAAATTTGAATAAACACTAAATGCCAAATCAACTTCATATTGCAGTTTCTTTCCTTGATCTTTCGCAACATTTAAAAAGACATTTCTGTTTTGATCCTTGTAGTTTGAAAGCGTGAATAGGGCCTGGTCATAGCGTTTGCGCGCCTCTGCTTGTCGGTCTATCAAAAAATTCAATTCCTTTCTGGCCTTTTCTGTTCGGTAATGAATGATGTATTTCCGCAGTTGAATTAATACCAAATTTGCCAAATTAGCTGAAATGACGGGGTCTAAACTTGTCGTGGCGATTTTGATTAAATTGCTCTTCTTGTCAATTTCGATGACAATCGACTCCTTTAATGCAGCTAACATGTCAGATTCTTGTTTGCTAATTTGGATTAAATCAGTACTTAATACCCCATGAGGGATGTTTAAATTTTCTACATCGTTCGATGCTTTATTTTTGTCTGATTTGAATAATCCAATGGGTGCATTTGAATTATCTTGTTTGAGATAATTCGCCAATTTTTGATACTTTTTTTGTTTCAAATTATAGACACTCGACTGGCTAAGTTCTTGCAGGAAAGGCATGCTCTGAACAATTTCGGGATACATAGCAGGTTGAATCGCATCTGATCCCGCCATAGCACCTGAAAGATTAATACCGGCTAATCCTGCCAATGAAGACAAACCACCTAAACCTCCACTGGATGAACCCCCAAGTTTCGAATCAACTTCGGGTAATAATTTTACTTGGGATTCGTATTGACTATCCAGCGTCAAGGAAAATAGAGCTCCGAGTGCCGTAAATAGCAGAGTAACAACCAATATGCTTAGTTTGTACTTGACGATTGCATTCCAAATTTCAGAAAAATTGATTGAAATTTCATCCGAATTGGTTGGCTGTGGGACGTTGGGTTCGTTCATGTAGCTTGGCAGTTTACTTCGGAATATTGTTGATCAATGTAATAATGGCAACCGAAACGGAAACTAAACTTGAAGTAAGTCCGATGGCCTCAGCAGCAGATAATCCTTTTTTTCTATTTTCGGGAAAGGCTGGAATGACAATTTCAGCACCTGGCTCAATCCGTGGGTTTTTCTTGAAAATGAGGAACTTACGTATTTGATTGGAAACCCCATTGGCATAGGTGACATACATCTTCTTGCGGTTCGCATTGACTGTATATCCTCCGGCCTCTGCAATGTATTCCTTCAAAGTGAAATCTTCTTTATAACTCACCGCTAATGGATTCTGAACAGCTCCCGTTAATTTAATAGTTTGCAAGAGACGCGGAATGGTTAATTCATCTCCTGCCATCAATTGTAAGTTCTCCTGGGATGTTGGATTGTTTAGAATCTCCTTTAAATTAACGCCAACAGTCGTAGTTCCACGAATCAATTTACCGCCTTCTAAATAACCTTCTGTCCGTAGGCCGCCAGCGCGTTGAATCAAATCTGAGATACGCTGTTGGTTGTTTTCAATGGCATAAGAACCTGGGAAATTGACCATGCCGACAATTTTGACTGAACGTTGTTCTTCGTAATTTGGTGCCCGACGAATTGATACAATGTCAAAAGGCTGGAGCGTAAGTTGATTGCCTTCGTTGGCAATTTTATGGCTTCCATCGATCGCAAAGCTGACAATTTCGATTTTAGCCGCTTTAGGATCAGCTGTTCCATGTGTGATGATGCGGCGAGCTAATTCAAGATTCGCATAACTAGCGGATTCCTTTAGGCCTTTGGCTTGTAAAATTAAATCGGCAACCTTCATGCCTTCCTTGTATTCGAATTCACCTGGTGCATTTACTTCTCCCACAATGTTGACGAAGCGTTTTTCGCGTAAATTGTTGATGGAATAAACCAGCAAAACATCTTCGCGCTGAAGCGAAATGTCTGTTGACTCGCCACGTAATATTTTGCCTAAATCAATGGATAAGACCTCAGGATCATAATTTTCTTTCCGTCGCGTCAAGGTGGCCCGATTTAAAAAGGCATCTTCTCGCAATCCTTCTGATTTCTTGATCAGGTCTTTTACAGTCATTAATCCAGCCTCGATGGCATAATTCCCAGGTCGAAAAACAGCACCCTGAACTTCCACTCGATTTTCATAGCGCTCAATAATCGTTCCTATAGTATAGACATCTCCGTTATTGGGTAGAAAGGAATCTACTTCCTCCTGCGTAATATTCATTAATTTAATTTCCCTCGAAGTATTTCTGCGGACATTAATAGTGTAGGTATATGCCTTTTCTGTAAATCCACCCGCATAGCGCAAGAGGTCCTTGAAACTTTCTCCTTTTACTAATTCGTAGATGTATGGCCGCTTTACTTCTCCTGCTAATTCCACCCGGTTCTCATAATCGCCCACCCGAATAATGTCCTGGTCATTCAAATGGATATTATCTTTCTGATCAGCACGCAAAAGAAAATCGTATAAGTCTAATGTACGAATCACCTTGTTACCGCGAATCACACGAATATTTCGAAAGGAACCATTCCTGTTCGGCCCCCCCGCAACATACAAGGCGTTAAAAACGGTTGCCAAGGATGATACAGTATAAGAGCCTGGGAAATTTACCTCACCTGTTAAGGTTACTTTGATACTTCGAACACCAGCTAATGTTACCTGAGCAGAGGAACCGCTTCCTGGTTTATTTAAACCCTGGTAGAGTTGGCGTAGCCGACTGATAATGCGATCGCTAGCGGCATCCATCGAGAGCCCATTTACATAAATAGGACTTAAATTTAAAATTTTCACCGTTCCCTCAGGACTCACAGTCACTTTGAAATTATCTAAGACGTCTCCAAAAACATGGATGTTTAATTCATCATCTGGGCCCAATTGGTAGTTTTTGGGAGTCGCAATGCGCATGTCAGGCTCAAACGTTAATTTATCATTTTGAAACAGACTTGCTCCAAAAATCTTCTTGTTCAGTGAATTCGCTGCTCGCTCCTGTAATTTGTTATATTCCGTAACTAAACTATCGTTGTAAATATTTAAGGGTTTCGCCAATAATTTTCGCTCTTCTATATTAAAGATGCTCTCCTGAAAAACGGGTGGATTAACACGCGACGGCGCATAGGTAGATTTGCTACTCCGAATCTCCTGCGGCAGGTAACTTTTATCGAGTGAATTGTTTTTTTGAAATGGATCAACTGCAGCAGGAATCATTTGCATATTAGCAATCCTTTCACGCATTTTGGCGATATCTCCAGCTGTATATCCCTGTGTCATGGCTGCTTTTTCAATGTCACTTTCTGACATCCCACTAGCTTGTGCCTTCTCCATGAACATACTTACCTCTGCATCGGATAAGTCATCCACATTTCTTTTTTGCGATCCCAAGGTTAATTGGGCTTGAGCAGTTTGTGCCAAAAGTAAACAGGCGAGGCTTATTAGCAGAACAAAATATAATCTTATGTTTTTTGAAATCTTAGTCATGAACTTTCAATATTTCAGTAAAGGTAGAATTTTATGGCTTCCCTATCAAATTTAAAACTTGGGACAGGATAGGTTTCGTTTCCATTTGACAAATGGTTTTTTTAATGAAAAGTCAAAATCGAATAAATAGGCAATCGATAATTCATGTGCTCCGCCGGCCGCGGGTCCTAAGGAAGACAATGTTAAATCATACGAATATCCAATAGAAAAGTTGTCTTGCTTATATCCAACTAATGCTACCATGGATTCTCGAGTTGGATTTCCTGCCTTGGATTTGGCAATCGGAATTCCTCGATACCATAAGCCAATGACCATAGGAGACCAGGTCAAATATGCCCCCATATCCAATTGTTGGAAATCGCCTTGTTGTTTGTAATGAATGACGGGACTGATACTTTTTTCATTGTTCAATTCCTGGTATGAATCCGCCTCGTAATAGTTGTCTTGTAAGATGATTTTAGTTCCGAGCTGAACACTGAATTTAGTAGCCAATATCTCCTCTGTACTCGAAATCATGGATTTATTGGGTTGATTCAAGTGATGTGCGGAAAATCCTACCCAGTAATTTCGAGTATTTAATAAGCCTCCTATGGATAGATCCATGTAAGAGCGTTGCGAATTCATATTGCTCAATAAGGGATCATTACTTGCCCCTAAACTACCACTTGAAAGTAAATTGGAAATTTGGTCCCCCGCGATTAAACTACTCATATCCAAACCGCGATTTACATAATTCCCTTGCATCCCAAATGAAAGCGTCTGATCAGGGCTTAAATCAATGTGATAAGCATACTGCAGCCCCAAACTAGTCGTTTTTAAGTTGGCAAATTGCTTGTCGGTCGTCGCGATAATTCCTATTCCACTGTTTATTTTGCCTAGGCTTAAATCTGCCGAAAAAGAGGTAAACTGGTAGTTGGCCTCCAAATTCGGCCATTGATTTCGGTAATTGAAGTTGACTTTGGATGTACTGTTAATTCCTGCAAATGCGGGAGAGATTAACAGGGGTGCGGCGTAGAATTGTGACAATTGCGGATCTTGTGCTCGACCCAGGAATGGGAGACAAACACAGAGTAGGCGAAACACGAAAATGGCTAAGCTTTTTTTCATACCGCACATTGTAGCCCCGCAATTTAGGTCATCGCTTTACAAAAACCAATAAAATGCGTTAATTTGTGCATTCTGACCCCAAACCTATGCTCCGGAGCATTTTCATTTTTTCCCTGTTGATAGGGGTGAATTTTTTCACCTGGGGGCAGCGCATCGTTTATCGAAATAATTGCCTGACGCAATGTGCGGATTGTAGCTCAACAGCAAGCAGTGACATGGCAACCGTTTTTGAATTATCAGAGGATTTGCCCAAAACGGCGAAGTACGCATGGGACTTTGGCGATAGTGGGACATCCAATAACACATCTTCCGATCGAACGGGTGTTCATCAATATTGTAGTCCAGGGGCTAAAACGGTCACACTTACGGTTCAGTTAGGGGCCATTACGACAAAGTATACGCAAGTCGTTCAGATTGGGCAATTACCCAAAATTTACCTGGGGAAAGATGAAAAAGATTCAACGATTACCATTTGTAAAGGCCAAAAAGTGACCTTAAAGGCTTTTGCTAAAGTGGGAAAGCCAAATTATCCCATTCAAATTGCCTGGTTCCCGCATGGCGAAACGACGGATGAGATCACCGCGGATTCATCGGGTTGCTATTCAGTTCAAGTAACTGAGCCTATTTCCGGTTGTTCTGTCGAGGCCAAAATGCAGGTGAAAATCTGTGGGGATCGCGACCCCAATGCTAACATCAATAAATATGTGGATGCTTGGTATTTTGGAAATGGGGCAGGTGTCCTTTTCAATGGATCTGCAGACAATCCGAAAGATACGACGGGAGGCTTGGTTGTGCCCGAAGGCGTCGCGAAAATGACGGATCCGACGAACAGTCTAATATTCTACACGGATGGTCAAAAGATTTTCGACCGAAACAACAATCCCATTTATGTTCAAAGCGATACTACTAAGCGGCTGAACGGGGACTTGACAAACTCTCAGGGTGTTACCATCATTCCTAAAACATCCTGCAAAGGTTGCCAAGCTGAATATTACATATTTACCTTGTCCAAAAATGCAAAGGGAGAAAATCTGCTCTATTATAGCATTGTGGATATGAAGTTGAACAAGGGGAAAGGGGGAATCTCATTGTTAAATCAGTTAGTCAGTCCTGTACCAACCACGGCTCGCTTATTAGCAACTCAGGGTGGACAAGGCTACTATTGGTTGGTTGTTCAGAATATGAACTCCAATAATACCCGATCTTATAAGATCTCTAATGTAGGAATTTCAGCGCCCCAGTCGAGTCAAGGGGGAACACAAATGACGAGCTCAAACGGGAATGGGTCAACGACCAAAATTTCTGTGGATTGGTCAAAAATGGCGGTAGCTATCCCTGGTCCACCTCGGAATAAAGTGGATTTGTATGATTTCGATGCGAGCGCGGGTAAGCCGACTTATTCGATGAGTTTAGACCTTGGGATCAGTCCTCCGGTGGTATATGGCTTGGAATATTCACCTAATAAAGACGTCTTGTATGTGAGTTTAAAAGGGGATGGAATTGCCGTTCCTTCCAAGGTATTGCAATTTGACCTTTCTTCCAAAGACTCTGCTAAAGTTGCTCAATCCAAAACGGAATTGTATTCCAGTATGGAAATGATAGGCGCCCTTCAAATTGATCCTGTATTTAACACGGTCATTTTTGTTGCGATTGATGGGAGCAATACCTTAGCAAAAATTACGAATCCCAATGGTTTACTTAATTCAACGGATACAACGATCACGAAGGCTAGTTTTGTTCGAAATGCCGTTACTTTTTCCACTCCGGGCGTGACAAGCCGACTCGGTTTGCCGCCTTCGATTCCAAGTCCGCAGGACCCTTCCAGCCCGCCGAGTATCTCCAAGCCTATCTGTGAGGGGACCTCTTTTAAGTTTACGATTGACCAAAAACTGTGTGATCCTTTGAATAATGATCGCATCGATTGGAAAATATATCAAACCGTATTGAGTCCATTTCCGAATAATATTGGCCTGATGGTTCCTTTGGATTCAACGAAATTGCTCTACAGTTTTACGGGTTCAAGTCTGAAATTTGATTTTCCTGTCTCAGGGAAATATGTCCTCACGGCAGCAATTAGTAATAGCTGCATAAAAAATTTCCCATTGGATGCTCAGGAATTTGATATCGTCGTTTTGAAGCCAACGCAATTAACGCCTATTTACAACCGCATCTGCAAAACGAACGCGACAATCACTCCTTCACAATTGCCAATTAGTGCCAATTTACAATATCTATGGAGCACAGGAGCGCGTACACCTAGCGTTCAGATTCCAGCGCCAGGAGGAAAGGTCACCTTAAGCTTATCTGATACAGCAACAGGTTGTTCGACAAAACTTTCTACGGAGGTTAATTTTCTTGAGAATCCGCATTTTATCCCCCCGGCAAATTACTCGATTTGCATGGATGAACCGAAGCCGTACAACTTGACTTTGAATGGAAATGTAGATAGTTTGAAATTTGAATGGAAATTTGGTTCTACAGTTTTAAGTACACAAAACAAGGTGCGTGTAAGCCTTGCTGGCAAGTATTCCGTAAAAATTACAGATTTAGATAATTGCAGCATCAATCACATTTTTGATGTTTCAGATAAGTGTGAGCCAACTTTATTGACTCCCAATGTCTTTACGCCGAACGGCGATGGGAAAAATGATTTCTTTATCCCACAACCGAAAAACCCATTACGTGCGAAAATTATTGGGTTGCAACTATTCAATCGCTGGGGAGAATTACTTTTTACCAGCAAGGGGCCGGAATTCGCTTGGGATGGGAAAGTAAATGGAACGCGCGTACCTCAGGAGTCCTATGTTTGGCAACTCCAATATGAATCCTTGGATTATCCAGAACGAGGAATCCTGACAGAAAGAGGCGGCGTATTAGTAATTTACTAGTAAGCCCGTACCTCGATTCCTTTCATGAAGTTGACAAATGATTTGTTCACCACTTGGTTTCCTCCGGGTGTTGGGAAGTTTCCAGTGAAATACCAATCTCCCAAATGCTGTGGACAAGCAATGTTGAGATTTGCTACCGTTTGGTAAACGATTGACAATTCAGCTTTCAAATGCTTCGGACGAACAATCTCCGCAATCTTATTTGAGATTTCCTGGTCGGTGAATGGCGCATAAATCGCTTTCACAAAGTTTTCTTGCGATGCAGTCCCGTTTTCGAGGGCCATTAAACATTTCAAGTTTACTTCGTCCAAGATATGTTCTAAATTTCTTTCTTTCAATAAGGCCAAAGCTGCGCGGAACGCAACGAATTCCTTCATTTTAGACATGTCGATGCCGTAGCAATCCGGGTAACGAATCTGAGGAGCCGAAGAAACGATGACAATTTTCTTCGGAGATAATTTGTCTAATAAACTCAAGATACTTTTTTCAAGCGTCGTTCCGCGAACAATTGAATCGTCAATTAAGACAACCGAATCAACATTTTTTTCAATCACCTCATAGGTGGTATCGTATACATGAGAAACCATGTCATCCCGCATCGCATCGCTTGCGATGAAGGTTCGAACTTTGACATCTTTGGAAATCAATTTTTCAACGCGTGGTCGGAAGGTAAGTAATTCTTCCAACTGGTCTTCAAACAGAATCCCTTCCATGATCGCTTGTTTCCGCTCTTTGGCCAAATGATCTTCTAAGCCATCAATCATGCCTAAGAATGCACTTTCAGCGGTATTGGGAATGTAAGAGAAAACCGTATGTTTTAAATCGCTTTGAACCTCCTCTAGAATTTGTGGAATCAATAAACGTCCTAATTTCTTGCGCTCGCGGTAAATATCGGGATCTGAGCCGCGTGAGAAATATATCCGCTCGAATGAACACGATTTTTGCTCGATGCGATCAATAAAAGGAACCTCTTCCACGGACCCATCCATGGCAATAATCAATGCATGTCCGGGTGTAATTTCTTGAATCTGGTCGTAATCACAGTTAAAGGAAGTTTTGATGGCTTGTTTTTCGGAGGCAACCACAACAACCTCTTCATCCATGTAATAATAGGCTGGGCGGATTCCTGCAGGGTCACGTGCAACAAAAGAGGCACCATAACCGGTCATTCCTACCATGGCATATCCGCCATCAAAATCTTTGCATGAACGCTCTAATACGCGTTTTAAATTGATATTTTCAGCGATGACATCCGATAATTCTGGATTTTCATATTGGTCCTTGAACTTGCCAAATTGACGTTGGTTCTCCTCATCCAAGAAGTGACCAATCTTCTCCATCACGGTCACTGTATCCACTTTCTCCTTTGGGTGCTGGCCCAAGGAAACCAATTTGTCGAACAAATCATCGACATTGGTCATGTTGAAGTTACCTGCCATCACCAAGTTTCTGCTACGCCAATTGTTTTGACGAAGCATTGGATGGCAGTTTTCTATTTCATTTTGCCCATGTGTACCATAGCGCAAATGGCCTAATAATACTTCGCCGGTAAAGGCTACATTATCTTGCCACCATGCCGCATCATGAACGGCATCGATGCCTGTTTCACGTTTGGTATCCTTAGCTAATTTTTGTGCTTTTCTGAATTTCTTGTTGATCTTGCCGAAGATATCCGCAACAGCTTGCGGCTCAACGGAACGGTAGCGACTGATGTAGCGACTTCCTGGTTTTACATTGATCTTGATATTGGCAACGCCAGCCCCATCTTGCCCCCGGTTTACTTGCTTTTCCATCATGAGGTAAAGCTTGTTTAACCCATACATCGGGGTATTGTACTTGTCCAAGTAGTGCTGAAAGGGTTTTCGCAAACGGATTAGTGCAATTCCGCATTCGTGCTTGATGGATTCAGACATTGGGGCTTTGTGTTTTGGCTAAAAATCAACCCAAAATTAGCTAAATATTATGAGCTACAAATGTTATTTTTTGTTTTTTTAATCTATGCTTTCCAAATCGCATAAATTCCCGTTGGGAATAGCATACAGCCCATAATGATACCTGCTAAAACCAAGTAAATCCAGTTGTTTTTGAAGCTATCAGCCGGGTGCTTCGCATCCCCCTTTTTAAAGTAGGATTGAAATGGAATGCGTAGGTAATAATAAATCGACACCGCTGTCATGAAGATGGCAACGATTAATAAAATTAAGACGGGGCTGGATTGTGTCATTTGGTACTTTTCCCATAATTGGCTGAAATAGTTGACCTTAGCAAGGAAGGTTCCCGCTGGGGGTAAACCGATGAGGGCAATGAATCCGATAAACAAGGTCAATGCGCGAATTGGATAGGCTTGGCCAAATCCTGCCCAATTCTCCATGTCATTCTCCTGATAGTTGGTTGTTTCCACCTCATCCAAGATATAAAACACTAAAAGAGTGCTTATGCTATATACTAAACTATAAAATAATAAGCTGTCAACTCCTTGTTCTGCGGGCATCAGCCAAGCCATCGCCAAGAAACCGCCGTGTGCAATGCTGGAATAGGCGACCAAACGTTTGGCATTCGTTTGACTTAAGGCACCTAAATTGCCAACGAGCAAGGTTAATAGAGCTAAAATTGCGATTACATCTTGCATGGATACCGGTACAAAATGAACGAAACGGATACCGAGCCAAGCTACGGCGATCTTGGGTGCCGTGGAAATCCAGGTCATCCAACCAGCGGGTAAACTTTCCATCACATCGGGACTCCAAGGATGAAAGGGTACCCAGGACATTTTAAATAATATTCCAGAACCCACAAATGCTAAGGCCATGCCTGCTAAATATGTATCTGCGGTAGCTAATCCTCTGCTGAAGGCCGGGTCCAAGATTTGCATCGTACCTGTAAGTCCATATATCAAGGAAAGTCCATATAATAACATCGCCGAAGTTCCCATGCCGAACAGGACATAGGGCAATGCGGCACGCACGCCTTCCTTGTCTTTGCGTAGTCCCACTAATAAATAGGTTCCTAGCGACATCAATTCAATACTTAGAAATATACTTAGAAAATGGATGCTTAAACTGGTGAGCAATGAACCAAGGAGAATCGCGAAGAATCCAATCTTTTCTTCAAATGAAAAAGATTTTTGTTGGTATTGATTGATGCTAATAAGCAAGAAAGCGATGGCCAAAATAAGGCAGTTAACGGCATTCGCACCCGGATTTACCCAGAACATGTGAAAGGAAACAAATCCCTCAATTCCCTGTTTCATCCGTTGAAAGGAGAGAATGAGTCCTAAAATGAGACCTACTTGAGCAATTAAATAACGCCAAGCGCGCGCACTTTTTTCGTTTTTCCCGATTAAAAATAAATCACCAAAGATGCACACCAGAATCCACGCAGCAATCACTAATTCGGGTAAGATGTGTTGATACCCTTGCAAGATACCTTGCAATTTGATTGGTAATGCCTGTAAGAGTCCGTCTGTGATCATGGAATTACATTTTTTGTTTTAAATAATGGGCCGTTGGGTTTTCCTTTAGCGAACACATGGCTTCAGGTGTTCCTTCGAAACTTAAATGCCCACCGTTTTCTCCTCCCTCTGGTCCTAGGTCAATGATGTGATCTGCACATTTGACAACTTCCATGTTGTGTTCGATGATAATCACGGTATCGCCCTGCTCCACCAAATCATGCATGGCCTTCAATAATTTTTTAATGTCATGGAAATGTAATCCAGTCGTCGGCTCATCAAAGATAAAGAGAGTTTTGCCTTTGTTCCCATTTCCTTTACCTAAAAAACTGGCAAGTTTTACCCGTTGTGCCTCGCCTCCGGAAAGGGAATTTGACGATTGCCCGAGTTTAATATAACCCAAACCCACTTGAAATAAGGGGTCGATCTTCTCGGCGATTTTTGGTGCTTTTTCTCGAAAGTATGGAATGCTTTCCTCCACCGTCATATCCAATAGGTCGGCAATGTGTTTGTCTTGGAATTTGATGTCCAAGATTTCTTGTTTGAATCGCTTTCCATGGCAAGATTCGCAGGTCAACTTAATATCGGCCATGAATTGCATCTCGATGGTGATTTCACCCTCTCCTTGGCAGGTTTCACAACGGCCACCCTCCACATTGAATGAAAAATGAGCGGGTTTGTATCCACGCGTTTTGGCCAAAGGTAATTCCGAAAACAATGCCCGAATGGCATCGTATGCCTTTATATAGGTGATTGGATTCGAACGCGAGGATTTCCCGATGGGCTGTTGGTCCACCATTTCAATACTCGCAATCTTATTAATGCTACCGCCTAATTCTCTAAAACGGCCAGTTTCCTCTGTTCCTAATTGTAAATTACGCAGCAATGCGGGGTATAAAATTTTCCGGATTAGGGTTGACTTTCCTGATCCCGATACACCAGTCACAGCGGTCATGATGCCCAAAGGAATCTTGACATCGATGTTTTTTAAATTGTTTTCAGAGGCTCCTTTGATTTCGATATGAGCCAAAGCCTTTCTACGAATAGTGGGAACAGGAATCGTATCTTTTCCTTGTAAAAAGCGCAGCGTGTGGCTATCCGTCGTCGTATCTTGCAGAGCTTCCTCCAAATTTCCTTGAAAACTCAAATGTCCTCCATGTCGGCCCGCCTCCGGACCTATATCGATGATCTGATCGGCAGCCCGCATGATGTCTTCCTCATGTTCCACCACGATGACGGTATTGCCCATGGATTTGAGCATTTCCAAAACAGAAATCAGCCGCTCCGTATCTCGTGGGTGAAGACCGATGCTGGGTTCATCGAGGATGTACATGGAACCCACCAAGGCGCTTCCCAAAGATGTGGCAAGTTTGATTCGCTGGAATTCGCCGCCCGAAAGCGTTGAAGTCAGTCGGTTCAAGGTTAGATAGCCTAATCCCACTCGATTCATGTAATCCAATCGGTTTTTGATTTCGATTAAGATTCTTTTCGCTACGGCTGTATCCGTTTCACTTAATGCGAGTTTGTCAAAAAAGTCTTTGACCTTCGAAATAGGCCAAAGCACCATGTCGATGATTGAGGCGCCGTCGATCTTAACATATCCGGCATCACCTCGTAAACGAGAACCCTGACATTCCGGACAATTCGTTTTTCCACGGTAGCGTGAAAGCAAGACACGGTATTGAATTTTATAGGTTTCCTTTTCGAGGTGATCGAAAAATTGGGTTAGGCCCGCAAAGTATTTATTCCCTTTCCAAAGCAATTGCTTTTCTTTCTCCGTTAAATCTTTGTACGGTCGGTGAATCGGGAAATCGAAATGTATTCCATTGCGTAACAAGGGATTCAACCAATCGCTCATGCGCTCACTGCGCCAAGGAGCGATGGCTCCCTCGTAGACGGATAAATCATGGTCAGGAATCACCAAATCAGGATCTAATCCCAGTACTTTTCCGTAGCCCTCGCAGTTCCGACAAGCCCCATAGGGATTATTGAAGGAGAATAAATTGAGGCTTGGCTCTTCAAATGCAATTCCATCTAATTCGAATTTATTGGAAAAGCTTTTGCGTTTTTGATCTTGAATTTCGACCCAACAAACGCCATCGCCTTCGAAATAGGCCGTTTGAACGGAATCACCAAGTCTAAAAATGGTTTCCTCGTCAGAATTTGCAATCAATCGGTCGATGAGAATTGCAAGATCATTCCGCTTTTTCGTCAGCTTTTTTAAGCTTGCCTCGTCCTCCACAAGATCCTCTAAATCCAATATTTCGGATTCGATTTTCAGTCGGGTATAGCCTTTCTGAATAAGCAATTGACATTCTTCCAGCAAAGATCTTTCGGGATGATGCAATAATGGGGCAAGAATTAATACCTTTTTTTGATCATGGGAAACGATCCAATCCACGATAGTAGAGACCGAATCTTTTTTTACCTCTTGGCCCGAAGTGGGAGAAATAGTTTTTCCGATGCGGGCAAAGAGTAATTTAAGGTAGTCGTAGATTTCGGTGGTGGTCCCAACGGTCGAGCGCGGATTTTTGGTATTGACCTTTTGTTCGATTGCGATGGCAGGCGCGACGCCTCGGATGTAATCGACAGCTGGTTTTTCCATGCGACCAAGGAACTGGCGGGCATAGGAATTTAGGCTTTCGACATACATGCGTTGGCCTTCAGCAAATAGGGTATCGAAGGCAAGTGATGATTTCCCGGAACCTGATAGACCGGTGACAACAACCAATTTATTTCGAGGAATGGCAACGTCCACATTTTTAAGATTGTGAACGCGGGCACCTTTGATAATGATATGTGTTTTGGGGTCTAAATTTTCGAAATCTTGGGGTGCTGGAGAACTCATATCTCAAAATTATCCTTTAATTTTGATAAAGCCAACCCTAAGCTTTGGCAATCCTTTAAGGTTTGCCAAAGCTAATTTAGCGGAAAAGAATTTTTTAGCGTTCCAACATCCTGATAAAATGAAAGTAACTTACTTATTATTTGCGTTTTTGTTCACATCGCTGAGCTTTGAAACAGTTGCCCAAGACCCTGTCGTGATTGCTGAAGAAGGTGCCAAAGGGGACCTGGATGTCGAACCTGATGTTCGGGATTTGAGCTTTCGGGAGCGTTTGCATTTCGGTGGGGGAATTTCCGGATTGAGTTTTGGAAATCCGACGAGCATTGGACTTTCGCCTATGGTAGGTTATATGGCGACTAATACAACGATTATTGGGGTGGGGATGACCTATCAGTATTTTGCCTATCGTGGCTTACCTGCATCTAATTTGATAGGGGAGCGCATATTTGTTCGACAATATGTCCCTGCGCTGTCGGCACTTTTAGGTCAAAGTTTTTTAACGGCACAGGTAGAAAATTTCAGCGATGTTTCGAATTCGTATGCAAGCTATTCTAATCCGGTGTTAGTCGGAATCGGTATTGGTTCAAAAATTGGAATTAATTTAAATGTCATGTACGATTTAAATTATTCGGCATCAAAAATCTCTCCTTATGGCTCCGCATTGGTCGTTCAAGTAGGTGGATTTTTCTTTTAGTTTTTTCAAAACAATTTGGCCTAAAATATTGTCTTAGATTTCGAAGAATATCAACAAGAAATCCTTAATTTCGAATTCATTTATTATTCACATGTCAAAAGCACTTTTACCTGAACCTCTATTAGTTGAGGACCCCAATCGTTTCGTTTTATTCCCTATCAAACACGATGATATCTGGAAGTTTTACAAGCAATCGCAAGCGTCTTTTTGGACGGCTGAAGAGATTGATTTGCAACAAGATTTATCGGATTGGAAGAAATTGAATGATGGCGAACGTCATTTTATTTCACACGTATTAGCCTTTTTTGCAGCCTCAGATGGGATTGTCAATGAGAATTTGGCCAATAACTTCTTGAAGGAAGTTCAATATGCGGAGGCTAAATGTTTCTATGGTTTCCAAATCATGATGGAAAATGTCCATTCGGAAACCTATTCACTTTTGATCGATACCTACATTCAAGAGCCGAAGGAAAAGGATCGTTTATTGCGTGCGATTGAGACCATTGATTGTGTGAAGAAAAAAGCGGATTGGGCGTTGAAGTGGATTGAGAGTGATAGTTTCGTGGAGCGTTTGATTTCATTCGCAGCAGTAGAAGGGATTTTCTTTTCGGGCTCGTTCTGTTCAATCTTCTGGCTGAAGAAACGTGGGTTGATGCCTGGTTTGTCATTCTCGAACGAATTGATTTCGCGTGATGAAGGATTGCATTGTGATTTTGCTTGTTTGTTGTACACGGATCACATCAAAAATAAAATTAGCCAGGAACGTATTTATGAGATTATCTTAAATGCGGTCGAGATTGAAAAAGAATTCGTGACGGTTGCTTTACCCGTTTCCTTGATTGGTATGAATGCAGAATTGATGTGTCAATACATTGAATTTGTAGCAGACCGTTTATTGGTTGCTTTGGGCTGCCAAAAGAATTACAACGCAACCAATCCATTCGATTTTATGGAGATGATTTCCTTGCAAGGAAAGACCAACTTCTTCGAGAAACGTGTCGCGGAATACCAAAAATCTGGTGTGATGGCGGATAAGGATTCTATGTCCTTCTCGATGGATGAAGATTTCTAGTTTTTTGAATGAAATAGATTATAGAGCCCGACGGAATCGTTGGGCTTTTTTTATGGGATTCGTTCCATCAACATGGGTATTACCAAGCCGATGATGATGCCGGAAAGCACATAGATCCAATGAATGCGTTTTAATCTTGTAAAACTCATGAGGGCGGTTGTGCCAACTAATATGAGGGATACTACGATCAATTGGCCTGCTTCGAGTCCCAAGTTAAATGCCAATAATGGGCTGAAAAGCGAAGACTCCTTTCCTAAGAGGCTCTGTAAATAATTCGAAAAACCTAAACCATGGATTAAGCCAAAAAACAAGACCGTGTAGTAGGGTAATTGGGCTGGCTTTTGCCTTTTGGAATTTTTGAAAAATAAATTTTGAATCGCAGAGAATAAAATGGTGCAAGGAATCAAGAATTCAATCCAAGTCGGATTCACTGTAATCCAACCGATGGTGGCCAAGGCGAGTGTTACCGAATGGCCCAAGGTAAAAGCGGTGACCAACCAAAGTAATTGTTTGATGTCGGCCCACGTAAAAATGCAGGTGATTGCCAGGATGAATAATAAATGATCCATGGCTTGCCAATTTAATATATGTTGAAAACCTAAGGTTAAATAGGTCCAGAAATAGGTCATGTTGACAAAATTATTGCGCTAAATGTATGAAATTTTCATGATTTTATTGAGTATAATTAGGCCTTGTGCGTATTTTAAAAGAAAAACAGGATCATGAAAAACGGATTAATTTGCCTGCTTGCCCTTTTGACATTTCAAAATTTTGCGCAAAGGCCAAGTGTCGAATCTCTTAAAGAAGCTGAATTAGGGCGCTTTAAGGTGATGGTCGCTAAAGATCGTGCGGGACTTGAAGCGGTTATGCATCAAGATTTGGTTTATTTCCACTCCAGTGGTGCTGCGGATAGCAAGGATTCGTACATCGCTTCAATTTTTTCTGGTAAATCGAGCTATTTGTCCATCGAAGCAATGGAAATGCTGACCCGTGTTTATGGTAAAACCGGTATTAATACGGGTATTATCAAAATTGTAAATTTAAACGCCGAAGGGAAAGAAACACCTTTAAAATTGCGTTTTACTGACGTTTTTGTTTTTGAATCGGGCCGCTGGCAAATGGTTTCGTGGCAGTCGACGAAATTAGCCAACTAATTCAGCTGCAAAATTTTCGATTTCTAAATAAATCTGCTCGAGTTCTTCATTGTTGATGCAATAAGGAGCGAGAATATATAAAGTATTTCCAAGGGGTCTCATCAGGATCCCTTTTTTAATGAAATATTGATAGGCACGATCGCGTATCGAATGCATGTAGCCACTGGATTCCCCCACCGCTATTTCAAATGCGATGATGCTTCCCTGGATTCGGATATTTTGAATGATCGAATGTGCCTGATTTTGGGTCTTCCATGCTTGATGTTGCATTTCGATACGTGCGATATTCTCCCAAGTTTCGGGCTTTTCCATTAAATCCATGCTTGCGAGTGCAACGGCACAGGCCATTGGATTTGCCGTGAAAGAATGGCTATGAAATAAGGTCTTCTTGCGGTCGTCCGAAAGGAAAGTTTCAAATAGGACGTTGGAGCAGGCTGTGATGCCCATGGCCATCATGCCGCCGGTAAGTCCTTTCGAGAAACAGGCAATATCGGGTTTGTTACCAAGATAGTCCATTGCGAACCATTTCCCTGTCCGACCAAAACCCGTCATGATTTCATCTGCAATACATAAGAGCTGATGTTCCTTTGCGATCGCGATGAGTGCATCCAGGGTTTTCGGCGCATACATTTTCATGCCGCCAGCACCTTGAATCAAAGGCTCAAAGATGAACGCCGCATATTCGCCTGCTTGTAACATTTTTTCTTGCATGGCCTGGATGCAGGCTTCTGGCGAACAGGGACTCGGTAGGAATTCAACTTCAAATAACATGTCCTGAAAAGGCGCATTGAAGGCACTGGGTGCGCCTAGACTCATTGCTCCGAACGTGTCACCATGGTAGGCATCCTCAAAAGCGATGATTTTACGCTTTTGTGTTTGGCCTTGATTATGGAAATATTGCAAGGCCATTTTGATGGCCACCTCGACGGCCGTACTGCCATTGTCGGAAAAAAAGACTTTTTGGAAATTGGTTGGCAAATGTCCTAATAACCTTTCTGCTAACTGAATGGCAGGTTCATGGGTGAATCCCGCAAAAATGACCTGCTCTATTTTTAGCGCCTGCTCATGAATTTTTTGTGCCAAATATGGGTGGCCATGGCCATGAATATTGACCCACCAAGATGAAATCGCATCGATGTATGTTTTTCCTTCTGCATCAAATAAATAGACTCCTTTTCCATGCGTGATCGGAATCGAAATCGGTTCGATTTGATGTTGGGTGAAGGGATGCCAGATAACAGCAGCATCGCGTTGGGCTAAATTAGCGTTGGAATGATTCGGCATAATGTGCGATGATGCTGGGATTGATTTCTTTTTCTTCGTTGACACGCAATAACACCGGGAGTCTAGTATGTTTCAAAATAAACGCTTCGCCGGAATGATTTGTTTGGCCATTGAATATGATTCCTAACATGGAAATGTTCCGGGATTTTAATATTTCATAGGTCAATAACGTATGATTAATACTTCCCAAGTAGTTTTTACTAACCAAAATTACTGGAAGTCCAAGGTGCTGAATGAGGTCCAAATTGGTTTGTTGTTCGTTCAAGGGTACCATGATTCCGCCAGCAAGTTCAACAACCAAATTTTGTTGGGTTTCCGGTAAATGAAATGCATTGAGTTCGATCCGGATGCCATCTATTTCCGCTGCTGTATGCGGCGAAAGCGGGTTGTTTAAGGCATAAGTAGATTCAAAAACATGAGTCCCAGGCACCCATTGTTGGACCCAATAAGCATCCCCATCCATTAAATTGCCAGCTTGAACGGGTTTCCAATAATCCGCTTGCAAGGCCTTGGTAACAATGGCTGAACAGACTGTTTTGCCTATTTCTGTTCCTATTCCTGCGATGATGTATTGCTTAGGCATGTGATTCGATGATTTGAATGAGTGTCTGCATGTCCTGTTGCGAGGTGACAGCAGTTAATGTGATGCGAATACGTTCTGTTCCTTTGGGGACCGTGGGGAAAACGATCGGCTTGACGGCAAAACCTGCCGCTTGCGCTTCTCTTGCTTTTGTTCGAACAGCCTCATTTCCTGTAACAAAAAAGGTTTGAATGGCCGTGGAACTTTTGCCCCAATGAGCAGAAGTTTGTAAGCTCTTAAAATACTGTATATTTTTTTGTAAAGTCAGACGTTCTTCTTGGGCTTTCGCCACAAAAGCCAGTGTTGTCTGTAAACTCAATACATGGTGTGGAGTGGGTGCAGTGGAATAGATGAAGGGGCGAGCGAAATTGATCAAATAGGAGCGAAGTACTTCCGACCCTAATACCACTGCGCCTGCATTTCCCCAGGCTTTCCCAAAAGTAATAACCCGAGCAAAAATGGAATCCTGAACGCCTAATTCGACGCATAATCCAGCGCCTCGAGTTCCATAAACACCCCCGGCATGGGCCTCATCAACGATTAATTCGAAGTGATAGGTTTCTTTTAGTTGGACGAGTTTTTCCAAGGGCGCCATGTCTCCATCCATGGAATAAATCGATTCTACAACCACCCATTTGATGGTTTCGCGGGGATATTGTTCCAATAAATGGACTAAGTCGTCCAAATCATTGTGTTTAAAAATCCGTCGTTCTGCAGGGGATAAGCGGAGGCCATCGATTAAGCTAGCATGTAGTAATTTATCACAGAAAATAACATGTTCTTTTTGTCCTAAGGAGGCAATTAATCCCATATTTGCCTCAAACCCAGAACTAAATAGCAAGGCTGCGGGTGCTTGATGTAAATTTGCACAAGTGCTTTCAAAGTCTTCCATATAGGAATGATTCCCTGAAATCAATCGTGAACCCGTAGAGCCATTGATGGGAGCAACCTGCTTTTGCTGGCTTTGCCATGCCTGTATGTCAGCGGAAATCTGTGCAGCTAATTCCCGACTTTTGGCCATACCCAAATAATCATTAGAACAAAAGTCGGTCAGTTCATCCACCGATGCCAAAGTACGAAGAAGCCCAGCGGATTGACGTTCGCTTAAGGCATTGATCAGAAGTTTGTTAGCTGAATTCGTGTTTGGCATAATTGTGTGTAAAACTACGAAACAAGGGACAATTCTGACAAGGATGTAAAAAAAAATTGCGTTTATAGATAATTTGAATGAAAAACAGGAAATAATGCTTGACAATCCGCTAACTCTGATGTAGTATTGCACATCGTTTCCAATTCGTAAACGTTTCTATTAACAATTCACCCTAGCTTTCTCTGTTGTGCAGCTAATCCTCAGGATTGGACTTCATGTGTTAAAGAGATTATTTTGTTAAGCTTTGGTCATTGTTCAATCAAAAAATATCAACATATTTCCCTTTTTATGGATAATAAATCCGAATCATCAAACCGTCCTAAGCGTCAAAGAATTCAAAAATCAACGGAAGATCAAGCACCCTTATTACCCATGGGAGAGAGCCCTGTAGAAGGATCAACCCAAGAAGTACCGGAATCTGTCGTATCTGCAAAACCAGCGCGCGCTATTCGTCCGCGGAAAGGTAAGCCAAATGCAGCTGATGACGCACCTATTGAAGTGGAAGGAATCATTGAACCCGAAGAAGTGGATACTTCATTTGTGACGAGTGATGCTCCTTTGGCAGCTGATAAAGTTTCCCCAACCGATGCGCCCGTGGATTTAAATTCCTTACCGAAGGAGGATGCGCCAGCGCAGCAGCCCCAACATCAGCATCGCCAGCACCGCAACAATTACAATCAAGTTATCAAAGAATTGGATGGCTTAATTGATAATGAAGGGGTTTTGGAAATTATGCAAGAAGGTGGTTACGGTTTCATGCGTTCTTCGGATTATAACTATTTAGCATCCCCTGATGATATTTATGTATCTCCTTCGCAAATCAAAATGTTTGGTTTGAAAACGGGCGATACCATTTTAGGAAAGATTCGTCCGCCGAAAGAAGGGGAGAAATATTTCGCTTTATTGAAGGTGGAATCTGTGAATGGTAAAACAACGGATGAGATTCGTGATCGAATCAATTTTGAATATTTAACACCTTTGTTCCCCGAGGAAAAGTTGAACTTGTCATCGTCTCCGGATAATTATTCGACACGTATTTTGGACTTGTTTGCGCCGATTGGTAAGGGCCAAAGGGGTATGATTGTAGCCCAACCGAAAACGGGTAAGACAGTCTTATTGAAAGACATTGCCAATGCAATTTCGCGTAATCATCCAGAGGTTTATTTGATCATTTTATTGATTGATGAGCGTCCGGAAGAGGTGACGGATATGCAGCGTTCAGTACGTGCAGAGGTGATTTCATCAACGTTTGATGAGCAAGCAGAGCGTCATGTGAAAGTGGCAAATCTCGTGTTAGAGAAAGCCAAACGTATGGTGGAATGTGGTCACGATGTGGTGATTTTATTAGATTCAATCACGCGTTTAGCGCGTGCTTACAATACGGTTGTTCCATCATCTGGTAAGATTTTATCTGGGGGTGTGGATGCTAATGCGCTTCACAAACCGAAACGATTCTTCGGTGCGGCTCGTAATGTAGAGAACGGTGGTTCATTGACCATCATCGCAACAGCCTTGATCGAAACGGGTTCTAAAATGGATGAGGTAATCTTTGAGGAATTCAAAGGTACAGGTAACATGGAATTACAATTGGATCGTAAATTGGCCAACCGCCGAATTTATCCTTCGATTGATGTTACGGCATCTGGAACACGTCGTGAGGATCTATTGATGGATCCAGCCGTATTGCAACGCGTTTGGATTTTGCGCAAGCACATGTCGGACATGAACTCTGTGGAGGCCATGGAATTCTTGCAGCAGCAAATGAAAGGTACGCGCAATAACGAAGAGTTTTTAGTATCGATGAATCGGTAGTCATGTCGATTTTACCCATTGAATTACGTTCATCGGATCGTCAGCCCGTTTGGTTTATCGGGCATGGCAGTCCGATGAATGCATTAATGGATAATCCATTTACGCAATCTTTGAACCAATTAGGTGCGTCTATCGCTCCTCCGCAGGCGGTTTTAATCGTTTCAGCTCACTGGTTGACTCGTGGAGGAAGCTTTGTTCAGGCCTCTCTGAATCCAGAAACCATTCATGATTTTGGCGGATTTCCTCGAGAATTACATCAATACCAATACCCGGCACCGGGAAGTCCATTTTTTGCGTCGGCTTTAGCGGACGAGGTTAAGTCGGTACAGCCAACCACCGAGTGGGGGCTAGATCATGGCGCCTGGACTGTTTTATGTCACCTATTTCCGCTGCACAATATTCCTTGTTTCGAGTTGTCGATTGATTATTCGCGTCCATTGGCCTATCACATTTCCTTGGCGCCTGAATTACAGTTTTTGCGTGAGAAAGGGGTCTTGATTTTAGGAAGTGGTAATATCGTTCACAATTTACAAGCCAGTATTCCGAATTTAAGTGCAGGCCAAGAGAACTTTGGCTACGAATGGGCACAGGAATTTGATGCGTGGTCGGCGAAATTAATTGCCGATAAAAACGTCGAAGGCCTCTTGGATTACGAACGTGCACCGGGTGGACGCTATTCGGTTCCTACGCCGGATCATTACATTCCGATGTTGTATAGTTTGGCATTGGCGCGTTCAAACGAACAGGTCTATACGACTTACGAGCAACTCGTTTATGGCGGAATTTCAATGCGTTGTTTTGAGATTCGTTAATAACCTAAGAAGACTTTTTCGATGATTTCGCAGGCTTGATCCATTTCGGCTTTAGTGATGGTTAAGGGCGGTGCTAATCGGATTTTGTTTCCATGCGTTGGTTTTGCCAAAAGCCCTGCACGCATGAAATCCATGCAAATTTCCCAAGCCACCGGGCTGTCTTCCGTTGTATTAATTTCGATGGCGCAAAGCAAGCCTTTCCCACGTACTTCACGAATGAGTGCTGTTTTTTCCTGCAAATTTTGTAAGAATTCCATCAATTGATGCCCACGTTTTTCAGCATTCACAATTAAATCTTCGTCTTCCAATATGTCGATGGCCACATTCGCCACGGCACAGGCCAAGGGATTGCCTCCAAAGGTTGAACCATGTTCACCCGGTTTAATCGTTAACATGATTTCGTCGCTGCATAATACGGCTGACACTGGCATAAATCCGCCGGATAATGCCTTCCCCAATAATAATATGTCGGGATGCACGAATTCATGGTGGCAGGCTAACCAAGCGCCGGTCCGACCGAGGCCCGTTTGGATTTCATCGGCAATAAATAAAACACCGTATTTTTTGCAAAGGTCTGCGGCTTTTTTTAGGTAACCGGCATCTGGTAAAACTACCCCTGCCTCACCTTGTATGGGTTCGACCATGAAGGCGGCAATATTTGGATCTTGCAGTTTTGCTTCGAGTGCAGCTAAGTCGTTATACGGAATTTTGATAAATCCGGGTGCGAATGGACCAAAATTATGGTAACTGCTTGGGTCCGTTGATGCGGAAATGGCTGCTAGGGTTCTGCCCCAAAAATTTCCTTCTGCCACGATGATTTGGGCTTGGTTGGTCGGAATTCCCTTTACTTCATAAGCCCATTTTCGGGCTAATTTGATGGCCGATTCGCCAGCTTCCACGCCGGTATTCATCAACAATACTTTTTCGTAATCAAATTTTTCTGCGAGTTTTTTTTCTGTCAGCCCTAATTGGTCATTGTGAAAAGCCCGAGAACTTAGGGTGAGTTTTTGTGCTTGTTCGGTGATAGCCTGAATCAATCGGGGGTGACAATGCCCTTGGTTGACAGCACTGTAGGCAGATAAAAAGTCGAAATATTGTTTGCCATCCACATCCCAAACATGTACACCGAGGCCTTTGGTCAAGACAACGGGAATGGGATGATAATTATGGGCACCGTATTCAGATTCAAGGCGGATGTAATTGTTTGATGTCATTTGTTGATTTTCCCCAAACTTAGTCTGGGGTTATTTTATTTGATAGCCCTAGGCTTTAGCCTAGGGTGTGTTGGTGATTCCTCAGACTAAAGTCTGAAGTCCCCAGGTTAAAACCTGGGGGTTATAAAATTTGTTTATCCTAGGCTTTAGCCTAGGGTGTGTTGGTGATTCCTCAGACTTAGTCTGTAGCGCTCCAGGTTAAAACCCTGGGTTATAAAAGTTGTTTATCCTAGGCTTAAACCTAGGGTTTGTTGGTGATTCCTCAGACTAAAGTCTGAAGTCCCCAGGTTAAAACCCGGGGTTATAAAATTAGGAAAAGCCTAGGGATTTATAGTCGCTCATAAATCCCGGCCACACCCTGGCCACCACCCACACAGGCCGTCACCATGCCGTATTTCTGGTTTCGGCGCTTCAGTTCATCAAATAATTGGATGGACAATTTGGCACCTGAACACCCCAGCGGATGGCCTAATGCGATTGCTCCTCCGTTAACATTCACGATGCTTGGATCAATGTCGAGGGTCTTAATGACTGCTAAAGACTGCGCAGCAAATGCCTCATTCAATTCAATTTGTTGGATGTCCTTTAATTGCAATCCCGCTTTTCTCAAGGCCAAGGGAATCGCTACCACAGGCCCGATACCCATTAAACTGGGCTCAACTCCTGCGGTCGCATAGGTTACCATACGTGCGATGGGTTCTAATTTATGCTGTTTAACAAAGGCTTCGGAAACGACCAAAACAAATGCCGCACCATCCGAAGTTTGGGAGGAGTTTCCCGCGGTAACGGATCCACCCATCGCGAACACGGGTTTTAATTTACCTAATGCCTCAAGCGTGGTATCAGCCCGTGGGCCCTCATCTTTGGAAACGGTCCAGGTACGTGTTTTTTTCTTGCCAGATTCCGCATCGAAATAATTTTCGGATACGTTGATGGGTACGATGGAGGCATCGAAATGCCCCGCTGCTTGCGCCACTAGTGCTTTTTGATGGGAAGAATAGGAAAAGGCGTCTTGATCTTCCCGACTAATCTCGTATTTTTTCGCGACCTCCTCGGCAGTTAAGCCCATCCCGATATAATAATCAGGATGTTCCGAGGCGATGTTATAATTCAAGACGGTTTTATGTCCCATCATGGGCAACATGCTCATGGATTCGGTTCCTCCGGCGATGATGCAGTCCGCGATGCCGGCTGAAATTTTGGAAGAAGCCAAGGCAATTGCCTCAATGCCTGATCCGCAGTAACGATTGATGATGAATCCAGGGACGCTCTTTGGTAAGGATAATAAAGAAATGTAACGCGCCATCTGCATGCCTTGTTCGGCTTCCGGAATGGCATTTCCTACGATCAAGTCTTCCACTAATACGGGATCAACAGATGGAACTTGCGCCATTAAATGTTTGATTACCTCTGCCGCCAAATCATCTGGTCGCATGGTTCTAAATCCACCTTTGTTTGCTTTTGCCACCGCGGTGCGGTAACCTGCTATGATATATGCGTTCATGATTAATTTCTTAAAGGTTTACCTCCATTTAATAAGCTACTGATTCGTTC
>JACCDW011296278.1_pt1 | contig 28057 bp, 34 predicted proteins | sample 7449781 | NCBI WGS metagenome assembly JACCDW01 (sample SAMN15323449, study PRJNA562643) | freshwater metagenome | isolation source: river surface water | place: USA:Blue River Watershed | collected 2017-08-18
AGGCCTCAGTAGGGTCCACAGCGGGAAGAAATACTCCGCTGCTGACGGTAGAAACACCGGGGAGATCCGAAAACTTTTTGTACTCCATTGTCGTCTTTACCGTTGTTTAAGTCTAAACGATTCGTGACTATTGGCGGCAGCCGTCAACAGGTTGTAAATTATATGTTTGGAGTTATGGAAAGTGCTGCTGTACCTAACCCTTCTACTTCAAAATACGCAGTAGCTTGAGTGGCACCTCCGCTACCAGTAATAGTGGGAGTGACAGTAATCTCAGCCAGTCCTCCAACCACAGCTGCGGTTACCGCAACATCCACATCGATAACTGCAGAGTTTACAGAATGCTTTTGTTTAAAAAGTGTACTGACGCCGCTAATTGAGTAAGATCCTGAATAGGTACTGGTCTGAACAATAAATTCCGCATAAACAGTTGCGTAACCAGAAGAAGCTCCGGCATTAACTAACCATGTTTTAACTTTAAATAATTCGTGTAATCCGGCGCCTTTCGCGATTATTGTGCCGGCTCCGGAAGTAAGTGTGCCGGTTGCGTGTGTAATCGCTTTCCCAGCACCTCGACTGGTATAAGAGTTTTGAGAATCATTATTCTCGTCTAATACTGCTACGGCAGATACATACAAATCCGCCGATGGAGTAATTCGAAGAAGTCGATTTGAGGTGCCGCCTGATCCCCATTGACTAGGGACAGGAATAGTAAATGAGTAAGTTTGCCAGGTTGTTGAGGTGGTGAAACCCGCTACAGTCGCTCCGCCAAGACTACTTCCGGCTATAACGGAAAATGTGGGGGTACCGGCAACCGCTTTCGCCCTAATAAGGAAACGCAAACAACCAGACGTAGCTGAAGGGAGTGAATCATCGTAAATGTCTAAATCCCTACCGTTGGGATCCGAACCATCAAGAAACCACGCCCAGACTGTCTGCGATGTGCCTGCGTCAACAGCTACAGATTTAAATGTGACAGTCTGCCTATTATTATTGGCTGTTTGATATCTAGCTGGGGTATAAATCCACTTTCGTTGAGCTTTATTTAAACTATCGAATGAGTCTGCCCCAAACCCTCTGTTATTAGCTGTGTCCACTAATCCCTGAGATTCGCTCCAATTACTAACTCGTATTAGCGGGCTAGGTACAGAAGGAGAGAGGAGAGCGGTGCAGCCATTAAGAAATAACTGCCCATTCATGGCAAATTGAGCACTGCAGGCTCTATTACCAACAGCAAGAGTTTCGAGACTTCCGTACGAACCGCTTTCTGCAAAGCAATTGGTAAGGTACATCGAACCTTTACCGCCAACATATACAAACGCCGGGCAATTTAAACCAGCCCCGGCCGATATATTCGTATAGTAACTACCATAACTATTTGGAACATGCAAAGGACCGAATGTGTGTATGCGCGTAACAGTGGTGGCTGTGCCGCTCCATGTAAACCTGAATTGAGTAGTATCTACAGTTACAGAAGTCCCACTGACGGTAGAAACCAGACAGGTATCAGTATTAGTACCGTCCGTTAACGTTATTAAAGACCACCCTGGAATCAAAATGTTATCCATTGACCTTGAGAAGGTCAAGGTTCCGCTATTAGCTGTAACAGTGGCTGTGCAAGAGGGTAAAACAAACCTAGCATATCCAGTAGGTGTGCCTACATTAGCTTCAAAACGACTATTGCTAACGGCTAATTCGACACCATTATTCCTGATCGGCGCAATTAACCATCCTTCAGTCTGAAAATCATGTACCGTATGTTGTACTGTAAACGTGCCGCTTCCATTAAAATCAAGGGGACGGGTCGTATAAGCACGACAGCTAGTGATATTTAGCTTGTCGCAACCAAGGCTTCGAATACCGTAATCCCCTCCATTGAAACTGCAACCATATACAACAGATTCAAAAGACTTTACAAGACCTATATGCCTTCTATTAGGCAGAGTAATAGTACCGTTGGCGGTGCTCCCAACCACGGCGGCGGTTGTTTCGAAGTTACAGTTATCGAAACGCACTCCACAGACATACGCCTGGCCCCCCGCACCGTCAGTTATAGGCAAAGACTCATTACCGAATTGAAACCCATTAGCACCGTTTAATGTAAAACATAAATTTTTATGCTCAAAAGGACCGATTATGTTAATCGTTGAAGTTGCTTGAAAGATATTTATCAGGAATTTAGTTGTATCTCCAGGATTAAAATTAATTCGCACTGCGGAATATCCGCCACTTCTATAGGCTTGAGTATTTTGGCCGCGCTCGGTTCTCTCGCCTATAAGAGAATAAGATAAAACTGTAATATTTAAAGTATCTGTTACTTTATATATTCCTCTAGGGAAATAAACGGCTTTGCGTTCAGAGCTATTTATCGCTGTTTGGATAGCGAGAGTGTCGTCCGCAACTCCATCTCCAACAGCGCCAAAATCTTTTACATTAACGATATCGGTTAATTTAGACGTTATAGACCTGGCTGTAGCCCCAGTCCCAGATTGAGTAAACCCCTGGTAAGAGTCAAAGAAATCAGCTACGCGGATTTTTTTATTTTGATTTACAACAACTGATTCGGTAGGGTCAACAGCGGGTAAATAGACGCCGCTACCGACAGTAGTGACGTTAGGGAATTCAGAAATCTTTTTGTACTGCATAACCTGTTCGCCCGTTTCTAAAGTTTAAACCCTGGATGTACGGATTGGATTAAGTTCACCATGCGTGAATCTCTCCTCTGCCAGCTGCCAAGCAGGTACATTTAAAATTTCAGCACGTCGTCGGCATTCCCGCCAAAACTCGGTATCAGGCGATTCTTTTACAAGAGGTGCAGGTTGTACTACATCCATTTGCTTTCTAGAAGGTATGGGTTAAATCGAGCGTAACACAGAACCTTAAAATATGTAGTCAAAATTTAGGTGCCACAGGCGGATCCTGACAAACTTTTTCGAAAAAACTTTCCTTGCGAGCTGGACTTAACGTAATTTGCCGAAAAATCGTGAATATATAACTAATTTAAAATTAAATTAAGTAAACTATGCTGGGTCGCGATTTGCGCTGCAATTTAAAAGCAGCAAGCCGGCGTCTCGCCTTGAGACTCAACCTAGACAGGAAAATTACGTTAACCAAACCTAGTAAGAAGAAAAGTCTTTCTAAGACAAAGGGTTAATGTGCTATCCTTAGGCGAGCTCCGTAGCACTAGGTACTACTAAGTATGGACCTTGAGCTGATTTCAATTTTTGGGCTCCTGACTCAGACCCAGCCGAACGCCCCCGAAGGCCCAGTCTCAAATTCGTACTCATTAGACTCATTTTATGTCGAAGAGATCGCGGGCGTTGCCACGCTGCGCTGCAAGTGCAACCGCTCAGCCCCTCTCCGCATCACCGTGGACGACCTCCAGAAGGCGCATCGGGTCCAAGGGCTCTACGCCTGCGCGCTCTGCCTCGGAGAGCTCAGGGAGGCCCGTAGCCCCTCGGACAAGGTCGCTGTTTGGTTCCGTCAAAACCGCCCAAGCCTGAGCGCCGATAAGCACATCTATTTACCGTGTACGTTCGCGCGTCTCATAGATGGGACCGAAAAGACGATCATGAGACCGCGCCGATTCGTTTACGCCAAATTCAATAATGTATCTTTGTCAGACAAGGACAAAATTCTTACGACGTGTGGGGACGCCGAATGCGTAAACCCCCTCCATATGATGTCGGCGGCGAGTCCCGCCACGAAGGTCACCCCCGCGATGCGGGAGGATGTAAAAACTTGGATTGCGAAACACATCCCGCGCACCCAAATTCAGTCGATGATCGAAAACAAGTACAATCGCAGAGTGTCCCTAAGAACAATTACGAATATAAAAAACTCTGTGCCTGCATAACTCACTATGCAGATTTGATTTTTACGCTAGCATCCAAAGACCCGATGTCAGCGGCAGAACTTTCTCTCAAGTTGGGCGTCTCCAAACCCACGGTTTTAAAAGAACTAAATCGTTTAATGAAATTTGACTTAGTTAAACGAGTTTCTTTTGAAAATCACGTTCTGTACTGTACAAACGGTAAGTTCAACTCTGTAATTCGCGAAATTTTAGATCTATGACCACTTCCACTCCTGTTAAGCCCGTTATCTGGGATAAAAAATATATCATTGAGAATCTCCCAAACTGGATTTATACAGATTCACCGCAACCGAAGGATATTTCCGATTGCGAGGCGCGGATTTCCTCCATCGAGTACACCCTGATCGATATTGATCTGCAAATCGAGATTCGGGAACTGGAACTTAAAACAGGCAGCTCGCGTCACACCAGCAATTTTGAGTACGAAAAATGGAAGGGCCAAGCTCTGCGTGCGAAACAAACGCACCTTTACATGTTAAACGCATATAAATACTGGTTAATTCTGAATAAGCGGGAAACCAGCGCCGTAAACCTTAATGAAAAGCTAAATAAAGTAATTACTTTACTGATTGAGGATCCGGATACGTTTGTGTATGACTTAGAAAAACTGCTGTGAAGTGCATTAACAACGATTTCCATATAAAAACAGGAGCAGTATGCGAGGAGTGCCTAAAAAACATAGACTCTCCTCTCGCTTTCCCAGATTTAAATAAAATTGATCCAGAATTACGACCGTTACTTACCCAACTAACTGTTCAGAACACGGATTTTTACTCCTGTTGGAAATCATCTTTTACCACGCTGACAATTTATGGCAGACGCCTCCGTATAGAGAATGTCTACTACGCTTTTTTCAAGGGCGACGTGGGAAATTTTCGACTTAAGCGGATTTGCGGAACGCTAGGGTGTGTGAATCCGTCTCATCTAGTGTCTCGTTTTGAGACACCTAAGATTACTAAGAAGGTGCGAACCGGGTTCAACCGAAAATTCGAAGATTTAAAGGATTTGTCGGATGACCAATGGCGCAGGTATTCTTAAAATTAATTTGCTGCGCTTCGTAAGAAAGGCCGACGCGTAGTAAGGTGAGGTGACGCTGAGTTTTAGCCTTTTCCTCAGCACCGTAAGCGATCTTCGTTGCCTGGATCCAGGGGGCGAAGCGGCCTCACATTAATTACCGATGTCACTTGACTACACAAAAGAACTTAAAAGACTTGCAGAAGCTTTAGAAAGCATCGACGTCAATTTACAAGTTCTTGCGAACACAAAGGCTCATAACATAACCACGGCGTTCGTAAGTCGCAAAGTAATCGCAGCGAGACTCGGCGTGCCTCCAGTTGTAATCGATAAATTGATTCACACGGGAACTACGTCGCAAGGTAAAGCAGGGTTAGTGGAGGGTATCCACTACGCCAAACTGGACCCAGCCGAAACAAACGCAAGTAGATTTCTATTTGACTCGACTAAAGTCCTTCAGGCCGCTTGGCAAAACTTTACAGGATACGGTAATGACTGATTTCGGCAAGAAAATTAAAGCTCTAAGCGCCAGCCTGTTCGGTAAAGGCGAAGTTCAGAGCCGTATGGCTAAGAACACTCTAAAAATGATTCTGGGGGATATGGTCACCCTCCATGACGAATTTAAAAAGTACAAGGGCACGGGTGCGCTCTTCTTTACGCCCGAAAATCCCTTAAAAAGCTCTTACGTGACGATCAACGACCTTGTAAACGACAAGGCAGTTGCCGAGGAAATGTGTGATGAGGGAACCGGAAAGTTCTTAGAAAAGCTAATAAATATTTTGGAGAAGAATAAACAATCAGAACGTCCCGTAGTCGTGCTGTGCAGCGAAGTTGGGCTGAGCGTGCATGTTCTGGACTTAAACGAGATTGACGAGAAAATCGATAAAGTAGCCGATGCCGCAAGCTGAGTTTGACTTTGTTTCCCCGCCAGATGTTTTAGGGGTAGTTACATCATTTTTTGGAGGTGAGATCGGGCTAGATCCGGCATCTAGCCACGCGGCAAACACTCTGGTCAATGCCCGCAAATACTTCACTCCTGTTGAAAACGGCTTAAATCAGGAGTGGAGAGCTAAAACAGTATACTTATATCCGCCCAGGGAATTCTTATTAGCTGGAGAGCAACCGGAGGATAAGACATTATTTAGACGAAGACGGCGTTTCCAGAAGTCTGCTCAACGCGTTTGGTTGGAGGAATGCTATCGAAGGTATATCCGCAGAGAATTCGAGGAAGCAATTGTTTTTCTTACATCTACGGAAGTCGCACTACTAACCACGCAAGCTTTAAACATCGATTTTCCGCTATGTATCCTGAAAGATCACCCGACATTATTCATCGATGAGCCCGAATTAAATAAGTTAAAAAGCACAAGATGCTATGGCTTTCTGTACTATTTTCCCGCGACCTCAAATGTCACAGATCGCGTAACGGAATTTAATTACTTGTTCAGTTCACTTGGGCGCGTATATTGTTGAGCTGTTCCCGCGTGGAGTAATCGTTGTCGGGCCCAAACGGGTTTGCTTCGTCAAACCCTAATCCGACGGGGCGATTCTTCGATTTCTGCAAGGAGCGATCCCGAGCTAAACGGAGCTGACGTTCTCGGGGGCTTTCGCTCCACACGGTTCCGGCCATACGGATAACATCGCGGCTTCGATAGCGATAGTCGTATTTAGCGGAGGGGGCGTCGCTGTGAAAGCGAACCTTACGCTCGTGGCGAGACTCTTTTATCTCGTCAGACATTGTAAGTATACAGCTGCTTCATAGACTCCACGTCGCTACGAACGGTGGGCGGCTGCGTCGCATACTCCATGTATGTTGCGTTGGTTAAGTTATTAAAAGCGGGATCCTCAGAGATCTGACGGAACTTACTGATTGGTTCTGCTAAGGCTCGATACATCTGGGCGGCCCCTTGCTGACTGACTAAATTCAGACGATTTGTGTAATCTTGAAGGCTGCTGGATAAAGCCCCCGCAAAACGCTTAGCAGAAGCGGATGCGAGAATATTCGGATCGAATTTCGCTACTTGACGAGCGTACTCAGTGCCGATACCCGCAATCGTATTATAAAAATCTTTTGTATATTCTTCTTTAGCTTGCTGCGGTGTTGCTCCCGTCAGCGTAGAAAGCTGTTCTTGAGCGCCCTTAAGTTGCTTCCTGGTGCGCTTAAGCTTTCCGCTTAAATATTTACGGGTCTTCTTTTGAGCTTCTTGGCCAGCAGAAACCGCCCTGCTCGCCATTTCCTGAGGGCTAGGACCAAACAGCGACATTATCCGAAAGGCGGTAATCCTTTCTTGATTCTACTAGCAACTATATCGCGTATCCGCAGTATGTCGGAACTGGCTGTAGTTTTTCCGGGGTCAAAGAAATCCATGGAAATATGAGGCCCCGTGGCGCGACCGGTTTCTCCTTGCTTACCGATAACAGTGCCCGGCTCAACAACCATGCCTGGTTTCAAATTTGGATTAAGCGCATCGAAATGAGCGATAAGGGTATCGAACTGTTTGCCTTCCGGAGTCGTGCCTCTGAGCTCTATATAGTTGCCATAACCTTTGCCCCCCGGGCCCCGGTTTGAAGGATTCGTCTCACGTACGATTTTGAGGACTTCCCCCTTAAACGGGGAAGCGAACATGGCGCCCCGACCGCCCTTCAATGCAAAGTCCAACCCAGGTTCCCCAGTGACGTCTTTCGCGGAGGTGACCACAGCGCCTGGATACCCGATTCCGCCTCCCGGGTTGGCAGTTCCTTGCGTCGGCTTTGCTCCCGTCACCGCATTAAACCCTGCGTTCTGCGCAGTTAAACTAGCGGCCACATCATTCAGCGATTTTTCGATCTGAGACGCCTGCGTATTGAACGCGTTTGCTTCTTGTCGAATCGCCAGAATATCTTTGACGAGGTTGATCGGATCTAGTGCGGGCGTTTGAGTATCAGAAGCCAGACTCGCCGTGATCTGAGATTCTACGATCTCCGCCTCGTCATCCTGACCAGCATCTCGTAGGGCATCTGCTTTCTCCTGCAATGCGAGAGCGGTGCCGCCACCTAACATCGGGGCTCCGATCTGCCCTAAGGCCTGTTTAAACAAAACGTTCTTTAGCGCCCCCTGAAAATCAAATCGAGGTAAAGAAATACGAGCAGCGGCGGGAGCCGGTCCCGGAGTTGCGGGCGTAGCACCCGGCACCGGGGCAGCGACATCTACCGTGCCTAAAAATTTCTGAATATCGGCAAATCGTTTGACTGACTGATTTGGGTAGTAGCTGGTGCCCTTAGCCGTGGGGAGACTTGCCCACTCAGGAGCTAATTTCGCAACGGTTTGAGGGGTAATTGGGTCCCGCGAAGGATCCACGCCGCGTTGACGAATCAGCTCCAACGCAGCCCGATTTTGTGCTTCGGGACCGAAATCTCGGGCTCCGATTTTCTTCGAAACTGCCGCCCACGTCCCAGGCATGAACTGGAATGCACCGGCAGCAGCGCTTGCGTTGCGCGAACTGCGGACAACTTGATCTGGATGTCTGGAGAGATCGGAGAACGTGCCTCCGCCAAACATAATGTTGTACTGAGGACCCTTACCCGGCTTATAAGTGCCTTCCGCGTAGCTAATCGCGGCAAGCCACTTCTTTTCTTGCGGGGTTAAAGGAGCCACGTGCGGTTTAATTTTTCTTCAGTTTAAAGCGTCAATCGGGAGTTTCCGATTCATCCTCGTCAAACAAACTCATATTCGTATCTACGCAAATACCGACTTTCTTCATGACAGTTTTATACGCCCGCTCTCGGCAGACCAGTTTCAGTACGGTCTCCCACAAATAAGCGTCTCGTTCCTTGTTGCGCAGAGAGTGAGCCTTGGCGCGAATCCGGGTGAGTACGAACTCGTCCTCTAGCGTTAGACCGCAGGAAATGTTGTTTTGATCACCGCGCGATTTGCGAGAGCCCATGGCGAGTGCCTGACTATTTCAAGTCTAGCTCTACAGCAGAAACCATCAGAATCGTCGCGTTTCGACGAGCCTTAAGCATTCGATTGGGGATCTACGGACGGCAGGTAATATTACTTACCAGTTCTTACAACTCCAGTAGCCTGGTGTGAGCTTACTTTTTTTCTCGTCACAGCTGTGACGGGATCGGAATGCCGCACGTCGATCCGGTTCGTTGCTTCGATTTTTCATATTCGGGTCGCCAAACCGGACGAGACGCACCGTATCGCCCTCTTTAGCGGCCACAGAATACTCCTTGCCCCCCTGTACATCCCGTTTAGGAATGTTATATCCCTTAAAGACCTCCCCAGCTAGGCGGATCACAGCAGTCTCACGGTGCCTCTTAATGATACTAAGCCAAATCTTAAAAAGCCGTTACGGGGCATGAATTTTCCCGCGCACAGAACCAATAAAGGTAATATGTAACGGCAACCTATCCCCTGCATTTGTAATGTCGGACGGTAAGACTCTCCTTACGATTGCTGAGACTGCGGAATTACTGAACTGCAGCTCAGGGTTTGTGCGTAAGCGCATCGCGTTATCCGAATCGAATCAACCCGGCGGTTGGCCCAAAACCGTGTACCTGAATCTGCAGCCCAACGGTGCAAAGTCCCTGTACCGCGTGGATAAAACTGCTCTGCAGGAGTTTCTGAAAGCTTCTTCGAGCGCTAAAGTAGAAACTGAAACCGCAAGCGCTGCTTGCACTATCTGATACTTAAAAGTGACGTTCTCCGGCTCGTTCAACGCCACGCAGATGCCCGTAGAAGGTGTCGACGCGAACGAACTTGAGCAGGAGACAGAAGAAATGGGAGCATCAGTCCAGGATTTAATTTCTGGTCTGGTGACCCTTTCTTCTTATGTGCATCAACTGTATGTACAAAGCCATCTTATTCACTTGAATATCGAAGGTCCTTTGTTCCTTCCGATTCACCAATTCTTAAAAGATCAGTACGAAGCCCATATTGCGCAATTCGACGCTCTGGCGGAGTTTGTGCGCTCGATGGACTTTCTGATGCCTATGTGTCAGCGAGGATTACTCGGATCATATAAAGGTTTTAAACACACGAAATCTTACGAAACCCGCGAGTCTTTGACTGTCTACTTAAAAAACTTGGAAACCTGCGGGTTTATGGCTAAGGACTTGGGCAAGCTTGCCAAAGAAGTTCAAGCTCCAGATGTAGAGAACTACGCCGCCGATCTGGTAGGAGCTATGTTTAAAGCATCTTGGTTTCTCAAGAGCACTCTACGCCCTTAAACTAAAAGCCAAGTATCGGTAGCTCTTACATATAAACCGGAATTAAACGTACCAGAATCTTGCACTTGGTACACGAGTGTACCTGATAAACTAATAGAAGTCTCAGGAAGTCCGCTAAGAACCACGGTTGCTGACTGAATTGCGCCTGACGCTAGTACAGCACCCGAAGCCAAAGTTGAGGTGGACGCAAATACGGCACCAGACGCAAGTATGGCGCCCGAAGATAAAGTCGATGTTGACGAAAAAATAGCGCCGGACGCTAATACAGTTCCGGAAGCCAAGATAGAAGTAGCCGAAGTGTTAGCGGTAACAGCCGTGCCTGCCGCTGTTGCAAACGCTGATCCTATTGTCTGCCAAGCGGCGCCAGTCCAAACTTTAAAAAAGTAGTTAGACGTCGAACTATCGGTCCAAGTCTCCCCTACTGAATTTCCAGGAGCTCCGACTGGAGTTGAGTTTGGTGCAGTAGTCCCGTACGCACTGGGGCCGATTTTACGTATCGTGCCTGTCGAATCTTCGAAGTAGAGACCTGGATCCGAAGCCCCCACGGATATCGCTAATTCCCCGTTCTGAACAACGGATGTGTTCGGACGATCGGATGCCTGCCCGCTTCGCTTTAAAAGAAGAATTACAGGAGTAGATGTCATCAGTACACGCCGCCATTAATCAAAGAGGGGAACCCCGTGGGCGGAATTAAAGTCCCGTTCAAGTATGAACCCCCGTCAAATATGTTAGTAGGTTGCGACACTAAAACTCCGTTTTGGTAAGTACCTCCGGTATAAATCTCACCCACATAGGACGAAGGGTTAAACGGGTCAAACTCAGGAACTGTAAACATTTCGAAACTAGGAGCCTGCAGCGTCGAAAAGCTGGTTAATCCGCCAGCATTTAATGTTTTAGTCATCATGTTATACATATCTGGATACATCATATGAGTCGGCATGTCGTCTTTTTTAGGGCTATAACGTTCCCACCACACGAGATCCTTTTCGCGCTTTAAGAACGTCGTTTGTTTCTCTAAATTTTTATCAAAATATTCTCGATAATATTCGTTCATTGGTTCGTCATTAGGCTGCGGCAACCAGGACGATGTGACCAAACCTTGGTTGTACTTACGCTGCAAGTCCCACATTGCCGCGTAGATGTGTTTGCACCATTTAGGCTGGTAATAATATAAATTAGGGTCTGAATATGTGCGCTCAGTTACTTTCGGGATATTGTAAATTTCGTTAAGGTAAATAAATCCAAATGTTCTAGCAAAGCCGGGGTTGTCCATAGCGGGTACTTGACGTGTTACTCCGTCAGGTCCGGCGTCGTAAAAACCAGGGTCGAGATTTTGAGGGCGCGTATAGGGATATCGCCGACGGGATGCGACATCATACAGATTAAAATTTTCTCTAGCTAAGAAATCTGGACAAGTGCATTGAGATCGCATTTCTGTTGTTAAATACTCGCCTACGGCCGGCGGACCTGTAGCCGGTACCGATAACGTATTTGCATCTACTACTGACCAACTATTTTCTCGAGTATGAGACAAAAAGAGTGTGTTAAAAATAGGGGCATAAGTAGGGGGCGCCGGAACTCCATTTATGCCTACAGCGGTAACCGTATAATTGTTGAAACCGTATGCTTTAGCTGTGCCGTCTGCGTTAAATCGATTGGATAAGACTTCGCCTGCAAAAAATGAAATCGGAGCTCCAAAATTAGAATCTAACCGCACTGCATAAGTATTTGTGTCATAGTCAGTAACAGAAGAAATAGAATAACCAAAATTCAAAAAATTAAATGAGTCTCTCGGTCGAATACCAACCATGTGCATCCGCATATCCGTACGCGTCGTCGGATACATAAAGCACATCCCAGGCAAAAACACCCCAAATCCGGGTGTCCCTGAGACGAAATATTTAAAAGAGTATGTAAGCCCTCCGTAGGCTTCCTGAGAATACATGCTCAGTTCATACCCACGGCGCCACCGAACCCAGAGAGACGCGTAGTCGTACTCGCTAACGAGACTGAAATCCTTGGTGTTTAAAGCCGGCCTGAAGCGACGCTCAAAGGATAAGGGCGAGGATAACTCGTTCGTGTTATCCGCGCCCCGTATGGTTTTCGGCAGCTCAACGCCTTTGACGTTTTTTAAAGACTTGAAGCCGAAATCATCAGAGTTCTTTCTGCGTGCCACAAATTAATAGAAACCGCCTTGGCTCCAAATCGTGATACCCGAAGGACTAAGGCCACCCGATACGGCAGCGGATCCGGTGCCGAGGTAGCCCACAGCGAGGATGTAACCCTTCTCAAGGTACAGACCTTCGCCTTTACCGATTTGAATCGGCGCCAGCAGGTTAGTATCGCCCGCCTGCGGTACAGGAGCATTGACTGCGAACAGTTGAATACTCTGCGGAATGCCGCGAAGCGAACCGCTAAGACCCACTTCCACCCGGCCGACCATAAGCGCAGCAGACGTGGAAGGAGCCGCCTGGTTAGGAGCATACACATAGAGCCCCAAATCGCAGGTCCGACGTCCGCTGTTATCGGGATAGCCTTCGTTGCTGACGATCGTGATGTCTTCAACGAGGGCAGCGTCCTCGGAAGGAAGGTCGCCCACGCGGACCAGCTGAATCAGATCCGTCAGGTTCGGATTCGTGGGGTCGCACGTAGTCGTAGCGCTGGTGATCCGAGCCCCCCGAAGGAACGGACGGTCGATTAGACAGGGGGACTTGTTAGTGGAGGTCGAGGCCATTGGCTGCGCTCTAAGTTAGCTGATTGTATTAGAAGCAGACGGTGTAGAAAGGCCGCCTGTGATACTTCCGTAGGTTTCATCTAGCTTAGGCGTCGGCAGAGAAGAAATAATTCCTGCTTCGCGCAAAGCCTTTAAAGCTTTTTCAAGAGAACTACCAGACGCTTGTTCCCGATCTCCGGTTTTGTCTTCGTAGTAATTAGACAACATCATGCCCGCCATAGGCATACCGCGAGCAGCAGCAATGCCGGCACCCAGCCCATAACCCAACTTGCCAATCCCCTCAAGGAGAGACTTAGCCTGCTCACCCCAACCGGGAGTTCGGCCAGGCTGCGTCGGGCTTGCGGCTCCGGCCGAGCCGAGATCAAAGGCTGACGGCGGAGTGGGCTCGGGAGTAATAGTAGGAGTCTGCGAGAAATCAATCGCAGAACCGAATGCCATCCGAGGTAATGGAGCGGCGCCGGTGAAGTAGTTAGACATCGGGTTGACCTCAGATCAAGAAATGGCAGCAGCCTGACCGAGGTAGCGGCCGGCTTCACCCACGTAACCGCCGCCGAGGGGGATCAATCGGCCGCCCATCGGAGCTCGATTAAGAGTGGGCCGAATTAAGGGGCGAGTTGCGTCTTCGAGGTCGGCGGCACCGGAACTGCGATCAACGACAGAGCTGCCAGCAGATTCGACATTGCCGACAAAGTTATTGGTAGCGTTGTCCCCCATTTGAGCGCCCACAGTCAGACCCTGTGCTTGGGGAGTCTGCTGGGATAAATCCGGACGGGCTTTCGAGCGCTGAATCATTTCGTACGCCAAAGCTGGGTTTTGTGCGGCCCAAACAGGTGTCTGAGGGGCCGCGCCCGGGATCAGCGCTGCCTGTCGAGCCAGTTCGGCACGCACCTCAGGCTGCGCGGCATACTGCTGACGCGCTTTGTAATAATCAGCAATTTGGGCGTACTCGCCAGGAGCCTTCGGCACAGCAGCTAGGGCGTTTGCCCGCGCTTGCCGGTAATTGCTCTCGCGGTCATCCTGGGGAACAACCACTTGACCACTTCCTGTCTGGCCCACAACAGAGCGAGAAGCGGCGGCACGACCAGGGGAAGCAAGACGACGGTCGCCAGCAAGCGCAGAAAGATCAGCTCCTCGACCAGCCGGCGAAGGACGTTGCTGAGGGAACGCTTCGGCATCCGATAAACGCTGCGACGCATCGGGCTCTTCGTCACGAAGTAAACCAGCTGATAAACCGACAACACCTGCCCCGCCGGCAATAGCAGCAAGTTGGGCCGGAGTAAGACCGGTGCGGGCGGAGACGGTAGCTAAATCTTGCGTGGCTGAGGGGACCGCGCCGCCACGGGATCCGCCGGGCAGCTCGCGTAAGGTACGGAACTCAACATCGAGAACTTCTGGACCGACTTCGCGAACAAGACGAGGACCAACACCGCCCGCAGGGGACGGAATTAGAGCGCCGCCAGGACCGGCAGGGACACCGCCCATTGGAGCGGCAGGAGGAACGATTCCAGAATCCCCGGCAGCCGCGACGACCGGACGGGTATCGGGGCTGACGGCGAGCTTGCGAGAAGTATTTAAATAAGCCAAATAATCAGTGCCTCGAGGACCCGTGATGTTCTTTAAAGCTTCTCCGGCGGGGACACCGTATTCACCGGCTAAGTCATCTGCGAGGCGCGCGATGCTGTCTGCCGTACCGGGCTCTAACGTCTTGAGCAAACCTAAGGTTTCTGAGTCTGCTTGACGAATAGATAGGGGAAGTGCCTCCGGACCCCACTCCGGACGAGGGGCAATATGGGGGCCTTTGTAGGTGAACTGGGGAATAGGAGCCGCGTCTAAAGGCATCTGCCCAGGTACTTCGCCGAAGCGAGGAACCGGGGGAACATCCACAGCGCGAGGGCGCATCCCGGCGCGGATGGTCTCTAAATTACGCGACGTCGGACGGGGAACCGTCGACGTAACGGGACGTCCGCTAGCGGTTTTTAAGGGAAGAGGGAGCTGAGTGCTCTCGGTCGCTTTTGTAGGGATAGGGGGAGCGGCAGCCGGAGGACCGCCATACCGGATCTTCTGTTGAACCCCGGGGCCGTACAAACCAGCATCCGCCGACCGGCGAAATTGCCCGAAAACATCCTGAAGTTCTTTTGCCGCCGCGCCGGGTAAATTTTGGAGCTGGCGGATCAGTCCGGGGTTTTGAAGGACGTTTAATACGACCCGCAGTCCCTCGTCATACCCGGCCATAACGTTATGTCAGTCTCTATTAAATATAGCGTTTAACGCCAGTTTGCGTAGAAATAGAGACGGTCAGAGCGCGACACGTCAGGAGGCCCAGGAATTGCCTGAATAAACTCTCCCCCGCTGCGCTCAAATCTGTAGCGAGCTGCCACGGGGTCCCGATAATTCGGAATATAGAGCATATGTGCTAACCGGTCGCACTCATAAAGAAAGTTTTCTCGCCAGATCTTTGCAGTTTCCCGTTTGTCTTGAATGTTAATAGAACGACTGACGTCGCCTAGAATCGTTTCTTGACGGCTCGTGGCGCGACCGGTAGCTAATTCAGTCAAGCGTTCCGCTTCTTCACAGCGCTCAATCTGAGCAATAATTTTATCGTAATAAAACTCACTAGGAATACTGGTACACGCTTCCAGAAGGCGAGCATAATCACCAGCAGGCACAGTCGCCATGTTATACCCTAGAAAATAGGATACGCGGCTAAAGTTAAAATCGTCAAGACGAAACCCAAAAACCTGAGGAGGGTTTCGAGTAATCTGATTTATCGCGGCATAGATTACCTCACGCTTAGTAGCGTCAGTAGTCGTAGCCTGAAAGACAACACCCTGCTGAGCTAGGTAGGACTGAATTTGCTCCAGTTCCTGCGTAGTTAATTGCGACATCGCTCAGCAGGGTACTTTAGTTAAATTCATTCTACGTAAACATTTCCGTTTTCTAAAACGGAGTCCCAGTCCACCTGTGTGATGGCCTTCAATTGATCCAGTTTAGTAAATCGTTCACCAGGCATAGATTGCTGTAATTCCTTAATACTTGTTGCAGTCTTTAGGCCGACCCCTTTCAGAATTTGTGTAAGCATCTCGGGGGTTGCACTATTTAGGTTTACTCTATGCATAGCGGCGACTTCGGGTTTAACGATCTGTCGCCCACGGCGTTGTTTTACTTGTTTTTCGGTTTGCTCTGCTTCTTTTTCCTCTTCCAAGATCTGGCTTTTGTGAGCGAAGAAAACCTTACCGGTCGTGTACGACCGAACCATGAAATACTCGCCTTCGTCGTGGCTATTTAAAACCTCAATTTTGACGCCGTTCGGTTTGAAAGTGAATTCTTTCAGCTGGGTCACAGTCATTATGTGAACAGGATCTGTGCGTATCTTACAGTAAAATGTCAACAGGAAGCGTCAACTGTTCTCAATGGACTTTAATTTCAGGCTCCCGCGATTCCTCCAAAAAGGAATGCGTGCAATACCATTCGCGGGAGACTTATTAAATATAGTTGGCGAATACAGTAACAATCTAAAAGCAGGATTACCGCCAAAAGAGGCAGCTCGACGGGCAACTGCAGTAGGGGCGGCAGGAATGGCGGCTTCCGCTGTACCTCCAGCAGATGTAGCAACATACGCACCCAGCGTCTTGCGCTACGGAGCGTCACAACAGCGTCAAACACCCGCAGGAGAGACGTATCAGTTAATGCGCGATCTCGGTCTTGCGGCGCCGCCGTCGCCACGGGTACTAGAAAAAACAGCCGAGATGATTGATTTCATAAATCCAGAAGCGTGGGCGCGCACTATTGTCGATAAGCTCGATCCAGCCTTAAAAGGCGCGACGTTCAGCCTCGACCCGGAAGAAAGACTGAGACAAATTAAGAGCTTCTTGGAGTCTAAATAAGCATAAAAAACCCCTCCCGAAGGAGGGGTAGGAGCTAACCGTTTAGGCTCACGCCGGGACGGTCGAGGTATACACGTTGGATTCGACGATACCTGCAGGCTGCAGTGCGAGGTCACTACGCTCGGGGGCGGCGTCGGGAATGAGCCAGCAGACCTCGCAAATAGCGAGCGCTTTGTCCTTACCGCTGAGCTTACCGGTCTTAGCACGAGGATCGTACACACCGGAAGCTTGGGCGAGACCCGAAGCAGCGACGCCACCCAGGTTACGAACAGTCGACAGCTTGTAAGTAGTGTCGGCAGTGACAGCGTGAGCGTTTGCCATATTCCAGGCATTGCTGGAACCAAACGTACCGTTTTCGATACGGCTGTTGGCGCCCACAACAGTGGCAAAGTAGCCACTCGGGGTCGGCGTGGTGGTGAGACCGACGCTGAGAGCGGGGCCGAGGCCAAGGGTCGGGGTGGCAGAACCGCCGCCAACACCGCTCGAAACGACGTCACCGCCGTCGACACGCAGGCTCACACGGTACACATAGGCACCGGAGGGCACAATAATGCCGTTGGTGATGTCCGCACGGACGTCCTTATAGGCGTCGGGAGACGGGATGATAACGTTAGCCGTAGTAAACGGAACGTTATCGCCGTTCAGACCAGAGCCGTAAGGAGTGGCATAGTAGTCCAGCTGGTTGCTGGTGCCCAGAGCCTGGAAGGACAGGTCAACGTAGCCAATGGCTTGTTGAGCGATCCAACCGGGACGGACGACAGCGCCGACCGGGCCGCCCACGGGCTGATTGGCGAGAGACTCGCTAGTACCGTTTTCGTTTAAATACGTAACGGTCTTAGAGTCGTGCCAGTAGCGCAGGACGTTGGTGTAGTTACCAGGATAAATCTTGGCAACTGCAATCTGATTAGGGTTGATGGCCATCGTTAGTTACCTCCTCAGGCGTTAAAGGAGTAGGCGATGGTCGCGAAATCAGCGTTCAGGAGTTCGAAACCTGCGTACAGGCTCCAAATCATCATGATAAAACGGCTGAAGTCGTCGTTGTTATTCAGGAGCACCTGAGCGTTGTTGCCGCCGATACCGACGCCCACGCTCTGGGGACCGAAGAACATACCAATTGCAGCTTCGTAAGCAGCAGCCGTACCAGCGATGGTAGCGGTCTGCGTCTGCGAAGGCATGTTGGTGGATTCGAAGAAGCGAACTCCCTCAAAAACGAACCCGGTGGGCATGATCGGCTCGCCCGCCACGAAAGTGGCTTGACCGAAGCCCTGACCCATGTAGATAGCAGCATTAGGCTGCATCGAAGACATGAGCGGGTTGATTTGACCGTTGCCAGGATAACGAGCAACTTCACGGAAGTCACTGTTCTGACGCAGGTGCATCAGGAAGGTAGGATCGCACACACAGCGATAGAACCCATCCTGGTACGTGGGGACGTTCCGTTTGCGCAGGCTCTTCACCACGCGGAGGAGGTCGTCCTTAACGTCGAACTTAGCTTGTTCGGCGTTGCTGTAAGTTAAAGCACCAACAGCGAGATCGCCAGGGTAGTAGTAGCCACCCTGAGAGTCAGAAGACTGACCCTTCGACACAGCTTTCAGGAGTTCGTTGATGAACACCCGGTCGCGCCACCGACGATAGTCGTCAAGCAGGGTGAGCGAACCGATCGACTGGTGGAAAGCGGTGAGGTTACCGGTATCCAGCAGCAGACGCTGCGCAGTAATTAAGGTTTCGCGAGCAATCTTGAAGGTGCTCGGCTGAGTAGGATCAGACGGATCTGCAGGACCAGTGTACTCGCGGAGAGTCACGAGCACTTTGTCCTTAACAATATTCCGGCTGTTTGCAGTGCCGATAGTCTGCTCGGCAGTGCGCTCGCGGGATTCCTTGGATCCGGGGTTGCCCCAGAACCTATAACGGTCGAGCTGCACAGTCTGGCCTGGTTGCTTACTAAAGTCGTGAACAACCACGGGCTCAGCTGCCATTTCTACAACGTACGCAGGATGCGGACGGTATAATTCGGCACCGAGCAGCTTCGGAAAATCATTGTCGACGAACAAAGCGCCAACCCCCGAAGAACTACATAACTACTTTACCCACAACAAGTTTAATGCGTAAGGTACCTGTCGCATTTTTAGCAGGAATTAGGATATCAATTGCGCTGATTGCTAGAGTTAACTGTAGGACTAAAGGTGCGCAGCATAACTCGCACACCTTCGGGGGCTTGATGATAAATCGAAGCGTAGTTAGAAACGTATGAAGCAGACTTGCCGCGGTAGACAGAGCGGATCGCCACGCTCATTAATCCAGGACTTGAGGCGCGCACTGTCTCGGTAAACGTTTGACAGTAAACAGGTGGGTTATATGTCCACGAAGCGCGCGAACCTGAAGTATCGTTTGTCGGATTGGTGAGAATACCTCCTTCAAGTCTTCCGTGGGTTACTCCGCCCCCAGTGTACCCTTGAGCAGCGGTGTTACCTTCGGGGGTATTATATGGCGTATAAGTTTGTGACGAAGGGGCTGTACCGTTAAAATAGGTGTATTTACCAGACGTCCGGAGCCCGTATTGCGGGCCAGAAGACGTCAAAACCTTGGCATTCGCAATTCGCGTCGTTGTAAGCCCTCGATATCCTTCGTAACTGCTTAAAGCATTCGCAGGATCAAAATCGACATTTTTGTAATCAGTCCAGTACCCGGCAGGCGCGGCGGGAACTTGTCTCCACGCGGTGGTTATGCCCCAAAGCGGGTACAAACCTAATTCATTAAAATCTTCGAGCGCGATTATTTCCCCAGTCTCCAATCCCAGAACCACTGAGTCATAGTTAAACGGCGGACCTGGAGTCTTCACGCCCTCGTCGGGACCGACATCATTTACGCCAAAATACAGACCTTTATATCTATTGTAAGGAGAAGTACCCGTAGTACTATTATACGCAATTAAATCACTATCTTCATCTACAAAAATATTAAAAACTTCAGTAGAGAATACAATATCTCCAGCCGTAGCGTATTCTGGAATAAACTCTATAGGATTAAATGAAGACTCTGCGTCAGGAAACGTAACGACAACATAACCCGGATGAGCGGGGCCGCTCTGTATGCGGTGATTACCGACCCCCGTGAAACCTCCCGCAGCTCCGGTAAATGTGCTGCTTTCAACAGGTACGTTGCTGCCCTGGGTAATAATTAAAGCTTCGTATTCGCTAATTATCGCGGGAGAACCTTCTGAAGAGTCTTCCGTAACTATATAAACGACATCAAAGGCCGCAGCGGGCGGATCCGCATAGCCTGTATTTGTGTAACTTTTACGCGCAGACTGCGATTGAACGGCAGGGAGCGCTTTATCGTGCCGCCAATTGCTTAGAGAGATATACACTTAAGCTTAGGCGGCTATAAATAGTATAAATGTCGCAAGGTTAAGCTTGCTCAGATTCGGGTTTTTTAAGCTGTTCGTTTAGTGACTGCATATCGTAACTAATATTTTGCATGTCTCGCGCATACGCTGCCCTTAATTCAGCTAATTCTGCCTTTAAAGCTTCAATTTCCGCTGTAGAACCGGCAGGAATACTGCGACGACGATTTAAGTTGCCCACGGATCAGCCCTCTGCGGTGGATTTCTTGGACTTCATAAACTTTTTGGCCTTTCCTTTGGCTTCTTTAGCTTTTTTAACGCGCTCAGGCAGATCTCCCTTTGTCTCTTTTTCGTACTCGCGTACTTTTTCTTTAGAGATTTCTCCGCGTTCCTGCATCGCGTAAAACTTGCGTCTTTGAGCTTCCGACTGAAAAGGCACAATAGTACGTAAAGCTGTCTGTATCTTAGCCCAAAGAAAAAACCCCGCACCAATTGGTACGGGGTCCCCTTTTTCCGTTGGTAGTCTATCAGACGTTATCCAGGAATAGGAGCTTGCTGCGCAGCGCATCGGGACTCATTTGAGTCAGATAACGCCAAGCTTGATCGGGGGAACGCTCCATGGTCTGAGAAAACCCTTCCCACTGGGAATTGGGGTCGACCTGACGAGCACCCGCAGAAGCAGACGCAGGCACAGCGGGCATCTGATCATACTGAGGCTGATAGTTCTGGCTAGGGGCCACGGTCTCAGTCTCATCCACGGGGTACACCTCGGTGAAGAACCGGTTGGTGTAATCCGCCAGTTGGTCGGGATCCGTCAGGATGTGCTCCATAGCGCCGGCACGAGCGGCCATTGCTTCCAGAGTTTCATTCTGCTGAATCAGCGCATCCTCGAGAGTAACAGCGTACTGATTGAGGACAGCGGGAGCCTCGATGCCGAAGTGATTAACGACGGCGGCGGTTTCCTCGCTTAGCTGCGGAGCCTGTTGAGGCGCCGTAGAAGTCGGATAAGAAGTCTGGGTTGTAGATCCGCTGTTGTAATAAGTCTGCGGATCCGTAGGGGCTTGGAACAGCCAGGGCTGGGCCTGTGAAGTCGGCACGGGCTGTTGAATACCCTGCGGCACCGTCTGGTACTGAGGATACTGTTGTGCCTGGCTGGGGGACGGGGAGATTCGCGAAACCACCCGATCCAGACTGGTCAGAGCCGCTTCCCACGGATTGGACGGGGAGGAGGTTGACGGATACTGGCTGGACTGGTTGCTGGTAGAAGGGACCGTAACCGGTGTTGCCGGCGACGGCGCTTGGGGCATAGTTGCCGAAGGTGCCCCCTGGGTAGTTGCCACCCATTGCGGGTAGGCGGTCGAACCCATATCCACCGCGGGAGCTGCCTGCGGGGCTGCTACCGCCGGGGAGACCGGGCTCGGGATCGAAGCTGGGATCTGCTGGCTCATAGCTGCCCGAGTAAGTCAGTTCTTGCGCAAGGTGGTCAAACGTCCTGTAAAACAGGGGCGTGAGGTTTAGCCGAGGGTCGGCCGCTAAGGGCTGATTCGGCGCAAGAGGATGTGGCGTCTGCAACATCTGACTTAATAATACTAAAAATTGCTGAAATGCGCTTTGTGTTTGCTGAATCATGCGGAAGGGGAATCCCTTCAACATTTCGGCTCGCTCAGAATCCGTCTTATCGGGGAAGAGATACTTAATCGCTTCCACGCTGTCGACGCCTAGTTCTTGCAAGTTACGGACGACGATAGACTTCTGGTTAAGGTCATACGCAGTATCCTCGTAGACATCGCCCTGGAAGCGATACGAGACCTGACGATCTCCGTCCGGAGGAAGACCAAAAACACCCGGCGGAACTTTGTTCTCGCTAAGTGCCGTCTTAATGGCTAAGTCGACCTTGCCGTCAAACTTTTGCTTAGCAATTTGATACTTTTCGACGGCTTCTGTAGTTTGTTCGGTCGGTTCTTTGGGAATCTTGAACTCCGAGACAGAAATAAAGCTTTCCCGGAAAATTTGCTCCTGGTGATAAATAATCATCTCCAGCAGCTTGCAGAATCCGTAGGTCAAAAAGCTTTTGTTTTTCCGTAGAGCCGTGGCCTGCGCCCGGCCCATCAGGCCTTTAATCTCCGTAGCCGTTGCACCAGCCGAGATGGAAATTTCGTCGACCCCGCCCAGAGCCGTGCGAATTTCTTCGCGAAGCAGCAGGGCGTAGCGATTCATGTCGCCATTAACCGGGTCGGGCGTCATGTAGCCCACACGGTCGTTTGGCTCGACGTTCGCAATAACCCGAGGAACGCGCAGTCCGCCGATCGACGAGTTAGAACCGAACGGTTCGGACACTCGCGTGGACGGGGTGTCGCGTCCGCCGAAACCACTTTGACTGCTGATCGTCGGCCGGAAGGTGCGGTCAGCATCAGAGGCTTCGACCAGATCGCTACGAGGCCGCGAACTGATTAGCGTCGGGTTGCCAAAGAACTCGATGTTCTTGGCAATATTCCGCATCATCTGGTCGTGGAGCACGATCTGCTCCATGAAAGGCTCGAACTCGCCCTCGCCCTCCGTACCGCTGCTGTTTGGTTTGTTTAAAACTTCAACAGCGGGAATAAACCCAAGAGTATTTGGACGGCTTGCCTTTGGCGAAATGATCGACCCAGGCTCCATCTCGAAGCTGAGTTCGGTGTTCGCCTCGTACTCTGAAATAGTGTCATTAGTAATGGAAATACGAACATGACGTTCGTTCATTCCATAAGAATCTGACGGCAGCCCAAGGTTACTGTTGCGAACCTTGTAGCTGTAGATAATTATGACTTCCTCAATGTTTCCGTTTATATCGTGATATACCCGATATTGATCTTTGTTAAAGAAATAGATCTGATACTTCAGTTTGGGGTCAGGTCGAAAGTAGAAGAGTCCACAGCCATCGATCAAGAAATTACGGATAATCGCTGGAAAGCGAATATCCAACTTATTTAAGTCGAGTAAATCTTGGATGAACTTAGTGCGGGCCCTGTAAGTATCCTGCTCGCAGTAAAAAAACAAGCCTTTCTTAATCATCAGCAGAATCATCTGCTGAAGATGCCCCAGCACAACCATCGTGGCGGATTGCCGCGACCGGTCTTGATCCCGAGAGGCTTCAATAATCTCGGTGAATCGTTGCCGAACGCCGAATGTATCCGACATGAAAGTTGACCTTCAGGAAAAACTGTACGCCGTAGCAGGAGACTTTTGAGGAAGCTAAAAAGCTACCCCTTACGGCAGCAGGTACTGCTTAACTCTTTCAAGTTTAAACAATTCTGCAGGTAAAAGCTCATGAGGATACGGCACCAGAACATGATCTGTACGCCCCAGAGGATCTGTAGAACCTGCAGAAGGTACGTACGAATCTAAGTGATCTAGCATTTCTTGACTGTACGCAGGCGCAACGGAGTTAGGGATGTCGTCGTAACAGTGCGAAAAAGAAGTCAGTTTTTTCTTAAGACGTTCGGCATCACCCATCCAGCTGAAGTGCCACCCAGCGTCACAGTTGCCGACAACAATATCGTTGGGGTTGGAACGAATCTGTGAGGGAGTGGCGTTGAGGTGCTCGTGAAGAACCACGGTGCCGCAAGTCCAATTGTTGGGGGCTTCGTCCGGCTTGCCCTGTGGGTTAATTACGCGAAGATCGGCCCTGCCGTAAAACATCGGCATAGACAGACGAACACATCGACTGGGATCCTGCTTAGCTAAATTGACAGCCTCTAGCAGGTAATCGGGATTAGGGATTTCGTCGACGTCGCTGAAAAAGAAAACGGAATCGGGTGGCGTCATTCGCATCCCGACACCGAGGGCATCCCGCTGCGCCTGCTCCCGGATCCACGGGTCGTGAATTTCCTCGGGTGAAGGAAGCTCGACGTGTAAAACCTGGATCTTGTCTTCAGGCAAGCCAAGTTCTCTGATCGTTTCTACGCACGTAAAAGGCTTAGAGTCGCCTTTAAACGTACGATTTGCGTCAGTAATTATAAACCCGTCTACAACGTCTTTAAGTAAGTTAATCCGAAGCTCTAAAAGCTCTTTTTCGTTGAAATACAAAAAACAATCAAAAAGCATGACAGCTCGAATGCTGTCAGTATGTTAGCGCTTAACCGCGTAATTAACCCCGCCACCAGCGCGATAAGCAGGCTCCCCATCCGAGGGACGGCGCATTTCCTTAGCTTTAGAAATCAAATCTTCTTTCACGTCGCTCACATAATCATTTATATCGCCCTGAGTTGTGCCGCTTTGATTCACGTCTGGTGGAACAGAGCCGGTATGAAGCGACGTGGAGTACGGATTAATGTCTGCATCATCATCCATACGCTCACTCTGTTTGCGCTGCGAGACGGCAGCCATCGTCTGAGACGCGTACGCTTTATCGAAAAACTTTCCGGCGTTGGTGAAGTAGTCAGCCACGGGGCGTTTCGCTCTTACGTTTTACGTATTCTGAAGCAAGTCGACGAGCTTTTCGGGCTTTTTCTGTATTCGGGACCTGTGTATTAACAGGTTTATTCCCCGCAGTTGCCCGTTTTTTTCGCTCATCCGTGGCGCGACGCTCTTCAGGGGAAAGAGCAGCCCAAGCACGCCGAGGCAAATAACGCTCCGTACGTCCTTTTTCTCTAGCTAAGTCTGCCACTATACGTACCCACGCCGCGCGGAACTACCGATCGCTGCACGATTAGCGTACGCCTGAGCAAGAAGCTCATCCTTTAAAGGATCAATAATGCGCGCCAAAAGGGTTTCGGTGTCGTTGGGCTTATAGATTTCTTTAAGCAAATCTTTCGAGGTGAGAACCTCCTCGCGATAACTAGGCAACTCGCCAGTTAAAGCGGTTACGAGATCTTTAGTCGTGTAAGTAGCCATTACTTTTTACCCTTTTCGTACTCTTCGCGGGTGGTCCAATCTTCCTTAGACCACCTGCTCAGACGGTTTTCAGAGGACTTCTTACCAGCATAACGGCCACCAGACTCTTTGTAATACTTCGTCGCCAACTGCATCGCCCTAGCGCTGTGGCCCCCAAGCTTTGCTCGCGCCTTAGCCTTAGCCCGCGCCCATTTTTCGGGATCGCGTTTCGTCGCAATTTCCGCCATAAGTCTGGACTCGGCACCGACGCTTAACGAGATTTGCCGAACACGTCCTGTCTATAAAAACAAGACTGCAGCACTCGTATTTTACTCCTCTGTCTTACTGATTTCTTCAATAAGGCGATCTAAATACCACGCGCATTTTTTCAGATCCTCTAGACCGTTTTTATGCTCAGTGCGCCACAGGTACTTAATACACGCGCCGCGGCAATACTGTTTAAAGCCCTCAGAGCCTAGAGCAGAATAAAGAGCATCGATACACTCTACTGGACCTTGAGTGTAATGGGACGGATGATTTACTACGTCGCTCATAGTTCGTCACTCCAATGAAAGCATGTTAGCACAGTCAATTAATTCGCCATGAATCTTTTCGAGCTCCGCCGAGTACTTCGTATCTTCATGCCAAATCAAACCAGTTGAATTTAAAACGTATCCCTTTTTTGCTCGCGAAACAGGCACACACCGACGATGCTCATAGGGGAGCTCCGGCTTGGTCTCAAATGCGAGACCCATGGAACTACGGTCAGCAATCGGCCAGTTTCTAATTCCAACAAGCGAATAACTAAGCTCCGGATCAAAGCTCTGAGATCGGATGTACGTCTCTGCGTCCGACTGGCCCAAAACCATCGCCCCGTAGTAAGGGTTGGCGAGCTGAACGAAAAAGCTGACCTCCCGGTCGATAACCAAGATCTTGGGCACCGTAAATCCCACGGATCCCCAGACAGCGGGCGTTTCGCGGGTTAGGGAATACGGGAAGTAGTTATCGAATGCGATCTGTTTGTTTTTGTATTTCTCAAATCGGACAAACCCAGGCTCTAGCCCCAAAGGTTTTAGCCGAGGAGACCATTTAAGCCAATACTTAAAGTTCTCTAGACTCAGGTGCATATCATTTTCCTGATAAATATAAAAATCTGCGGCGCGGTTAAGGACAGCCAAAGCAAGATCCGTTTTATGCGCCCAAGTCAAATACCAATTTTCGTACGCAGGGGACGCGACTTTTATCTCAACAGTCTTATTTGAGACACGCTTTAAAACAGCTTCGAGAAGCTCAACCGATTCCTGCGCATCGTAATTAATATATACATTAATACAAACGTCACAAGGATAGTCGGAGTATTCTTTAATAACACCTACTAAACAATCCAACCGCGCCAACGGATTATGCGCCGTAATCGCGACCCAGATCTTTTTGTCTTTCATACAAAGCTCGGCAGAGCCGAGAGCCTCTTGCACTCTAGTGACGCCCACGTGGCTGACTTCAGTATTCAATCGAAAACTCTCCCCTCCTCTGCAAGAACGTAACTAACCAAACGTATGCGTCCAGGAGGTCGTCGTGCGCCGTAGCTCCGACGTTAATTAACTGATCAAACAAGGCATCAAACTTACGATATTTATTGAACACTACCTTTTTATTTTCAAGCAGCCCGAGCGTACCCCTGAATCGCGCGACTTTATCCCCGCGGAACCCTTTAATTTCGTGAACGTGCAGGTTTCCGAGATCCCTCTCGTTAATTAAAACGCGACGCAGATCTGCAGCCAACGAAGCTTGGTAAGCAACTGACTCGACCACGAGGGTTACCGTGGAATACGTCGGCATAAATACGCCGTCGTGCTGCGTCAAAATACCCCACTCCAACAACATATCGCACAGAAGATCGATCTTTTCCAAGTTGCCGATCGAACGACACTGGTGCGCGTCGATGATGTAGTACTTATCCTTAAGCCTTCCGCCTAACACAAAAGCTGTGTAATCACTTGTTTCGTTCTTACTGGCGGACAGGTCGATTCCCACAGCAAGCGAATCAAACTCCGTGACGACTTCACCCTTGATCAAAAGATCAGGGGAGACAACCAAGTCCGATGTCATCACTGGCTGTTGCTGATACTGGAATGCGAAGGCAACAGGATCGAGTTCTTTTTGCTGCAGCAAATACTCAACAGACCACTGACTCTGCCAATAGCTCTTCGGTTGTCCGCGATCGTCATACGTCAGAGCTTCTTGCGTAACTTGTTTCCAGCCCTTATCCGGCACAAACATCGTCTTGTGAATATCTAAAGGATGGAACCGGGTACCTAGGCAGATCGCACGGCCGCCCTCAAAGATAATCGGAGAAATCACACTGCTCCAGTTAGACATCATCTCCTCCCTGATTGCAGGGTTGCGTATATCTGTACTAGATTTTATAGGGTCATCAACTAACACCAAATGAGCTCGTTTAGACGTAATGCTACCGCGTAATCCTGCTGCACGTAATGTAAACTCTTCGTCACCGACGCGTGGAATGTTTGCGTAGTCAAAATCGATAGACCAGCCGATATCCGACTGCATGCCAGGCTTCAGCCGACACGTGGGGAAAATCTTGCGAAACTCCGGAGAATCCACGATCTGCCGGATAATCCGAGATTTCGGAATAGCGGTCGCAATGTTATAACTAACGTAAATAATCTGCAAAGGACGCTTCGCCGCCGTATGACGTCCTATACACCATGCAGTAAACATATTCAACACGGTGGATTTTGCGCTACCGCGGGGCGATAAGATATCAAGATTAGGCCCAGCAATATCCAGTAAATACTTATTGCTCTCACCTGTTATCAAATGATCGTGCCACTCCAGCATGTGCAACGCGGGAGGTTTATCTAGCAGCGTACAGAAAGTATGAAAGTCACTAGCTGCCTTAGTGTATATTGTCTCAACACTGGAGTTTACTGAATCCTCCACAGCGCGCACTGCACGCATCTGCGCGCCCCGCCGATAAGCAAAGGTTTCCCGGCTTGGCATGGCAGTAAGTTGACAGTGTTGGTATATTAACTGTATCTGAATGCTACTTCAAGAATGGCGAAAATTCTCTGGTACGGTGACGCCTGCAGCAACACGGGTTTTGCAAGAGTAACACACAGTAT
>JACCDW010346260.1_pt1 | contig 28043 bp, 33 predicted proteins | sample 7449781 | NCBI WGS metagenome assembly JACCDW01 (sample SAMN15323449, study PRJNA562643) | freshwater metagenome | isolation source: river surface water | place: USA:Blue River Watershed | collected 2017-08-18
CTGAAGTCGGGCGCCATCAGCACCTCGACGAACTGCTTGCTCACGGCCTCGGCCGCGGCTTTGTCGACCGGGCGGTTGAAGGCGATGATGCCGCCAAAGGCGCTGGTGGGGTCGGTCTGGAAGGCCTTGCTGTAGGCCTCGAACGGGTTCGAACCCACCGCCACGCCGCAGGGGTTGGCGTGCTTGACGATCACGCAGGCCGGGGTCTCGAAGCTCTTCACGCATTCCCAGGCCGCGTCGGCATCGGCGATGTTGTTGTAGCTCAGCTCCTTGCCTTGCAGCTGCACACCGGTGGCCAGCGATCCGGCGGCAGGCGCCAGGTCACGGTACCAGGCGGCTTGCTGGTGGCTGTTTTCGCCGTAGCGCAGGTCCTGCACCTTGACGTACTGCTCGTTGAACTGGCCCGAGAACTGGGCGCGCTCGGGCACATAGCTCTCGCTGAGTTTTTCAGCCTCGAAGTTGACGCTCGAGAGGTAGTTGCTGATGGCGCCGTCGTACTGGCTGATGCGGTTGAAAGCCGCCACCGACAGCGCAAAGCGCAGCTTGTCGCTCAGCTTGCCGTTGGCCTTGAGCTCGGCGATCACAGCCGGGTACTGGCTGGCGTCGGTCACGATGCCCACGTCTTTCCAGTTCTTGGCAGCGCTGCGCACCATGGCCGGGCCACCGATGTCGATGTTCTCGATCGCGTCGGCCAGCGTGCAGCCGGGCTTGGCCACGGTGGCTTCAAAGGGGTAGAGGTTGACGATCAAGAGGTCGATGGTGTCGATGCCGTGCGCCTTGAGCGCAGCCATGTGCTCGGGCGTGTCACGACGCGCCAGCAGGCCGCCGTGCACCTTGGGGTGCAGGGTCTTGACACGGCCGTCCAGCATTTCGGGAAAGCCCGTCACTTCGGCCACCTCGGTGACCGGCAGGCCTTTGTCGGCCAGCAGCTTGGCGGTGCCGCCGGTGGAGATCAGGCCCACGCCCAGGGCGTGCAGCTGTTGGGCCAGCTCGACGATGCCGGTCTTGTCGGAAACGGAAATCAGGGCTTTCATCACAAATATCCTAAAAATAAAAAGGCCACGCCCCGCGTGGCCGGCAAGGGGCTCACTTGAGCAGGTCGTGCTCGACGAGTTTTTTGCGCAGGGTGTTGCGGTTCAGGCCCAGCCAGTCGGCGGCGCGCGACTGGTTCTGGCCGGCGCGCTGCATCACCACGTCGAGCAGCGGCTTTTCCATCACCTGCAGCAGCATGTCGTACAGACCGGTCGGGTCGGTGCCGTCCAGATCGCGGAAATAGTCTTCGAGGTTGGCCCGGATGCAGGCCTCGATGCTTTGTCGCTCGCTCATTCACTTGTCTCCAATGCCGCCTCGGGCCGGTGCGCCGGCAAACGGTCCATGTGCTGTGCCAGGGCGTCGAAGTAGCCGGCCACGGCCGCCAGTTGCGCCTCGGTGCTCTCGAGCGCGTTCATGCGCTCGCGGAAATCCTCACCCCCGGGCAGGCGGCGCACATACCAGCCGATGTGCTTGCGCGCCGAGCGCACGCCGGTGTACTCGCCGTAAAGCCCGTAGTGGTCCTGCAGGTGCTCGAGCAGCGCGCGCCGCACCTCGGCCACCAGCGGCGGCGCCAGGTGCGCGCCCGTGGCCAGGTAGTGGCCGATCTCGCGGAAGATCCAGGGTCGGCCCTGCGCGGCGCGGCCGACCATCAGCGCATCGGCGCCGGTGGCTTGCAGCACCGCGCGGGCCTTCTCGGGCGAGTCGATGTCGCCGTTGGCCACCACCGGGATGCGCAGCGCGGCCTTGACGGCGGCGATCGTCTCGTACTCGGCCTCGCCCTTGTAACCTTGCTCGCGCGTGCGGCCATGCACCGTCACCATCTGCACGCCGGCGCTCTCAGCCGCGCGCGCGATGCTCAGCGCGTTCTTGTGGCTCTGGCACCAGCCGGTGCGCATCTTGAGCGTCACGGGCACGCCCTGCGGCGCGCAGGCAGCGACCACCGCCTCGACGATCTGCAGCGCCAGCGCCTCGTCCTGCATCAGGGCCGAGCCGGCCCATTTGTTGCAGACCTTCTTGGCCGGGCAGCCCATGTTGATGTCGATGATCTGCGCGCCCCGGTCGATGTTGTAGGCCGCGGCCTCGGCCATCATGGCCGGCTCGGTGCCGGCGATCTGCACCGCGATCGGCCCGGGCTCGCCGCTGTGGTCGGCGCGGCGGCTGGTCTTGAGCGTGTGCCACAGGTCCTTGCGCGAGGTCACCATCTCGCTGACCGCATAGCCCGCGCCAAACTGGCGGCACAGCTGGCGGAACGGCCGGTCCGTCACCCCCGCCATGGGGGCGACGAACAGGGCGTTCGGCAAGGCGTAGGGGCCGATGTGCATGGGCAAGAAATGGGTGGTGCTCAAAAAGGAGGCACGATTGTAATTGCCCAAAATTTCAGCAGTTGAAAGTTGTTTGTGGTATGCGCGGCCTGACCCGCCGGGCGTTTTTCACCCGCCGCTACACTGGCCCGCATGGACGCCTGGATGAACCTGCTGCTGCACACGCTGGCCTTGCCCCGCTATGGGCTGTCCACCGTGTTCGTGGTGGCCTTCGTCTCGGCCACGCTGCTGCCGCTGGGCTCGGAGCCGGCGGTGTTCGGCCTGGTCAAGCTCAACCCCGAGCTGTTTTGGCCCGCGGTCCTGGTGGCCACCGCCGGCAACACCCTGGGCGGCATGGTCAGCTGGTGGATGGGCTGGGGCGCGCACAAGGCGGTCGACACCTGGCGGCATTCGCGCACCCACCTGCGCGCCCTGCGCTGGCTCGAGCGCATGGGCCCCAAGGCCTGCCTGCTGAGCTGGCTGCCGGTGGTGGGGGACCCCTTGTGCGCGGTGGCCGGCTGGCTGCGCATGCCGCTGCTGCCCTGCACGCTGTACATGGCGATCGGCAAATTCCTGCGCTACCTGCTGATGACGGCCGCCCTGCTCTGGGTGCTCTGAGCGCCCGGCTAACATGTGGGTGACACCCCTTCAGGCGAACCACACCATGCCCCCGCTCCACATCGGCAAGCCGCCCTTCCACCACCACTTCGAAGCGCCCCACCGGCTGCAACACTGAGGCCCCCCATGGAGATCTTTGTCGTCGGTGGTGCGGTGCGCGATGCGCTCATGGGCCTGCCCATGAACGACCGCGACTGGGTCGTGGTCGGCGCCACACCCGAGGCCATGGCGGCGCAAGGCTTCGTGCCCGTCGGCAAGGACTTCCCGGTGTTCCTGCACCCGCACACGCGCGAGGAACACGCGCTCGCGCGCACCGAGCGCAAGACCGCGCGCGGCTACAAGGGCTTTGCGGTGCAGGCCGCGCCCGAGGTCACGCTCGAAGAAGACCTGGCCCGCCGCGACCTGAGCATCAACGCCATGGCCCTGCCCCAGGCCCTGGCCGACGCCCCGCCCAGCGCGTGGGCGGGGCATGTTGTCGACCCCTACGGCGGCCAGCGCGACCTGCAGGACAAGGTGCTGCGCCACGTGACGCCCGCCTTCGCCGAAGACCCGGTGCGCATCCTGCGCGTGGCGCGCTTTGCCGCGCGCTGGCCCGATTTCCGCGTGGCCGACGAAACGCTCACGCTCATGCGCCGGATGGTCGAAGACGGCGAGGTCGACCACCTGGTGGCCGAGCGGGTGTGGCAAGAGCTGGCGCGCGGCCTCATGACCGAACGGCCCTCGCGCATGTTCGAGGTGCTGCGCGCCTGCGGCGCGCTCAAAGTGCTGCTGCCCGAACTCGAGCGCCTGTGGGGTGTGCCCCAGCGCGCCGAGTACCACCCCGAAATCGACACCGGCGTGCACGTGATGATGGTGCTCGACACCGCCGCGCGCCTGCTGGCGCCGCTGGCCGTGCGCTGGGCGGCCCTGGTGCACGACCTGGGCAAGGGCAGCACGCCGGTCGGTGTGTTGCCGCGCCACATCGGCCACGAAGGCCGCAGCGTGCAGCTGGCGCAACACATCGCCGAGCGCCTGCGCGTGCCCAGCGACTGCAAGGAACTGGCCGAGGTGGTGGCGCGCGAGCACGGCAACATCCACCGCAGCGAGACCTTCCAGGCCGACGCCCTGCTGCGCCTGCTCACGCGCTGCGACGCGATCCGCCAGCCCGCACGCTTCGCGCAGGTGCTGCTCGCCTGCGAATGCGATGCGCGCGGCCGGCTGGGTTTTGAAGAGCGGGACTACCCACAAGCTCGGCGCCTGGCGCGGGCCCTGCAGGCCGCGCTGCGTGTGCCCACGGCCGAGCTGGCGGCCCAGGCCGCGCGCGAGGGCTTGCAGGGGCCGCAGATCGGTGCGCGCATCGACGCGGCGCGCGCCAGCGCCATCGCCGAAGGGCTGCAGGCCGGTCCGTCCGCGTGAAAGCCGCCGGCTTCAGGGCGCATCGACCGCAGGCAGCTTCCAGCCCAGCCAGAGCGTGAGCAGCCGCGTGCCGGTGGTCACCGCCGCGCAGGCGGCCACCGGCATCCAGGCGGGCACCTCGGCCCAGGCCAGCCCGGCATAGGCCAGCCCACCGACCAGGTCCATGCGCTTGCGCATGGCGCTGAGCACGCCCGAGACGGCGAAGGCGGCCGTGCCCAGCAGTTCCAGCCCCAGCAGGGCGTGTTGTCGAAGGATGTCCATGGCGCTCACCGAGCTCCTCCCGTGGCCGCCTGGGGCCCAGTTGCAAAACCCCAATTTACCGCAGGGCGCGGCCCGCCCCGCGCTTCAGGCCAGCCACCAGACACCGGCCGCGGCGCCCGCCACCATGGCCAGCAGACCCAGCCCCACGGCCAGCCCATAGGCGAGGCCGCCGCTGGCCAGCGCCAGCGCGGTCTTGGCCAGCGCGCTCGAAGCCAGCACCGCCACCAGGCCCCACCGCACCAGCGCGGCCGCCATGTCCCCGCTTTGCCCGAGCTGGGCCACGGTGGCGGCCGCCGCATGCACCTCGACCCAGGCCACGCCGAGCGCGGCCACCAGCACACCCACATCGCCAAAGGTGTGGTGCAGGCCAGCGGCGAGCAGCGACATCAGCGCGATGATGCCGGCGATGGCCAGGGCGTGCGTGAGCTTGAAGGCGCGGCCGTCGTCGTCCTCGGCCGCTGCGGTGTGCGCGTGCCGCAGACCCGGCAGCACCAGCAGCAACAAAGCCAGGGCCGCCCAGGCCAGAGGCCAGCGCATGGTGGCCAGCAGCGCCGGTGACACGGCCCCCACCACCCCCGCCAGCAAGAGCAGCGAGGCCAGATTGGCCAACAGCGCCGCCGATGCCGCGGGCAACGCCGCGCTCTGGCCCGCGCGCACACGCTGGCCCAGGCTGGCGACGGCGGCGGTGGACGACACCCAGCCGGAAAAAAAACCCGCCACCGGCATGCCCCAGCGCTCGCCCAATGCGCGTCTGGCCAGATGACCGAACATGCCCACCGCCATGACCAACACCACGATGCGCCACAGCGTGCTCGGACGCAAAGCGCCCCAGGGATCGATCGGTGCGTCCGACAGCAAGGGCATCACCACCAGGGCCGCGGCCGCCAGCATCAGGGCGTCCTGCAGCTCCCGCTCGGTGATGAGCACGCGGCTGATGTGCTGCGACGCCTGCTTGGCATGCAGCAGCACGGCGGCCAGCACCCCCAGGCCTGCGGCCAGCGCCGGCTGCGCGTGCGCCAGCGCCGCCAGCACCAGCGTGAGCAGCAGCGCCACCTCGCCGGTCTGCCCTGGGTCGGCGGGGGCCGTGGCCTGGTAGCCGCGGATCACCAGCGCGCCCAACACCAGCAACAGGGCCACAAAGGGCCAGATGCCCAAAGCCCAGCCGACATGGCCGAGCATGGCCACCAGCGCATGGGTGCGGGTGCCGGCCTTGACCGCGCCAGGCAAGTGCCGGCGCTCGCGCACCACACCGATCATCAGCCCCAGCCCCAGGGCGGTGAGCAAACCGGGCCAAAGTACCCAGGCGTTCATGGCAGAAAAAGCAGTGTCCACACCGACCCATGATAGCCAGCGATCACCCCCGCCTTGGCCCTTTGAAAACGGGGGCATGTGTCCGGCGGCCCTGCGGCGGCCACCCACGCACGCGCCCGCTCACTGCGCGGGGGGGTCTGCGCGGTCGATGGCCTGCAGGGTGTCGAGCAGGGTCGGGCGCAAAGGCCCGGCCACGCGCAGGCCCCGCTGCACCAGGGCGCGCGCCTGCGCCGCGTCGCCGCGCTCGAGCCGCAAACGCGCCAGGTTGTTGTAGGCGGCGGCGTGTTCCTGTCCTGCCAGCACCTGGCGGTAGGCGGCCTCGGCACCGTCGGTGTCGCCGGCGGCATACAGGGCGTTGCCCAGGCCCATGGCCAGCGTGGGCTGCTCGGGCCAGCGCGCCAGGCCCGCGCGGTAGGCTTGCGCGGCCGCAGCGGCGGGGGCGTTGCGCTCGAAAGCCACCAGGGCGCTGAGCACCTGCGCCTGCGTGGCGGTGGCCGGCAGCTGGCCGGGGCGCGTCACGACAAAGGCCCAGCGCGCGCTGCGGTCCCAGGTGTGCATGAAGGTGCGCAGGCCAAGCGCCTGGCGTGGCATGGGCCCGGAGCGCAGCAGCACGGTCTCGCTGCGCGCGTCGTAACCGATGGCCACCGCGTAGTGCCAGGAAGGGGCCCAGGACAGCCCGAGGTTTTGCAAGACCACCACCGGATGGCCCGCCGCGATCTCGCGCAGCAGCGCCTCCAGCGTGCCCGGGATCTGCGTGGCCACGCCACCGTGGCGCCGCGCGCCAGCGAGCATTTCGACCTGCAGGGCCCCTTGGCGGCCGGGCAGAAAGACATGGTCGATCAAGGCCTGCGGCGAGGTCGGCAGGCCGGCGGCAGACAGGCCGGTGGCCAGCGCGGCAGGGCCGCAGTGGTGGCTGTCGTCGGCAAAGAAAGGGGTGTCGCTGAGCTCGACGCGCTCGGGCAGATCGGCCGGGTAGGCCGGCTTGGGCGCCCCCGGCACGGCGCAGCCCGCCAAAGCGGCCAGCAGCAGGACGCCCGCCACCATCCAGCCCCGTCTTGCGCGCCCTGCAGCCCGCGCCATGGCCAGCGGCATGCCGGCCTCAGCGCACCGAGCGGGTGAAGGGGAAGACCTTGGTCAGGCCCAGGATGTCGGTGACCAGCAGCACAAAAAACACCAGCAGGAGGGCGCCAATGACCCCGCCCGCGGGCGCGGTGTCGATGCGCTCGGCGAGCTGGCCGGCCTCGTCGTCGGTCAGCGCCGCGACACGCTCGAGCGCCGTGGCCGGATCGACCCCATGACGCTGCATCGCTTCGCGCACATCGGCACGCGCCAGTGCGGCCACCAAACGCGCGTGGCCCGAGGCGGCCTCTTCGCCGGCCGCCAGCTGGACCAGCTGCTCCGTGCTCACCAGGCCCGCGTGCGCCACCTGGAGCGTGCCCGCATGGAGCAGGCTCACACTCAGAACGAGGGCCAACAGGCGTTGCAGAGGTTTCATGGTGTTCTCCTTGAGGTGCAAGCGAAGCGGTGTCGGAGCGCGTTTATAGCCGTGCGTCCCCTGGCCTGCAGCAACGTTTTGTAAGCGCCCGGAGCAGGCCGGCGCCGCTGTGCGACAGCCCATGCGCCATCAGGCATTCAAGGCGCCGATTTTTTGAAGCCAAAGGTCCGCCAGATGCAGCGTACGCACTCGGCGCGACGCCGCACAGCCCAAAGCGTCCCGCCGGGCCAAGATGGCCCCTCCCCCAGCCAGCAGCCGCACCGGCCATGGCCGCGCCCCCCGCATCCCGGCGCCGCCGGCCCGGTGCCCTCGGCAGCCAAGGCTGGCCTTGAACCCCTTGCAGGAGAACACCCATGACTTTGCGTCCAACAGGCCTGGCCGCACTGTGCTGCCTCGCGGGCTTGGCGTGGTCAAGCGCGCTGGCCCACACCGCGCGCGGCCCCTTGGGGCCGCCCACCGATCACGTCAAGCTGCTGGTGCAGCAAGCCCGCTCGAACTACACGATGGACATGGCCCGCTGCCAGCGCCTGACAGGCGAAGACAGGGCCGTGTGCATCAAGGAAGCCCGGGCCGCGCAGGCCGAGGCCCTGGCCTACGCCAGAAGCGGCCACGCGCTGGGCGAGGAGTCCAGGCCCGATGCCGCCGCCGACACCGGCGAAGCGCAGCGCCGCATGGCGCTTGAGCGGTGTGACGCACTCACGGACGTGGCCCGCAGCAGCTGCATCACCGCGGTCAACGCCCTCTTCGGCCGGTACTGAGCGGGCACGCGTGCCCACGCCCCGGGTGGGTGGGGTGCCGCACATCGGCGCCGTGCCTGCAGGTCTACATTGGCTCCCCCTGATCACCCCCAAGGAGAACCTTCATGAAAGAACCCCAGATCCTCAAGGTCGCGTTGCTGTGCATCGGTTTGTGGTCCTTGCCGATGGCGCATGCGGCCATGATGAACAAGGCCGACTACAACGCCGGCAAATCGCGCATCAGCGCGACTTACAAGATGGACAAGGCCGCTTGTCGTTCCATGTCGGGCAACGCCAAGGACATTTGCATGGAAGAGGCCAAGGCCAAGGAAAAAGTGGCCCGCGCGGAGCTCGAGTACGAGTACAGCGGCAAGGCGTCCGACCGCCGCAAACTCATGGAAGTCAAGGCCAAAACCACTTATGCGGTGGCCAAGGAGCGCTGCGATGACATGGAAGGCAACGCCAAGGACGTGTGCGTGAAGGAAGCGAAGGCGGTTGAGACGAAAGCCCTGGCCGACGCCAAGATGAGCAAGGAGGTCGACGAGGCCAAGAAAGACGCGGCCATGGAAAAGGCCGACGCCGATTACAAGGTCGAGCTCGAACGCTGCGACGCCATGATGGGCGATGCCAAGACCAGTTGCATTGCCGCGGCCAAGTCCCGCTTTGGCAAATACTGAGCGCAGCGAAATTCACAGATGCGCGTGGACCCAGCGCGCGATGTCCTGTGCGGATCGAAAGGCCCCGGCCTGGCGCGCGATTTCACGGCCCTGCTGGAACAGCGCCAGCGTGGGGATGCTGCGGATCTGGAAGCGGGCCGCGAGCGTGGCGTGCTCCTCGGTGTTGAGTTTGGCCAGGCGCACCCGGGGTTCAAGCAGGCCCGCGGCCTGCTCGAAGGCGGGGGCCATGGCGCGGCATGGCCCGCACCAGGGCGCCCAGAAGTCCACCAGCACCGGGATCTGGCTGCGAGCGATGTGGCGCTCGAAACTGGCGGCGTCCAGCACCAGCGGCCGGCCGGTGAACAGCGGCTGGTGGCACTGACCGCAGCCGGGCGCGCTGGCCAGGTGTTCGGCGGCGATGCGGTTGGTGGTGTGGCAGTGCGGGCAGACGATGTGCAGCGGCTCGGTCATGGCGGGGCTTTCAAGGGGCTGGACTGGCAGTTGGGGATGGCCCACCGGGTCTTCAAGCCCGCTGCGCGGCCTTCAGAGCCACTTGGCGATGCCGGCCGCGAGCATGCTCAGGATCAGGGTGCTCGTGATCGGCAGCGACCAGTCGCGCCCGAACAGCCGGAAATTCAGGTCGCCCGGCAGGCGCCCGAAACCCAGCTTTCGCAGCCAGGGCTGCAGGCCGCTGAAGAGGATCAGCGCGAGCAGCGTGACGAGCAGCCAGCGCAACATTCACAGCCTGTGGGTGCGGTCGCCGCTGGCAAAGCCCTGCGCCGGCCAGTCGCGGGTGGCCAGGCCGATCACCTTGAACAGCTCGCCCATCTCGTGCTCGTTGACCAGGCGCGCGGCGTGGCCGCGTTGTGCCAGGTCTGCGGCCTGCATGCGCTGCGCCAGGCCCAGGTTGAGCAGAAAGCGGCCCTGGCTGGTGTAGCCCAGCACCTCCAGGCCCGCGTTTTGCGCGGCCACGGCGATGCCCGTGAAATTGACATGCGCGGTCACGTCTTTCAGGCCGACCTGGACCAGCGGGTTGTCGTCGGCCTCGTGCAGGCGGTGGCACATCACGGTGCCCATGTGGCGCTGCGGGTGGTAGTACTCGGCTTCGGGAAAGCCGTAGTCGAGCAAAAAGGCCGCGCCGCCCCGGCCCGCGCGCAAGCGCTCGGCCAGGCTGGCGATGAAGGCTTCGGCCTGGGGGTGGATTTCGGTCAGGTAGTCCTGCTCGCCGTCCACCTCGACCGGCGGGCGCAGCGCGGTGGGCCGGTCGGCCCAGGCGAAGGCTTCGCCCGCTTCAGCGCTGTGGCTCACGACGCCGCGCTCATGCCAGACACCGCCCACACGCGCCAGGAGCTGCACCGGCATGGCGTCGAGCACCTCGTTGCCGACCACCACGCCCTCGATGGCCTCGGGCCAGGCGTCGAGCCAGCGCACCTTGTGCGCGTGCGCGGCCAGGGTCTGGGCCTGGCGCGCGCGCAGCGTGCCCGAGAGGTCGACGATGGTGTAGCGCTGCACGGCCTCGCCCAGAGCGCCCAGCAGCTGCAGCGCCAGCGCGCCGGTGCCGGCGCCGAATTCGAAGACCTCGTCGTTGCCGGTCTGCGCCAGCGCCTCGCGCACCTGCACCGCCAGCGTCTGGCCAAAGAGGGGCGTGAGGCCGGGCGCGGTCACGAAGTCGCTGCCCGATGCGGGCATGGCACCGAATTTCTGCAAGGCGTTGGTGTAGTAGCCCAGGCCCGGTTCGTAGAGCGCGATGGCCATGAAGCGGTCAAAGGGCAGCCAGCCGCCCGCGGCGGCGATGGCGCGGTGCAGGCGGGCCTGGAGTTCGGGCAGGCTGGAGGGGGCAGGGGCGGTCACGGGGGCGATTGTCGCGCATGGGCGCCGCGCGGCGACGCACGCCGCCAGGGGCCTTCGGGGATAATTGCGCCCTGCCCCACCCTGCCCGGCGCCGCTGGCCGTTCGCCTGCACGCCCCACCCACTGTGAGCCGTCCCGCCTTGAAATCCGTCCTCGTCACCGGCGGCGCCCAACGCCTGGGCGCGCTGCTGTGCCAGGCCTTTGCGCAGCAGGGCTGGCAGGTCTGGTGCCATTACCACCATTCCGCCTCGAAGGCCGAGGCCCTGCAGCGGCAGTTGCAGGCGCAGGGCGCCACGGTGCACCTGGTGCAGGCCGACCTGGCCCAGGCCAGCGAACGCGAGCGCCTGATGCAGACGGTGCACGCGCGCACCGGCGCGCTCGACTGCCTGGTCAACAACGCCTCGCTGTTCGAGCCCGACAGCGGCGCCGACATGAACCTGCCCGAGGCGCGCGAACAACTCGAGGTGAACCTGCTGGCCCCCCTGTCGCTGGCCTCGCTGATGGCCGCGCAAAGCGCGCCGCAGGCGGCGCCGGGCCAGCGCAGCGTGGTCCATGTGCTGGACCAGAAGGTGTTCAACCTCAATCCCGACTATTTCTCCTACACCGTGAGCAAGCTCGCACTGGAACGCGCGGTGGCGCTGCAGGCGCAGGCGCTGGCGCCCGCGCTGCGCGTGTGCGGCGTGGCGCCGGGCCTGATGTTCCTGAGCGGCCCGCAGACACAGGACAATTTCGACCGCGCCAGCCGCGTGAACCTGTTGCGCGAGCCGCTGGACCCGGCCCAGGTGGCCGCCACCTGCCTGTTCCTGGCCAGCAACCCCTGCATCACCGGCACCACCCTGAGCGTGGACAACGGCCAGCACCTGGTGCCGCTGGCGCGTGACGTGATGTTTGCCATCGACGAGGCCCCTGCCCCATGAGCGATCCCCTGGCTTCCCTGGCCCTCAACTGCCGGCGCCTGTTCTTGCGCAACCACGTGGTCGATGTGCGCATCGGCGCGCACGATTTCGAGCAGCACGCGCCCCAGCGCGTGGTCTTCAACGTCGAGCTGTTCGTGCCGCTGGACAGCAGCCGGGCCGCGCGCGACGAGCTGTCGCAGGTGGTCGACTACGACTTCGTGCGCGAGGTGATTGCGCAGCGCGTGGCCCGCGGCCACATCGTGCTGCAGGAAACGCTGTGCGACGACCTGATGGCCGAACTCATCGCGCACCCGGGCGTGCAGGCGGTGCGCCTGTCGAGCTGCAAGCCCGATGTCTACCCCGATTGCGACGGCGTGGGCGTGGAGATCGTGCGGATCAAGGAAGGGACCCCATGCTGAACCGCGGCCTGCAAACCCTCTCCCTCACGGGCCTGCGTTTCGATGCCAACCTGGGCATCCTCGCGCACGAAAAAACCGAGCCGCAGCCGATCCAGGTCGATGCCGAGCTCAACATGGGCACGCAGCCGCTCTTGCCCAGCGACGACGACATCACCTCGGTGCTGGACTACCGCAAGGTGCGCAAGATCATCATCGACGAGTGCACCGCCGAGCATGTGAACCTGCTCGAAACCCTGATCGGCAAGCTGGCCAACCGCCTGATGCAGCTGCCCGGCGTGCTGGGCGTGCGCGTGAAGATCGCCAAGCTTGAAATTTTTGAAGACTGCGAAGTCGCCATCCGCATGGAGACGGGCCAGTGGTGAACCCCATGACTGCCAGCACTGAAAACACCTGGGTCGAGCCCGAAGACGCGGCCGCCCAAAAGAAGATCGAGCGCGAGACGCACAAGCTCGAAAAACGCCTGTGCCGCCAGGTCGGCCAAGCCATTTCTGACTTCAACATGATCGAGGCCGGCGACCGCATCATGGTCTGCATGTCGGGCGGCAAGGACAGCTACGGCATGCTCGACATCCTGATGAAGATGCAGGCGCGCGCACCCGTGGACTTCACACTCGTGGCGGTCAACCTCGACCAGAAGCAACCGGGCTTTCCCGACCACATCCTGCCCGCTTACCTCAAAGAGTTGGGCATCGAGTTCCACATCGAGACGCAGGACACCTACTCGATCGTCAAGGACAAGATCCCCGAGGGCAAGACCATGTGCAGCCTGTGCTCGCGCCTGCGTCGCGGCATCCTGTACCGCGTGGCGCGCGAGCTGAGGTGCAACAAGCTGGCGCTGGGCCACCACCGCGACGACATGCTGCAAACCTTCTTCCTCAACATGTTCTTTGGCGGCAAGCTCAAGGGCATGCCGCCCAAACTGGTGAGCGACAACGGCGAGTTCATGGTGATCCGCCCGCTGGCCTATGTGGCCGAGACCGATCTGCAGCGCTGGGCCACGCACCGCCAGTTCCCCATCATCCCCTGCACCCTGTGCGGCAGCCAGGAAAACCTGCAGCGCCAGGTGGTGGGGAACATGCTGCGCGAGTGGCAAAAGAAGCACCCCGGCCGCATCGAGAACATGTTTGCCGCGCTGCAAAACGTGGTGCCCTCGCACCTGATGGACGCCCGTCTGCACGATTTCAAACACCTGCAAATCACGGGGATTGCCGACGAGGCTGGCGACACCGCTTTCGATGAGGAAGAATTCACCGAAGCCGGTTTGCCCGGCATCCAGGTGATCGCGGTGAACGCGGGAGGTTGACGCCATGAGAAGGTGCTTGGCGATGGGCGCTTTGGCCTGTGCGGCCGTGCTGGGCGGCTGCGCCAGCACGCGGCTGGTCGACAGCCAGGTGGTGGCCATTGCCCATGTGCCGGCCGGCATGTCGCTGCAAGGCGCACGCTACCGCTTCGAGCGACTGCCCTCACAGCTGAACAACCCCGAGGCGGGCCTGGCCGAACAGCAGGCCGAGCAGGCCATGGCCGCCGTGGGGCTGGTGCGCAACGATGCTGCAGCCCAAATCAGCGTGCAGGTGGGCTTCATGGGCACCGAATACCTGGCCGACCCCTGGGGCCGGCCCTATGGCTGGGGCGCGCCCTACGGCGCGGTGTCGATCGGGCACGGCGTGGGCTGGGGCAGCGGCGTGGGCTTTGGCATGAGCATGCGCCTGCCCCCGCCGCCGCAATACCGCCGCGAGGTCAGCCTGATCCTGCGCGACCTGCGCTCGGGCCAGGTGGTCTACGAAACCCGCGCGGTCCACGACGGCCCCTGGAGCGACAGCAAGACGATCTTCGCGACGCTGTTCCAGGCCGCGCTTGCGCACTTCCCCAATCCGCCGGCCAGCCCCTTCCGGGTCGACATCCAGATCCCGCGCTGAAGCCGATGGAGATGACCCGCATCCTCGCCATCCGCCACGGCGAAACCGCCTGGAACGTCGACACCCGCATCCAGGGCCACCTGGACATCCCACTCAACGACACCGGCCTGCAGCAGGCGCGCTGGCTGGCCCAGGCCCTGGCCGAGCGCGACGCGGTGCATGCCATTTACGCCAGCGACCTCGCGCGCGCCCATGTGACCGCGCTGGCGATCGGCGAGGCGATGGGCTTGCCCGTGAGCACGCACCATGGCCTGCGCGAGCGCGCGTTTGGCGACTTCCAGGGCCGGACCTTCGCCGAGATCGAGGCCGAGTTGCCCGAGGCCGCGCTGCAATGGCGCAAGCGCCACCCCGAATGGGCCCCGCCGGGTGCGGGCGAGTCGCTGGTCACGCTGCGGGACCGGGTCTTGCGCACCGTGCACGAGCTGGCCGCGCGCCACCTGGGCGAGCAGATCGTGCTGGTGGCGCACGGCGGCGTGATGGATGTGCTCTACCGCGCCGCCACACGGCTGGAACTGCAGGCCCCGCGTACCTGGCAGCTGCCCAACACGGCGGTCAATCGACTGCTGTGGACGCCCGAAGGCCTGAGCCTGGTGGGCTGGGCCGACACCACCCACCTGGACGGCCGCTCGCGCGACGAAACCAGCGCCTGAGCTTATTCGTTGAACAGCCCGCCCGCCGTCTTGGGCGGTGTGACCCCCAGGTGCCGGAAAGCCGCGAGCGTGGCAATGCGCCCGCGTGGCGTGCGCTGCAAATAGCCCTGCTGGATCAAATAAGGCTCGATCACGTCCTCGATGGTGTCGCGCTCTTCGCCGATGCTGGCCGCGATGTTGTCCAGGCCCACCGGGCCGCCGTCGAAGCGGTGGATCACGGCCTCCAGCAGCTTGCGGTCCATCAGGTCAAAACCTTCGGGATCCACATCGAGCATCGCCAGCGCCGCCTTGGCCATGGCCTGGTTGATGCGGCCGTCCCCCTTGACTTCGGCGTAGTCGCGCACGCGGCGCAGCAGGCGGTTGGCGATTCGGGGCGTGCCGCGCGAGCGGCGCGCGATCTCGAACGAACCCTCGGCGTCGATCGGCGCTTTGAGCAGACCGCTGCTGCGGGTGACGATGCGCGAGAGCTCTTCGGGCGTGTAGAACTCCAGCCGCGAGACGATGCCAAAGCGGTCGCGCAGTGGGTTGGTCAGCATGCCGGCGCGCGTGGTCGCGCCCACCAGCGTGAAGGGCTGCAGGTCCAGCTTGATGCTGCGCGCGGCCGGGCCTTCGCCGATCATGATGTCGATCTGGTAGTCCTCCAGCGCGGGGTAGAGAATTTCCTCGACCACGGGCGAGAGGCGGTGGATCTCGTCGATGAAGAGCACATCGTTGCGCTCGAGATTGGTCAAGAGCGCCGCCAGGTCCTTGGGCTTTTCCAGCACCGGGCCGCTGGTCTGGCGCAGGTTCACCCCCAGCTCGGCCGCGATGATGTGGCTCAATGTGGTCTTGCCCAGGCCCGGCGGGCCAAACAGCAGCACATGGTCCAGCGGCTCTTCGCGTTTTTTGGCGGCGCCGATGAAGATCTCCAGCTGCTCGCGCACCTTGGCCTGACCCACGTACTCTTCCAGGTGCTTGGGACGCAAGGCGCGCTCGATGGCCTCTTCGCTGTGGGAGACGGGTGCAGCCGAGACGACCCGTGAAGACTCACGCGGCGTGGGCGGCAGGGCGAAATCGTCGGTCTTGATGCTCATGGCGAGATTCTCTTACTTGGCCAAGGCCTTGAGCGCGAGCTTGATGCCTTCGCTCACGCCCACATCGGGCGGCAGGCCCTTGAGCGCGGCGGCGGCTTCCTTGTCGCTGTAGCCCAGGGCCACCAGCGCCTGCTGGATGTCGCCCTGCGCGTCGCCCACGGCGGCGCCCATGGGCGCGCCCAGGTCGGCGCCCAGCTTGCCCTTGAGTTCGAGCAGCAGGCGCTCGGCGGTCTTTTTTCCGATGCCCGGCACTTTGACGAGGCGGCCCGCTTCCTGGCCGCTCACCGCCTGCGCGAGTTCGGTCACGCTCATGCCCGAAAGGACCGACAGCGCGGTGCGCGGGCCGACGCCCGAGATCTTGATGAGTTGGCGAAAGGCCTCGCGTTCGGCGGCGCTGCCAAAGCCATAGAGGATTTGCGCGTCTTCGCGCACCACGAAGTGCGTGAGCAGACTGACCTTTTCCCCGCTGGCGGGCAGGTTGTAGAAGGTGCTCATCGGCACATTGACCTCATAGCCCACCCCCTGGCAGTCGACGATGACTTCGGGCGGGTTCTTGTCGCTGAGGACGCCGGTGAGTTTGCCGATCATGGAGGGGCTGCCTTCGCTGCGCTGTCTTGAGGGAAAATTGGGCTTCACGGTGCGCCGCGGCGCACCACAACAGGATTATCGACTTGATCGTTCGCCACACCTTCACCCCGCACAACAACACCCGCCTGTCGCACCTGTGCGGCCCGATGGACGCGCACCTGCGCAGCATCGAGGCCGGGCTGCAGGTCAGCATCGCGCACCGCCACGAGCAGTTCAAGGTCGACGGCCCCAAGGCCCAGGCCCAGCAGGCCATGGAACTGCTGCAGGCGCTGTACGAAATGGCCGAGCGCCCGATCGCGGCCGACACCGTGCAGCTCATGATGGCCGGCGACGGCGAGGACGGCGCCGAACAGCCGCCGCTGCAAACCCGCCGCGCCGACCTCAAGGCCCGCACCCCGACCCAGGCGGCCTACCTGGACAACATCGCCAGCCACGACATCACGTTTGGCATCGGCCCGGCCGGCACCGGCAAAACCTACCTGGCCGTGGCCTGTGCGGTGGACGCGCTGGAGCGCTCGGCCGTGCAACGCATCGTGCTCACGCGCCCGGCGGTGGAGGCCGGCGAGCGCCTGGGCTTTCTGCCCGGCGACCTGTCGCAAAAGGTGGACCCCTACCTGCGCCCGCTCTACGACGCGCTCTACGACCTGATGGGCTTCGAGCGCGTGCAAAAGGCGTTTGAGCGCAACGCCCTCGAGATCGCACCGCTGGCCTTCATGCGCGGGCGCACGCTCAACAACGCATTTGTGATCTTGGACGAGGCGCAGAACACCACGCCCGAACAGATGAAGATGTTCCTCACCCGCATCGGCTTTGGCGCCAAGGCGGTGATCACCGGCGACGTGAGCCAGATCGACCTGCCCAAGGGCCAGCTGAGCGGCCTGATCGACGCCGAGCGCGTCTTGAAACGCGTCAAGGGCATCGCCTTCACACGCTTCACCAGCGCCGACGTGGTGCGGCATCCGCTGGTGGCGCGCATCGTCGATGCGTATGACGCCCAGGGCAGTGCGGCGCGCCGCCGCAGCGCATCCAGCGAGGAATGAGCATGGCTTTGAAGCAACTCCAGCTCTCGCTGCAATTCGGCGACATCCCCCACGCCGCGCGCCACCGCGCCGCCCTGCCCCGCCACTTTGTGGCGCGCTGCATCCGCCATGCCCTGGCGCTGGACGCCGAGATCACGGTGCGCATCGTGGGCGAAGACGAGGGCCGCGCGCTCAACCAGGGCTACCGCCAAAAGGATTACGCGACCAATGTGCTGACCTTCGATTACGCGCAGGAGCCGGTGGTGATGGCCGATCTGGTGCTGTGCGCCCCGGTGGTGGCGCGCGAGGCCAAGGAACAGGGCAAAACCCTGGCCGCGCATTACGCACACCTGCTGGTGCACGGGGCCTTGCATGCGCAGGGCTGGGACCATGAGACGTCCGAAGCCGATGCCGAGGAGATGGAGGCCTACGAGGTGGAGATCCTGGCGGGGCTGGGTCTTAAAAACCCCTACCGCTGAACCCTTGCCTGTGAGGTCTCGGCCTAGGGTGGGGCCGGGTTCCTCATGACGGGGTACCGTAAATCGTCACCCGGCCCCACCCTAGGCCGAGACCGTGGTGCCTTGCGATGAACAACCACCAAGGTGGCTTGTGGGGTGCGGCAGGCGACGATTTCTGCGTACCCGCAGCATGAGGAGCCTGCCGCACCCCACAAGCCATCGGCGTTCGCAAAAAAGCGAAAGTCAGAGCAAGCGAACCTTCACCGACCGCCCCTTGATCTTGCCCTTGCCCAGCGCCAACGTCACGGTCTGCGCCAACTCGGCCAGCACCGCCACATAGGTCGAGAACTCGTTGACGTTGATCTTGCCAACCTGCTCGCGCGTCAAACCGCACTCGCCCGCCAGGGCGCCCATCACATCACCCGGCCGGATCTTTTCCTTGCGGCCGCCCACGATCTGCAGCGTGCGCATCGGTGGCAGCAGGCGGCCACCGGCCGCCGGTTTGAAACTGTCCAGCGCTTGCCATTGCGACTCGCGCCCCTGCAGCTGCTCAATGCGGCCCACCCGGCCCATCTCGTCCATGCTGGACAGCGTGATGGCCAGGCCCTCGGCGTCGCCGCGACCAGTTCGGCCGATGCGGTGGATGTGCACCTCCGGGTCGGGCGTGACGTCCACATTGATCACGGCTTCGAGCCCCTGCACATCGAGCCCACGCGCCGCCACATCGGTGGCCACCAGCACCGAGCAGCTGCGGTTGGCGAACTGCACCAGCACCTGGTCGCGCTCGCGCTGCTCCAGCTCGCCGTAGAGTGCCAGCGCCACATAGCCTTGCGCCTGCAGCACCTCGACCAGGTCGCGGCATTGCTGCTTGGTGTTGCAAAACGCCAGCGTGCGCTCGGGCCGGAAATGCGCGAGCAGTTGCGAGACCGCGTGCAGGCGCTCGGTCTCACCCACCTCGACAAAAATCTGGCGGATCTTGTGCGCGCTGTGCAACGCCTCGACCTTCACCGTTTGCGGCGCACGCATGAACTGCGCCGCCAGCTGGGCAATGCCTTCGGGGTAGGTGGCCGAAAACAGCAAGGTCTGGCGGTCTTTGGCGCATTGACGCACCACCTTGGCGATGTCGTCGAAAAAGCCCATGTCGAGCATGCGGTCGGCTTCGTCGAGCACCAGCGTGTTCACCGTCGACAGGCCGAGCGAACCGCGCTCGAGGTGGTCCAGGATGCGGCCGGGCGTGCCGACCACGATGTCGGCACCGTGCTCCAGGCTTTGCACCTGGCCGCGCAGGGCCACGCCACCACACAGGGTCACCACTTTCACATTGGGCCGCGCGCGTGCCAGACGGCGGATTTCCTGCGTGACCTGGTCGGCCAGCTCACGCGTGGGGCACAGCACCACGGCCTGCACCGCGCCGCCCGGAGCGTTTTGCAGACGCTCGACCAGGGGCAGGCCAAAGGCGGCGGTCTTGCCGCTGCCGGTGCTGGCCTGGGCGATCACATCGTGGCCCGCCAGGCTGATCGGCAGGCTCGCCGCCTGGATCGGGGTCATCTGGGTGTAGCCCAGCTGCACGAGGTTCTCGAGTGCGGCGGGCGAAAGGGGCAGGCGGTCGAAGCGGTCTGAAGACGCAGAAGGGGAAGTCATGCCCCGATTATCGGTGGCACCCCGGTTCAGGCCGTCATGCGGATGGGGATCGTGACCGGGCCGTCGTTGACCAGCGCCACCTGCATGTCGGCCGCGAACTGGCCAGTCTGCACCACGGGGTGCGCGGCGCGCGCCTGCGCCACAAAGTGTTCGTACAAGCGCCGTCCTTCCTCGGGCTTGGCCGCCTGCGTGAAGCTGGGCCGGTTGCCCCCGGCCACATCGGCGGCCAGGGTGAACTGGCTCACCACCAGCAGGCCGCCGCCCACATCCTGCACGCTGCGGTTCATCTTGCCGGCCTCGTCGGCAAAGATGCGCAATTTCAACATCTTGGCCAAGAGCTTGTCGGCCAGGGCGTCGGTGTCGCCGTGCTCGGCGCACAGCAGCACCAGCAGGCCCTGCCCGATCTGGCCGATGACACGGCCCTCGACCCGCACGCTGGCTTCGCTGACGCGCTGCAAGACCGCGATCACGCCACATCCTTCGGATCGTCGAAGTGCGCTTCCACATCGCTGGGCAGCAGCTGGATGGTGGCGCGCAGACCCGGTACCGCGTCCATCAACGCGCGCTCGACGCGGTTGCGCAGATCGGCCGCATGGCCGAGCGACCAGTTGGCCGGCATGTGCATGTGCAAATCCACGAAACGGCGCTGGCCCGCCTGGCGGCTGACCACATGGTCGAAACGCACGACCGGCTGGCCGTCGATGTCGTAGACGAAGCTGGCCAGCACCCGCTGGATGTCGTGCTGCACCTCGGCTTCGACGGCCTCGTCCATGAGGCCCTGCGACGAGCGCCAGACCAGGTGCGCGCCTTCCTTGAGGATGTTGAGCGCCACCCCCATGGCCACGACCGCGTCGAGCCAGAGCCAGCCCGTGAAGTGGACCAGCGCGATGCCGATCACCACGCCCACCGAGGTCCAGACGTCGGTGACCAGGTGGCGCGCGTCGGCCTCGAGCGCGAGCGAGCGGTGCGTGCGCGCAGCGCGGAACATGACCCAGGCCAACACGCCGTTGAGCACCGAGCTCAGCACCGACAGCACCAGACCCAGCCCCACCTGCTCGAGCGGCTGCGGATCGAACACGCGCTGCCCCGCCGCCCACAGGATGCCCAGGCCCGCGACGATGATGAGGATGCCCTCGAAGCCCGAAGAGAAATACTCGGCCTTGTGGTGCCCGTAGGGGTGGTCTTCGTCGGGCGGCGCTTCGGCCACCGTGACCATGAGCAGGCCGAACATGGCGCTGGCCAGGTTGACCAGCGACTCCATCGCGTCCGACAGCAGGCCCACCGAGTCGGTGAGCCACCAGGCGCCGGTCTTGAGGCCGATGGTGACGAGCGCGACGCCCACCGAAGCGGCCAGCAGGCGCTTGGGGGTGAGCCAGGGGGAAGCGGCGTTCATGCGCTCAGCATACGCCCGGCGCATGGGCGCCGGGGCAAGCGCCTCAGGCGAGCGTGACCCGGGCGAACTTGCGTTTGCCGACCTGGACCACGCAGGTGCCGGCCGACACCTTGAGGCCCTTGTCGCTGACCACGGCGCCGTCGATGCGCACACCGCCACCGTCGATCAGGCGGTTGGCTTCGCTCGACGAAGGCGCCAGGCCGGCGGCCTTGAGCAGCGCGGCGATGCCCAGGGGCGCACCCGACAAAGACACTTCGGGAATCTCGTCGGGCACACCGCCCTTGCTGCGGTGGATGAAGTCTTGCTCGGCCGCCTCGGCCGCCGCTGCACTGTGAAAGCGCGCCGTGATCTCCTTGGCCAGCATGACCTTGGCGTCCTTGGGATTGCGCCCGCCTTCGACTTCCTTCTTGAGCGCCTCGATCTCGGCCATCGACTTGAAGGACAGCAGCGTGTACCAGCGCCACATCAGCGTGTCGGAGATGCTCAGCACCTTGGCGAACATCGTGTTGGCGTCTTCGGTGATGCCGATGTAGTTGTTCTTGGACTTGGACATCTTGTCCACGCCGTCCAGGCCTTCGAGCAAGGGCATGGTCAGGATGCACTGCGGCTCCTGGCCGTATTCGGCCTGCAGATGGCGGCCCATCAGCAAGTTGAATTTCTGGTCGGTGCCGCCCAGCTCCAGATCACTCTTCAAAGCGACCGAGTCGTAGCCCTGCATCAGCGGGTAGAGGAACTCGTGCACGCTGATCGGCGTGCCGGCCTTGAAGCGGTCATGGAAGTCGTTGCGCTCCATCATGCGCGCCACGGTGTACTTGGCCGCCAGCTGGATCATGCCCATCGAGCCCAGGGGCAGCGACCACTCGCTGTTGTAGCGGATCTCGGTTTTGGCGGGGTCGAGCACCAGGCTGGCCTGCTTGTAGTAGGTCTCGGCGTTCAGCTTGATCTGCTCGGGCGTGAGCGGCGGGCGCGTGCTGTTGCGGCCCGAGGGGTCGCCGATCAGGCTGGTGAAGTCGCCGATCAAAAAGATCACCTGGTGGCCCAGGTCCTGCAGCTGGCGCATCTTGTTGAGCACCACCGTGTGGCCGATGTGGATGTCGGGCGCGGTCGGGTCCAGGCCCAGCTTGATGCGCAGCGGCACCCCGGTGGCCTCCGACTTGGCCAGCTTGTGCAGCCAGTCTTCCTGCGGAATCAGCTCCTCACAGCCGCGCAAAGTGACTTCCAGGGCGGCACGGGTCTTGTCCGTGACCGGGAACTTTGTAACAAGCGCTTGATTCATAAGGGTTTTTTCTGGAATCCGGCCGGGCTGCGGCGGTACAATGGCTGGGTTTTGCGCGCCCATTTTAGTGGCGCCCGTCCCGAATCCCGGTGGCCTGACGATTTCAGGCTGCCCTCTAGTTCAGTCGATGAATTTGTTCAACTCAACGAAAGCCCTCGTCGGACATGCCGCTGTGCGGCTGCTGCATGTGCTGGCCCAGCAGGCCGGGCGGGTGCTGCTGGCACTGCAGCGCGCGTTGCTCTGGCTCGACGGCCCGCACCCGCTGGCCGCCCGCCTGCAGCCGATCGCGGCCTTCCTCGCTCGCCATTCGCGCAGCCTCGGCGCCCTGCTGGGCGGCGGCTTGCTCGCGATCGCCGGCGGCGCCTTTGCCGTCGCCTCGCTCGGCCCCGATGTGGCCGACCTGCCGGTCTCGACGCTGAGCGAGCCCGTCACCGTGCCCAGCCTGCCAGCCCAGGCCGAGGCGCTGGACCTGCACGACCTCAAGCTGCTGCGCAGCGAGACCACGCGCAGCGCCGACACGCCCGAGGGCCTGCTGCGCCGCCTGGGCGTGGTCGACCCCGAGGCCGCGCGCTTCATGCGCAAGGACCCGCTGGTGCGCGACGCGCTCGCGCGTTCGGGCCGCTCGGTCAGCGCCGAAGTCACCGACCGCCAGCAGCTGAGCCAACTCACGGTGCGCTGGCTGCGCAGTGAAAACGACAGCCAGTTCCAGCGCCTGGTCCTGCGCCGCGACGAGCAGGGCCTGAGCGCCCGACTGCAAACCGCGCCCATGCAGGCCAGCATTCGCCTCTCGGGCGGCACCGTCGCCAGTTCGCTGTATGCCGCCTCCGACGAGGCACGCCTGCCCGATGCCATCGTCAGCCAGCTCACCGACATCTTCTCGAGCCAGATCGACTTCCACCGCACCCTGCGCAAGGGGGCGCGCTTTGGCGTGGTCTACGAGGTGCTCGAGGCCGACGGCGAGCCGGTGCGCACCGGCAAGGTGCTCAGCGCGCAATTCGAAAATGGCGACAAGACCTACGAGGCCGTCTGGTTCCAGGAGCCCGGCCAAAAGGGCGGCTACTACGCGCTCGACGGCAAGAGCCTGCGCCGCGCCTACCTGGCCGCGCCGGTGGCCTACTCGCGCAAGACCAGTGGCCTGGGCACGCGGCTGCACCCGATTTTTCAGACACAACACGTCCACCGCGGCATCGACTATGCCGCGCCCACAGGCACCCCCGCCTACACCGTGGGCGATGGCGTGGTGGAGTTTGCGGGCACGCAAAACGGTTACGGCAACGTGGTGGTCGTGCGCCACACGGCCAGCCACACCACGCTCTATGCCCACCTGAGCCGCATCCAGGTGCGCAAGGGACAGACCGTGACGCAGGGCCAGGTGATCGGTGCTGTCGGCTCCACCGGCTGGTCGACCGGCCCCCACCTGCACTTCGAATTCCACGTCAACGGCGCCTACACCGACCCGCAACGCATCATCCAGCAAGCGCAAGCCACGCCGATCAGCGCGGGCGCCCGCCATGCGTTCGTGCAGCAAGCCCAGACGGCCCGGCTGCAGCTCGCCGCAGCGGGCCAGATGCGCGACGGCATCGCGCAGTAAGGCCCGCCTGCGCGGCCGGCCATGTCCGCCTCCCAACGCTTCATCGGCCTGATGTCGGGCACCTCGCTGGACGGGGTGGACGGCGTGCTGGCCAGCCTGACCGAGGCGGGCCAGATCCGCGTCGAGCACCACGCCTTTTGCCCATTCGAGGCCCCGCTGCGCGAAGCCCTGCTGGCCCTCAACACGCCCGGCGACAACGAACTGCACCGTGCGGCGCTCGCGGCCAATGCACTCGCCCGCCGCTACGCCCTGGTGGTGCGGCAATTGCTGAAGGCTTCAGCCCTGAGTCCACAGGACATCGCGGCCATCGGCGCCCACGGCCAGACCGTGCGCCACCAGCCGCAACTGCACGACGGCACAGGCTACACGCTGCAACTCAACAACCCGGCCTTGCTGGCCGAGCTCACGGGCATCGACGTGGTGGCCGACCTGCGCACGCGCGACCTCGCGGCCGGCGGCCAGGGCGCGCCGCTGGTGCCCGCCTTTCACCAGGGGGTTTTCGGCCGCAGCGACGCCACCGTGGCGGTGCTCAACATCGGCGGCATCTCCAACCTCAGCGTGTTGCACCCGGGCGCAGCCGTGCGCGGCTGGGACTGCGGCCCTGGCAATGCACTGATCGACCACTGGTGCCAGCGGCACACCGGCCAACCCTTTGACCAGGACGGGGCCTGGGCGCGCAGCGGTCAGGTGCTGCCCGCGCTCCTCGAGCGCCTGCTGCAAGAAGACTACCTGCGCCAGCCGCCCCCCAAAAGCACGGGGCGCGACCTCTTCAACCCGCCCTGGCTGCAGGCCCGGCTGCAGGGCTTTGACAGCGCAGCACCCGCCGATGTGCAAGCCACGCTGACCCGCTTCACGGCCGAGGCCTGCGTGCGCGATGTGCGCGCGCACGCGTCCGATGCACAGGCCCTGATCGTGTGCGGCGGCGGCGCGTTCAATGGCGCACTCATGGCCGGGCTGCGCACGGGCCTGCCGCGCGTCGCGGTGGTGGACAGTGGGGAGTGCGGCTTGCCGCCGCTGCAGGTCGAGGCCGCGGCCTTCGCCTGGCTGGCCTTCAAGTGCCTGCGCCGCGAGCCGGCCAGCCTGCCAAGCGTCACGGGCGCCCAAGGCGCCCGTGTGCTGGGGGCCATTTACCCCCGCTGAGAAAAGCGGCCTGTGGGCCGCGAAGCTTCAGACCGAGAACGAGGAACCGCAGCCGCAGGTGGTGGTGGCATTCGGGTTTTTGATCACGAACTGCGCACCCTGCAGGTCTTCCTTGTAGTCGATTTCGGCGCCGACCAGGTATTGGTAGCTCATGGCGTCGATCAGCAGCGACACGCCATTTTTGGTCATGGTGGTGTCGTCTTCGTTGACGATTTCGTCGAAGGTGAAGCCGTACTGGAAGCCCGAGCAACCGCCGCCCTGCACGAACACGCGCAGTTTCAGGTCCGGGTTGCCTTCTTCGGCGATCAGGTCCGCCACCTTGGCCGCCGCGCTGTCGGTGAAGACGATGGGGGCGGGCATTTCGGTCTGGATGTTTTCGGCAACAGCGCTCATGGGAATCTCCGGTGACGGGGAAATAGTATAGCGCCGCAGTGGGTTATTCGCGACCACACGGCCCGCATAACGCCACTGGGACTGTGGGTTTGCGGGCAGCATGGGCCCAAGAAAAAAGCCGCCCGGCGAACCGGGCGGCTTTGGCGTGAAGCAGAACAGCGGATCAACGCTTGGAGAACTGCTTGCGACGGCGGGCGGAGTGCAGACCGACCTTTTTACGCTCGACTTCACGGGCGTCGCGGGTCACGAAGCCGGCGGCGCTCAGCGCGGGCTTGAGCGATGCGTCGTAGTCGATCAGGGCACGCGTGATGCCGTGGCGGGTGGCGCCGGCCTGGCCGGATTCACCACCACCGTGGACGTTGACCTGGATGTCGAAAGTTTCGACGTTGTTGGTCAGCACCAGGGGTTGCTTGGCGATCATGATGGAGGTTTCGCGACCGAAGTAGGCCGTGATGTCCTTGCCATTCACCGTGATCTTGCCGGAGCCTTTTTTCAGAAACACACGGGCGACGCTCGATTTGCGACGGCCGGTGCCATTGTTCCATTCACCAATCATGTGTCCGCTCCTCAGATTTCCAGAGCCTTGGGCTGCTGCGCGGTGTGCGGGTGCTCACCGCCACCGTACACCTTGAGCTTCTTGATCATGGCGTAGCCCAGAGGACCCTTGGGCAGCATGCCCTTGACGGCCTTCTCGAGCGCACGGCCAGGATGCTTGGCTTGCAGGTCGCGGAAGTTGGTTTCGTAAATGCCACCGGGGAAGCCCGAATGACGGTAGTACTTCTTGTCCAGGGACTTGGTACCGGTCACTTTGAGCTTGGAGGCGTTGATGACCACGATGAAATCACCGGTGTCGACGTGAGGCGTGTAAATGGCCTTGTGTTTGCCGCGCAGACGGAGGGCAACTTCGCTGGCTACCCGTCCGAGGACCTTGTCGGTCGCGTCAATCACAAACCACTCATGCACGACCTCAGCGGGTTTGGCGCTGAATGTAGACATGTTTTTTCTTTCGAAAAAGGGGTTTGGCGGGCTCTTTTCCACGGTCGGTGCTCCTCTTTCGGGAGCCTCTTAGGTGGGAAGGGGTCTTCGCCGCGGAGCCACAAAATCGCTGCGAAGCCTTCGATTATACGAAAAATCAAGGACTTGGCGAATCCGCCCGGCCCGGCCATGGCGCCGGGGGTTACCATCGGTCCCCTATGTTCAGTTACCGCCACGCCTTTCACGCCGGCAACCACGCCGACGTCCTCAAGCACATCACGCTGCTGGCCACGCTGCGCCATCTGCAGCAAAAGGAGGCGGGCCTCACCCTGATCGACACCCACGCGGGTGCCGGCCTGTACCGCCTGGACGGCGACTACGCACAAAAAGGCGCCGAGGCCGAAGAGGGGCTGTTCAAGCTGCTCGAAGCTGTGGCCGAGCGCGAAGACCTGCCCGAGCCGGTGCAGGACTACCTGGAGCAGGTCGCGCACTTCAACCCCAACGGCGAGGCCCGCGTTTATCCAGGCTCGCCCTTTTTGATGGCGCAGCGGCTGCGCCACGAGGCACGCGACCGGCTCAAGCTCTTCGAGCTGCACCCCACCGACATCCAGGCCCTGGCCGGCAATGTGGGCCAGCTTGAACTCGGGCGCACCGTCCAGGTCAGCCGCGAAGACGGCTTCGAGGCCCTGCGCAAGCTGCTGCCGCCGCCGGCCTCGGCCAGCGGCTCCAAGCGCGCGATGGTGCTGATCGACCCGAGCTACGAGATCAAGTCCGACTACGCCAAGGTGGCCAACGTGATCCAGGACAGCCTCAAGCGCTTTCCCACGGGCACCTACCTGGTCTGGTACCCCATCATCCCGCGGCCCGAGGCGCACGAGCTGCCGCGCCGCCTCAAGACCCTGGCCAACCAGGCCGGCCGCAGCTGGCTGAACGCCACGCTGGCGATTGGCAAGGGCGCGGAGGGCGACACCGGCCTGTCGGCCAGCGGCATGTTCGTCATCAACCCGCCCTACACCTTGGCCGAGCAGCTGCGCGCGGCGCTGGCCGTGGTCGGACCGGCCCTGGCCCGGGGCCATGGCAAGGGCTGGCAGGTCGAGGCTGGCGGCGCCTGAGCCCTGCGGGCAAGGGCTCAGGGAAAGTCCTGAGCAGCCGGCTCCAAAATTAACCGACCGATCGGTCGGTTAATCGATATACTCGCTTCTCACGCGCGCCAAACCGCGCAGGAGAAGCCCATGTACACCCAATCCTTCAGTGTGTCCGACCAGGACGACGCCAAGTCTGCCGGCCTCAAGGCCGTGCCCAAGGAAGCCAGCGCCAGCGAGCAGGCGCTGCAGGCCCAGTTCGACGCCCGCATCGACGCCGACGGCCGCATCGAGCCACGCGAGTGGATGCCCGAGGCCTACCGCAAGACCCTGGTGCGCCAGATCAGCCAGCACGCCCACAGCGAAATCGTCGGCATGCTGCCCGAGGGCAACTGGATCAGCCGCGCCCCCAGCCTCAAGCGCAAGGCCATCCTGATCGCCAAGGTGCAAGACGAAGGCGGCCACGGTCTGTACCTGTACAGCGCGGCCGAAACCCTGGGCACCAGCCGCGACCAGATGCTGGACGCCCTGCACACCGGCAAGGCCAAGTACAGCTCGATCTTCAACTACCCCACGCTCAACTGGGCCGATGTGGGCGTGATCGGCTGGCTGGTGGACGGCGCGGCGATCATGAACCAGATCCCCCTGTGCCGCTGCAGCTACGGGCCGTACGCCCGCGCGATGGTGCGCGTGTGCAAGGAAGAAAGCTTCCACCAGCGCCAGGGCTACGAGGCCCTGCTGGTGATGATGCAGGGCACGCAGGCGCAGCGCGACATGGTGCAGGACGCCGTGAACCGCTGGTGGTGGAAGTGCCTGGCCATGTTCGGCCCGCCGGATACCGACAGCCCGAACAGCGCGCAGGGCATGCGCTGGGGCA
>JACCDW010762525.1_pt1 | contig 28014 bp, 14 predicted proteins | sample 7449781 | NCBI WGS metagenome assembly JACCDW01 (sample SAMN15323449, study PRJNA562643) | freshwater metagenome | isolation source: river surface water | place: USA:Blue River Watershed | collected 2017-08-18
AGAAGGTGATGAAATGAGTACGCTTGGTGAAAATGGGGGAACTGGTAAATGGATTACAAGCGTTGGCGCCTACACAAATCGCAATGAATGGGTGAATTTTGAGGGAAATGTTAAAAGTGATAAGTCGTTGAATGTAGGTCAATTGGCAGCATTTAGTAGTAGAGGCCCATCCATTGATGGCCGAATCAAACCGGATGTGTCTGCTCCAGGTCAATTGGTTGGTTCAGCGGTTCACACCAGGCAAGTTCCTGGTTGGATAGGTAATGAAACGCTTTATAAAACTCAATACAACGGAAAAGACGTTGTTTGGGCTCTGTTTAGCGGTACAAGTATGGCTGCGCCACATGTAAATGGAGTTGCAGCCTTGGTTTTGCAAGTTGCACCTCAATTGAACTCTTATGAAATGGCAAATGTGCTTAGATTGTCAGCACAACGTGATACATTTACAACAAAAGATTCCAATAATAATTACGGTTATGGAAAAGTGGATGCTTTAAATGCCGTTAAAATGGCCTTAGCTATGACAAATGTTTCATCATTGAATGAAAATGAAAATCCAATTTTATTGTACAGGGATAATAAACTGATTATAAGAAACCTAGAAGGCATTAACTCTACAATTGATTTAAGTGTATATGACATTTCAGGTCGTGTTGTTTTTGAAGGACATTCAATCAACGGTGAATTCAACACCAAGAAAAATATCCCAGAAGGAATTTATTTTTATCAATTGAAAGGAAATAACCTTTTGGCTAAAGGTAAAGTGCTCTTTTTAAATTGATTGGGTGGATTTCCAATTGATGTAAGACTGTATGTGACGGTCTTTTTTATTCTCGTAAATATCAGGAATGGTAACCATGATACCTGTTTCCTCTACTGCTCCAAAATGATCGTTGATGGCTGTGCCAAAAGTTTTCATTGAAGGACTTAAGTTCATATAACTATTGAATAATGGAGGGATATTTTCGCCTAGAGCGCGCACTTTTAGGTTTAAAATTTGGTGGGCTTCTTTGTAGGGTAAGTTTTTGATTTCTTCAATGAATTCGGTACAATCCAACTTGCGATGTATTGGAAATTGAGGAGCGGCAAGCACTTCTTCATTCGGAAACATTGTTTCCATGAATGCCAAGATCAAATCTCTTGCGTTTTCATTAAAATCGGTGTACATGGTAATTTTTCCGAAGAAATATTTCATATCGGGATTATCGATAACCAAGGCACCCAATCCATCCCATAAATTATCTAAAGAATACAAACCTTTTCTACTTTCGGCACTAGGCTGATAGTTTGGTTGTACGAAGCTTCTACCAAGTTCAATAGTTTGGGGGAAGTAGTTGTTTTTTAAATTCTCTGTGAATGTAAAAATTTCTGTTGTTGATAAATGATAATCTCCATTTTCGTCACGTGCATCTTTACATAGGATAAATCGATATCCACCAACAATTTCCTCATCTGTTGGGTTCCAAACAATGAGTTGATTGTAAGCATATTTTCCGGTGTCGAACTCATCGAGGTCGAAACTTTTACCAGTTCCACCACCAGCTTGTCGGAATGAAATTTCTCTCAGGCGCCCAACTTCCCTCAATAAATTAGGTTTGTTATTGCCGTTAAAAATATAGATATGGTTGCCAATATTATTGGTAGGACGTACAAAAATGTCAGTGGTTAATTCTGATTTTAGGATTGATTTGTCTACTTGTTCAACGATTGGTTGCATCATAAAAGCTGTGAAATTAAGAAAATCAATTGAAATCTAAAGATAAATTATCTTTTATTCTGTAGACATGTTGTTTCAAGCGTTGCGCATCCATGCCTAAAGATTTCATTGAGAAGTGTTTTGATTCAACTGGTTTTCCGAAGTGTAGAACAATTTTCTTACCTTTTTGTTTATACAATTCATCGGGGAGCATCAACATTTCAATATTAAATTTCAGTTTTAGGAATTTACGAATATTTGCAATTCTGTAAAACCATTTTGAATTTTCGCCTTCAATAAAAGTAGGAACAATAGGGATTTTATGGGCTACACTTTGTTTAATCACACTTTTTTGCCAAGCCAAATCAACAATTTCACCCTTTATTTTACGTGAACATAAACCTGCCGGAAAGACAATAATTGCTTTTCCTGAACCATATTCATTGGCTATATTGGACAAATGCGATTTACTCGTGGTACCCAATTTGTTCACAGGAATAAAACAGTCCTTTAAAGGTGCAATGTGCATTAAAATATCATTCGCAAGAAATTTAAAGTCTTTTCGAACTTCAGAAACTCCAACCAATAAAGCCATACCATCTAGCCCTCCGAGCGGGTGATTTGCCGCAACAATACATCCTCCTGTTTTTGGTATATTTTCGAGTCCCTTAAACTCAACAATCGACCCCATATAATCAATCGTGAATTTTGCAAATTCATCTCCTTTCAAATGATTGCCTTCACGCAAAACATAGTTCATTTCTTCCTGATGAATGAACCTTTTAAACCAATTTACGAGGAAATTAGGCAACCATTTTTTCAATGAGGGACTTTTGTCTTGCAAAATATTGTCGATATCGATTTGCAAGATTTTTTCCATTATTGGCCTAAGATTGCTTTTTTCGTTTGATCAAGGATATCAAATGCAGAAGCAGCAGAATCAGATTCAGAATAAACTCTCAAAACGGGTTCTGTACCACTAGGGCGGATCATAACCCAACTACCATTTTCAAGTCTGAATTTAAATCCATCTGTATCTTCAGTAGATACAATTTTGTAAGAACCAAAATTTGTGTAACTGCTTGATTTGCATTTCTCAATGATTTGCTCTTTTAACTCATTGTTTAAGTGTAAATCATATCTTTCTACTGCGAATGATCCAACTTTTGCATAAATATCAGAGATCAATTCAGAAATTGATTTTCCGGTTTTTGCCATATATTCCATTAACACCAAACCCATCCAAACACCATCTCTCTCAGGAATATGTCCTTTAATTGCAATTCCACCGCTTTCCTCAGCACCAATCAATACATCATCGGTAACCATATATTCACAGATATATTTGAAACCAATTTTTGTTGTAATTGACTCTAATCCTTTTAGTTCACAAAGTTTTTGAACTTTATCGCTCACAGAGAAACTCTTCACTACTTTACCCGTATAACCTTTAAAAGTGGTAAGGTATTCAATGAGCAAAAGTATTAAATGATGACTATCAACGAAATTTCCTTTTTCATCGAAAAATCCAATCCTATCGGCATCACCATCTGTTGCTAAACCACAAGAAAATTGATTAGTTGTACGAATAGTTTCAGCAATTTCTGGCAAATTCTTTAAAATTGGTTCTGGAGCTCTACCCAAAAATCCAGGATTGTGATCACCATGTAAAATTGTACTATAGGGTAACAATCGTTTTACAATGTTTCTACCAGCACCAAACATAGCATCGTAAATAAGCGATTGAGCTTGTTTTGTCAATGCATCCATATCGAAAGACTGTTTACAATGGTCTAGATACAAAGTTTCAAAATCACTGTATTCAATCATTCCAGTTGAAACTAAATCATCAAAACTTTGAGATGTTCCAACTTCTTCGTTTAAAATAAAGTCTTCAACTTTTGAAACTTCAGAGGGAATAGCAGGACCACCATAATTTGCTTTAATTTTATAGCCATTATACGATGGAGGATTGTGGGAAGCTGTTAAAATAATACCAGCACCAGTTTTCATTCGATTAGCCGCCAATGAAATCATAGGGGTGGAGACAAATCCACTCGATAAAAGTACTTTGATTCCATTTGATGCAAGTTGAATTGCAGTTTCTTTTGCGAACATTTCGCCACCAAAACGACAATCATAACCAACAACGCAAGATTTCTCTAAATCTGATTGATTTAACCATTTAGCCGTTGCTAACGCAACTCTTTTTACATTTGCAGTGGTAAAATTATCACCTATAATTTCTCTCCAACCGTCTGTTCCAAATTTAATTTGATACATATTAATATTTTTAATTAAAGGCGTTTTCGCCTGTTATTTCCATTCCTAAAATCAATAAATGAATATCGTGTGTTCCTTCATATGTCACAACTGATTCTAAATTCATCATATGCCGCATCATTGGGAATTCTCCTGTAATGCCCATTCCACCAAGCATTTGTCGACTTTCTCTTGCAACGTTTAATGCAATTTCAACATTGTTCCGTTTTGCCATAGAAATTTGAGCTGGTGTTGCTTTTCCTGCGTCCATCAATTGCCCCAATCTCCAAACCAACAATTGTGCTTTGGTAATTTCGGTTAACATTTCAGCCAACTTTTTTTGTTGTAATTGAAACCCGCCAATAGGTTTTCCAAATTGAATTCTTTCTTTTGAATATCTGACTGCGGTATCATAACAATCCATTGCGGCACCGAGAGCACCCCAGCTAATTCCATAACGAGCAGAATTCAAACAAGTTAAAGGTCCTTTTAATCCTTCAACCCCTGGCAATAAATTCTCTTTTGGAACTTTAACATTGTTAAACACCAATTCGCCAGTTGCACTTGCCCTTAAACTCCATTTCCCATGGGTTTCAGGGGTTGTGAAACCTTCATAACCTCTTTCAACAATTAATCCTTTAATTTTCCCAGATTCATCTTTTGCCCAAACCACCGCAACATCTGCAAATGGAGCATTGCTGATCCACATTTTCGCACCGTTGAGAAGATAATGGTCTCCCTTATCTTCAAAATGAGTTGTCATGCCACCTGGATTAGATCCATGGTCAGGTTCTGTTAATCCAAAACAGCCTAGCATATCGCCACTGGCCAATTTGGGTAGGTATTTCATTTTTTGCTCCTCAGAACCAAATTTATAAATAGGGTACATCACTAAAGAACCTTGTACCGATGCAGTTGAGCGAATGCCACTATCACATCGTTCAAGTTCTTGCATGATAATGCCATAAGTGGTATAATCCATGCCACCACAACCATATTTTGCCGGCAATTGTGGTCCAAATGCCCCAATGTCGCCAAGTTGCTTTACAATATGTCGAGGAAATTCACTTTTTTGAGCAAAATGTTCAATAATTGGACTTAAATCCTTTTTTACCCAATCACGAACCGATTGACGAATCAATTTGTGTTCATCGCTCAGAAGATCGTCGATACCATAAAAATCAGGCGCAATGTACCTGTCTTTTCCGCGGTTGGCATCAAGTAATTGATTAATATTCAAATTTTCCATCATTAATCGAAACACAAATGTAATAATCTTACGAACTTTGTGTCTTAAATTTTAGTGAACGACATGTTAATAACAGTAAAAGTTGAAAAGCAGTGGGTCTTATTGCCTATAGGTTGGTATTCAGAAGAAATCATGACCAAAACGGAATTTGAAGTGTCGGTTGTGGTTAAATACAATACATCTAGAATTGAAGATGATTTAAATCAAACAATTGATTATCAACAAATATCAGATGAAATTGTACTATTGAAACATCTAAAATTTAAACTTATCGAAACAGTAGCTGAACACTTAATTAAACAATTAGAAATGAAGTTGTTCAATGGGTTAGACATTCAATACATTTCAGTAGAATTCTTCAAGAAGAATATCGCCCAGCAACATGTTTCCACCAATTTTCATTCTATTTTAATCGAAAAGGCATTTTAAGCCCTTGAACCTTGAAAACAAATCCTTAGATTTGAATCATTGATGAAAAAGTTAGGATTATTCTCACTTCTTTTTGCACTTTCTCTTACACTGAACGCTCAAAATATTGGTTTGACCGGTTGGGTTTTCAATAAAGAAACCTTGGAAACCATTCCAGGCGCAATTGTTGTGGATACAAAAACTGCTTTTTATACTGAAGCTACAGAACAAGGTTATTATCAAACCATTACAAAAAAAGGTGTTCGAGAAATAGTTTATGCTGCTCCGGGATTTAAAACATTGAAACTTAGCCTTGAATTAGAAAAATCAACAGTTAAAAATGTATTCTTAGTACCTGTAGACTACGACGAAGTTGATTCTTCCGAAGAATTCACGTCACTATATAACGACAAAGCTTCATTTTACAAGGTACTCCCAAGGCAAATTAAACAAGGTACATCTATTTTTAGCTTGTCTGATCCTATTAAATTGGTGCAATATTTACCTGGTGTTGTTGGTGGAATTGAGGGATTGTCTTCTTTGTATGTGAGAGGAAGTAATTCAGATCAAAATTTGATATTAATGAATGGATTGCCATTGTATGGAAATGGTCACATTTTTGGTCTTATTTCAAATTTCAACCCGGAAATTGTAAAAAGTTGCGATTTTTATAGAGGTGTGGCGCCTGCAAGGTATGGTAATAGAGCCGGTGGTGGTGTTTTAGACATCCAAACAAATGGAGGCAGTGCCGAAAACTGGTCGGGTTCTGTGAATGTAGATGTTGCAACTTTTAACGTAGCACTTAATGGTCCAATCGATTATAAAGGTCGTTGGACAACCTCTTTGGCATTTAGAAGAAGTTACTTTGATTTGATCTTTTCAGACTTGTTTTCAAATTTCCTCATAGGGAACATTCACGATATTAATTTCAAATTAGATTTTAAACAAGATTCAAAAAACCATTGGAATTATTGGATTTATAACGGTAGAGATAAGTATGGAATTAACATATCTGATAAAATAAGAGACTCTGTAGGTCGCACGGTTGATTTTAATCTTTCACTTGGAGCTTCATGGCAGAATACTTTATCGGGATTAAATTACTCACATGTTTTTGATGCTAAGAACTACATGCATTTATCTGCTGGATTCTCACGATACTCTTACACCGACAACTTTAATATAGGTGCAACAATTTATACAGATACCTCTTTTACAGAGTTAAAACAAAATATCATTTCAAATAGTTCTATTACAGATTATTCGCTCAATGCAGATTTATTTAAAATTTGGACAAATGAGAGTAAATTGAGATATGGTGCTCAAATGGTCGTTCACGATATGAACCCATCTTTAATGACATATCAAATTATCAATTCGCAAAATTCAAGTTCTAACATAGACACAATCTACGGAACATTTAACAATCAAACCGTATCTGAACTTGCCGCTTATGCCGAAATTGAATACAAACCGTTCACCGGAATGAGTATGAATATTGGTGGAAGGGTATGGAATTATTTCTCTGGTGAAAAGAATTTTTCTAAGTTCGAACCACGAATCATTGTCAGTCAACTTTTAGAAGGTAAAAAACGTTTACAGTTTGGATTCGCTACCTCCAATCAAGGAATTCATCAGTTATCGAGTGTATCAGGAAATTTGCCTCAAGATATTTGGTTTCCAACAACAGGAAATTTCAAACCTCAAACAACTTCACAATTTACGATTGGCTATTCACAACCTGTGTCGAATGGTATGGAAGCAAGCTTTGAATACTATTATAAAATGTTCGATGGAATTACAGAATTGTCTGGATTTGATGGAGATATGCTTCAAAAATCATATTGGGAAAATTCAATATTACAAGGTACAGGTAGCTCTACTGGTGTAGAATTTTTACTCTCTAAAAAATCAGGTTCACTCAATGGCATTTTATCTTATACTTTTAGCGTTACAGACCGTCAATTTGAACAAATAAACAACGGTAAATCCTTTGATTTTAGATGGGATAGGCGCAATAAAATTAGTTTGCAAATGACCTACCAGGTTTCTAATGATATTATCTTTAATTTATCAGGAGTGTTTATGGACGGTCACGCTGTAACAGTGCCAACCTCCAAATATTATACCACAGATAAGCGACAAGTTTATGATTACAGTGAAAAAAATAATTATCGAATGCCATTCTACAAAAGAATAGACATTGGATTTACGAAAGAAATCAAACCTGAATTTCATGATGATTATCATGAATACTATGGCATTCATATCTACAATCTTTTTGGTTGGGATAATCCCGTGGTAGCCAGATTTGGAGAGAATAATTTAGGGAGTAATAATTTGGTAGGGGTGAGTTACTTTAAATTTATACCATCAGCTTTTTATAGAATAGAATTTTAAACCCATGAAATTTCTGAAATATATCGTCGTTTTATTGCCACTGTTTTGTTTATTCTCTTGCGAGAAAGAATTGGATATGTCGCAAATTGCCTTTAAAGAAAAATTAGTGGTGAATTTGCTTGCTTATGATAATGATTATCTAAGCGTAACTGTGAATAGAAGCCTAGATATTTTTGATTCTACAGGGAAGCCGGCAATTGAAAATGCAAAAGTTTTTGTAACAGACGATAAGGGTGTTAAAACTAAATTAAACTTTGATCTTGTTTCTCAATCGTACCGATCGACTTGGTTTCCTGTTTCTGGAGTTAAATATTCACTAGAAGTCAGTTGGGGAGATTTATCTACAACTTACAGCTTTTTCACAATCCCCAAACTTAGCACAAGCGGAAAAGCAATTTGGAAAGACAGTACCGGTAGTGATAGCGTAGGTTTTTTAACCGGGACGATTTCATTTGTCATTAAAGACAATCCAAACGAAAGAAACTATTATGAAATTGGTTTGTTTAGATATGATGAGTTTAGCAGCGAACAATGGTTGAATTTGCCAATTATACCTGAAAATCCAGAACTCATTAACAATCAAATTTTAAATAAAGATGGTGCTCTGTTGGTTGATGATGGTGGATTTAACGGACAAAACAAACTCTTTAAGTTTACAACGCCTGCAAATTCCAAAGGAACCAATTATAAATATTTAGTTGTGATCAAAAATTTAAGTGAAGAGTATTATAGATATTTTAAGTCAATAGACAATTATAAGCAACAGCAAGGTGCATTTTCCGAACCTTCAGCTGTTTTTACAAACATAAAAGGTGGCTTAGGAATTTGTGCAGGCGCCAGCGTAGTTAAAGATACAATCAAATAATTTCAGTGAAAAAGAATCATCCCTCAGACCATAAAATTTTCGTAAAAAATGCCCAACAACACAATCTTAAAGGGATTGATGTGACCATTCAACACAATACTTTTACTGTAGTTACCGGTGTTTCTGGGAGCGGAAAATCTTCACTGGTTTTTGATACATTATTTGCTGAGGGACAAAGACGTTATGTAGAAAGTTTGAGCTCTTATGCCCGCCAATTTATGGGCAGAATGAAAAAACCATTGGTTGATTATATCGATGGACTTTGTCCTGCAGTTGCAATTGAGCAGAAAGTTAATACTCATAATCCCCGCAGTACTGTAGCCACTTCAACGGAAATTTACGATTACCTTAAGTTGCTATTCACGAGAACCGGAAAAACAATTTCGCCAATTTCAGGTAGAGAAGTAAAAAGAGATTCCGTTCAAGATGTAATCAATGATGTTAAATCACTCGAAGCTGGCAATAAAATCTATATACTCACTCCAATAAAACTGGATAAAATTCTCATTTCCGACATAGAATCAATCAATCAAAAAGGATTCAGTCGTTTGTTTACCAACAATGAAATTTTGAGAATTGATGATATTCTTGAACAAAATATCATTGTCAATGCCCCTGCATATATCCTCGTAGATCGATTAGAAATCAATCCTGAAGATGAAGAAAATGAGTCCCGTTTATTCGATGCCATTGAAACAGCGTTTTGGGAAGGTGAGGGCGATTGCGCCGTTTTTATCATTGATAAACAAGAATTAAGAGAATATAACAATCGATTTGAACTCGATGGGATGACATTTGATGTCCCTACAAAAGACTTTTTATCGTTTAACAATCCTTACGGTGCTTGTAAAACTTGCGAAGGTTTCGGAAGTGTTCTTGGAATTGATGAAGATTTGGTGATACCTGATAAGTCACTCAGTGTTTATGAGGGATGTGTGGCACCTTGGAAAGGTGAAGTCATGTCGGAATGGAAAACCCATTTCATCAATCAAGCCTCTAAAGTAGATTTTCCGATTCATAGAGCTTATGCTGATTTATCTTCTGAAGACAAAGATATTTTGTGGAAAGGCAAAAAGAATTTACTTGGTTTGAATGATTTCTTCAATCATTTGGAGCAAAATTTTTACAAAATCCAATACCGTGTTTTGGCCGCTCGTTATAGAGGGAAAACCAATTGTAACGATTGTTTAGGAACACGTCTCAGAAAAGAAGCAGGTTATGTGAAGATTGAAAATGTCTCTACCGACAACCACATTGAACGATATACCAATATTCAAGAAATTTTGTTAATGCAAGTTGTTGATGCACAAAGCTTCTTCAATAAAATTGTGTTTTCCGCAAAAGATACTGAGATTTCTTTTCGCATTATTAATGAAATTAAAACCCGTTTGAACTATTTATATGATGTTGGGTTGGGTTATTTGTCGCTCAATCGCTTAAGCAACACTTTGAGCGGTGGCGAGAGTCAAAGAATCAACTTGGCAACAAACTTAGGCTCAAACCTAACTGGTTCAATGTATATTCTCGATGAACCAAGCATTGGATTGCATTCTAGAGACACCGAAAAGCTCATTGCAGTGCTTAAAAATCTTCAAAATGAAGGAAATACGGTCATAGTGGTTGAACACGATGAAGATGTGATGAAACAGGCCGATCAAGTCATTGACATTGGTCCAATGGCTGGTAGTTTGGGTGGGGAATTGATGTATTCTGGAAATTACGATGGATTGCTTAAAAATTCCGATAGTTTAACTGGTAAATATCTCAGCGGAATCGAAAGAATCAATATCCCTGAAAATCCACGTAAATCAATCAACTTCATTGAAATCATTGGTGCAACAGCCAATAATTTAAAGAATATCGATGTGAAGATTCCAATCGATTCTTTTACCGTTGTAACGGGAGTTTCAGGTAGTGGAAAAACCACATTGATTAAGCAAATTCTATACCCTGCACTTGCAAAAGAGTTGCAACAGTTTGTGTCCCTCAAAACAGGAACGCATAAAGCCATCACCGGCAATAAAAAGTTGTTGAAAGGAGTCGAACTGGTTGATCAAAATCCAATTGGAAAGAGCTCTCGCAGTAATCCTGTGACTTACGTTAAAGCCTACGACGATATTCGTGATCTGTATTCAAATCAGCCTTTGTCGAAATTTAACGGATTTAAACCTTCCCATTTTTCGTTTAACGTAGATGGCGGTCGCTGCGACAATTGCCAAGGAGATGGTGAAACCGTTATTGAAATGCAATTTATGGCCGATATTAAACTTCCATGCGAAGTGTGCGGTGGTAAGCGGTTTAAAAAGGAAGTGCTTGAAGTTGAATACAATCAAAAAAGTATTTTCGATGTGCTCGATATGACCGTCGATGATGCTGTAGAGTTCTTTCAAAATGAAAAAAACATTGTTGAAAAACTTAAACCATTGCAAAATGTAGGTCTAGGATATGTAAAACTCGGTCAAGGCAGCAATACTTTGAGCGGTGGTGAAGCACAACGTGTTAAATTGGCCTTTTACCTAAGTAAAGCCAATCCTTTTAAAGAAGGCGGTGTGTTGTTTATTTTCGATGAACCCACAACAGGTCTACATTTTCATGACATTCAAAAATTATTGAAATCGTTTGAAGCATTAATTGAAAAAGGAAATACAATTGTTTGTATTGAACACAATTTAGATGTTGCAAAATGTGCCGATTGGATCATCGATTTAGGACCAGAAGCCGGTGATAAAGGCGGTCAACTGGTCTACCAAGGTGAACCCAAAGGGTTATTAGATTGCAAAGAAAGTGTTACTGCTCCTTATTTAAAGGAGAAAATGAATGAACATCTTAATTGATGTTGATTTTTTGCTTGTAATTTCCTCTGTTCGTGTTCACTTCTAAAATATATGTAGCAGCTGAAATGTTTTGAATCATTTCTACTTGATTGCTCCTATTCACTTTTAATTTAGAAACCAAACGTCCCTCTATCGATAAAAGATTGACAGATTGAATTTTATCTTGAGTATATATTTGTAAAATTTCGCCCTTTGAAATTGGATTCGGTGAAATTCTAAGCTCAACTGTTGGAATATTGATTACCCCAGAATAATTCAATACTTGTATGTTCTTCGATGCAGTATCAGAACATTGGTTCGGATTTTGAATAGAATCGGTGATAAGATGCTTGATATTGATAACTTTATCTGCATATTGCGATAAATTTAGTGATTGATTGAACCCTACAAAAGAATCTGTAACAGCACCGGCATCGCTCAAATACCATTTGCTATACAAAGTTGTATCTGATGCCTTAAATTTATAGTTGTAAGCCGTTAGATAACTATGATCGAAACTTGCATCGAGCTTATTCCTGAAATCACCTATGAACGGATTTGACTGATTCGTACATCCATTTGAATTTTTTAAATAAATCTTAAATGGAACAGATTTTTGAATATTGATAGAGAACGGGTTCGATTTACCTAAATATTTTTGAGTTGCATTTGCTTCGTAAAATAGGCTGTCACCAGATTTAATGTTTGAGACACTGAAATTCAAAGTGGCATTGGTTAAACCTCCACAAAAAACAAGGTTTGATGGATCTATACTAGTGACTGGGATTTTCCCAGAATCAACGGTGATTAGAATGGTTTTGTCGGTTGTGCCGCATAGGATATTGTTTGAATCTAAAATTGAAACTTTAAAGTCGCGCGATTTTTCCGCGAAAACCGTTGTGATAGAATCCCTAAGTTGATTGCCATTGAAATCAATTTTAAATGGTTTTAATGCATATAAACCAGTGATTGTGATTTTTAAGCTATCTCCAAAACAAGGCTTTGATTTTTGAGGGACAATGGTGTAGGGAATATCGTTGCAGCCAAATGCCTGTCCAACAGAGCTTGCCATTTTGGAAGTTCCACAAAATTTCTGTGTGTTGGCATATACAAGTATGCTTCGTTTTTCACCAATGGACTTCACTTGTATGTTTTCGAATGTTGAAAGTTTACCTGAAGTTGGATTGTTCCATGTTTTACCCGAATCCAAACTAATGAAATACTCCAAGGCATAGTTCACATTTGTCCAACTAAACGTAAATCCGTTGGTGCTTTTATTGATAACTGAAATTATTGGAGCAGGCGCACTGTCGCACCCAATCAAGGTTTTCTTTTGAGGGTAACTCACACAACCGTTTTTACTTTTTGAATAGAACGACATAAAGTTAAACCCTAAGTTCAAGTTGTATTTTAAAATTGAATCTTTTGAAAAGAAATTCTTGGCGTTGTTGATACTGTATGAATCAGAGTATCCATTCGTATTTTTAAATGAAACCAATAAAGGTGTTGACTTACAAATGCTATCGGTACTGTGATTTAGAGAATATTGAAATTGCGGCCTTTGATTTACGATGAGTTGTATGGGCGCCGAAGTTTTTTTACAGCCGTTTGAATTAATGGCAGTAACAACATATGAATTAGGATGTTTTATATAGATTGATGTAGTTTTTTGACCATTTGGAGACCATTGATAACTATGATTTGCTGCTGCGCTTACTTTTAACTGTGAAGAATCGCCTGTGCAAATTGTAATAGGCCCTGAAGAAGGCGTTAATACAGGGCTTGTTGCACCTTGTATCACATTGAAATACAATGTGTCGGGAATAGATTTCCCTTTCGCATTTTTAGTTTCCAAAATAGCCATTTTTGTTCCTGTTGAAGTATATGAAACAGATGGATTTTGCAGGTTAGAAGTTGTAATTGAACCACCTGGGAATTTCCAAGAATAACCGGTTGCGCTGTTTGTCGATGTCCCTAAAAAATTAATTGGAGTATTTGAACAATAGAATGTGTCTAAAATTTTGGCTTTTGCAACAGGCAAAGAGGTTGCGGGTGAAATAGTAAAGTTTTTGGTATAAATGTAATCACCTTGATCGTTATTGTTATTGTTGGCAACATTTAATACTAGGTAAAACTTGATATTCCCAAGATTATTCGAAGGTGCTTTCCATTCAAACACATATGAAACAGAATCTGTGCTTACAGAACTTGTTCCAGTTGATGTATGTTCAATATAATATCGAGTGGTTGTTCCGGCTGTTTGGGAAAAAGTTGAAGTTCTCGAATCTTTACTCGTAAACGTTCCTGCCGGAGTTGGGTAGGAGCCAGATTGATCTTTTAAAGCTGTTACCTGGAATCCAAATCGCGATTTACCTGATTCTTTATACGTGACTGTGATTTTATATGTCGAATCTGGAATATATCCACCACTTGTGAAATTTCCCTTCAACTGAATTTTGTTATGGTTGGTTCCAGACGTTTGAACTGAATAGGTGCTATGGCAAGATGTACAACTTGTTTCAGATGGTGCGCCTGTGTATGCCGCAGATAAACCACTCGATTTACTTTTAATTGACATGACTGAAGTAGTGATAACCATTCCAGATAAAAGTATGTATTTGATTAATCTTGATTGATTCATAGTTTTTAAAATTAGTATTTTTTGAGGGATATAGGGTATTTTGTAAGGTGTATGTTTAAATAATGACACTATAATAACATTTACTTTCATCTAATGTTTTTAAACAATTGTCTAACATCACTATGAGATGAAATATTTTATCTATATTTTTGAAAAATATGAAAAAACTGCTATTTTTAGCTTCAATTTCATTCCTAGGAATTTGCAATTTAACAGCGCAAGCCACTTTGATTGAAAAGGTAGAAGCTCAGAAAGGTTCACTTGCTGTGCCTTATGAAAAGTATGTATTACCAAATGGTTTAACAATTATTATCAATGAAGATCATTCAGATCCTGTGGCTCATTTGAATGTATCTTACCATGTAGGATCAGCCAGAGAAACTCCAGGAAAATCTGGTTTTGCTCATTTCTTTGAACACATGTTGTTTCAAGGTTCTAAACACGTAGCAGATGAAGAACATTTCAAAATCATCAAACAATATGGTGGTGATGTGAATGGAAATACAACAAGAGATAGAACGGTTTACGTTGAAACTTTCCCGTCAAACTTCACTGAGACTGCATTGTGGATGGAAGCCGATAGAATGGGATGTTTTTTAGAAGCTTTCACTCAAAAGAAATTTGAAATTCAACGTGCAACTGTTAAAAATGAAAAAGATGAGCGTTATGATGGTCCTTACGGATTCTTGATGGAGGTAAAAGACCAAGAATTATATCCTTCAGATCATCCTTACAGCTGGTCAACCATTGGTTTCGTTGATGATTTAAATCGTGCAGACAGTAACGATTTGAAGAACTTCTTTTTACGTTGGTATGGACCAAATAACGCTGCTGTAATTATCAGCGGTGATGTTAATCCTCAAGAAGTTGTTCAATGGTGTGAGAAATATTTCGGTTCTATCAAAAGAGTGAAAGACGTAACAAAGAAAAGAGTGAAACCAGTTGTTTTAACTGAACACAAATTACGTAGTTACCCAGATCCAAATGCAGATTTACCACTAATGATGATCACATATCCAGGTGCACCCGTTTTCCATGAAGACGAAGCAGCTATGGATATGTTAAGTTATTTAATGGGAAGTACAAAAAGTTCAGTATTATACAAAAAATTCATTGATGCTGAATGGGCTTTACAAGCTCAAGCTGCTAACAACATGTTAAGTCCTATCAACCATGAATTGGCTGGTGAATTTGCGTTCACTTTAGTTGGGTATCCTTGGTCTGATATGTTCAAATTGCGTGATATGTTGTTCCAATCTATTGATTCATTTGAATATGTGAACTTTTCTGACGATGATTTGGTGCGTGCAAAATCAAAAATATTGAGTGGTTACAGTAGAGGATTAGAATCTACTTCTCAAAAAACTGAATATTTAAGTTTGTTTTGGTACTTAGGATTAAAAGGTGCTGAAGGTAAAATGATTAACTTAAACGATGATGCTGCTCGTTATGCGAAAGTAACCCGTGACGATATCATGAGAGTCTACCGTAAATATATCAAAGGTAAATTTGCATCTACTGTTGAAATCAAACCTTCTCCAACTCCTGAAGGCGAAAAACCAAATAAATATGTAAGCTACAATCCAAATGCATCGTATAAAAATGACGCATTGGATTTTGAATATCAAAATTTAAAATACCAACCAATTGTAGATAATTTCGATCGCAGTGTACGTCCTGAACCTAAAGCGGTAAAGCCTGTAACTGTGCCTAAAACATTCAAATCTAAATTGAACAATGGTTTAGAGATTTGGGGTTCTTCTTTTGATGAAACACCTCAAGTAATTGCAATGATTTCTATGAAAGGTGGTGCTTTATTTGAAAATGATAAAGACATTCTTCCTGGTACTGCCGATATGTTGGCTACAAGTTTATCAAATGGTACTTTAAATAAGACGCCTGAGCAACTTGAAAACGAAATGGAAATGTTGGGTGCAAACATTGGTTTCAGTGCTTCAGGTACCACTTTCAACGTAATGTTAAGCTGCGACAAAGATAAATTGGACAAATCAATTGCTTTGTTGAAAGAAATGATGTTCCAGCCTCGATGGGATAAAAAAGAATTTGCAAAAGATAAAAAACGTACTGTAGAAGGTGCTAAAAGTGAATTGTCTAGCAGAGGTAGGGGTATGAGTAATGCTTGGTCACGCTTAATTAATGGAGAAACTTCTCCTTTGGGTAGATATGTTGGTGCTGAAAAATATGGTAAAATTAACTTAACAGACGTTCAAAACTACTACAATAAATTCTTTGGTCCAGACAATGCAAAATTGGTTGTTGTTGGTCCATTAACTCAAGAAGAAGTAAATGCTAAGTTTTCATTTTTAAATGATTGGAAAGCATTGAATATCTCAGTTCCAAAACCAACTCAGGCTGCAAATTTTGAAACTTCGCAAATTTTTGGTGTAAATTATTATGATGCTGAACAAAGTGACATTATTTTAGGCTTTAGAAGTTTGCCATATGATGCAACTGGTGAGTATTACAAGAATACAATCATGAACTTTGCATTGGCTGGCAACTTTAATAGCCGCTTGAATTTGAAAATTCGTGAAGAAAAAGCTTGGACATATGGAATTAGAGGTGGATTTAGTGCAAGTTATGAAGATTTACCAGGGATGTATGTCATTTCTGCTGGGGTTAAATCTAGAGCAACTGATAGCGCAATTCATGAGATTTTGTGGGAAGTTGAAGCCTTTAAAGAAAAAGGTCTTACCAAAGAAGAATTTGATTTTACGAAATCGGCATTGATTGCGAGCGAGGCGTTGGAATATGAATCTATCAATCAAAAAGCTGGATTTATTTCTTTACTTGCAAACAGAAATTTACCGGTAGATTTTGCTGAAAAGCAATTAAATATCCTTCAAAACATCACATTAACTGAATTGAATGATTTGGCTAAGAAAAACTTAAGCACCGACAAATTGGTTGTGGTTGTTTCTGGAGATGTTCTTCAAATGAAGGCTCGTTTAGAAAATTTAGGATTTGGTAAAATGCAAATCTTAAACAGAGATGGTTCCGGTAAAATCAAGTATTATAAAGCTGGATCAACTGGCCACCAGAAAAATTATAAGTAATCGTAAATAGATTTAAACCTATTTTGAAGGCCGAACATCGTTCGGCCTTTTTTTATGTCCTTAAATTGTCTTATTTCAACCCATTTTTAATTGTCATCTTTTTGTAATATATAAGAAATTATTAACGATTTAATAACTTGATATATAATTAATTAGATGCTAATATCGAGATTGTAAATATGCTATTGATTGAACAGTTGAAAATAAGTAGAATTTTAGGGTGAAATATTTCGTTAAAATGTATAAAAAATGTGGGCAAGATAGTGTTACAATAGAAGGTTAATTGACCCATATTCACTAAATTGCAATACTTATATTTTCACATGGAAGAGAATAACAACAACCTAGAAGAATTGAACGAAAGAATCATCTCAATTAACATTGAAGATGAAATGAAAACGGCCTACATTGATTATTCAATGTCGGTAATTGTTTCACGTGCACTCCCTGATGTGAGAGACGGTTTAAAGCCAGTACACAGAAGGGTTTTGTATGGAATGGTTGACTTAGGTCTTGCATCTAACAGACCGTATAAAAAATCTGCCCGTATTGTAGGGGAGGTTTTGGGTAAATATCACCCACATGGCGATAGCAGTGTATACGATACTATGGTGCGTATGGCTCAAGATTGGAGTTTAAGATACCCGTTCGTTGATGGACAAGGTAACTTTGGTTCGATCGATGGTGATCCGCCAGCAGCTATGCGTTACACAGAAGCGCGTATGCGTAAAATTGCGGAAGAAATGATGACAGATATCGATAAAGATACTGTTGATTTTAGACCCAATTTCGACGAAAGTTTGAATGAACCAACGGTTCTTCCTGCAAAAGTGCCAAACTTGCTGATCAATGGTGCAAGTGGTATTGCTGTCGGAATGGCTACCAATATGGCTCCACACAATTTAACTGAAATTTGTGAGGGTGTTATCAAATATATCGACAATAATGATGTAACAATTTCTGAATTAATGGAAGTTGTTAAAGGTCCAGATTTTCCAACAGGTGCTGTAATTTATGGTGTTGAAGGAATTAAAGATGCCTTCGAAACGGGTAGAGGTAGAATTGTTATGCGTGGTAAGGCTGAATTCGAAACCAGCAGTACCGGTAAAGAAATGATTGTCATTACCGAGGTTCCTTACCAAGTGACTCCTTCCCAAATCATTGTGAAAACGGTTGATTTAATCAATGAGAAAATCATTGAAGGTATATCGGCAGTACGCGATGAAAGTGGTAGACAAGGGATGCGTATTGTATTCGACTTGAAGCGTGACGCAATTCCGAACATCATTTTAAATCAACTTTATAAGTTCACTCCGCTTCAAAGTAGTTTTTCAGTGAATAACATTGCTTTGGTGCATGGTAAACCAGAAATGTTGAATTTGAAGGACATGATCAAGCATTTCGTGAATCACCGTCACGAAATCATTGTTCGTAGAACCAAATATTTATTAGAGGAAGCGCGCAAACGCATTCATATTTTGGAGGGATTGATTATTGCATTAGACAATTTAGATGCAGTCATCAAATTAATCCGTGAAAGCAGAACCCCTGAAGAAGCTCGTGAAGGTTTAATGTCGAACTTCGGTTTGAGCGAGATACAATCAAGAGCAATTCTTGATATGCGTTTACAGCGTTTAACGGGTCTTGAAATTGATAAAATCCGTGAAGAGTACAATGCAGTGTTGAAGGAAATCCAATATTATGAAAGTATTTTAGGCGATGAAGCTTTGAGAATGCAAATTATCAAAGATGAAACAAATGAAATGGTTCAGAAATATGGCGACAAACGTAAGACCAGAATTGAATTTAATGCTGAGGAAATCAATATTGAAGATTTAATTCCAAATGAAGAGGTTGTCATTACAATTTCACATAAAGGATATATCAAAAGAACTCAATTATCTGAATATAAAGAACAAAATAGAGGCGGTAAAGGATTAAGAGGTGTTTCACATAGAGATGAAGATTTCGTAGAACATTTATTCATTGCGAGCACTCATAATTATTTATTATTGTTCACTGAACAGGGAAGATGCTTCTGGTTAAAGGTTTATGAGATTCCTGAAGGTGCAAAAGCAACCAAAGGTAGACCAATTCAGAACCTAATCAGCATCCCTCAAGAAGATAAAATTAAAGCTTATTTGAACGTTAACAACCTTAAAGATCCTGAATACTTGAATAACAATTCAATTATCATGGTCACTAAAAAAGGAACTGTTAAGAAAACAACGTTGGAAGCTTATAGCCGTCCAAGAACCAATGGTATTAACGCCATTACCGTAAGAGAAGGCGATGAATTGTTGCAGGCAAACCTTACTGATGGTGAAAGTGAAGTCATTATTGCTAAAAAGAAGGGTAAAGCAATCCGATTCCCTGAAGCGAAGGTTCGTCCAATGGGCCGTACTGCCTCTGGAGTTAGAGGAATTACACTCGAAGATGACGAAGATGAAGTAATTGGCATGGTTTGTGTTAATCCTAATAAAGAAAGTGCAACAATTTTGGTTGTGAGTGAAAAAGGATATGGAAAACGTACCGATCTAGATGACTATCGTGTTACCGGAAGAGGTGGTAAAGGGGTTAAAACCTTATCTATCACTGAGAAAACTGGTAATTTGGTAGGATTAATGAGCGTGACTGACGAGGATGGACTCATGATTATTTGCAAAAGTGGAATGACAATTCGTATGGCTGTAGATAAACTTAGGGTGATGGGAAGAGCAACTCAAGGTGTTCGTTTGATCAACATCAAAGACAAAGACGCAATTGCAAGTATTGCAAAAACGCCTAGAGAAGATGATGAAGAAGAAAACGAAATTTTAGAGGGAATTTCCGATGAAACCAATGTTGAAAGCACTTCTGAAGGCAATGTAGAAAACAATGAAACCACAGAAAACTCTGAAAACAATGAATAATTTTAACATTAAAGCTTTATTTCTAGGACTTCCGTTCATCTTAGCCAGTGCTTGTACAGCACAGAATAAAGCAATTAACACGGCTGAATTTAGCTTAAGTAGCGGGGCAGTAGAAGAGATCATTACAGCCAAAGAAGAAATAGATATGGCCGCAGTGAATGAAAAAACTAAAAATGCTGCTAGAATGTATTTCGTAAAAGGGAAGGTGTATTGCCGTATTTATGAGAAAAAAGGAAATGATTTAATCAAACCTTATGCTCATTTAGCTGGTTTAATTGCTGGTGAATCTTTTTGGGAGTTTTACAAACATCCAGATCCAAAGAAAAGTGAGTTTAAAGAAGAAGCAGATGTTGAACTTCGCAATGTGTTTATTGCAACTTTTTATGAGTCTCAATCTTATTCTGAGGATTTTATTAAAACCACAGATACTAAAAAGAAGCCTCTATTTGCAGATACACTCACCAACTATTATAGATTATTGTTGAATTTATACGATAAACTTGATACTGCAACGATCAATGATTTCAAAAGATCAACTGTTGATCGAAAGTACTTCATTGAAAGATTGGCGTATTTCGCTTTAGGAAATTCAGATCTTGAAAAGAGAAAAGCTATTTTGAATTCTTTGATAACAGATGAAAAACCAACTGCCGCAGTTGTTGAAGCATTAAGTAAATTATATCTCGAAAATAAAGACACTGCAAAAGCTAAAGAAGTGATCAAAGCTGCGTTAGTAAAATCAAATAACGACAATGATATTTTTACCGTTTTGGTGAATTTTTATATTTCTGCTGAAAAAGAAAATGAATTATTTGCTGATGTCGATAATCAAATCAAACAAAATCCAACTTCTAAAAATTTATGGATTAGAGGTTATTTAAATGAACAGCGTAAAGATTACGATGCTGCAATTGCCGATTATAAAGAGTCTAAAAAATTAGATGAATTTAATTATGATGCAAGTTGGAACTTAGGTGTGGCTTTGTACAAATTTGAAGTTCGTAAATTGAATGATCAAAAAGCGAAAACTGGAAATGTTGATGAAAAGAAGAAAATCGATGCTAAAATTGCTGAAATTTTCGCTGAAGCTAAATCAAACTTACAATTCGCATCTGAAAATACAAATTACAAAATCAATGAGTTAAAAGACATCGCAAAAGCCTTAAGAAACTGTTGTCTAGAATTAAACGATAAAGCTTGTGCATCGGAACAACGCGATAAAATCAGAAGTTATGATGGTGTTGCAGTAGCAATTGGTTCTACTTTTAAATATCGTGTTTCTGGAACTGGCGCATCTTTTGATATTTCATACATCAATAAAATGAACACTGTTTCATCATTAACAGATATTAAAGGGACTTGGGAGAAAGATTTTGACTATATCGATAAATCAGACATGTTACAAATCAGTGCCAGAAACAATGGTAAAACTGGAACTGTAAAGGTTGAATTGTTTGTAAATGGAGTTCTTGTAAAAGAAATGCAAAGCGAAGGATCTGGAGCGCAAGCTTCTGTGATTTTCTAAAATATTATTTTCAATCTAAAGAGGCCCGGTGATTTTTACCGGGCTTTTTTTGTTAATGTTTCATAAGTGTATGATTCAATTATGAACGTTGATGATAGTGTAAGGAATTGGACTTGGCTTTTAAAACTATTTAAGAAGGGTTCATAGTTTGATGAAATTGTGGTTTCTTGAAATACTTTACAAATACGGTGAATAGTGATATGGTTTGTTGTTCTCTTTGAATTACTATTTAACATAATGTAAATTATAAAACAAATTAAGATCCGGAATAAGTTGTGATAATAAGTATCATAAATATGATTATCTTAATTTTGCATTGGTACCAATCTTCGATTAGATTCCTGAACATTATCATAGAATGTTATCCAATCTCTAATCAAAATATTTATCATTCTTTTATATGAAATAATTCTATATCTATAATTTTCTAAAACTGTTTTTCAAAAAAAAAGCCTCAACGAGGCTTTTTTTTTTGAAATGTCACTTTATAATTATTCCTTATTGTACTACAATTTGATCTATGAGAATTCGTTTGTCACCAATACTAATTCTTACAGAATAAATTCCTCTTGCTAAATTGCTCACATTCAATTTGTAAGATTGGTTCGCTTCAACAATTTGTTCTATCAATATTTGACCATTCAATGACCAAATTTCTACCTTGCCATTCACTTTAGATTCCCAATTTAACCAGTCTTTAACTGGATTAGGATACAATTTGCCAAGTGCTAATGAATGTTGATTCATTACATTCACAGACATCAGAGCAATTTTATTGGACGAATCTGAGCTACATCCAGAATTTGTATAAATTGCATTAAAATTGCCTTTTTGCTTTGCATGATAAAAATCACCAGTTCCAACGTTGATGCCGTTTCTAAACCATTTTACAGTACCACCAGTTGGCTTGTTAATTACATAAAATGTATCATTACTGCATCTGATGCTAATTTTTTTCACTTTTAAAACCACAGCATCATTATTACTAAAAACACTTGTAGGTACAGCACATTTTACAGATGATGTCACTTTTAAACTAAAGTTGCTACTATCTGCAGTTAGGTTGTATTTTTTATAATATGAAAATGTATCCTTATTTGTTAAGATTGCACCATTCAAATACCATTGATATTTTAATTTCATGCCAATCATCTTAGAATTGGTTGGCGAACTTATAAATCCTACTGAATCTCCAAAACAAGGTTTTAATGGACTGTGATTTACAAACAATCCTAACCCAATTGTATCTTGCACATTGATGCTCTTAGATTTCAGAGTAGAGCCAGAAACATTTGAACTGGTTAGCGTAATTGTATACGTTCCATTTTCTAAGAATTTTATTTTGGGACTTTTAGAAGTTGAATCGCCAGAAGTATATGTTACAAAAGCCCTTGGTGAAATCGACCAATTCCATGATGTTGGTAAGTTTAAAGTTGAATCTACCAAAGTTACAATTTGATTGACACAAGGATTGATATCCGAAAATCCAAAGTTTGTGATTGGATCTAAAATCGACCAAGCGTTTGAGGTAAAGATACCCCTTCCATGTGTGATTGCCATCACCGTTTGATCTGAACTCCTATATTTTAATTGCAATGTTTTAACTGGACCCATTCCAAGGTTATATTCTGTCCATGTTGGAATTGCCGAATATAAATTATTTGTTCCATAAACACCTAATTCTGTTGCAATTAGAGCCTCTCCGTAACGTTTTGGATTGAATAAAAACGACCAAATTGGCATATCCGTAAACCCAACATCTTTTGCACCCCATGTAGATCCTCCATCTGTTGAAACGTAAATATTTTTGATGCCATAATTCGACAAGGTGACTGCAATAGTGTCTTTATTTAAAATACTAATGGATGAAACATTGCCAGCATTGATTGTTCCAAGTTGCGTAAACACAGGAGTTGTAGCCCATGCATCCGACGTTTTATACACTGTTCCAATATCAGTACCCACAAACAATTCAGTTTTACCTGTTGTAGGGTTTTTAAATGAAGCAAACGCACTCGCCTTTCCAGGTGAACCTGTTGATTTAACAGTAATTGTTTGAAGAGTGCCTGGAGCCGTGGTTAATTTAATTCTATATAAGGTTAATGCATCTTTTCCTGAAAAATAACCATTTCCATTATCATCCCACAGCGCTGGATTGATAAACTTTCCGGTATTTGCATCTGAAATCAATGGATTTGAAGAAGCCCATCCATCTGTTGTATAATAGATGTTATTATAGACATATGCTGAAATTTGTTTTAAATTATTTGAAGGACTGATGAAGCAATAGGCTCCATCCCCTCCAGTAACCATATTCCAATCAGATATTGTTGCATTTGTTAGTAAATGTGTTCCATTGTCTTGAGCACCTGCAATAAACATGTTTTTATTTGCTGTTTGCGATAAATCTCCAGCATAAAATTGAGTTGCGAAATAACCATTGTTTCTGTCTACCGTGATATCAGTTGTTCCTGGATTATTGGTTATGTTACTTGAGTAAAAAACACCACCATCGCTGCCAAATAAAACTGTCCCCAATGTATTTGGTTTGAAAACAATAGCATGTTGATCTGCATGCACGTATGAACAATTTAAAGAACTCAACCCCGGATTGTTAGACCATTTACTAATTTGCACCCAAGAACTACCGGCATTTGATGAATAAAACAAATCAATTCCCCCAACAATGATTTTGTTAGAATCTAATGGGGAAACTGCCATTGTTAAATCGTACCAAGCTTGTCCCCTAGTGAAATCTGTACCTGGAATGCCTTGATCTGCATCTTTAGGTTTTTTCATGCTAGACCATGTGGCGCCACCATCTCTCGATTTTATAAGAGTATCTGCTTTTCCACCTGATTCAAAAAGCGCATAAATTGTTTTTGCGTCATTTGGAGCACATGCAATTTCTACCCTGCTTAATTTATCAGTATGCGCATATCCTTGATACCAAGTTGAACCATTACTTGAGTAAAAAATACGACCTCCACCCCCATCATTTGTGGGAGTTCCATATGGATTCTTTCGTGTTCCTACCCAAATTTTGTTGTCTTTTGCAATTTCTATGTCTGCAATCGAATATTGGGGTGATGAAACCAATGGACTCGTCCAATTTGTTCCACCATCGGTGCTTTTTTTCAAGCCGTAACTTGAAGTTCCATTCCATTGTCCTCCATAATATAAAGCATCCACTGCCACCCACACCTCTGAGGTGCCACTCACATTTCTCACAGCAATATCATTCACATACATGTATGAGGTTGTGCTTGTTAATAATGAAAAGGTACTACCGCCATCTGTGCTTTTATAAATCCCTTGTCCTCTCGAAGAACTATTCGTAGTTCCCCAGCCTTCGCCAGTACCCACATAAATTATTTTTGAATTGTTTGGGTCAAAAGCAATGCACGAAACAGTGATGTTTGACCAAACACTGCTCACCGAAACCCATTGACTGGTACTACTGGTGATATCGTTGTTATACCACAATCCACCAGTAACGGCTCCAGCCCAAACTTTCTTACCCGTGGCATCGTTAGGATCCCAAGCCAACGCCCTCGTTCTTCCACCAACATTGTTTGGACCCCTTAATTGCCAAGTTGTATTTGTTGTTCCAGGTTGAATGGCCAATTCACTCGCTGCCTGATTCGCTAAAATATTTTGAATTTCCTTATCAAGAACTTCCGGTGTTGGTCGTTTCAAAACAGGATTCATTGTAGCGATGTATTCTTGTTCCCAATATTTATCTGGGGTTAAAAACTTTGCAGATTGTGTTTTCTTATATTTCTCACGATTCTTTTTGAACTGTTTTTCAATCTTGGAAATATTTCGAGCATGTTTCTTATTTGAAATGGGTTTAAATGATTCATTTTCTTGTGAATAAGAAATACTACTTAAACAAATAGTTAAAGAAAATAAGATTGTTTTGATGGAATTTTGTTTTTTCATATGAATAGATTTATTCAACCCATGATTTATAGTAGTTTGGATCTTCCACTTGCATTGCTTCTTCAGTGATCATCAAAGGATAGAATGGGTCAATCATAACAGCTAACTCCAAAGTTTCCTTTTTACCAATACTCTTTTCAACTGTTCCTGGATGCGGACCGTGTGGAATTCCCTTTGGATGCAAAGTAATCATTCCGCGCTCTACATGCTTACGGCTCATAAAATCCCCATCTACATAATATAGGATCTCATCACTATCCACATTGCTATGATTATATGGCGCCGGAATTGAAAGCGGATGGTAATCATACATGCGTGGTACGAAACTACAAATCACAAAGTTACGTCCCTCAAAAGTCTGATGAATTGGAGGTGGCATGTGCAATCTTCCGGTAATTGGCTCAAAATTGTGAATGCTAAATCCATACGGGTAACTGTAACCATCCCAACCAATTGCATCGAATGGATGTGACGCATAAGTGTAAGGATAAATGGTATTTTGCTTTTTAATCATCACTAAAAAGTCACCCATTTCATCATGCGTTGTCAAATTTTGAGGTAATTTAATATCTCTTTCGCAGTAAGGTGAATGCTCAAGTAACTGACCAAAAGAGTTTTGATATCTTTTTGGGGGATAAATTGGCGTTGGAGATTCAGTGATCATCAATCGATTATTGACCCCATCAAATTCAAATTGATAGATGGTACCTCTCGGAATGACAAGGTAATCGCCATATTCGAAAGGAATTTCACCGAAAATCGTTTTTAGCCTCCCTGTTCCCTCATGAATGAAAATAACTTCATCATTGTCACTATTTTTAAAGAAGTAATCCGAATTGCCTTTTGTGGGTGCAGCAACGGAAATCGTTAAATCGCTATTTGTCAATAAAGCCTTTCTACTTTTAATGTAATCATCTTCTTGAGCTGTATTGAAAGTAACAAAACTTCTACTCTGCATATTTTGCTTCAGAGCAATTTTCGGTTCTACGCTAAATGGAGTTCCAATCTCTTTAACCAAAGTTGGCGGATGGCAATGATATACCAAAGAATATAAGCTATTGAAACCTTCAGTGCTAATGAGCTCCTCTGAATACAATTCCCCATTGGGTTTTCTAAATTGCGTGTGTCGTTTTTGAGGGATATTTCCCTGTTTGTAATAAAATGCCATACAGAATATTATCGATTTACGAATATAATTATTGTCACTCAATAATTGAACCAAAAGCAATAAGTGGTGAATAAATTGTATGAATTGCAATAAAAAACGACACTTTTTTATTCAAAAATGAGTATATTTGATAAAATTGCCTGCAAAAATGAATTTCACTCATCTGACAATTCGATTTTTATTGATTTCGTATCTGTTTGTTTCTTGCACTAAAGAGGAAACGGTTATTCGCAGCAACAACACAGCTCCAAAATATTCAGAAGTTTCTACAATTATGGTAGAGAACTATGTGAATCGATTGTTTATTGACGTATTAGGAAGAGAAGCTACCGATGTAGAGCGAAGTCAATTTGTTTTGACATTGCGAAAAGGCAAGTTAAATCTCAATACAAGAGATTCTATTGTGAAAACTTTGCAATTTGATACCATTTATAGAGTTGGAGATTCTAGTTACCGTAAAGCTTATACCACCAGGATCTACAATATTTCTAAATCAAGATTCCTAGAAGGTGCGGCGGATATGGATATTGCTCAAAGATCGTCGAATTTAGGATTTGCAATTCTTGTGAGTCAACTTGATGGAGACTCCATAGCCATGTTCTCGGCTATCAATCAAAAGAAGTATTATGATCGCATACTCAAAAGTAATTATTGGTTCAGTCGAAATTCAATTACTTACAATCAAGTGTGCGAATACATGTTAAACAACGGCATTTATGATTTAATCAATATGGGTTCATTCAATTTTGTAAATGCAACATTTGATGATATTTTTGGCAGAAAGCCAAATAATGACGAGTTTAATCGGTCTTTTCAGATAATTGAAAAAAACATTCCTCAGTTTATTTTCAACCGCACAATTTCCAATAAAAATGAATTTTGCAAGGGTATAACAACTACTGCTGGCTTCTATGAAGCAGAAATTAGGTGGTGGTATTTCCAATTGATTCGAAGAGAAATCAACCCAACCGTACTTTATCCTATTTTGGCCCAATATTTGAAAGATCAAAGTGTAGAAAATATGCAACGTAAAATTTTAATTAGCGACGAATA